>Ga0070665_100000375_pt1 | contig 66423 bp, 45 predicted proteins | sample KBSS13metaG_FD_65862 | JGI IMG/M metagenome (GOLD analysis project Ga0070665, IMG submission 65862) | Switchgrass rhizosphere microbial communities from Kellogg Biological Station, Michigan, USA - KBS S1-3 metaG | ecosystem: Host-associated > Plants > Roots > Rhizosphere > Soil ... | reverse complement strand
CGCTCTCGCACGTCGAATCAAGGGCAAATCAGTTCGTTGTAGGCTCTGACGAAAATGACAAAGTCCGCGTCGTCGACGAAGCCGTCGCGATTGAGATCCGCCGGACAGCCCGGGGGCATCGTCGCGTCAGCGCAATCGAGCAGGTTGTATGCGAAGACGAAGAGAACGAAGTCCGCATCATCGACGAAGCCATCGAGGTTGAGATCGCCGACGCATGTCGGGAGCGTGAACATCGGCGCGGTGGTGACGCGATCAAATGCCGCGATCGAAGTGCTCCCGCCGAAATCGGGCGTTTGCAACTCGACGCGGCTGGAGAAGAAGAGAACGGCCCGATACGGCCGACCGGCGAGCAGAGTGCCGGCAGGAATTGTGCGCATGCCATCGGAGGCGGGAAAGAATTCGTTGAAGACCACAGCGTTGGAAGAATCGAGAATCGACAGGAACGTCACGGCGAGATTCGCGGGCGCGAGTCCGGTGAACGTGTTGAACGACGCGTTGAAATCGAGGGATGAATCGACATTCTGCATCGCATCAAAGCACGCGCCTGTGAACGCGGGGATCTCTTCGCACCAATAGGTGTTTTCCGCGCGGGCGATCTCGCCAAGGCCCGAGCCCATCGATCCTTCCGAGATCCCGAAGATGTAGTTGCCCGAAGGAAACGCGGCGACCATCGACTCGGGGTCGGCGAACGGCCACGCCGATAGAAAATACCCGGGGCCGATCTCGGGGAGATTCACCGAGGTCTCGAGCGGCGACGCGAATTCCGCGATGCCGACGTCTCCCGGATTCGCAATGATCCGAGCCGTGAAACTGTTCGATGAATAGGCCGTCGGCGCGGCAGCGGAATTCTGGTCGTAGTAAGTGAGATAGAAGATGTCATAAAAATAGATCACGCCAAATGCCGGAGTGCATGCCGCGGCAGACACGATCAGCAACAAAGCGTTGAGAAACCGGTTCATGTTTCAAATCTCCCCGCACAAGTACGACCGCACGCCCGAGTGATGCAGTTGCAGGTTTTTATTGTCGCATACGCGGCGGCCTTTCTGCAAGCCCAATTTGGCCGCCCGAAGGCGCGGCTGCGGCGACACCCGAACTTGGCATCCGCTCGGTTTGGCAAGCAGACGGACGGCGTGCCGGCCCCAGGGTTGAACGTGAATTGACGGGCAAATCGGCGATGGAAAATCGGCTTCCTACCCTTTTGCGTTCGCAGTCGTTTGTATCACGCAAGGAGGCCCGCCATGACACCAGCCGCTGTTTCTGCATCTCCGGGAATTTCTCACGGGCCGTCCGCGACGCCATCCGTCCCGGGTCTTGCCACGATCCGCGCGACCGATCCGGCACTCGCCGATCTCATCGCCAAAGAATCACAGCGTCAGGAATCCACGCTCGAACTGATCGCGAGCGAGAACCACACGTCGCCGGCCGTCATGGCCGCGATGGGAACTTGCCTGACGAACAAATACGCCGAGGGATATCCCGGCGCCCGCTACTACGGCGGCTGCGAATTCCATGACCAGATCGAGACACTCGCGATCGAGCGCGCGAAACAAATGTTCGGCTGCAAGTTCGCAAACGTGCAGCCCCACTCGGGCGCTCAGGCGAATGCCGCCGTCTTCATGGCCTGCATGGAACCCGGCAGCACCTTCGCAAGCCTCGTGCTCAAGGACGGTGGCCACCTCTCGCACGGAATGAAGATCAACTTCAGCGGGCGTTACTACAACCCCGTGCACTATCCCCTCCACTACGACGTTTCTCACAAGGACTTCGAACGCATCGACTACGACGCGGTCGAAAAGGTTGTGCTCGAACACAAGCCCAAGATGCTGCTCTGCGGCTACTCGGCCTACCCACGCACCATCGACTTCGCCCGCTTCCGCGCGATCGCCGACAAGGTTGGCGCGCTGGTCATGAGCGACGTCGCTCACATCGCAGGCCTCATCGTCGGCGGCGCGCACCCGAGCCCTTTCCCGCACTCTCACATCGTCACGACGACCACGCACAAAACTCTGCGTGGCCCGCGCGGCGGCCTCATCCTCACCAACGACGAAGAGATCGCCAAAAAGATCGACAAGGCGGTCTTCCCCGGCATGCAGGGCGGCCCGCTGATGCACGTCATCGCCGCAAAGGCCGTTGCCTTCGGCGAATGCCTCAGGCCCGAGTGGAAGTCCTACTCATCGCAGGTCGTCAAAAACGCGAAAGCGCTCGCCGACGCACTCACGAAACTCAATTACCGAATCACCACCGGCGGTACCGACAACCATCTCATGCTCGTCGATCTCCGCAAGCGCAGCGAAGCGCTCACCGGCGCCGATGCGAGCAAATGGCTCGAGAAGTCCGGCATCATCAGCAATATGAACGGGATCCCCAGCGATCCGCGTCCTCCCAAGATCACCAGCGGTATCCGCCTCGGGACGCCCGCCGTAACCACCCGCGGCCTGAAAGAAGCCGATATGAGCACGATCGCCTCGTTTATCGATCGCGCTCTGAGTGCCGGTCTCGCAGGTGAAGCCGAATTCACCAAGGCGAGCATGCAGATAAGAGAAGATGTTCGTAGACTGTGCGAGCGTTTCCCGCTTCCTCACTGAAGCGACGAGCGGCAAACAGGGGAAAAGCCATGTTCTACGGCGGCGGATTGATCGGACTGATCGTTCTGGTTCTCGACATCATCGCGATTGTCGAGGTGTTGCAGAGCGGGCGCGCTGTCGGCGAAAAGCTCCTCTGGATTCTCCTGATCCTGCTTCTGCCGCTGATTGGCGTGCTGATCTACTTCCTGATCGGTCGCAAGTAGAAAGAACTCGCTCGAGCCGCCTCAGGGACAAACCAGTTCGTTGTACGCGCCGACAAAGATAATGAAGTCGGCGTCATCGACAAACGAATCGTGATTGAAATCGGCGGGGCAGCCCGCCGGCATGGCGGGCTCGGCGCAATCGAGCACGTTGTACGCCGCGGCGAAGAGTGAAAAATCCGCGTCGTCCACGAATCCGTCGCTGTTGAGATCGCCCGCGCAGCCCGCGCCGGTAACGAACGCCAGCGCATTCAGCACGAGCCTCTTGGCCGGCGCATTGACAAAGCCGTTGACGATCCAGGTCAGATCGGAGAAGAGCACCACGGCGCCGCTGCCCGGTCCGAGCGCACCGCGAGGAATCACAGCGAGCGACGGCTGGGCGTTGTCGACCAGACGACCAAGCACGGTTGCGCTTCCGAGCGTGTTGAACCAACCCGACCATCCGACGGAGTACGAGGTCACGATTCCGAACGGCCCGTCCGTCACCGGCGAAGTGTTGAAGTTGGTCACGTTCGCCGTTCGCTCCCAAGGAGCGCCGGTGCCGGTCGAAGTCATACCCCACGGCGCGAGCAGCGACAGATTGGCGGGCTGGCTTGCGCCGCCGGCAAATGTGTCGTTATCGCTGAAGATCAATGCGCCGTTGCCGGCCAGAACGAAATTGCGAAGCGCGGTCTGCTCGCTTGCAGAGAGCGGCACGATCGCGCTCTGCCCGGCGGTGCCGCTGCAAAGAAACGCCACGTTATGGCCCTGAAAGTTCGCGGCAGAAAGCCCGCCCACGCCACTGATCACGATGCCCGGATACGCGGCGGCGATCGCGTTGCGCAAATCGGACATACTGGCAGCTCCGCTGAGGGAAGCCTCGCCTCCTCTGGCAACATCAAATCCGACAATCGCTGGCGCAGCGGAAACAGAAGCGGCAGCAAACGAGCATGCAAGGGCAACAGATTTCATTGATTTTTCCCCAGTGACGAAACCCAACGGCGCTACCGATTGTCGCAACGACAGGGCACAACCCACTTCAAGAGATACCACAGCGCCGCATACCGGGCAAGCACATTTCCACAGATCAGCGCAGCCCGACGATCCGGCTCGCGTCGAACGATGCGCCCGTGATCGCGTCAGAAAAATGAGCCCGGAGCAGCAACTGACCAGGTGGCTGAAGATCCGACGCCGGAACCGGCAATTCGACGACGTAGTACGTCCCCGTAAAGCCTGCCCTGTACGCGTCACGGAGCTGGAGAGGCCCCAGCGACTTGCTCGCAAGCAGACGCGCAGGCGAATCGCCGCCGGGCGATTCGCTCCCGATCGGAGTGAGCGAGGTGAGCCGCGAAACCTCCACTGTCAGTTTGCCCGTCGCCTGAATGAAGCGGCCTCGGCCATCGAGCGGCTTGAGATACACCGCAACCGTGCGGTTGCGATCACTCTGAGGCGGAGAGGACGAATCCGCGGTCGGACCAGAGAGGAAGTCGATCTCGATGCTTGCAACTCGCGGCGTTGCTTCCGCCACTTCCGGGCTCTTCGAAGCCCCGCCCCCACTTCCACCTACCAGCTCCGCAAGCTTTGCTCGCAGTTCGCTCGCATCTTTCTGCAACTGCGCGACCTGTGTCTGCAACTCCATATTCTGTTTGCGCAGCACATCGCCGCTGGACTCTCCGCCCGTGCGGCAGCCCGCAAGCACCATCACTGACGATCCGAGGCATGCGCAGCGAAGTAGAAAGGCGTTCATGCGCAAGCGTACGGCCAGAGGTCAAAATGAAAAGCCCCGGCAAGGTCCCGGGGTTCGGGCGGTCGAAAGTGAACAATTATTCAGCGACGACGGCGGCCGGAAACGATGAGCCCGGCGAACGCGAGGGCGCCGAATCCCGGAGCGGGAACGATGCAGATCGTGTCAATTACGACCTGATCGATCAGGACGGTGCCGCCGGTCGGATCGTTGTTGGTGAGGAAGATTACTTCAAAGTCCGGGCACTCCTTCAAGCTAAAAAGCCATGTCGTGTGATGCCAGCCATCGGGCAGCGTCGCGGTGCTGGGATCACCAACAATGGTCATCGAGTGATCGGTGCTGCTCACTCCGCTCAATCCTGGAAGCACCTGACCCTGCCACGTCACCTGGATCCAGATGTACTTCGCAATCGCCTCGGGGTCATCGTCGTTCGGCACATGGAAGTTCAAAGACCCGTTCGGGGTCAATCCCCAGACGCCGATGCGATCGCCGACGACCGGGCTGTAGAAAGTGCCGCCGTCGCTTGGAGTCATGATCGGAACGCCGTTGGGATTGCTCAAGCCGCTATCGGGCGCACCCTGCGGCGAATTGGGAAGGAAGCCCCAGTGTTGAAATGTGGAACCAGGTTGCCCGCGCCACGGCGGAGGATTCAGATCGTCCGCTCTTGCATAGGACGCACAAAAGCCGGAAACCGCGGCAACCACAGCCGGCAATGAACCAAGTAACTTGGACATGATGACCACCTCGCGCATGTGCCCCGGAACACGGAGCGATTCCTCTACCAATCCCTTGTCAGACCCACGAGGGCAAAAGTGCCCGTCGCGACGGAGCGGACCTCTTGTCGCAGCGGCGGGCATATGACAATTCAACACGTATCACCGGCCTTTGAGCGTGCCAGCAAACTCTGAGTGCGCGCAGGCAGATTGAGGTGATCACCCCATGATGAAAACGTTGTCAACGCGAAGCTTGCGCTGATTGGTAAGACCGTCTCTCGAAGAGGTCAGGCCCCTTCGGCCTTGCCGATCTGCCACTCTTCGAGTTCGATTGGAGCCTGACGGCCGAAGATCGTCACCAGCACGCGGACGAGGCCCTTCTCGGGGAGCAGCTCGTCGACCGTGCCTTCGTAGGAAGTGAATGGGCCTTCCTTGATGATGACATGCTCGCCCTTCTCGAAGACCATGCGGACATTCGGCGTGTCTTCGGGCTTCTTCGAGTCCTTGAGCATCTTCTCGATCTCGTGGTCCTTCATCGGGGTCGGGCGACCGGCCGTGCCGACGAAATCGCCTACGCCGGTGGTTTCCTTGATGAGGAAGAAGACGTCCTGCGGGATGCGGCCGTCGGGCTCGAGGCGCATTTCAACAAACACATAGCCCGGATAGAGCTTGGTTTCGGTGATCTTCTGCTTGCCGCCTTTGACAGTCTTGGTCTTTTCCGTCGGCACGAGGATGCGGTTGACCAGGTGCGTCATCTTCTCGATCTGGACCTTGCGGAGCAACGTGTCGCGAACCGAGCTTTCCTTGTTGCTGGCAACGCGGAGCACGAACCAGTTCATGCCTTCCTGGCGAATCGGCTCGTCGCCGGCGATCAGACCGACCTTTTCGTCGGGGCGACCGTCGAGCGCGGGGGCTGCGGGGGCGGAGGCTTGATTTGTGGTGTCTTGCTCGCTCATTGGAAGCCCTTTTCCACCGCATCATCCCGGAGCGTCTCCGGGAATTCACGGTCGGTCACGTTTGGTCTGGAAGAGACAAGCGGCGGCCCGTATGGGTCCGCCGCTTAATAAAGTATATGCCAGTCCGTCCCAGCCAGCCCTAGTTGCGGCCAGGAGAGACAGCCTTCTTTGGGGCGGTTTCGGCCCGGGGAGCCTGTGAGGCGAATGCCTCAAATGCGCTTTTTGTGCGGGTGGCCTCTCTCCTCATGGTCCGCTGCATCTCCACTTCCTCTGCGGTCGGGGCCGGCAGGGCGAGCGAGCTGGTCATCATGTATGTGAATCCAGCGGTAGCCACAACCGTCATCGCAACCATGGGCCAGATGTAAAGGGGCACCGGACGGTCGTCGGAACGCATGTTGCGGACGAGCGTCTCGACGCCTTCGGTCGCCTTCTCTCCTGCATCGCGAACCGAGTCACGAGCGCGCTCTCCGGCATCTCGAAGTCGGGTGCTGATCGACGGACCGCTGCCGGAGCGCCGGAGACGATCCTGAATGTTCTCGATCGACTCATCGAGGAATCGACCAAAGTAGGAGAGATTTGTCTCGAACCATCGCATGAACCGTGGCGCCCCAAATGACTACTTCGGCAGATCGCGCCCGCGCACTCCGTTGCGGGTTGCCCAGAAGAAGAGGGGATATTCACCATCCGAAGTGGAAGCCCCTCCGTTGAGTTCGGTCTTTCCTCGCGGACCAAGGACCGGCATCGAGTCGGGAGCCGAAAAAATCCCGACGGGCTTGAGATCCGAATCTCGATCGTCCGCGGTATCGGAGGCCCGACGCGTGAGGTCTCCCATGTCGACTTCCGTGACGCTCCCATCCACGAGCGCCACGTGCGGATTGGCCCGCGGATTGGCCCATGCGGGCGAGAGGCGCGCCGCCGTGGTGGCCCCGCTGAGATGAAACTCGACGCGCTGGCGCTGAGCGAAATCGGCACGCTCAAAAATCATGACCTTTGCGGAAGGCGAGGAAACGCTGTCCATCCGCATGTTCATCAGGTCCTTCGGCTCCAGCGCTTCCCGCGCGAAATATCGCTCCGGATTGCACCAAAAGGTTGGTGAGTAGAGATAGGAAGACGGCCAAAGCACATCGGAGCGCTGCAGTCCGGAGGTTCGCGCCTGTGAAGCGAGGTCTCCGAGTTGCTGGTCGGCAGGAGAAATCTGCTCCGATGCAAAGGCGGCCCGCCCGGCGTACGGCGCAAGGTAGCTGTACCAGTACGACGAAAAGAACTCCGTTCGAAACGGATAGGCCGGCGGCAACGGAACGTCGAAGCTCCAGTACGTCGGCACCTTGTCCTCGTATCGGGGCGCGTCGTAAAAGGACTCCTGCAACGGACCGGGCAATGTCCCGTATTCCGGATGAAACGGGCTGAGGAATTTCCCGCCGGAGTCGCCGGTGTACATGATCATGATCTGTGAGAGCGAGCGGAGATTTGCGACCCCCACGGTCGCCCGCGCGCGGCGCCTCGCCCCGACGAGCGCGGGCAGCAGAATGCCGACAAGCAGCGCAATGACGCCGATGACGACAAGCAACTCGATCAGTGTGAACCCGGACTTCTTGCGCATAGCGATGGCTCCCGCGCCCCCGCGGCTGTTTCAGTCTATCGACCACAATCGGGTGTCCGTTCTCGGACTTCCCTTTTTTCGCCGGAATCACGTGTCCCGGCGGTGCCCGCTTCCCGACGATTCGCTACGGCGTGGCCTTCACGTCGGTTCCAGACATAAGAGCCGCGCCGACCTTGCGCATCGGCATCCTCATGAGGATCCGGAAGGGGGTATGCCAATATCCTCATTCCAAAGATCCGGCCGGGCGTTGATGAACTCTTCCATAAGAGAGATGCAGCGGAGATCGTTCATGAGAACGACTTCGATGCGTTCGGCCGCCAGCCAGTCCTCACGCCCTTGAAACGTGTGATGCTCGCCGATGACGATCCGCGGGATCCGGTGAAGTACGGCGGTACCGCTGCACATCGCACAGGGGCTGAGCGTGGTCGCCATTGTCAGATGATGCCAGTCACGCCGACGCCCGGCGTTTCGGATGCACACTGTCTCGGCGTGCGCCGTCGGGTCACTGGATTGCACACGCAAATTGTGCCCAAGCGCGACGATCGTCCCTGCCGGGTTCACGAGCGCCGCACCAATCGGAATACCGCCTTCGGAAAGACTCTTGCACGCCTGTTCGTATGCCGCGTCCAGCGCCATGCGATCGATGTCGGATCGGTTCATGGCGGGAGCATAATCGAATCAACGTGCGTTCGCATGACCCCCGCGCTACGGGCAGAGCAGTTCGTTGTACGCAACCACGAACACTGTGAAATCGTCGTCGGCGACCACCCCGTCGTTCGTCAGATCCGCAGGACAGCCGACCTGGGTGCCGCTGGTGCAGACCAGAATGTTGTACGCCTGAACGAAAATCGTGAAATCGGCATCGTCCACGAGGCCGTCATCGTTCAGGTCGGCCGGGCAGGGCTCACGGGTGTTGAAGTAGATTCGCGTCTCTTGCGTGAAGATCATCTCGCCGATCGCGCCGCCGAAGCCGGCGCCCGGAGTCTGAGCCCGGTTCTCGTTGGTCAATACCGCGATGAACGCGCGATCCGTGGGGATCGTTCCCGCCGGAAGCGTGAAGTCGATCTCGCCCGGCTGAAACGCCTGATACCAGACCGAGGCGCCGTTGCTCAAATCGACGATGTAGAACGTGCCGTAGCTCAGAGTCGCAGCGCCCTCGACGGTGCAAGGCGCAACCGTGCCGCTGAACTCGGCTGCCGGATTGATCGTTTGAAGTCTCGAGAACGTATTGCCCGTAAAATGCGGCTTGTTCACCGAAAAGATGGAAGGCACCAATTCGATCGCAACCGACTCCGGCGGCAGAAACCCTCCGTTCATGTCAAAGGTCAACATCGATGCCGGATACGCTGCTTCCATCTCGGCTTGCGAGTTGTAATACCCGTCCCACGCATACAGGCCGGAGGCGTCGTATCCCGTGAGCGTGACCGTTGCGAACTCCGGCGACTCGACGATCCCCGTTTCGAACGCACCGTCGGTCCAGAACATGACGCGGAAATTGATGTCAAAGACATCCGGCTGAACGGCGTTGTCCGCTGCCTGTACATACACCCCGCGCTTCGACACCCCGAAGTTGGCAATGTCGCCGGCCAACGCAAGTGCCGGCATCGCCGCCGCGAGAACTATTCCAATTTCACTTCGCATGCTGAGACCTCCGACCCGAAAAGCGTCAAGCCGGGCCCGCGGCCGCAGACTTCGGGTGTCTGTTTACGGTTTTACTCGCCTTATTCCGGCTCGCACAACAACTGGTTGTATGCCGGAACAAACGAAACGAAGTCGTCGTCCAGCACGTACCCGTCATTGGTCAGATCGGCTGCGCATTTGTCCGGCATCAGCGCGTCGGAGCAATACAGCAGGTTGTACGCCTGCACGAAGATGACGAAATCCGCATCGTCGACGAATCCATCGCCATTCAGGTCGGCCGGACACGGGCCGCGGGTGTTGAAATAAAAGAATGTCGTGCGGGCAAAGCTGGTGGAATGACTGCCGCCGTCAACTCCAGCACCCGGTTCAAGATACGAAACTGTGTAATAGAGCACGCCGAAATACGCGCGCCCTTCTTCGACCGATCCACCGGGAATGAGGAACGAAGTCTCCGTCGGCACAAATGACGCACCGTAATAAACCGCTCGGTGCCCGAGATCGAAGATCAAAATCGAAGATGAGCTGCTGTCGGCGCCTGGCTGATCGGTGAAGCCGCCCATCGAGCCCGCGAAGTCGGCGCCGAGATCATCTTTGTACGACTGAAGGCGAGAATACGTGTCCGCTGTCAATTCGGGGATTTCCGGGCAGAATGCGGTCGGGCGAAGGTTGAAGAGATGCGATCCGCCCGCAAGAACATTGCCCGTGAAGTCAAAGGTGAAGTCGCCGGGCGGAATTTCTGCGTCGAGATCGCCTTCGTTTTCGTGTGCGTTCGAGTAGCCGTACCAAACGTCGCCGTGCTCGTCTGTATTCCCGACTTCGATGCAGCTGAGTGGCGAAAGCGGGCCAACGTACGAGATGTCGCACCCGAGGAAGGAATTCTTAAGCGAACCGGTGAGCGACAGCACGGCGCTGAACGCGCCCGGGTACTGATTCACAGTCCCGTCGGCCGACTGGAGGTACGACGCGCCCTTACTGATTCCAAAGCTCGCCGTTCCGGCAACGCCGCCTCCACACGCCATTTCACCCGAAACCAATGCGATAAATCCGACTGCCAGCAGCATGGTTTTCATAAAAGATCCCTCCGGCAGTGAACCTATCACACGTCCGAGAAGGCTCAAGACCGGACCCCGAATTCGAGGGATAAATACCGATGCCTACCACTTAAGTACTTGAAAATTAGATATTTGCGTCGCAAGATGCCGCACGAAGGTTGCACACCTGTCGAGGGAACCCGAAGCGGCGAGCGGCGTACTATTGACGCTGGCCCGAAACGTGACGGTCGGGTCGCCGGTCCTGGCGGGAAGCGGTGTCTGAGCAGTTCGAGTCAACGAACTTTCGGAACCATCGCAATCCGCTGTCGGCAGGTCGCATTCATTTGCGACAAGAGCCGAGCAGTCAACCGCCCGCATGCCGTCTTGTGAGGCTTCCGCCCCGCAAGTCAGCCCAAAGGCCATCGCCCGAGCATCGCGCCCGGGCAAGCACGTCGCACATTCCACATCCGGGGACCACAGTTTGCGCCGTCGTTGCGCAGAGGTTCCGATCGTGAATGTGCCCGAGCGAAATGGAACGGCGAGGCAACTTGGGATGAAGCACTTCTTCCTGCATTCGCCATGAGCACCATCGAATCACAACCGTCATCGATCGGCCCCGACCCTGCAGAGCAACCGGCCACCCGCTCAGACAGGGTCCGCCACGGCATCCGCCGCTCTGGTCAGTTCGTGGAGAGCTTGGCCGAGCCCGCCGTGCGCGTCGGCAAAGAACTCAAGAGCATGCTGCTCGATCCGGCCCCGGTCAAGCAGATCCCGCGCTCGATCGTCTCGCCGAGCATCCGCGCCGGCGACAAGCCCCGCCTGCTCGGCGGGCTCACGGTGCTGATCCCCGCATACAACGAATCCAAGTACGTCGCCGACACGATCCGCTCCGTGCAGCGCCAGTCGGTGCACGTTGATCACGTCATCGTGGTCGACGACTGCTCCACCGACAACACCGGCGAAGTCGCCCGCGCCTGCGGCAAGGAAATCGTCGTTGTCCGCCCGCCCAAGAACTGCGGTAGCAAAGCAACGGCTCTCAACTACGCCCTCGACTACGTCAGCACCGAATACACGCTCGCGATCGACGCCGACACGTCTCTCGCCGACGACGCGATCGAGAAGCTGATGCCCCACTTCGACAAGCCCAACACCGCCGCCGTCTGCGGCATGGTGCTGCCTCGCTTTGTCAGCACGATCTGGGAGCGCGGACGCTACATCGAGTACCTCTACGCATTCCTTTTCTACAAGCCGATCCAGGATTACTACGAGCGCCCCCTCATTGCGAGCGGCTGCTTCAGCGCGTACAAGACCGACATTCTGCGCCAACTCGGTGGCTGGAACACCCGCACCGTCGGCGAAGACATGGACCTGACCTGGTCCGTCTATCGCCTAGGCATGGCCGTTCGGTTCAGTCCCGAAGCGCTCTGCTATCCGGTTGAACCACACAACTTCCACTTCATGAGCAAGCAGCTCGAACGCTGGTGTGCGGGGTTTGCCCAGTGCATCAAGGTTCACTGGAAGGACATCGTCGGTACGTCCATCCTGCGTTCGATGGTCGCAACGGCCCTATGGGATGCAGTGGTCAGCGTCTTTGCGCTCTTTATTCTGCTCCCACTGCTCGCGATCTTCGTGCATCCGGCGTTCCTGCTCGGCTATTTCCTCGATCTTCCGACGATCGTGGTGCCGGTGCTGATTTATGCCGCGAAGCGGGGCGAATTCTTCAGGGCCCTTTCCAGCATCCCGGCATTTTGGGTGCTGCGTTTCGTCAACACGTGGTTTGTCACGCGTGCGTTCTGGAACGAGTTCGTTGGCAAGCGCTCGATCAAGGTGTTCGAGAAGGGACATTGATCAGCGGTTACCAGCCAGACATCAGCAGTCCGAGTTTCGAGTTCGATTAAATCGCGATTTTCACAGGCGGGCCAGGTCCGCCGGGAGTTGAAGGACAATGTTTGCGGGTTTACCAGCAACGGGTATCGGCGGCATCTTCTACATGGCACTCGTGTTCTGCATGCCGTTCAAAGAGCTCTGGCGCGCCATGAAGGGCGAGAGCAGCATGGAACGCTGGATGTTCATCGCATCCCGCTGGGGCCTCTTCGCGATCGTGATCGCAATGATGTGGCTGCAGGGCGCGATCATGAAATGGGCGATCGGTGCGGATATGTCCAAGTTCATGGCCGCCGGCGCGAGCGCCGCAACCGGCAACAAGACCTCGTCGCTCGCGGGCGCCACACTGTACCTCGCGGTCGCCAGCCTGATCGGCGTGATGACTCTGGTCTATCTCGTTCGCGCCGTGATCGTCGTCCGAAGCGCGCTCGGCCGGCGTTGAGAGGTTCCTTTCCGCCACCTTCGCCCCAGAATTCGATGAGCCTTTCATGAAGCCCGGACCTCCGGGCTTTCTCCTGCGCACACAGAACGCTGACTCAATCTGAACACGCAGTCGCGTCCGCTCGAGGAACGACTTCTCGCGCACGAGTCGTCGCGCCCGCAACTTGCGCGACCCGCCGCGAATGGGGCCGCGCTCCGTTTCGATGCTTCTTATCGCGGCGCACACACTCGCCTTCACACACTCTTGTCGCACACTTGAACGCGCTGTCGCCCACAACCCGGCCTGCGATCTCTAGTCTCCTGCGAACTTCGACGGCGCGAGCCCTCGTGCCGCGGAGTTCAACTCAAGGGGACGCAGGATGTCGAACCGATTTGCACGCCGGGCCGGAGTCGGAGAGCGCAGGCAGGCGTTCACGCTCATTGAACTGCTCGTTGTCATCGCCGTGATCGCGCTCCTGATCGGGATTCTGCTGCCTTCGCTCGGTGCCGCGCGGAACGCGGCACGATCCACGGTTTGCCTGAACAACACGCGTCAGATCGGCATGGCGGTGACCGCCTACACCGTGGACAACAAGTGGTACCCGGCGTCGTACGTCTATCCGGATACCGCCAGCGGCCAGTCCTGGAAGATGGAAGAACAGAAGGGAACCGACCCGCAATTCGGCTACTTGCACTGGTCGTTCGCGCTTTTCAACAGCGGGCAGTTGCCGCAGAATGCGTTCGAGTGTCCGTCCGCATTCGGCAAGGGTGCGCCGCGCACCAATCCCGGCCCGGATATGGGCGACCGCGACGCGAATCAGTTTGTGGATCCGGCGACGAGCAGCATCACCGATCGCCAGTCGCGGCGAATCGCATATGGCGCGAACGGCGCGGTCATCCCCCGCAACAAGTTCTTCGAGGAAAAAGGTTCGCGCAACAACGTGCTCGTCGGACCGTCCAAACTCGATGCGGAGCCGGGCGGGCCATCGCGCGTGATTCTCGCGGCAGACTTCGCGTACTCCGCCTCCGGAGGCTGGTCGACCATCGGCGAAGAGAAGGGTTACGAAGGCGGCTCGGACGGTTTCAAGTCCAAGTCGCACCGCCCGTTCACGCCTTTCCGCGTTCGATCGGGATCCGGAGATCCGAACGAGGACTATCAGGTTCCCGCGAACAAGCCAAAGCGGTTCGAGTACCCGGACGTCTCGGATAAGACAACCACCGACATCAAGCTCAAAAAAGATCTCAGCGCCGGAGACCTGACCAACTCGAAGACGACACTCAATGTAGTTGGTCGTCATCATCCCGGCGGAGATCCCACGATCGGTGCCGCGAACTTTGTCTTCTTCGATGGTCACGCAGATCGCATGACGGTCGTCGACACGATCAGCAAGCGCCTCTGGGGCAGCCGTTACCACAGCATCTCAGGCGACACTTCGGTGTACGACCCCGCCTCCGAAGCGCCCAAGTAGTGCACGTGCCGCGTGCGAGAGCGCGCGGCGCGTCTTCACGGATGAATCGGCCCGGAGAACGGGCGCTTGAAGCAGTCGGAACCAACGACCGGCCGTGTGGCCGCTCGCGCACTCGAACCCAGTAGAGAGAGGTTTCTCCATGAAGAAGAACTTGTTGCTTTTCTCGGCCTGCGGTCTTGCCGCGACGGTCCAATCCGTCGCTCTCGCCCAGCCCAAGGTCATCACCCTCAGCGGCGCAACGCTGCTGGAAAATTTCGTCAAGTCGCGCGGCTCGACCAACGACTTCATCGACGTTAACAAGGACGGTAACTCCGGCCCGCTGAACGGCAGCATTCAGCAGCTCGCCCCTACTGCCGCGGGAAGCAACGTCACGCCGTTCCCCGCCTCGCAGATCTGGGCTGTTCAGTACTCGGGCGTCGGCTCGACCCGAGGCGTCAACGAGCTCGTGAACGCCGGCAATCCCGCCTTCTCCGTCTTCTCCGCGATCAACGCCGCGACCGCTCCTTCGACCGGCGCGCCCTACACGGGCCTCAGCACAGCCAACGCCTCGTTCGCTTACTACAACAGCTTCCGTTTCTGGAACGGCTCCGCGTTCGCAGGCGGCGCGCAGTACGGAAACACAAGCAACCCGCGCGGCTTCGCCGTCGTTGCCGACACCACGACGCTCGATGCGGTCTGGACTGCGCCGAATACGGTCAGCGCGGGCGCGATCCGTATCGATATCGCGCCGTGCGATGTTCCGGGCCGGTGGGCACAGCAGATTGCCGGCACTTCTAATCCGTTCGCCACTCCCGGAACCGCCGGCTACGGCACGATCAGCCGCCCATCCGTGAATCCGCAGGGCACGGCGACCGGCGCCGGATTTGCCACGACACTTCCCACGCTCGCGGGCGCGCTTTTTTATGACCCGAGCAGCCCTCCTTCGCCCAGCGCGACCAACGTCCTCTTCGATAACCCGCTCGCCTTCGCCCCGATTGCTCCTGTCACCAACATCGGCACGGGCTACCAGCAGATGAAGATGACCGAACTGCAGCACCTGTTTGTCACCGGCCGCCTGCCCTCTGGTGAAAATCTCATCGCCATCACCCGAGACATCGGCTCGGGAACGCGCAACGGATTCTGCAACACCATCGGGCTTGATCCTTCCGGAGGCAACGGCGACAACGTCGGAGGCAACGGCACGACCCAGTCCACAGTTGCAGACGAACAGATCCTCGGTTCGCTGTACCGCGCCAGCAACAAGGGCGGCAACGGCCAAGTCGAAACGACGGTGCAGAACACCCGCCTGGGCGTCGGCTACGTCGGCCCCGAGCGCGGCGCTGCTTCTCAGCAGGGCTGGCTTGCCAACGGCATCATCGATGTGCTCGCAGTTCAGAACGACGTGTACGGCGGCACGAATTACAACCGCCCGAATATCGACAACATCCTCGACAACGAACCCGTCAACGGCTGGCTCATCGGCGGACCAGCACAGCTGATCACACGCGGCTCGCCTCTCGCTGAATCGGTCGCCGACGGCGGAACCGGCGCGTCGCTCCCCAAGATGTTCAACCCCGCTGCCGCGGCATACATGAACAACATCCGCCAGAGCGTCGCTTCGTTCGTCAGCGTTCCCGGCGGCGTCGATTCAGACTTCATGCCCGGCGAAGTGCTCGCGTTCAACTTCGTGCTGAATGAAGGTCTCGACAACGCCCACGGCCCAGCGCTTCCCACCACGCTTGTTCCCACGCCTGGTTTCAGCCCGTCCCTCCAGACCTACCTCCGAAACAACAACGTCCTCGGCGCTTCGATCTACTACTCGTTCAACACAACCACGAACGGCCGCGTTCCCACCCGCAAGACCGGCGTCGTGTATAGCGACGGCGTCATCGGCGGAAACAACTACATCAGCCAAGGAGGCGCGAACGTGAACTACAACGCCAGCCTCACCACCCGCAACAAGATCGCGGGCGACTTCAGCGGAAACGGTGTACGTGACCTCGCCGACATCGGCGAAATGGTCAAGGCGTTCAACCAGCGCAACGGTGGCAGCACCTGGACGGCCCCCGCCGGCTCCGGCCCGCTCGCCGGAGCCCCGGGAGCGGACGCCGTGATCGAGATCCTGGGTGACTTCAACGGCGATGGCAACTTCACCAAGGCCGACGTCCGCTACTTCGCCGACGGCCTTTTCATCATCGCCGGCGCGCTCAACCGCAAGGTCGCGTTCGAAGAGGTCGACATGCAGGCGAACGCCAACTGCCCGACCTGCGCAGGGATTAATTTCTTCAACACGACACTGGCGACCGCCGCCGGCGGCGCGGTGTACACAGGGGGCGCTTCCCGCGCCGACATCGCCGGCTCGGGCGGTATCGCCCGCGGCTGGGCACCGGTCGGCTCCGACGGCGTGATCAATGCCAAGGACATCGATTACGTCTACCAGCAGTTCAATAACCCGGCCTTCACGGGCGCAGCGACCTGGAGCAACCTGAGCAAGGCCGCGAACTTCGACCTCTCGGCCGACATGGACGGAAACCTCATCGTGAATCAGTCCGACGTCGACTACATCGTCCTCTCCGCGCTCCAAACGCGCTTTGGCGATATCAACCTCAATCGCCGCGTCGACCTGACCGACTTCAACATTTGGGCTTCAAACTACAACACCGGCTCCCTCGCCAGCCCCGCCGGCTGGGCCAAGGGTGATGTCAGCGGCAACGGCAAGGTCTTCGACGAAGATTTCCACACGCTGATGACCAACCGCTCCTGTGCCGCCGATCTCAACAACGACACCCTGGTCGATGACACCGACTTTGTCACCTTCGCCAGCGCGTACAACGACTTGCTCTGCCCGGCCCTGCCGGGGCTGTGCATGGCCGACCTCGACGACGACGGATTCGTCGAGGATTCCGACTTCGTGATTTTCGCTTCGGCGTACGACGCCCTGCTGTGCCCCTGAGTTCCCGCCCGGTTTGAGAGAGTTCGAGAGAGAGACCGACAAGTCGGCCGTGCGTTCTTTGTGTGCCCCCGATCCGAAAAGGTCGGGGGCATTTTCTTATTGGTTCAATTTCAAGACTTCACGGCAATCAACTCGAACACCGGCGGCAGCAGCATGAACGCGCCGTCGTCGTTGATCACCTCGGCCATTTCCTTCAGCGCACCGTCGCAATCGGTCTGCGACAGGAAGCCAGACTCCACGAGCTTCGGCAGGAACGAATTGAAGAACGTCCACGGCCAGTGCCACATGCTGGTATTCGGCCGCGCGATGCGCTGCTTGACATCCATGTGCTCAATCTCAAACCCGTGACGCTTCAGCAGCCGAGGCAATTCGCCCATGATGTCCGGGTTACCGCCCCGTGCTCGCCACGACTGCCCCACCGCCTTGATTGCCTTGGCGAAACACTCGCGCCGGGGAGCCAGTGTGATTCCGAACTCGTAGTTGAAGTAATCCTGCACCAGCAGCTTGCCACCCGGGCGCAGCACGCGCCGGATGCCCTTCACCACTTCGTCCGGGCTTGCGACGAAGCAGAAAACCCAGCGCGTGTACGCGACATCGAAGTAGTCATCAGTCGCGGGAGACGGCAGGCAGTGATCGAGCTTCTGCGCATCGCCCAGCACGCGATCAATATTGTGCAGCTTGCGGGCTTCTGATTCCTGCCCCAGTTGCTTCAGGAACCCCGCCGACTCGTCCACGCCCACCACGCGCCCCTGCGCGCCCACAATCTGCGCAATATCCAGCGAGGCGTGCCCCGGTCCACAGCCCAGATCGAGCGCACGCATCCCCGGCTGCAGGCCGGCACGCAGCCACAGATCAAACGCGGAGTTGCTCCAAAGCCGGTGCTGCAGTCCGAGCCGGAATGCCTCGTCGCTCCCGGTACCGAGCACGTACGGCTGTTCACGCGAGGACGGAGTCGGGGCGGGAGAAGGTGCGGCGGTCGTCATGCCGAAGAATAGGTCGCGAAACTGTTTTTTCGGGCGGCTGGATTAGCCGCTTTCCGCGTCGAAAATCGCGTTGTTATCCGGGCGACTGCTAGCATCCGCTCGAACGACCGATTCAAGGACGATCTGCCGCGGCACGGAAGCATGGGCGTTATTCCATCGTACTTTCGCTCCTTCCTCCCAAGCGCCTTCCCGCGCTTCGCGCGACGGTCGTACACGCTCGAAATCATCACCGTCATCTGCTTCTCCGCAACCCTCGGCATCGTCGAGGGAGGCGTGATCTCCAACATTGCCAAGCGCCGTTTCGAACACGTGGTCGAGGAAGAGGGGCTCAATTTCTATGTCGCGCTGCTCTTTGCGGCGCCCGACCTTGCGAACATCCTCAGCTTCTTCTGGTCCGGCCTGAGCCACGGCCGCGCCAAGATCCCGCTCATCAATATTCTCCAAATCGCGGTGATCCTTCTCATCGCGCTTATGGCGTTCACGCCGGTTTCGGGCGCGGGGCTCGTCGCGATGGTTGCGCTCGTCGTTCTCGCGAGGGTCTGCTGGTCGGGGATCATCACGCTCAGGCCCACCGTCTGGCGCTCCAACTACCCCGCGATGATGCGGGCGACCGCCGTCGGTAATTTTCAGACGATGCAGTACATCATGGCCGGCATCGTCGGCGTGGTTGTCGGCTCGGTCCTGAACGTCCATCCGGAGCATTTCTGGCTTCTGGTTCTCTGCGTTGCTTCTGTCGGTCTCGGCGCGTTCTTCGCCACTCGCAAGCAGCGCGTCCGGCGTGAGGCCCGCATGCGCCGCGCCGAACTCGATTCCGCGCCGATCATGAAGCCCTGGCAAGGCCCGCTCGTGGTCTGGCGCGTTCTGCACAAGGACCGCATGTGGGCCCGTTTCATGCTCTGGATGTTCGTGCTCGGGCTGGGCAACATGCTGCTCGGCCCGATCCTCACGATCGTCCTCCGGGACCAATTCGAACTCGGCTATCTCCGCAGCATCCTCATCACAAGCTCGATCACCGCCCTCGTCATGCCGCTCTCCATCCCCATGTGGGCCCGCTATCTCGATCGCTCACACGTCGTCCGCTTCCGCGCTCGCCAGACCTGGATGTTCGTCCTTTCCGCTTCCATTGCCTGCCTCGGCGTGCTCTTTCACCGCGTCGAACTGCTCTATCTCACCGCCGTTCTTCAGGGCATCTCCTACGGAGGAGGCACGCTCGCCTGGAACCTGGGCCATGTCGATTTCGCCCCGCCCACACACACCAGCCAGTACATGGCCTCACACGTGACTCTCAACGGCATCCGTGGCCTGTGCGCGCCGTTCGTGGCGGTCGGTCTCTACAACGGCGCGGTTGTCGCGGGCTTGAACGCGTTTGGCCTCGGAGTGACGACTTCTGCCGCGGCATTCGTCCTCGGCGTCAGCGCAGTGATGTGCGCCATCGGCGCCGCCGGCTTCGGAAGATTGCTCACGCACATGGGCGATCGCGCCACGCTTGCCAAAGCACGCTCCGCATGAAAAACACCCCCGGCGATGCTCTCGCCGGGGACGCTGTGTGTGGAATCTCAATTAGATCAGAACGTGGCCCAACTTATTTGATCTCGATCTTCCGCGCCTGGACCTGTGGCGCCTTCGGAAGCGTGATCGTCAGCACGCCGTCGCTCAGATCGGCGGCGATCTCGCTCTCGAGTACGCCCTCAGGGAGGGCAATCCGCCGCGCAACGCTCTGCGAGCGCCGCTCACGTCGGTGATACCGCTCCGCGGTCTCTTCCTTCTGTTCGGTCGCTTCGGCGCGAACCGTGAGAACCCCCTTCTCGAGATCAAGCGCGATCTGCTCTCTCTTGAAGCCGGGCACATCGGCTCGAACGACAAAGGCGGTCTCGGATTCAATCACGTCCAGCGGCAGCGCAGTGGGCGCGGGATTCAAAGCTCCAAACACTTCACCGAAGAACGGATCGCTGAAGACATGCGCCAGCGTTCCGGTTGCGGCTCCATTCGGGCCGCAGCACGAAGAGGCTTCACTCGGACGACGACGGAATGCGATGTTCATGAATATCTCCTTTTCAAGCTCGGTCGCCCCGGCCCCACGCCGGATGACGACTGCGGGAAGACAATGGCAACTCGCGTGCCAAAGTCTTCCGACCCCGAATTGCGTTTCTGCGGCGCCCCCCAGGGCCCCGGGAGAACCAGATTTGCAGGGAACGGCTGCCGGTTTGCCACTTTGGCAGAATTCGCGATTCTGCCTGTTTGGCAGCCTGTTTACCATCCTCTCATGGCAAACCAGTTCATCGATCTTCGGTCCGACACGGTTACACGCCCCACCCCCGAAATGCGCAAGGCCATCGCCAACGCCGAAGTCGGCGACGAGGTGCTGGGTGACGATCCGACCGTCCGCAAGCTCGAAGAAAAGTTCGCGGCGCACCTCGGCAAGCCCGCCGCGTGTTTCGTGCCGACCGGCACAATGGCCAATCAGACCGCCATCCGCGCTCACACCGAGCCGGGCGACGAGATCATCTGCTCCGATGGTGCGCACATCATCCACTATGAAACGGGCGCTCCTGCGGCGCTCTCGGGCTGCATGGTCCGCACCATCGCGCATCCGCGCGGTCTCTTTGATGTCGCCGACGTCACTCCGATGGTCCGCCAGGATGCGTACCACTTCCCCCACTCCCGGCTGCTCACCGTCGAGAACACGCACAACCGGGGCGGCGGCACAGTCTGGCCGCTCGCACAAATCGAACGCGTCACCGCCGAAGCACGCAAGCACAGGCTTCGGCTCCATCTGGACGGTGCGCGGCTCTGGAACGCATCGATCGCCAGCGGCGTTGCGATGAAGGAATACGCCAAACACTTCGACACCATCTCGTGCTGCTTTTCCAAGGGTCTGGGTGCGCCGATCGGCTCCGCTGTCGCGGGCGATGTCGAGAACATCCTCCGCGTTCAGCGATTCAAGAAGATGTTCGGCGGCATGACCCGTCAGGTCGGCATTCTCGCTGCGGCGGCGTTGTACGCGATGGACAATCACGTCCAGCGCCTGGCCGAGGATCACGCGAATGCGAAACGACTTTCCGAACTCGTCGGCAATATTCCCGGCCTCTCGATCGCGCTCGCGCCGGTCGAAACAAACATCGTGTATTTCGACATTGCCAAGGATGTGCCCGTCGATGCGCAGCAACTTTCGGACAAGTTGAAGAACCAGAACGTACTGATGCTTGCCACCGGTCCTCGCCGCATCCGTTGCGTGACCCACCTCGACGTCAACTCGCCGATGATCGATCAGGCGGCACAAGCAATCGAGCATTGTGTCACTGGGCGTGTCACGGGCCGCGTGCCGGTCGGGGTCTGATTTATTTCATCGCTCGCCGGGCGGTCGTAGGCAACTGGCATGCGGTAGATCAACGTGAAACGGTCGCCAGCACCATCGGTTCGCCGCTAATTTTGACGACTAGAAGCTGCCATGTTTCGATGAGCGCCGACCTTGCAAAAAGAGCGGAAATACATGCGGTTTTTGCCAAGACGCATGCCCTGCAATCGGGGTGGCTGGTTCGTCCTGATAACGTATTTTAATGAGGTAACGACCTCAATTTTCAAAATGTAAGTGCTTTCTCACAAATGGGTGCTTGCTCACATCGCACCGCCCGCGTAAATTACGTCTGAAGGTTGCCCCTTCTGGAGGTTTCCGCCCTCCATCTAAAGTTTTTGGGAGTATGGAGAGGGACATATATGAAGTTTTATGCGTTGGCTTTGGCCGCTACGGCGGTCGGTTCACTTATCGGTGCGTCCGCGCAAGCTGCCGTGACGTTTTCGTTCAGCTCCGGCACACGTGCCGCAAGTGCGAAGTTCGAGATTTCAGGCTCGAACCTGGTGGTTACGTTGACCAATACGTCAACGTTTGACTGCCTGGTCCCGACCGACATGCTCACCGCTGTGTTCTTTAACGTCAGCGGTTCGCCCCTGTCGCTCGGTCGCGTCAGCGCGATCGTCGCGGGTGGTTCAGCCATCGTGAGTTCGGGCTCGTTGCCGAGCCCGGCGACCGATCCAGGCCCGAACGGCATCGGAGGCGAATGGGCCTACTTGGGCGGCATGTCCGGCCCGCACAGCACTAGCTACGGCATCAGCTCGACGGGCATGGGCCTCTTTGGACCTGGCGATCGCTTCAGCGGCGCCAATCTGCAAGGACCGGATAGTCCCGATGGCGTGCAGTATGGCATCGCCTCGGCCGGCGACAACCCCAGCACCGGCAACGGCGGCATCTCGGGCAGCGCGTTCATTAAGAACTCGGCGATCTTCACCTTGTCCGGACTGCCCGTCAATTTTTCATTGACGCAGCTCAAGGACATCTGGTTCCAGTACGGCACCGCGCTCGATGAGCCGGAATTTCAGTCCGATGTTCCGGCGCCCGGCGCCCTCGCATTGATCGGACTCGGCGGGCTGATCGCTTCTCGCCGCCGTCGCGATTAAGAACACGGCAATCGGCGACGCTACACCCCGGTGTCGCAAATTTCTTCACGGAGCGAACCCGTTCGGAACGGGTTCGTTTCTTTTTTGCGTCGATCGAAAACGCCGCGTCGCGGGCCATCGCGTTGGGCGTGAATCGAATTAAGTTGGACTCAGAAAAGGATTTGCGTTGCGAGCACCGGCGTTTCTGCGGCGCCACGGGGCTTTCTAAGACATCTCGCTCGGTTCTGCCCAATCCAAGGTTTTCATTTGGTTTCGCTTCACATGCACCTCACGAGGCCGCTGCATTTTTCAGTGGAATCAAAAAGAAAGAGGAGTTACGGATGAAATCGATCGTTGCTTTATCTGCCCTAACCACAGTCGCTTCGTGCAGCTTTGGTGCCACCATCACCTATAACGGCCACGTCGACCAGGGCGGCTCCGGGTTCGGCAGTGTGCTGAATGTGCTCGCCTTGCAGGCGAACGGCTCGGAAGCCGGCGGGGTTGCATGGAACGGCAGCGCCGACGTGACGTCGGGCGATGCCAAGCCGAACTCGCAGACGCGCAGCGTCTCCGAAATTATCGCGAGCGGTGCGAACGTCTCGACGTTCGGCATTGTGTTCAACATCGCGCAGCCGGGCAACAACCCGGATGTCACGCTGAACCAGTTTTCCGTGGTGTTCTATTCCGCGGCAGGCGCCGAACTGTTTGTCGCCTCGTTCAACACGCCGACGATTCTGTCGCAGATCAATGCCGGTGTCGGCGGCGCGGGACATATCTTCGACGTCGTCTTCGATCCGTTCGAAGCAAATTTCTTCAACGACCCGACCAATCGGATCGGCATTCGGGTCACCGATCCGATCACGGGCGCGCAGGGCGCACCCGAGAGTTTCTATCTGATTCCGTCGCCGTCTGCCTTTGCGATCATGGGCGGCGCGGGTCTGATCACGATGGTCCGCCGTCGGAAATAAGCCAGCACCATTCCAAACAAATTCGTATTCGACAGGCTCCGATTGGAAGTTCGGGGCCTGTTTCATTTTTGGAATTCAGGCACAGGATGAACGAATTGTGCACCGATGACGGACGTCATCAGATGACGCATCGTGATTCGCTACCCGTGAATTGACTTGCATCCGGGCCTTCCAAGCCGAGATCCTCCGGCTGGTGCGATGTGCACTGAAGAGTTGTTCGGCAGCAGTCCGAACGATGAACCCCACTGCACGCTGCTGAGCAGGAATTCGTTCAGCGCCTTTGCGAGTGAGCGGGATTTTTCCGTGGTAGCTTGGCGCAGCGCATCGCCCCACCTTTTCAGAAAATTTTGACATTCCGGTTGCGTTCACGCTGGTTTCATTCAATCGTGACATTCTCTGCAACGCACGCGAAGCGAATTCGTTGCAAAGCTTCGGTTCGAACTTTCTGTTCCACGCGGGTTCTCGCGTGAGGTACTGCATCCATTCGTCGCTCCTTGGAGAGGGAGAAGAGGCATAAACGCCTCGCCGGTAGCGGGCAGATCCACCTACTTGTCCGCTGCCTTTTTCAAATGTTCCGGAGCGGTCTCGCTTCGGTTGCGTCGTCGGTGTGGAGTGGAACGAATGGGCCCGCGCTTTTGCGCGGGCCCATTTTTCGTAGCGAAAAGCCAAGCCACCCTGCTGAAAGGTGAGTTGGTCGGAACGGCGCGGGCAAGCAAGCCCTCGGGGTACTAGAGCGTCGGGTCTCGGTGCTTTCTCTCGCACCACTCGCGCCACGCCTGTCGATAATGCCCTTCCAAACGTCGCGTGAAACCCTCGCGATCGCAAAGCGGGCTTTGGGTGACCGCGGGTCGTAGCCGTGTTCGCAAGTCGACGCGACGTGCTTCGTCCGAAGCGAGCGCGGAACAGACCGCCACATATTCGTCTGGATCGCGTGCGACCAACTCTGGCAGCCCAATATTGCTGAGGAGGCTGACACCGACGCGTGATACGTGGCTGTTGCCAGCGATCGTGACGACCGGAACGCCCATGTACATCGCTTCAACGGTGGTGGTCGTTCCGTTGTACGGCCAGGTGTCGAGCGCGATATCGACTTTGCTGTATGTTGCAAGGTGTGCACCTTTTTCCTTCGTTTCCCCCATAAGCATTACTCGCTCTCTTTTGATTCCAAGGGACTCGAGTTTGGCCCAAATTCGCTCTTGTGCCGCGGGAACGCTCAGCGCCATCGCCTTGAGCAGCAAACGCGAGCTGGGAACGGCGCGGAGAACTTTCGCCCAGGTTTCGAGAACGTTGCCGGTCACCTTTGTCAGCGTGTTAAACGATCCGAACGTCACCGGCTGCTGACCGACACCGGGCGCGGCCGCGGGCTCGCTCGCGTGGGGCGGTGGCGCGTAGCAGAGAAAACTCCCTTCCATCCGCACGAGCTTCTCGGTTGCGAGATGATCTGATCCTTCCGGATCGGTGTACTTGTCCACGATGCGGTAGTCGATCGTGGGAAGGCCCGTTGTGTTCGGGTAGCCCATGTATGTGTACTGGAGCGGTGCCGGCTTCAAGGCGAAGGGCGCGAGCCGGCTGCGCACGGTGTGGCCACTGAGATCGACCAGGATGTCGATACCGCTGTCGCGAATCGTCTCGGCCATCTGTGCATCATCAAGGGTCGAAACATTGATGATGTGCTTGGCGATCTTGGCCACCCGCGCCGTGAGTTCATCTTCTTCCATGACCTCGTGGAAAAGAGAAATTTCGAATTGGGATTTGTCATGCGCTTGAATGATCGGTTCGATAAAATGCCCGGCTGATCGATTGCGAAAATCCTGGCTGCAATAGCCGATGCGGAGGGGCCTCTCCGGGTCCGGCTTATTCGCGTGCGGCCGCGCGAGCGCTTGCGGGTTCTTCCTTGCCTGCTCCATCATCAACCCGCCGAGCTTTTCGTGATACCGAAAGAGCTCGCGCGGGTCGAGGCCGTCCACGCGCGCCAGCGGAAGCAGCAACGCGAAGATGACCGCCGGGTCGTCGGGCCAGCGGGCTTCCGCGGCTCTGAGCACACGGACCAATTCATCCAGATTTCCCGTGAACTCGCACATGCCCGAATAGAGCGCGTGCGCCTGGCGATCATCGGGCCGGTCGTCGTACACGTTGCGGGCGCTCGCCATCGCCTCGTCGTATCGGGCGCTTTCGTAGAGCGCGATGCAACGCGCGCGAAGCGGAGCAATGTCGTCGGGCGCTGCTTTATGTGCACGTTCATAGAGAGCGATCGCGGCAGCGTGCTTTCCACCCCGCGTTTCCAGATCGCCCGCCAGCATCAGCACGCCGGCGTTCGTCGGAGCCAGCTTAACGGCGCGTTCAAGAAGGAATGTTGCCTGGGCCAATTGCCCCATGGCGATCAGAACGTCGGCCAATTGCCCCAGCAGCTCACTATTCGCGGGATCTTTCTCGAGCGCTCGCCGCAAGATGGCGACGGCCTGCGGCAGTCGACCGGACGAAATGTGCTGCGCCGCCTGCGCAAGTGCGATGTGCTGCATGCGGGTGAATGGTAAGAGAACACGATTCGGGCGATTGGGGGCGGCCGATCGCGGCGACGCCGCAACCGCATAGAAAAAGCCCCGGTCTTTCGACCGGGGCCTTTCGGATTCAAGTGGAATCACTTCAAGACTTGAAAGTCAAATTAGGCGCGACGACGACGAGCGGCGAGGAGGCCGCCGAAGCCGGCGAGGGCGAGAGCGCCCGGGCCGGGAACCGCGAAGGCTTCAACGAGGTAATCATCGTAACGGACGGTCGATCCGCCGGCGGTGCCGGTAGCGCGGGTCGAGTAGAAGTCGGCATCGCCGAAGTCCACGTCAGCGAACGCACCGACGCCCGGGGGGAGGATCAGGCTGATGCCGTTGACCTTGAAGGCGGCCATCTGCGTGACGTAGTTGAGTTCGATCTCAATCTGGTTGTACGCAGCGGGGTTGACAACGAAGCCGGCAGCGGTCGAAGCCGACTGGGCGAGGCCGTCGGTCACGGTCACCGAACCGTCGCTCTGGATGTAGAGAGCGGCGAGAACGGCCGAGCCAGCGAAGTTGTACATCTGGAGGCCGCCGCGACGGAGGAGGCCCGTCGAGGTGCCGGCGTTGTGCGACATCCAAACCGAGGCGCGGATGATCGGGGTCGCGGCAATCTGAGCAGCCGACTGACCGATCGCTCCCTGCCACTGCCACTGACCACCGGTGGTCAGCGTGCCGGACTGAGCGTAACGGGTGCCGGTGCGGGCGTTGGCCGCAACCGTGCCGACCGAGCCACCGTTCTGCGTGATCCAGCCGTCAATGCCGTTGAGCGTCGTGTTAAACGTCGGGGCTTCGAACGAGGTCTGGTACAGGATCGCGGCGTTCGCGGCGCCAGCGCTCGCAGCAACCAATGCAGCAGCAGAAATCAAAGTCTTCAACATGTCTCTCTCCCTTAAAAACAAAACTTGTCCACCCCACCGAACTCACATCGAGTCAGTGTCGGGCTTGGACAGGCGGAGAGAGGAATTTCGTTCGCGACAACTCGGTATGAAAACCGAGAAGGGCCCGCCGCGGCGGAAAACGCGACAAACCAGGAACTGCAAACTGTCTCTCTCCCACCGAATCCGAGATCACAGCGTACACCGAAGGCGCCTTCCGGCAAAGGCATCTTCCCCCTCTTTTTGCTGATTTTTGCTAAAAAGGTGCGAACTCGGTTGCCGGGTCGTTTTTTTGGGTCCTGTTCGATTCTTTGGTTTTGTTTGGTCCAAAAAAAACACCCCGCCGAAAGGCGGGGCGTGAAAAGTGCTGGATTCTCAGATGCTTACGCGCGACGACGGCGAGTCGCGACGAGGCCGCCGAGGGCGAGCAACGAAGCGGTGCCGGGGGTCGGGACGTAGGTGATATCGAAAATCATGTCGACTTCGCTGATGACCGCCGAATTGCCGACGACGCCGTTCCAAACGATGGCGGAGCCCATATTGGGAAGGCCGCCGGTTGCCTGGTTGGGTATCGCGCCGCTGGTGGCGACGGGAGCAGCAAATGCGTTGCTGGGGCTCCACAGAGCGGAGAAGATCGAGACGCTGGTCGCAGCGCCGGGCAGGCCGTTCCAGAGCAGGCCGTTGCCGCCGAGAGCGGTGCTGCCAACATCGAAGCGACCCTGAATCATCGGGTTGCCACCGATCGTGATGCCGCTGAGCCAGAGATTCGTGTTGTTGGTCGTGAAGCAGGCCACGACGATACGACGAACGCCGGGGGCGATATCGCCGAGATCGGCCGACTGAATGTTGACCGTCGCGCCGCTGCCGACGAGGGTGCCGTGCAGGTTGTTGTTGTTGAACGTGAACGTCGTGGTGCGACCGGCGTTGGTCACAAAGCCCGCGGAAGAGGACGACTGTCCGAGGAGGGCGGCCGCGTACGTGTCGCCCGGGGTGATCGCGCGATCAGCGGGCATGCCACCGATGCGATACAGGCCGGAAGCGTTGGTCACTTGACCGTCGCCGAAATTTGCTTCAACGATTGAAGCGTTCGCTGCGCCAGCGATCGCCATGAGCGCAAGAGCGCTCAGTGCCATGGTCTTCATATCTTCTCTCTCCCTGCAACCCGACCTCTCCGGAAAGAGAAGTCGGAACCAAATGGATCACCCGAAGACTCAAAAAGAGCCTGCGGCACACATCGGGTTCGTGCGGGGAAATCCGCCTTTGAGCGCCTGCCGCGGCGGAAAACGCGACAAGCAAAGCGGTTTGTCTCTCTCCTCGCAAGAGCCGACTGTCTGAGTCTAATAGGACGACTGGTCCAACACAAGGACCGCTTTGGAACCAAGATGAAAAGATTTGCATGACGAGGCCAGCAAGTGACGTTGTGTCCGATAACCATGCACGACCTTTTGGATCCTGAGGCGCTTTACCAATGGATATGCAACTGATGTGCTTGCACGTTCTCCCCGGGGAGAGAACTCGTTCGGGCCGCTTGCCACGAACGAGTGACACCTCGAGCAATTCCGCTCCAATACCCAACTCGATTGGTCCTCGAATCAAGAATTCGCGTGCGGGTCCGTCGCCAGATCCCGCCCGCGAAAGCCGTTCAGGAATTCGGTCGTTTCATCGCCGCCGGCGGATCGCGAATAAGCCGCCCGCGACCAGAAGCGATCCTGTACCGGGAGTCGGGACGTAGCTGATATCAAAGACCATGTCGACTTCGTTGATGACGCCCGAGAATCCGACGACGCCATTCCATGCCACGGCCGACCCGCTGCTGGGAAGTCCACCGGTCGCTTGGTTAGGCAGAACTGCGCTGGTCGCGATGGGTGCCGCGAACGCGTTGCTGGGGCTCCAGAGCGCCGAAAAAATGGACACGCTGGTGGCGGCACCGGGGAGATTGTTCCAGAGCAGGCCGTTGCCGCCGAGGAGGGTGCTTCCGACATCGAAGCGGCCCTGTGTGATTGACACTCCGCCGATGGTTATGCCACTCAGCCAGAGATTTGTGGTGTTGGTGGTGAAGCAGGCAACCACAACGCGCCGAACGCCGGGGGCGACATCGCCCAGATCAATCGATTGGATGTTGACAGTCGCTCCGCTGCCAATGAGCGTGCCGTGCGCGTTATTGTTGTTGAAAGTGAAACTCGTGACGCGGCCGGAGAAACTAGTAACGAACGCCGCGGAGCCGGTCGCGGTTAGGCCGAGCAGACCGGCTGAGTACGTGTCACCGGAAGCAATCGCGCGGTCGGCGGGCAGGCCGCCGACGCGATACAGCCCCGAGGCGCTCGTCTGCAGCCCGTCGGCCAAATTCGCTTCCACGATTGCCGCATTCACTGCGCCGTCGATCGACATCAGCGCAAGCACACCCATTGCCATCTTCGTCATGTCTATCCCTCCCTGTTTCGCCGGTGCGCATTGCGAGCCACCGGAACCAAATGAATCACCCGCAGACTCGACACAGCCTGCAGAACACATCGGGTTCGTGCGGAGGAATCCGGCTTTGAGCGCCTGAAGCAGCGGAAAACGCGACAGGCAAAGCGGTTGTCTCTCTCCTCGCAAGAGCCTGATAAGTCCAACTTAACTGGGAAGTTGTCACCAGACGAAGCAACTTTTACGGACGTCGGGGATTTTGCGTCCGTGTGGGTCCGATAATAGAGAACGCATGGTAAAACGCCACCCTGATCGCCATTCGTTCGGTAGACTCCGGCGATGCTTGCCCGAGTTCAGTCATCGTTGTTGCAAGGTATCGACGCGCTTCCTTGCGAGATCGAAGTCGATCACACGGCCCCGAAGAGCGAAGACGACACCGGCTTTACCGGGATTGTGGGCTTGCCGGATGCCGCGGTGAAAGAGTCGCACGAGCGCGTGCGCAGCGCGATGGTGAACAGCGGGTACTTCTTCCCGCAAGGGCGCACGATCATCAATCTCGCGCCGGCGGATGTGCGGAAGGAAGGTCCGGTCTATGACCTGCCGATCGCGATAGGCGCGCTGCTAGTGCAAGGCATCGGTGCGCCAGTGAAGGCGGCAAAGAGCGCGAAGAACGCAAAGGGAATTTCGCAAGGCGGAACCGCTACCGAAGAAGCGCCCGGGATCGATCATCGGAGGTATCTGTTCGCGGGCGAGCTCGCTCTCGATGGGCGGCTGCGACCGATCAAGGGCGCGATCGCGCTCGCGGCGCTTGCGAAGGCGAAGGGATTTGAAGGCGTCGTTCTTCCCTATGACAACGCGGCAGAAGCAGCAGTGGTTGAGGGCATCGCCGTGCTCGGCGCGCGATCGCTCGCGGAAGTCGTCGGTCTCATGACCGGACACCTCGAGGCGCGTCCGTTTCCGTCACCGGATGTTGCACAATTGTTGAAGCAGGCGACTGCGCCGATTGATTTTGGCGAGATCAAAGGGCAGGAGACGGTGAAGCGGGCGATCGTGGTTGCTGCGGCGGGCGGGCACAATCTGGTGATGCTCGGACCGGCAGGCACGGGCAAGACGATGATGGCCAAGGCGCTGCCGGGCGTGCTTCCCCCACTCACGCCGGATGAGGCGATTCAAGTGACGCGGATTTACTCTGCCGCAGGGCAGCTTGCGCCGGGACAGGGCCTCGTTTCGACGCGGCCGGTGCGGACGCCTCATCACACGGCGAGCGGCGCTGCGATCGTGGGAGGCGGGATGATTCCGAGGCCCGGAGAAATCAGCCTTGCCCATCACGGGGTTCTGTTTCTCGATGAATTGCCGGAGTTTCCGCGTGATGTGCTGGAAACGTTGCGCCAGCCGATGGAAGACCATGTGGTGACTATCGCACGTTCACACAGCGCGGTGCGGTTTCCGGCGAATTTCATGCTTGTTGCCGCGATGAATCCGACGCCGCGAGGCGATGTTGCGCCTGGCGAAGTGGGCCGGATTGAAATGGAGCGGTATCTCGCGAAACTCAGTGGGCCGCTGCTCGATCGCATTGATATCCACATCGAAGCGCCGGCGGTTCCGTTCCGCGAACTCTCGCGACGCAACGAGCAGGCGACCGGCACGACGACAGCGCAGATGCGCGAGCAGGTTTCAAAGGCCCGCGCGCGCCAGCACGCAAGACAGGGTGAGATTCCCAACGCCCGCCTCAGCGGCAAGAAACTCGACGAGATGGTCAACCTCGATGAGAACGCGCTGACGATGCTCGGTCAGGCGATGAACGAGATGGGGCTTTCGGCACGCGCGTTCGACAAGCTGCGGCGGATCGCGCGGACGATCGCGGATCTGGCGGAGTCGGACGTTGTGACGTCGGAGCACATTGGCGAAGCGGTCCAGTACCGGTTGCTCGATCGGAAAGTCTGAAGAATTTTACTTCTTCCGAACATGCCGCGAGCCGCTACCGAGGCTGCCGAGATCGAGCAAGGCCGCAAAGACAACAAGGACGACGTAGCCACCCTGCACGCCTCCGTGCAGATTCGCGAATGCCCAGGCGAGAGTCGTGTACGGCGCGAAGAAGAAGCCGAGAATCGGCCAGACAAACTGCCCTGCGAAGGCCCGCTGTAGATAGTCGCCAAAGAGCCACAGGCAAAAGAGCGTGACGCGGGGCAGGAACATCGCGAAGAGAACGAGAATGCAACCCATGTGAACTCCTTCGGAATTCACCGAAACAGGATTCGCGCGAAGAGCTGGACGACCAGGAGGGCCTGCACGCCGGCGATCAGGTCGTCGATCAGGATTCCCATGCCGCCCGGCAACCTCTGAAGCCCGCGCGCCGGCCAGAGTTTGAGAATGTCGAAGATCCGGAACGCCACAAATGCACCCCCGAGGGTGAGGATGAGTGTCTGGAGCGAAACCTCGATGTGGGCCGGCAAAAACAGCAACGCGATCGCCTGGCCAGCCGTTTCATCGGCCACGGCCTGCCCGGGGTCTTTTTTGCCGAATTTGGCTTCGGCGGCTTCGCCCTGCACGAGGCATCCGATCGAGAAAATGACGCACCAGGCGATCAGTGCCGCGTTGTAAATCAGGGGCGAATGAGCCGGACCGAAGCCGAAGTAGATCAGGCCTGCCGCGAGAACCACGGTGGGCATCGATCCCCACGTCCCGCTCGCCGGACGCATGTGGCCGAGCCCGAACGTCGTGATCCAGAGCAGTTTGGATGAGGTGGCCATGAACCTGTATCGGTTGGTATGGGGCTAATGAGTCGATGCGCTGGCCTGCGCGGCACGCACTGCATACGGGATGATCGAGAGGGCCGTCACGATCACGGCCGTCCAGACCATGGCGTCGATCAATTTTCGGGCGGGCATGAGAGGCATCGGGCTGGCGAAGGCGAGGATGAGGAAAACAGCCATGATGCAGCCGCACTGAACGCCCATTTTCGCCTTGCCGCTGAGCGAGGCTGAAAAATCGATGCCTCGGGATTCGAGCACGGCGCGGATTGTGGTGACGAGCAGTTCGCGCGACAGGATGACCAAGGCCATCCACGGCATGACGCCGCTTACCTGAAGTGCTTTGCCATTCGAGAGTTGGCAATCAAAAGCTGGCCCCGCCATCATTGCGAAGGCTCCGACGACGAGCAATTTGTCGGCAAACGGGTCCATGATCCGCCCAAACCTGCTGATGACGCCCCATCGACGCGCGAGCAACCCGTCCAGAAGGTCGGTCAACGCGCCCAGCCCGAAAAGCAGGAAGGCCCAGAGCATCGGGCCAGTCGGCGCCGAGAAATTTGCGTCGAGTTTTGGATAGCGCCAAAGTGAAAGCAGCGTGATCAACCCGCCGGCCAGAAGCAATCGGGCCAAAGTCAGGATGTTCGGGATTGCAACCCGCCAGCCGACTGCCCGCACGGGGACGTGCAATGCTGGCCGAGAGGGTGCGATGCCGGGTTCGGGGTTCACGCGCCCAAGCGTACCCCTTGGGAAGCGCTGTCTGGATGAAATCCGGCGAACGAACGGCGATTCGGGCTCGAGGCCGCAAACGACAACACTTGGTTCCGTACCCCATCCCGAGTTGAACCCGTAGTTGGTTCCCACTATCCTCTGCCCTTCGCCCGGCAGAGCTGGGGTTTTGGGGGGGCATCGCCTGTCGGCGGTGTTTGTTTGGCGGCATGTGTCGCCCGGTCGGGCGAGCGAGGGGCCGCGGCTCCTCGGCTCAAAACGGGCCTCGCCCGAGGGGTCGGAGTTGGATCAAGTCATCAACCCACTGGCTCTCTACGCGGCATGCGGCCTTGGCGCGATCGGTGTTGCGTTCGCGCTCCCGCGCAAAGACGGCAAGAACCCGCAGATCCTGGGCGCGATGCTCGCGTCGCTGGCTGGCGCGATTGTTCTGATCGCGATGGGCATACGGGCGGGCGGCTTCTTTGGCATCGGTAACTCGCCGACCATCTACTTCTATGTGTTCGGTGGCGTGGCTCTTGGCGCGTCACTCCGAGTTATCACCCACCCGCGTCCCGTTTACGCGGCCCTGTACTTTGTTCTGAGCATTCTGGCGACGGCGGGGCTCTTCCTGATCCTGTCGGCCGAGTTCATGGCGTTTGCCCTGGTGATCGTCTACGCCGGCGCCATCCTTATTACATACCTCTTTGTGATCATGCTCGCGACGCAGGCGCCGACCGAAGAACTTGAGAACGCCCTGGCGGATTACGACACGCAGGCACGCGAACCGATCGTGGCGACTGCCGCGGGCTTTGTGCTGCTGGCGGTTCTCACGACGCTGCTTTTCCGCGGCGTGAACGACCTGCCCTCGCGCAAGAGCCCGGGTGGGCAATCGCTGCTGGCGGAAATGCCCCGCAAGATTGAATCGGCCCTGACTTTCAGCGGCCAGTTGCCCCCGGGCAGCAAGGTCGTCGTCAACGAGAACGCGGAAGCGATCGTGGACTTTGGGGCCCGGACGGTGCAGATTCAGGACGGCTCCGGCGTTGTAAGCGCCGCCAAGTTGCCGGCGGATCTGGCCGTGTCGAATGTCGAGATGGTCGGCTTCAACCTGCTTCGGGATCACCCGGGCTCGATCGAGATCGCGGGCGTGATCCTGCTGATGGCGATGCTGGGCGCGGTGGTTCTCAGCCGCAAGCAGGTGCAGCTCGATGAGGATGCGAAGGAGCGTCACGCCAAGAGCCTGGCTGCCGAGGTCGCACAGGGCGTGGAGACCAATCCATGAGTACCCCCACCCTCACACTCACACTGGCGCAAGACGGTTTTCCCGCTGCGTTTGCGACTGTGACGCTCGCGCACTACCTGTTCGTATCTGCCGCGATGTTCTCGATCGGACTGATCGGGTTTCTGACGCGGCGCAACCTCATCATCATGTTCCTCTGCACCGAGCTCATGTTCCAGGCTGCGAGCATCGCGCTCATCGCGTTCAGCCGCTTCCACATGAACATGACCGGGCAGAGCTTTGTGATCTTTATTGTGACTGTGGCAGCAGCCGAAGCGGCGATGGCGCTCGCTCTGGTTGTGCTGCTCTTCCGCAAGCGGGAAAGCCTGGATGCGGAAGAATGGTCGGAGTTGAAGGGCTGATTCAAGCCCATTTGGATTCGGGGAGCGGATTCCCGCTTAGCGCTTTGGTCGGTCCCCTTGCGGAGCACTCGTGACGACTCTTCTTTCCACACTCGCACTCGCCAGTTCGGCTCCGGCTTCCGGTGCGGCGCACGCGCCGGGCGTGATCATGCCGGGCCCGACGGAAGCGCTGCTCCTTCTCGCCTTGCCGATGCTCGGTGTCGTGCTCTGCACGATCTGCGCCATCCTGCGCGTGAAGAGCAAGGCTCCGGCGTTCTTGACGGTCGCGTGCCTTGCGGGCTGCTTCGTCATCGCCGTTCGCCTCTTCCTCGCCCAGACGAATGCTCCGGTCATCACCACCGGCTTTGAGTGGTTTTCGCTTGAGTGGGGAAATCGGCCCGGCCAGCACCTGATTGGCAACTTCTCGCTCTATATCGATTCGCTCACGGTTCTCTGGATGCTCTTTGTCACCGGGCTCGGAACGCTGATCGCGCTCTACGCAAGTGAATACATGAGCCCGGATCTGGGCACGGGGTACTGCCGCTTCTTTGCCGCGTTCAACCTCTTTGTCTTCAGCATGACCGCCCTGGTCATGGGCGACAACTTGCTCCTGCTCTTCCTGGGCTGGGAAGGTGTCGGTCTCTGCTCGTATCTGCTCATCGGCTACTACTACAAGAAGCCCGCGGCAGTCGAAGCCGCGAAGAAGGCGTTCATCCTCAACCGCATCGGCGACCTTGGCCTGCTGATGGGTATCGGCCTCACGTTCGTTCACTTCGGCAGCATCGAGTTCCGCGAGATCTTCCACGCAGCACAGCCGTATATCGATGCCGCGAAGGCGGGTCGCTACTCGGAGATTCCGTTCCTGGTGCAGTTGATTCCGGTCTTGCTGGCGATCGGCGCGTTTGGCAAGTCGGCCCAGTTGCCGCTGTATGTGTGGTTGCCCGACGCGATGGAAGGCCCGACGCCGGTGTCGGCGCTCATCCATGCCGCGACAATGGTGACGGCGGGTGTCTACCTCGTTGCTCGCATGTACCCGCTCTTCCTGTTGAGCGAGTACGCGCTGCCGCTGGTCGCGTGGGTCGGTGCGTTGACGGCGTTCTTTGCCGCGACCATCGGCATGGCGCAGTTCGACATCAAACGCATCATGGCGTACTCGACGGTCAGCCAGCTCGGCTACATGTTCGCCGGCTTGGGCGGACTTTCGAGCACGGGCGCCGCGTTCCACGTCGTGACGCACGCGTTCTTCAAGGCGCTGTTGTTCCTGTCCTGCGGTGCGATCATGCACGGCTTCGCGGGGCAACTCGATCTTCGTAAACTAAGCGGCCTGCGCAGGCTCAAGGGCTGGGGCATCGTCTCGTTCGGCATGCTGGTCGGCTGCTTGAATCTCTCGGGCTTCCCGTTCACATCCGGCTTCTTCAGCAAGGACATGATCATCGGGTCCGAGTACATGACGCCGGGCACGGGGCCCATCGGCTGGATTCTGCTCTTCACCGCCGGCCTTACGGCGTACTACACCTTCCGCGTTTTCTTCCGCGTGATCGTCGGGCCGCTGCACTACGAGCCGGGCGAAGAACTCCACTCGGCGCACGATGACCACGGCGATGCGCACGGTGCAGCCCACGAGGCCGGCCACGATGATCACAACCACGTTCAGGATGATCACACCGATCACGATCACGGGCACGGCGGACACTTCCACCCGCACGCTCCGGGCTGGGCGATCAATACCGTGCTGCTTACGCTGAGCTTGCTTTCGCTTGCCGCGAGCGGTCTCAACTTCCTGCACTTGCCGGGTCAGCCCCACATCGAAGGCGGCATCGTGCCCGAGATGGTGATGCAGTCTTCGGCGGCGTACGAATCGCCCTACGCGCATCATGAGGCGCACGCGGGTGAAGGCGACGGCGGACACGAAGGCGCCGATGGCCACGGGCCACCCTCGTACGTTCCGACTGCGATCGCCCTCGGTGATCCGAACGCCCACGCCGGCACGTTCATGGGCTGGAATCCGCACGCCGTCATGTTCTATGTGTCGGGCGCCGTCGGCTTCATCGGCATCTTCATCGCGTACGTGCTGCACTACATGGGACGCACAACCGCTGCGACATCGAAGGCTGACGCTCTGATCCCCTACCTCGGGCCGATCCCGAGCTGGGCGCAGCACAAGTGGTACGTGGACGAGTTCTACAACCTCGCGATCCGCGTGCCGCTCCTGGTCGTTGCGCACGCCTGCCATCTCTTCGACAAGTTGATCGTGGACGGGCTGGTGCGGATGTTCGGTGCGATCCCGCGCTGGATCGGCAACACGATCCGTCCCACACAATCGGGTGAATTGCACGGCTATGCCGCGGGTATGGCCGCGGGCGTCGCGCTCTTGCTCTTCATCGTCTTCATTCTGACCCTTCGCTGATCCTGGCTGTTCACGGAGTCTTCGGCTACATGCAGAGTCCCGAAACCCCAATTTCCAATGCTGTTGCGACGGCTGCAGCGGCCTCGACGTCGCCGGGCTTCCTGAGCACGTGGATCCTCACACTGCTCGTGCTGGTTCCGCTGGTGTTTGCGTTCGTCGTCGCTTTTTCGCCGGAGAAGCGTGCCCGCACGTTCGCGCTCCTCGGCACCCTCGTCGCACTTGTGGTCACGCTCGTCGCGCTCTTTCAATTCGACTGGGCGCAGGGCGCGGAGTTCCAGTTCCCGAACAAGTTTGAGTGGCTCCCTTCGCTCGGCATTTCCGTTTCGATGGGCATCGACTCGGTTTCGCTTCTACTGATCGCGCTTACGGGCCTGCTTGGTCCGATCTGCGTGCTGGCTTCCTGGACGGCGATCACGAATCGCGTCCGCACCTACTACGCGTGGATGCTCGTGCTGCAGGCCGCGATGGTCGGCGTCTTTATCGCCCGCGATCTGATTCTGTTCTATGTCTGCTTCGAGTTCACGCTGATCCCGATGTACATCCTGATCAGCCTGTACGGCTCCACGAACCGCAAGCGTGCCGCGACGACGTTCTTCCTATACACGTTCACGGGCTCGATGATCGCACTCGCGGGCCTTGTCTACGTCGCGTGGATCAACGCGGGGCTTCCAACCGACACGTTCCCCGGCGCCGGCACGTGGACCTTCGACATCGCCACGCTCCAGCAGGCTTCGGTCGACCACCTGACGTTCGCCCAGCAGTCGATGGTGCTGCTCGCCCTGATGGCGGGCTTCGCGGTCAAAGTCCCGCTCTTTCCGGTACACACCTGGCTGCCCCTCGCGCACACCGAGGCCCCCACCGCTGGGTCGGTCATCCTCGCGGGCGTGCTGCTCAAGCTCGGAACGTACGGCATCTTCCGCTTCGCGCTCCCCTTCGCGACCGACGCGTTCATCCACTATGCCCCGTTCATCGCGGTGCTCTGCATCATCGGCATCCTTTATGGCGGCCTGATCTGCTGGGTGCAGACGGACATGAAGAAGCTGGTCGCGTATTCATCCGTCGCCCACCTTGGCTTCTGCATCCTCGGTCTTGCCGCCCTCAACGTCGCGGGCATTCAGGGCTCCATCCTCTACATGATCAACCACGGCCTCTCGACCGGCGCGCTCTTTCTCTGCGTCGGTTTCGTCTATGAGCGTTATCACACGCGTTCGATGAAGGACGTCGGCGGCCTCGCGGCGAAGATGCCGATCTGGGCCACGTTTATGGTCTTCTTCGTCATGGCGTCGGTCGGCCTGCCCGGTCTCAACGGCTTCGTCAGCGAATTCCTCTGTATCTTCGGCACGTTCCAGGCGAGCGATTCGTGGGGCAAAGGCATCTGGGGAAGCACGGGTGCCGCGATCCCTGGCGCGACACCAGGCAATCTCGGCCCGTGGTACGCACTCATCGCGGGGCTCGGCGTCATCGTCGCGGCGATGTACCTGCTCATCATGACGGGCAAAGTAGTCTTTGGTCCACTCCGCGAGCCGGGTGGTCACGGCCACGATGCGCATGCGGCGCATGGGGCGCCCGGCGAAGATGATCACGGCCATTTGCCAGCCGATCTCACCGCCCGCGAGATCACCTGCCTCGTGCCTTTGGCGATCGCTTGCCTTGTCTTCGGCGTCTACCCGATGCCGCTGTTTGACGCCTTGAAGGGCCCTGTGAACGAGACTGTCGCTTCCGTGCAATTCGCGCGTGAAAACCCGCTGCAGCCCGGTGGTGGCCGTCCGGAGGCTACAGCCAGCGCAACTCAACCTCGTCTTTCTGGGTCCGAGGAGGCCCCGCGATGATCGGACGTCTTGCCTTCCTCTGGCCCGAGATCGCTCTCTTCGCCGCGACGTGTGTCGTCATGGTGATGGGCCTTTCGCGCAACTTTACCGTTCGAAAAGCCTCCGCCTGGATCTGCGGCATCGGCCTCATCGTTGCCGCCGTTCTTTCGGCACTGACCACTCCGGGCGCACCCGGCGCTCCGGCCCCCGCCGCGGCACACGGCCAGTTGATGCTGCCGATGATGGTCCCTTTCGCGAAGACACTCATCTGCATCGTCGCGCTCATGCTCCTGCCTCTGCTCGCGGGCACGGTTGATCGATTGGAAGAAACCCGGATCGCTTCGGGCAAAGGCGGTTTCAATCCCCTTCGCTCAAACCGCGCAGAGTTTTATTCCTTCTTCCTCTTCTCGATCACCGGCCTTCTGCTCGTCGCCGATGCGGACGACCTCATCTGGCTCTTCCTCGCACTCGAACTCACCAGCCTGCCGACGTACATCATGGTTGCGATCAGCTCCTCGCGCCACCGCTCCCAGGAAGCAGCCGTGAAGTACTTCTTCCTCGGTGCGCTCGGTGCCGCGATCTTCCTTTACGGATTCTCGCTGCTCTACGGCGCAACAGGTTCGACGAACCTGAACGTGATTCACGCGACGCTCACTGCGGGCGGACCCTCCACTCTCGCACTCACCGGTCTGATGCTCAGCGTGCTGGGCCTCTGCTTCAAGATCGCGGCGGTGCCGATGCACTTCTACACGGCCGACGTCTATCAGGGTGCTTCGTCCGGCGTTGCCGCGATGCTCGCGTTCGTCCCGAAGACAGCGGGGTTCCTTGCGATTCTCCTCATGGTCGGTCTCGTCGGCTGGAATTACGGGCCCAGCAGCACTTCGCTCCCGGATTCCATGCGTTTGCTCCTCTGGGTCATCGCTGCTCTCACGATGACCGTCGGCAACGTGCTCGCCATTCTCCAGTCGAGCGCGAAACGAACGCTGGCGTACTCCTCGATCGCGCACTCAGGATACATGCTCGTCGGCGTTATCGCCGGCCCCGGCGACGGTTCGTTTACCCGCAGCGGTATCTCCGCGGTGCTCTTCTACCTGCTCGCGTATGGCGTTACGAACATGGGCGCGTTCGCAGCACTCGCCTCGGTCGAGAAGCCTTCGGCCGACGGCAGCGAACCGCGTGAACTCGACAGCTTCGAAGACTTGCGTGGGCTCTGCCGCACGCATCCGGCTGCGGGCTGGACGATGGTCATTTGCGCACTCAGCCTGCTCGGCCTTCCCCCGTTGCTGGGCTTTTTCGGCAAATTGCCCCTCTTCACCAGCGGCATCTCCGCCGGCGAAATCCCGCTGGTCATCGTCCTCGCGATCAACTCGGCGATTGCAGCGTTCTACTACCTGCGGCTGATGGCCTATCCGCTGCTCGAAGATCCGGCCGTTCGGGGCGACACTTCCGTCGATAATCCGTTCATCTCGCGTCGATTTGCAGGCCTAGTCTCGGCCGGCGGCGTAATCGTGCTCGCGGTGTGCGCGAATGCACTGATGAAGCAGTCGACCATCGCGGGCAAGTACTCGTCGCCGGAGATTGCCGAGACAAAGACGGAAGCCGCTTTGACCGCTGCGGGCCTGTCCGCTTCCGATAAGCACTGAGAGTGCCGCGAAATCCGTCTGTTGACCGAGCGTTTATGATCGTGCGTTCCGGAATGGAGTGGACGCATGCGTTACGCAATCGGGCTTGGAGCTTTTGTCGTCGGTCATGCCGCACTTGGCCTGCCCTTGGAGCCGGGTGAGAAGGCCGACGCCCCGCGCCGCCCCGAATCGTGCATCGTTGCGGAACCGTTCTTTCTCGATCGGGCAGAGATGGACAATTTGGCGCCGATCCCCGCGCCGGTCTATCAACTCGACACGCGCGGCCACGTGATCGGGGCCTTCGATCCGATCTTCCGCGATCGCGGTGCGACCAACAACCGCATCAACATCGTCTTCGTCGGCGATGGATATCTCTCGAGTCAGTTGCCGCAGTACGCGATCGATGTGCAATCGGGTGTCGACCGCCTCTTCTCCTACGAGCCGTTCAAGACGTACAAGAATTTCTTTGCGATCTATCGGGTCGATGTCGTGAGCAATGTCTCGGGTGTCAGCAACGACCCGACCGAGGGCATCTCGCGAAACACGCCTCTGGGCATGTACTTCTGGTGCGGCGGAACCGAACGCGCTCTCTGCGTCAGCAGCACCAACACCGTCCGCCAATACGCCAACAACGCCCCGTTCCCGCCCGATCAGGTGCTCGCGGTCGCGAACTCGTCCAAGTACGGCGGGGTGGGCTATCCATCTTCCGATGTCGGCACGTACGCAGGCTCGAATTTCTCGGCGCCTGAAGTGGCCGTGCACGAATTCGGGCACTCTTTCGCCGATCTCGCGGATGAGTACGAATACGGCGGACCGACCACGCACGTCGCGAGTGAGCCCTCCGCCTTCGACGTCTCGATCTACACCAAGGCGCAGATGCTCGCGCAATCGCGCAAGTGGTTCCGCTGGATGGGCGTCAACGACCCCGCGTTCGACGGGCTCGTCGACTGCTACGAGGGCGGCGACTACTCCTACTTCGGGATTTATCGCCCGACGTACAACTCGATGATGCGGAGCCTGAATCGACCGTTTAATCTGCCGAGCGCCGAACAGATCATCACGTCCATTTACAAAGTCGTCAAACCGATCGATTCGACGATTCCCGTCGCGCTCACGAACGTCACGCGCACCACCACGCTGTCGGCATCGCTCATTCAGCCGATCGGCCACCCGCTCAAGGTTGAGTGGCTCGTGGGCAGCGCGATTGTCCCCGGTCAGACCGGTTCTTCGTTCGATCTATCGACGTTCAATTTCCGAAAGGGCGCAAGTACGGTTCGCTGCCGCGCGACGGATGAGACCACCTGGCTGAAGAATCCGATAGTCCGTTCCACGTATCTCACGCAGGAAAAGAAGTGGTACATCTCGATCGCGCCATGCCTCGCCGATCTCTCCGGCGATAGGAACGTCGATGACGATGACTTTGTCCTGTTCGCCTCGGCCTACAACGAACTACTCACCGACGCGGGAGATATGAACGGAGACGGCGTCACCGACGACGCCGATTTTGTGATCTTCGCGACGCAGTACGACTTGCTGGTTTGTCCCTGAGCGTTGAGCCCGTAAACCGCCTGTCGGCTTATCGCTTCGAAACCTTGAGCAGTTCTGAGCCGTGATCCGCCACTGGCGCGACTGGGGCAACGCGCGGCGCTTTCGGCGTTTCCGGGACCTGCTCGCGGGGCACAACCTTGATGCCCGAAGCGTTCACCGCCGCGATCATCTGGCGAAGGTCATCAGTCGAGAGCGCGGGCGGACGCACCATCTCGAGCAGCCGCTCTTCCGGGATTCCGGCTTCGAGTGTGGTCAGACCGAGATCTTGGAGCTTCGCGATGACGACGCCCAGCCGAGCCAGTTCTTCACGCGTGCTGGCTTCCTCGGAATTTGCCAGCAGGTAGTCGCGGTACGCCGCCAATTCTTCCTCGGGCGAACCCGGGGCCGACTGGGCCGTGAAGCGATCCCACGATTCCGCGAAGATCTGCCGGAGTTCGACGTCACGAAGCTGTGCAACCGACTTGCCGGATTCATCCAGCACCGTGCGCTGCATCTCCGCCTTGAACGACTTGGCGAGCTCGACGACGGCCTTCATCCAAAGGCGATCCGCCGTGACGACGTAGTCGCCGGCCTCGACGCTCGGCCGAGCCTTGTTGGGAATGTTCTGGTAATAGCTGTAGCCGATGAACGCCGCGATGATCTGCTCGGGCGTCGCGGATTCCACCGACAGACCGAGCTGGCGGAGCAGTTCCTGGTCGGCGGGGTCCACCGCGACGGTCTGACGCACGCGCTGCACTTCACCCAGACGTGGCGGCTGGAACGCCTGCGTGTCCGCAACGTTGGTCGCCGTCGGACCTAGCGAGGCGAAATCGAGCGAGAGCAGGAAGTCCGGGCCGAGCGGACTAGCCGCTCGCAGATCCTTGAAGTTCGCGATCGTGATCGCGGAGGGGAACTGACGGAAGCTGAAGCTCTGCAGGATCGGCGAAGGCCCGGCAATGGCCGAATAGCTGAAAGTTCCCGCACCCGGCAGAAGCACGGGGACCACGCTGAAATTGATCGCTCCGCCCGAGACCAAGTCGGTGCCGATGTCGTTGATCGTGCCGCCCGAGTTGTTGAACACGCTGAACCCGGCGCGGCTGACGATGTTGATCGACGGAGCGATCACGTTCATGTTGCCCAGGGTCGTGATATCCGCGATCGTCGCGTTGTTGAGAGCGCTCATCGTGAGCGTGCCCACCACCGTCAACTTTTGGCCCGCGGCCATCGTGATGTTGTTCGCGGCGATGAAGTACTGATCCGCGGGAGAAACTCCCGCCGCGACGATGCGGCCGAGCGAATCAAACGTCCGGGCCATCACGATCGTTGCGGTCATCGGGGTTGCGCCGCCCGTGCCGATGACGAGATCGCCCAGACGCTGCGAAATCGCGGGAGCGGATGAGGAAACACCCAGATTGCCGCCAATGCGGATCGGAGCAACTTCGATTGTCGGGGCCGCCCGGGCAAGGAGCGTCAGGTTCGCCGCACTGCCGGCGAGGGCATCGGTGTAGATGTCGCGACCGACAAACAACTGGCCGGTGTCGATGGTCGTCACGCCCGTCAGATTCGAATTGACGCGCAGCTCGCCCGCGAACCAAGACTGGCCCGAGCTCTGCGTGCGGAGGCTTCCGCGCAGATACGAAGACGTGGCGTTGCTGCGGAAATTCGAAAGCGCGAACGACTGGCCCACGCCGCCTTCGAAGCGGGCCTCGTTCGTCACGTTCACCAACAGATTTGCGAAGACGCCCGCCGAGGCGGAATCAACGGCGCCTGCAAACCGGGCGCTTGTGCCGTTCACCGTGAAGCCGCTGCCGAGCGATGTCTTGCCGCCGACTGTGAAAGTCGATGCGTTGGCGGTCCGCGTGCCGACTGTGTAAAGATTGCCCAGGTACGTGGTCGCACCGATCGTCTTGGTGTTTGCTCCGACAATTGTGTCGGGGCCGTTACTCGCGAGTGAGGCGAGTGCGGTTCCGCCGCTGAGGGTGCCAAGGCCGACGGAACCCGCGAATGTCGTGAGCCCGCTGGTATTGACGTTCATCCCGATCGTGTTTGCGGCGGCATCGATGACGGCGAACGTCGCCGTGCCCGCGTTGAACGTGCGAATACCGGGCGTGCCCGTGAGCAGCAGCGATCCCCACTTCTGCATGCCGGTCGACGTCACGTTACCGGCAACCTGGGAAAGAGTCACGCCCCCGGCATCGAGCGAGGCAAGCGCCCGGAGCGAGCCGACGTTGGCGTTGAAGTTCGCAGCGTCCGCGATCAAGAGCAGCGTCGGATTGATCGCGCCGTTCGCCGCGTTCAGGGTGGAATTGAAGTTGATCGTGCCGGCACGGACATCGGAAGGGCCGGAGATCTCCGCTCCCTGATTCATCGTCATCACGCCGCCGGGAATCAATCGGACGTTTCCGGCAAACTGCGTGAGACCCAGGCCACCGATCGTGAGCGTGCTGAGCGCACCGCCGCCGCCAAGGCCGGATGCGAACGACCCGATGCCGGAGTTGGTGATGATCAGCGAGCGGGGCCCCCCCGCCGAATCTACCGAACCGCCGAACGCAAATCCGGCCGTGTTCAGGATCGTGTTTCCAAACATTCGCGTGACGCCGACAACGTTGAACGGCCCGCCGCTGTTCAGCGTCAGCACACCATTCAGATCGAGATCGCCATCAAACGACTGCAGACCGTTCGTTGTCGTATTACCGTCAAGAATTGTGCGGCCGCCACCGGTGCGGTTGATCATCCCGAGAGCACCGAGACCGGCAATTCCTGAACCCACCGTCGAATGGAACTCAACCAGCGCGGGCGTATTCACATTCAACGCGGCATTCGAGTCCGCTGCAACGGCGCCCAGGAAATCGATCGTCCCATTCGTGCTGGCGATGGTCTTGGCCCCCGCGCCGAGCAACTGCAATTCGCTCAGCCGAATCGCGTTCGTCGCGAGCAAGTTGCCATGCAACCAAGTGTCGGTTGCGAGCGACGTATCGACGGTATCGAGCCGAGCCGTGTTGCCCACATTGCCAGCAAACTCGACCGTCCCGGTGCCCAGAGAGGCCAGGTCGTAAGGCCCACCGGCGCCGGAATTCAGCGTGCCGCCGAAACGGAAGCGTCCGCCCTGGAGATTGACATCCGAACCCAGAAGAGTGTTATTCGCGAAATCCGTGGTCGTGAGCACATGCACGAGCGAGTTGATTGTCGTCAGGCCGCCGCCGTTCACGATCAGATTCTGGAGCGGCGAGAATGCGCCGATCGACGAGCCGAACACGATCGGCCCCGCGCTCGTCACCTGAAGGTTTCGGGCGCCGCCTGACGAATCCACCGCGCCAAGGAATGTCGCTCCGATCGACGACACACTCACGTCGCCGCCCAGCGTCGACGTGCCGCCGATGAACAAGGGGCCGCCGGCATGGACATCGAGGGCGTTGTTGAACCGAACATCCTGCGCGAACGACTGCGAGCCGAACGTGAACGTATCGCCGTTCAGAATGGTCAAGCCCAAGCCGGTCCGGTTGATAGACGCAAGCGGGTTCGTCAGTGTGCCGATCGTGTTGCCAAAGGTCGCGATGCCCGGGGTATCCACGCCGAGGTTGTGAGCCACTGGCGAGGTAATTACACCGAAATTGATCGGGCCCGCGAAGCTCTTGACCGTGCTGTCGCCATCAAGACGCGTCGCACCGAAGCGGATGAAATCCTGCGCCGTAACGTTCGCGCCGAGCACCGTCTGCGCCGCGCCGAGGCCGTCGATGCTTTGCAATCGGCTGTTGCTTCCAACCGGGCCGAGGAGTGAGAACGTTGACACCGCGAGCGTGTCGAGCGTGTACGGCCCTCCGAGCCCCGAATCGAGCGTCTGATGGAAAGTGAACTGCCCGTTCCGCAGGTGCGTGTTCGATCCGAGCAGCGTCTTGTTCCGCAGGTCCGCCGTCTGGACATCGAGAACGTCGTTGATGGTTGTGAGCCCGCCGCCCGTGACATCGAGCGTGAGTAGCCGGTTGTTCTGCCCGATCGACCTCGCGAACAGAATCGGCCCCGCGCTCTGCACGAACAACTCGCCCGTCGGGAAACCCGGTGCCGAATCGACGAAGTCAGAGAATGTGACCTGCGAAGCATTCACCGTCGCGCGGCCGTTAATGGTCGTCGGTCCCGCCACCGAGAAGAACCCACCGGCGTTGAAGAACACCGGACCCGTAATCGCGAGCGACTTGTCGAACTGCTGCTGACTGCTCGTACGGATATCCCCACGCACATCAGCGTCGGTGCGTGAAATCAGATACTCGAGCGCGCCGCCGTTCCCGACCGGGCCAAGCAAGGTGAGCAAGCCCGTGCCACCCAAACCCTTGAATTCCGCGCCGAACGCTCCCGGCACCAGCGAATCCAGAGCCTGCGCAAACCGCACGCTCCCGCCTTGGAAAACCGTGTCGCCGGTCAGCTGCACGGCGTTGTCGAATCGGGCGTCCGTCGCATCGACGAGCGTGGTCACACGCGTCAGCCCGCCGCCGTCGACATGGAAATTGCCGAGCGGACCCGCGTTTCCGATCGCCGATCCGAAATTGATCAGTCCCGCGCTCGACACATGCAGATCGCGCGGCACGCCGAATGAATCGACGGCCCCGCCGAAATTCACGCTCGACGCGAGCACGTCCACGTTTCCGTTCAGCAGGGAATTACCAGTCACCGAGAACTGGCCGCCCGCATTGGCCGTCAATCCCGTATCGAACCGCACATCGCCGTCGAACGTCTGTTCGCCGACCGAATCCGTATTCCCGCGCAGGATCGTTTGGCCGCCACCGGTACGCCGAATCGCCGCGACGGCGCCAGCGCCCGAAACTCCCGATCCGACCGTCGAGTTGAACGTGACCAATCCCGGCGTGTCGACCGAGATCCCGATGTTCGTCGCTGCCGCGGCAACCGCGCCAGCATAGAAAATGTCGCCGCTGACCGCACTAAACATCCGGTCGCCCGCCGCCCCGATCAGCCGCATCTGCGAATAGCCTTGCCCCTGCGTTGTCGCGACGTTGCCGCCAACTTCCGTGAGCGCTACGCCGGTCGTGTCAATGGTTCGCAGCGCGCGTCCGATGCCGACGTTCTTCTCGAACGAAACCGTGCCCGGCCCCGTCGCGATCATTGAGAACGGTCCGGCCGTGCCCGAATCGAGCACATCCTTAAACGCAAAGCTGCCGCCTTGCAGGGACAAGTCGCTCAAGAGTTCCGTCTGGTTAAAGAACTGGCCAAGGCCCGCAGAGGTCAGGCGGACCGTGCCGCCGATGCGTGTCAGCCCGCCACCATTCACAGTGAGATTGCGGAGCACCGAACCCAATCCAATATCCGAAGCAAACGTGATGGTGCCCGCGCTTGTCACCAGCAGGTCGCGTGCCGCCGGAGAATTCACTGCACCCGCGAAGTACACCGTTGGCTGCGGAATCGCACCCGTCGGGTTCATCACCACGCTCGCGTCAGCCCCGAGCGTTGTTGCACCGAGCACGCTCCACGCGCCGCTCGCCAGGAAATTCGAAGCGCCCGTCACATTCAGATCGCCGCCGTACGTCTGCGAGCCGACCGTGCGGACATTGCCCGACACGATCGCGTTCGACGACGTCAGCAGCGACGCCAGCGCGCTGGTCTGACCAACTCCACCCAGCAGCGAAACCGGCCCGCCAAGGAACGTCGCGCTGTACGGACCACCGAATCCCGAGTCGAGCGAGCTGTTAAAGACAACCGGACCGCCATTGAAAGTCGTATTGCTCTGGATCGTGGTCTTCGAATTGAAGATCGCGTTGCCGGCGCGCACCAGATTCCGCACCCGCGTCTCCGCAGGCCCATTCACAGTCAAACTGTTCAATGCAAAGCCCGAGCCGATCGAGTTGGCAAAGTTCACCAGCCCGCCCGGATCCGAACTCGTCACCGTGAAGTTTGCGCCCGCAGACGCTGCATCCACCAGCCCCGTGAACGTCGCCGAACTCGCACTCAGGGCGATATTCCCCGGCCCGATCAGCGTCCGCCCGTTGTTGCTGAACGAACCCGTCAGCGACAAGTTGGCGTTCAGCCGCAGCGCACCCGACCCGAGCAGGAAGTTCACCGATCGGCTCATCGCCGTGTTGCCATCAACCGAGATGTTTCCCGTCTGTGCCGACTTCACAAAGTCGAGCGTCGTGAAGCCGGCGCCGATGTTCGCCAGTTCCGCGGCCGACAGATTCAGCGTGCCAGGAGTCGCAGCACCGATGGAAATATTCCGTCCGCTCGACGAAGTGACAAACCGCAACTTGCCGCCGGCGCCCGATGCGATTGCGCCGGAGAGATCAACCTCGTCCGCAACCAGCGACAGAATCCCGTTTCCGACCTGCGTAACCGTCTGCCCGCCGAGAATCTGGATCGTTCCGGGCCCCGCGCTGATCGTCGTGCTGCCCAACGTGCTCGTCAGATTCGTCGATCGCGAGAAACGCACAAGCGAGCCCGGCGAAACCGAGTTGCCCGCCAACAGATTGATCGAGGTTCCATTAATCAGGATTGGTCCGCCGGCGCCGGCGAAATCGAGCGTGCCAAGGCCGCTCTGGCCTGCGCGGATATCGAGCCCTCCGCTCGCAAAGACATTTCGCGTGATCGTCGTATCGCCGCTCGAGAAGAGCGAAATGTTTCCGCCCGTCAGCGCGACGTTCGAGTTCAGCGTTCCCGCCGAGCGGATCGTGATGTCGCCCGTTCCGGCGTCGAGCTGACCCGCGCCGCCTCCCAGCGCGACATTGCCGGTCGAAGCAAGAATGTCGATCTTTCCGCCGTTCGTCTTGAGCAGGCCCGTGCTCGTGAAGCTCGTACCCCGCACCCACAGCCCGGTCGAACCCGGCGTCGGAGCCTGCGTCGTCACGTTCGAAAGCGTGACCGCGCCCGTGTGGTTCAGCCACACGCCCCCCGCGCCCGCCTGGATAATCGCGTTGCTCGTGAAACTCGTGCCGGTGCTGGTGAACGTTCCGGTGTTGAGCAGGATGTCCGCGCCCGCCGCAATCAGCACGCCGCCGTTGGCCGACAAGTTCAGATTCAATCCGCCGCCTGTCGGCGTGTTCAGGTCGCGGATGCGCTGGTTAATCTCGATACCGCCCGCCGAGAGCACGTTCAGCGTGCGCGTTCCGCCCGTCGCCGCAAGATCGAGCGCGGTCATGAACCGGATCAGCCCTGTGCCCGCACCAACCGTGCCCGTCGTCTGAATCGTGACAACGCTGTTGAGCGTCAGCGCCGCCGTCAGATCTCCGACAAACAACTGCCCCGCTCCGCCCGTCGGCGAGAAGATGGGCGGCCCGGTCACATTGCTCGACGGCCCCGCGACGATATCTAAGTTCAGCGGATCGATCAGCCACTGACCCGACTTGCCGAAGAGCGAGCGGGCGGATGTATTCGGCGCGCCCGAAAGCGACAGCCATCCGCCCGAAGTTTCGATGAATCCGCCATTGCCCGATTCCAACCCGCCCCGGGCCAGCAGCTTCGCGCCCGACCGCGTCGAGTCGTGCGAAAACAGCACGATCTCGCCGCCGTCGCCCGCGCGAATCGCGTCCGCCTTGATCGTTGTTGCACTATCCGCGTACACCGCGTTCGCTGCGTTGTCGAGTCCCTTGCCTTCACGCCCGCCGCCGATGTGCGCCGTGCCGCCGCCGCTATCACCCGAGACATCGATCGTCGCACCCGTGAGTGCGATCTTCTCGCCCGTGATCTCGACCGTGCCGCCCTTGGCGCCTGCGTCCCGGTTCGAAGCATCGATCTGCCCGGCAACCCGGACTTCGCCGTGCTTCCCGCCATCGATCTTCACGTCGCGTGCGATCACGCGCCCGGTGTTGATCACGGCCATGCCGTAGATATCACCCGCCGCCATCAGAGTGCGCCCGCGCGCCACATCGATGACGCCGTCATTGCGAACACCTTCAGCCCGCGAGACGCCATCGCCCTCGATGCGAGCAAAGATCCGCCCTCCCGCCTCACCGATCATGACGTCCTTGCCGGCAGCCATGATCACCGTGCCCTGCGGCGCGACGATCTTTCCGTAGTTCGCAACGTGCTGACCGACCAGCGTCACCACGCCGCCCTGCTGGGCGTTGATCTGCCCGTGATTGACGACCGGTCCTGTCAGATTCGTAAAATTGTCGCGCTTGGCGAGGAAGTCCTGATCACTCAATTGACCACCGACCGCCGCGAAGCTCCCGCAGTTGATCACCGCATTCTGCCCGAAGATCACGCCCGCCGGATTCACGAAATACACCTGGCCGTTGGCCATGATCGTGCCATCGATGCGCGTCGGCATCGAGCTGTTGATCCGATTCAGCACCCGCGGGTTGCCGCCCGCCTGCACAAACCGAACCCACTGCCCCATCGCAATGTCAAAGCTCGAGTACTGAATGATCGCGCGGTTCGAGGTCGTGATGATCCAGTTGTTTCCGACCTTCTGGAACGAAGCGCTGCCGTACCTCACCGTCGGATTCTGAGGCCCCGCTCCCCGCGCAGACGCCAGCATCAGAAGCGCCGCAAGTGTTGAACCAATCCATGCCGCGCCGCGGCCCATGCGTCGATGTACACGCCCCTGCGCGCGCACAGACGCAACGCTCCCGGCATAGCCGGTCAGCGCACACACCCGCGAGGTTTGATATGTCTCATTCATCAGGCGGCGAGCCGTTCGATCCTGTCCGCCCCTTCCGGCGGCTCGGTCCGTCGATTCCCCTCTCACTCTTCCATACGCCCGGCAACAGGCCGGGTTTCTGCCCTTCCGCCCGAGAACTCAGCGAAAACGGCCCAACCGACTGAAGAAGAGACTCAAGAATTGACGGTTTCTAGCCAGTCCAATGTACCTGCGCCGTCTTCCCGTTGCCCGCCATCCACTTCTCAGTCACCATGACCAATTCCGATTCTGACGGTCAGACCGATCAAGCGCTCTTTCTTGCGCCCTCCAACGTCTCAATAAAGCACCGTCAGAACAAAGTTGAGTCGGTTGAATCCGGGCTCGACCGGCGTCGGCCCTTCCAGCCCGTAGAGCGCCACGCCCCAATCCAGGCGAATACTGAGGTTCTGCTTGTACATGAACTCGAGCCCGACGCCTGTTCCCACCAGCGTCCCGTTCACCTCGTAGGGCTCCCGCTGGTTATTCACCGTTCGGCCGACATCCACGAACGCCCGGAAGATCAGATCCCAATCCGTTCGTCCGTAAGGTTGCTGAGGAGCCCACCGGAACGGCTGACCCATGAAGGGCGTCGTCGTCGGGTCGCGTACCGCAAAGGTCCGTGGCAGGTGAAATCGGTATTCTGCCGTACCCAAAATAACGGTGTCGCCGGCCGAAACCGACTCCGGATACCCGCGCACGCTGTAAAGGCCTCCCGCCACCTGCTCCATATTCGGGATCAGCCGCCGGTTGTCCATCGTGAACTGCCCCCGCGTGATCAGCACGATTTCGTGCGCCAGCGTCATCCCCCGCGTCGGAGGCGTGTCCGCCGGAGCGATCGCTCCGGCGTGCCCGTTCAAGAGCGGCTCCAGGTAAAACGTGTGCTCCACATCCCACTTCAGATACGCCCACGCGCTGCTCGGATTCAATCGCCCCAGGTTCGCAAGCTGATACTGCTGCACACCGGTCACAAACGGCGCGAGACCCTCCACCCCGATCAACGCCTTCGTCGTCGTTGCATCCGATTCCCTCGATAGCCGAAGCGCGGCATACGGCGAGAACAGGTTTGCATACCCCTTTTGCTCGACCGCCTGGTTGTTCACCTGAATGTTGTCGAAGCGCCCACCGGCACTCGCCTCGAGAAACCACTCCCGCCTTTGCGCGAGCAGTACTGCAACCTCGCCGCCCAGAGTAAACCCGTTGCCCGTAAAATCTTCGCCCGCCAGGCCGACGTCCGACGCCGTGTAGTTGTTCACGCCGCCGTATCCCCGCAGCACGACCCCGCTGTCGGCGAGCGGCCGGTCGTACCCCACATTCAGCGCGTTGACATCCGTGAGCGAACTCGTGACGTAGTCAAGCCGGAACGTGTCGTCGTGGTTCGTCAGTTGGCTGTGCACAAACCCGACGCGCTCGCGCCACACATTCGTCTCGGTCGTTCCGGTGTTCGAGACCTGCCCGTACAGAGTCCACGGTTTCGACTCGCTCACGAGATAGTCGAGCACCACCTCGCCCGACTCCTTCGTCGGTCCGAGCGCGACATCGACGCGCCGCGACGGGATCCGGTTCTGCCGGAGCGCGAAATTGTCTAGCTTGTCCTTGCGGATCAGATCGCCCGTCTGGATCGGGCTGTGCTTGCGGATCCGCGCGTGTATCGGGTTATCAATTCGGGGCTCGTTCTCGCTCAACCGATCGCCCGACGCCACCGTCCGCACCTGATTCACGACGCCCGTCCAGATCACCAGCCGCAGATCAAACCGCTCCTCTTCACCTTCGACGCGTAAGTCATCCGCCGTCACCTCATCGATATCGCGCGAATCCGGCACCACGAACAGCCCGATCAGTTGCCTCCGCGCCAGTTCGGCAACGATCGCCGCGCTCACCGCCTGAATCGCGCTGTTGAAAAACGTCGCGCCCTTGGTCTGCACGCCTCCAAACGTGTCGCCCACGCGGATCACCACCGTCGGCAATCCCTCCCGCGGCGCCATGTATCCGTCTTTCGTCAATCCCAATTCAACCGGGATCAACTCGAGCTCGCTGATCGGAGGCAGGTTCGGATGCTCTCTCTTATACGAAAGGTCAAACCGCCGCACCTTGTACGACCGCTCGCCCGGCCCTGGCACCGCCGGCGGCAGATTGTCTTCATCAATCGGCTGCGCCAGCACACGCGGAATCGGCGTCATCTGCACCGGTGCAGGGGCGGGCGGCTTTTCATCGAGCGGCAGCCGGCTGCTCTTCCCATCCTTCGGCTGCGACGGCAACTCCGCGAACGCCGGATCACCAGCGCACAACACCAGCACCGCCGGCCACACCGCGATCTTCGCGAGTGCCCGCTTCCATGCCGGAGTTGTCACGCTTTGCACCGCCATCAGCCGTGAATCCCAATCTGTTCTTGCGCCGCGCCGCCGCGCCAAATCGCCGCCTTGGACCGCACTCGATCCGCAAAGGCCGCTTCAATGGTGAATGGAACATCCGTCGTAAGCGGAATCGCGGCACGCGTCGCGCGAAGGCAAACCAGCTCCTGCGTCGTGACCTTTCCGATCAGCGCATCCACCCACTGCCCGCTTCCACCAACCGACGTCCCACCGACCGCCTCAATCGCGAGGAGGCCATCCGCCACCCCGCCCGGCACATTCAGTAGATCCAGAATCGCCGCAGACCAGGCCCAGGCGCTCCCGCCCAGCCCCATCCCACGCACGCTCGGCAATCGCAGGTGCACGCCCCGCGACGACTGCGCGAGCCCGCGCTTCATCGCCGGCTCCGCTTCGCGGTGCAGCGAATAGGCCGCACGCACCAGAGCAAGCGCACCGTCCGCATTCAAATTCGGATCCGCCGCCAACGTCGCCTTGCAACTCCCGTCAAAGCGTTCATATCCACTCACACCAGACGCCGCGCCCGACGCCCGCGCCATCAGCCCTTCACTCTCGCGCAGAAAAACCGACTTCACTGCCTGAGCATCGCTTTCCTGCCGGCATGCCTCCATCACCCTCGTCACCGATTCCGACGCGAGCGACGCCATCCGCGTCAGCTCAAACCCGCGTGCGTGCACGCACGCGACCATCGGATACTTCTTCCGCCCGCGGGCATCGCTGCTCGACCAGAGCCTGCCGAAAACAAACTCATCCCCTTTGAATCGCCACACAAACGCGTGCTCGAACAAGGGCAGCGCCGCCGCGCCCAGCTTCTCCCACGCTCCAACATCGATATTCCCCGCAATCCCCTCCGCATACAGCGTCCGCCGCACCTCGACCAATCGCTCGGTGTTCAACCCCATGTCCTGCATGTGGTCGTCCCAGCCCGGGTGCTTTCCAAACAGACAAAGCTGTGCGCGCGGCTCCCCGCTTCCCTCTGTTGGAGTCGCCAAGCCGCCAAGCCATTGCGAGAACTTCTTCAGCATCCTTGCTGTTCAGGCCTCCGAGTTTCCCACCACGCCCCGCCAAGGTCACGAAATCGTCCGAATCAAATCCTTCACCGGGGCCATGTCGTCGCGCCCGGCCAGTCCTCCGGCTTGGGCATCGGCGACGAGAACGTCACGTTCATCCACAGGTGGTACGTTTGCTTCGATTCCAGCTCAACGACGGGCAGTGGCACAACCCACGAGTTTCCACCCGGCGCTGCCTGCTTCGCGCCCGGCAACAACGCGATCACCGCGGCCGTCCACGGCCCCGCGATCTTCGCTTCTCCCGCAGCCGCCGAATCTCCCAGATTCCGGAAGAACCGAATCGTCACGCCCGGCCCCGGACTCGTCATCGACAACTGCTTCACAAGCTCCGCCGCTCGCGCCGCATCGATCCCGCGCAGCGCGATTCGCGCCCCCGCACCTTCGCCGTCCCGCACGATCTCCATCTGCTCGAACCACTCGATCACATCGCCCGCGCTGCTCACACCCGAGCTCGACAACGGCGGCAGCGCCTCCACATCCCTTCGGCTCCAGACCGGAACCATCGAGACCGTCACCGGCTGCTTCTGCTCAAGCCCATTCCCCAGTGCCGAAGCGACCAGCTGAATCTTCTCCACTCGTTGCCTCTGCACATCCGTCAAGACCCGCCGCCCGCGCAGGTCCTGGATCAGGTCTTTCAACTCCCCCGTCACATCCGTCGGCACAGTTCCCGGCGCCGCCAGCAGATCAGCCGCCGCCAGCGCCTTCAGCAATCCCGCCTCATCCAGCGGCTTCGCCACCTCGCCTGTCCGCGACAGTGGCCACTTGTCCGACGCTTTGAGCACATCCAGAGCTTCTCGCGCGGCCGGTTCATACTGCGCCCGGAGCGCCCGCAAAACACCGATCGCCACGCTCTCGCCGAAAATATCCCGTTCGCCCGTGCCCGCCAATGCCACCAGCGCATCAACGCGAGCCTGCCCCGATCCCTGCGCAAGCAGCGCCGCCCGTGCCCCACGCCAATCAAGCGCACCCAGCGGCGCAAGCGCCTTCAGCGCATCTCCCCGCGTGCGGATATTGCTTTCATCCGACAATCCCTTCACCGTGCGATTCAACCGCTCGATCGCCGCTTTGTTCTCCGGCGCGTTCCGGACACTCGCCGGCAGCGGCTCGATCGCATCGATCGCCGCAATCGCGACCTGCCTCATCGATGCCGAGGAATCCGCGGCCTTTTCAAGCCCCGCCGTCATCGCCGGCGCCAGCTTGTCCCACGCCGCAAGCGATTCACTCAGCGACATCTCCTTCACCAGCCCGCTCGCCCACACACCCGCGTAGCTCCGTGCGTAATCCTCAAGCCCGCGACCCCGCGATTTCACCTCTCCAAGCAGCCGATCGCGATCAATCACCGCGCCGCCCGACGCAAGCTCCGACTCCGCCCGCGTCAATCCCGACAGCACAATCCCCGCCGCCGCCGGCGAGTACTTCGTCGGAATCTCTCCGCCCTTCAGATCCGTCATCGGAATCGTCGGCTTCACGAACGGCTTCACACCCTTCGCCTTCGCGATTCCCTCGACAGCGCTCGCCACACCTTCCGACGTATCCGGCAACTTCGCCAGGAATCCGCCCAGTGCCTCCGACGCTCCTGCCGCCCGCGCCGTCCTGACAAATGTCTTCGCAACTCCGCCCACCATCGTCCGTGCCGAAGCATCCGCAAGCCCGCGCACGATCGAGTCGATATCCGCTCCCGCTCGCTCCGACTTCGCATCCAGCCGCTGGAACCGATCGGACAATCCATACCAGTCGGAATCCCCCGCCACCGATTCACGCCCGAAGAGTTCCTTCGCCCCGCGCTGATACGCATCCAGCCGCACCCGATACGCCAGTTCGCTCTCGCGTCCACCCGGCCCCGGCGACGCCAGAGGCATCACCGATTGCAGCGACGCCGCAACACGCGTCGCCGCCCCGTCCACAGCCTTTTCCGCCGCCTCGCGCCGCGCGCCGATCTGCGCCCGGATCTCCGCGATGGTCTGCACCTCGTTCGAATCGCCCTCACCAAGTGCCGGCAACTGCGCCAGCAGCAGCGCGTATTCCCCATTAATTTGATCGATGGCCTCGCGCTTTGTCTGCTCGATGCTCCCCGCCAGTTCCGACGGATTCATCTTCAGACCCGCCAGCAACGCATCGCACTTGCCCGCCGCCGTCGTCATCGCATCGAGTCGCGCCTTCGCATCCCCCTTAAACGAATCCAGTTCCGCCGTCGTCTGCACAACCGGCGTGGGCTTGCCTTCCGCGTCCGGCATCCCGCGCAAGCTCATCAACTTCGCTTCTTCCGACCGGAACGCCGCCAGCGATTCGGCCACCAGCGAAAGGCGCCCGAGCGCAAACTCATCGCCCCGCGCCCGCTGCCCCCACGAACCCGCAAACCGCTCGAGCCCTTCGCGGATCGCGCGGAGCGATGCAACATCACCTGTCGCAAGCGCCGCCGGAGGCCACGCAAACTTCCCATCCGCAGCCGGCCCGATTCGATACGTCGAGTCGATCGCGTTCTGCCACGAATCCAGCTCACTCGGCGCCGGCTTGCCATCCAGCACATACGAGAACAACGCCTTCAGATCAATCAGCGCTGCGCGAGGCCCGCCCGCCGGCGCCAGCCCCAGCTTCAGCGATTCCAGCCTCATCAATTCCGCCAGCGCAGCCGTCGCCCGCGAATCCCACGGCGCATTCTCCGCCATCCGCTGACGCGCTCCGTTCACCAGAGGCAGCAAAACCGACTTCTCCAAAACTGCCGCGCCCGCGCCCCGTTGCTCCTGCGTAAATCCGCCACCCGCGCCCACCATCACCGCCGCCGGCGAGAAAACCATCGGCACCCGCACCGGCTCATCCGCGCGCTTCGTCACCATCCCAGGCAACTTCGCTCGCGCCGTCACCGCATCGGGCAAACCAACATCCGCGCGATCGCCCAGATACACCCACTTCGGAGCTTCATACCCCACCACCGCCGTGTCGCCCCGCGTCAGCGTTGGCCCCGGCGTCGCGCTCGGATCAACATCCACCGGCTTCTCCGCCTGCACGACACCCATCGCCACACCCACCGAGCGCCAGAACTCGCGAGGTCCCTCGATCGACTTACCCAACTGACTCTGCCCGTAAATCGCAAAGCCCAGCACCGCAACCGCCGCCGCGACCGCAGACCCCATCAGCACCAATCGCCGCTTGTTCTGTTCCTGCCGCACGTTCGTCGCCCGCGTGACCAATCCCTTCTCGCGGAACGCCTTCGACAGGAACACATCCCGCAGGAAGAACGCGCGGTCCTTCTCCCAGATCTTCCCGCCCGGCAAGCTATCCAGCGTCAATCCCAGCGCCTTCGCCAGATCCTGATCAAGCGCCTCACCCTCGCGCATCGAGCTCGTGAAATAGATCCCGCGCAGGAACAAAGGCTTCGGGCTCCACTCGCCACCCGCGAAGATCGTCTCCAGATACCTCTTCAGCCGCGGCACAACCTTCTCAAGGTTCTCCGGCAGCGCATACAGCTCATCCACCTCATCCATGCGCTTGCCCGTGCCCTGCGCATACTTCGTCGTGTCCGCTACCAGCGCCAGCCGCCTCGACAGCAGCCGTTGCTTCACCTGCTTCATGTGCTCCTCGACAAGCTCAATCCGCAAAGGCGAATCAAGATTGTCCGGGTTGCTCCATCCAAGCAACTGATGCTGCAGATTCGGATCGTGGATGTTGTCAAAGAACTCGCGGAAGCCCGCGATCAGATCGCACTTGGTGATGATCACAAACACCGGGAAACGCACATCCAGCATCCGCTGAATCGTGTCGAGCTGCTGCGCGATCCTTCCCGCCTTGCTCTCGATCTCTTCCGCCTTGTCGCGAATCAAACTATCCGCGCCGATCACCAGGAACATCCCGTTCACCGGCTCGTTCGGCCGACTGCGCTTGAGCAGCCGCAAAAACTCCGCCCATTCGCCCCCATCTTCCCCATCCGCGCCCGTCCCCGCGCCGCCCTCCATGAACATCCGCCCCGCCGTATCCAAAACCACCGCATGGTTCGTAAACCACCAGTGCATGTTCAACGTACCGCCCGCACCCTGTAGATAGTCCTGCAATCCCGGCGGGAACCCCACATTGCAATGCCGGAGCGCCTCGGTCTTTCCCGAGCCCGCCGGACCCACCAGCAGATACCACGGCAAGCTATACAAGTCCTTGCCCGCGGCATTGAACTTCTCAACACCATCATCAAACTTGCGACGCAGATCATCAAGCCTCGCCCGCTTCGCCGGGTCCGTTATCACCGGCGCCATCCCCGCCGCGTTCTTGATCAGATCCGCAAACGGAACGCCCTTCGCCTTGTCGCGAAACTGCACAAACCACTGGAACGCGCCGATCGCAAGCGCCACCACCACCGCGCCAATTCCCAGCACCGCCAGAAACGTCCCGTCCTTCGGGATCATTTTTAAGAGCGACGAGTACTCACCCGCCGCGAGCGCCCGCACCGCACCGACTCCACCAACACACAAACCGAGCAGGAGTGAATTCACTTCGCACCTCCCTCGATTGATGAGCCGCTTGTAGTCGAAACCGTCGTTCCACCCGATTCCTTGATCTGCTGCAGCGTCTTGCGCAAATCACCCGACGCCCGCGCAAACAGCATGAAGTAGGCCGCCACAACCACAACGATCATCCCCACCGCCGCGATCGCCACGCTCGTCAGACTCCGCACCGGAGGCAGCGTCAACTTCCGTGTATCCACATTGCGATACGCCTCCGGACACACCCGCTCGGTCTGATCAATCTCCGCCAGCGCGCTCAGCCGGGGCAGAATCTCCGCCAGTTTCCTTGCGCCCGCCTCACGATTGCTCCCGTAAATCCCGGGAACTCCCAATCCCACAATCTCCGCCAGCACCGCAAGCCGCTCCGTCGAACCCGCCGACGTATCCGCGAGAGCCTTCTCGACCGCCTCTTCAATCACCTTCACGCTCGAATCAACTCCGCGTTCCGGCGCCAAGGGCTTCCAAACCCCTGCAAAACCAGCACGCATCGAGCGCACGCTCGCATCGATAAACACCAGCATCGAAGGTTCAACCGTTTCGAACCCGCGCATGATGTCGGGGTCCGCCGCCGCCCTCGCCCGCGCATCGTTGATCGCCGAGCGCAGCTCCGAACGCACCACCGTCAAGTCGATCGCCGCGCCCTTCCGCGCCAGCCGGTTCAGGCGGCAGATCTGCTGCAGAATCGGCTCCACCAATTCAAGAAGCGTCATTGCCCTCCTCCGACCTCTCGCTGCGAAGCCGACAAGCTGTCACGCTCCGCGCTCGCGAACGTCCCCGCCAGATTCTCCGCAAACTCCGCCACCGCTCTCAGAATCTCAGCTTCGATGTTCGCCTCCGATGCGCCCGCCGTCTCGCCCATCAATTCCTTGTACTTCCGCCACGCCGCCGCGTCATTGCTCCCCAGCCGCGCCGCGCCCGTTCGCCCGTTTTCCGCCGTCGCCACCCGCTCGATCGTGTCCACCCCAAAACGCATCACGTGCCGACTCGCATACCGCTCCGCCGCCTGCGCAATCGCCGCGATCAATGCCGCTGTCATCCGCCGCGTCGAGGCCAGCGCGCGCTCGGATTCATCGAGCGCCTTCGACCGCTTCTCGTTGTCGCCCTCCGAGAGCACCCGCGCCAGTGCCTGCCCGAACGCACCCTCGCGCGTCAACGCCGAATCCGGCGCGATCTTCTTGCTCCACGCGTTCCACACCAGACTGTCCAGCTGCGTGATCGTCTCGGCCATCTCCGACGCCGCGTACAGATCCAGCTTCAACCGGTTGAGTTGCTCCGCCGCTTCATCGAGCGCCGCGAGCCCCTCCGGCGTCGCGCCCTCCCGGGCCCGACGCAGGGCTTCCTCCGCCTGGATCAGCCTCGTGTGCCATGCTGTTGCGCTGCGCTGGGCCAAGAACCTCTTTCCCACAAGACTGTGGATTCCGCTCACCGCCAAACCGTCAACTTCCAATCCGGCAACCGGCGAGCATACCGGCTGCCCGAAGTCCCTACCGCCCACTCCCCGTCCAAAACACGACACCACCCCGCCAAAGCCCAAAAGGGGCACCGGCGGGGTTACCGCATCAACGACTCTCTATTAGTACGTCGGCCGAAGGTCCTCACGCCCGTTACAGACCGCATGGACAGCGCGTTTCTTGCGCGTTTTCAAGCCTCCCCCTCGCCCCACCTTCAATCGCTTCCGATGTTGGTCTGTCGAGCCCGCTTGGACAAGCCAGCGGGTCGAGTGATAGGAACTTGGCCCGGATCGCCGGGTACATAGCCCCCAACGGGGGCAGGAGCGGGGAGATGCAGACGGTCTACAGCCGTCGTTTTTCTTTTTTGGGGTCGAGCGCTGCCTTGAAGGCCGGCGCCGGACTCCTCATCTTCACCCTCCTCGCCGGCGGGGTGGGGTGCTCGAGCTCCCCCGTCGCACAGGCCCCAGTGCCCGTCGGCTCAATGGCCGCGCGTGATGCCTCCGCCGACATCGGTATGAAACCAGTGAACCCCGGCATCATGTCGATGGCCGCCGGCGACCGCCTCGGCATGGCCGTCTACGCCCGCAACATCGAGATCGCGAGCGCGAACGCAAAAGACCAGCGCACCAGGCTCGCCACTCGCCCAGCTCCCGCGCGCCCTGTGATGGCCAGCGCGGATGAATAGCGCACTCACACGATCCGAAATCTGAAATCTGAAATCTGAAAATTCGGATTTCGGATCGCATTCTCCAACTCCGCGCTCCGAGTTCCGCGTTCAATCCGCATCCAAGTACTGCCCGCCCGCCAGCGCACTCGCCAGCAAGACCGCCGGCGTCTCGGCAGGCCTTCCAGTGCCCCCCTCTGAAAACGCCAGCCGGAACCCGACATCCGCATAACCCATGCGCGCCTCGCGCAGACTCTTGTACTCGTAGGCCTCAAACGGGTCATACTCCGCGCTGCCGCGCAGCAATGTCCCCGACAACGCCGACGCGCCCGCCACTCGCCACTTGTCCGCAAACTTCTCAACCAGCGGCCGAACCGCATCCGCCGTCGGCTCGACGCTCGCCATCTCATCCGCCGCGCCATCCAGCACGATCTCGCTCACATTGCCGACCAGGTTCGACCACCCCTCGCTGTCGCGCGATGCAGGTCCGAACCACAGATACCCGTCATTGATCGGCAGCGACGAATCATCGCTCGCGTTGACATACAGCATCTTGCCATCGCCCTGAGGCCACTGGGGCGTCAGGTTCTTGGGCCAGAAGATGCCCGCGTGAGGCCATTCCTTCCCGATCACATCCAGCTTGTCAATGTATTGAAACTGCGCAAGCCACGTCTTGTCGCGCCGGTTTTCGCCCGTCGTCGCCTTCTTCGTTCCGCCCGCCGCCTCGACCGCCGCGGCCCACTCTTCCGCCGTCGGCAAGCGCACACCCATCTCTCTCGCCGTCAGCAGCGCCGCATCCGGCGAAACCCAGTCCATCGGGCTCTCGTAATTCGGCGGCGCAATCTCGCCCAGTTCCGGCGCGTAGTAACTCTTGCCCTGCATCGTCGGATGACCCTTCAGCCAGCCCGTCTGATCCTTCCACGCAACCGATTCTTTCGATCGATCGCTCAGGATCACCTTCACCCGCCGCAGATCCCAGCTCCACGTTGCCGGTCCCGGACGCGGATCATCTTTATCAAAATCCCAGTGACGCAGCGTCTTCTGGAGCTGCTCCCAGCTCTTGTTCCCGCGCTGCGATTCGAACGCACCGATCAACGCGCCCACCGAAATCTCGTGCGTGCTCACATACGTCGCGATCGGGCCGCCCGGGCCGCTGATCTTGACCGGCATGAACACCAGCTTCACGGTCGATTGCCCCGGTGCAAGCCTGCCGGGTGGCAGATCGAGCGAGTACACGATCCGCTCTCCGACCTTCTCGCCTTTCCAAAGTGGCGTCCCATTCGCGCCCCGCAGTGCCGCCGGGCCGCTCTTCAAGGCATCAAACGCCGGCTTCGCGTCGCGATCCGCAATCCCCGCGATGGCGCCCGCCAGCTTCGTCGCCGCCTGCGTATCCGCGAAGCCCAGTTCGGAAGCCCCGCTCCGGAACTTCGCGAGCAGGTCCTTCGCAACTTGCGTCTGCGCCGCAAGCTTCTCGGCCGGTGCCGCGGCACCGATCCCCTTCTCTGTCTGAGTCCGCGAGAACTCTTCGGCCTGATGCGTCAGATCCCACACCAGCGCGTTGTATCGAGCCGGCTTGGAAAGGTCGCTCTCCTCGCTCGGTGTTACGCCAAACAGCCCCGCGCTCGCCATCGCCGCATCGATCCCCGCGCGATCCGAACCCTTCCGTGAATTCGCAAACGCCAGCCAGATCCGCTTCGATCGCGCCGCCGCACGCTCGCGCACCGACTCGCGTGAAGATGTTTCAATTCCCTTGTCGATCAGTTCCGGAATCTTGGTCGCGGCGAATTCCTTCGCCATCGCAAAGTCAGCCGTCGATTTCGGCCAGCCAATATCCGCCAGCCGTGCCCACGCTCCAAGTGCAACCGGCGCTGCCTCCACCCCCGCACTCTTGATCGCGTTCACCAGCCGCGCCGCATCGCTGCTCGTCGCAAACGCCTTCAACTCCGAGAGCGACCCGCTCACCGTCGGTACCACCGCCGCGAGTTCGGCCGCATTCGGAATCGACTCAAGTCGATGCACAAGCTCCGGCAGTGAAGACCCCGCGAACGAACCGCTGAGTTCTTCGCCCTTCTTGAGCGCGCTATCGATCTTTGATGCGAGCCCCAGGTATTCCGATGCCTGCGACAGCCACATCTTCGAACGTTCGGCAGCCGCGACTAGATCTGGCGGGTCGGTGCGGAGAGCATCTTCCAGAAACTTCTCGCGTGCCGCCGTTGTCGCCCGCTTCCATGCCTCCGCATTGAACTGAAGCGATTCCGGGAACGCGACGACCGCGTGATCGGCGACCGCACGATCGAGGGCGAGCAACTGGTCGCGCCGCGTCCGCATCTTGTTGAACGCGTCTCGCTTGCTCGCGATCGAACCCGCTCCATCCAACGTGTTTTTCCACTCTGCTTTCAGTGCGGCACTCGCGAAGAGATTGCGATCCTGGCTGGCCAGCGCCTCCGCCAGCGGCAAGAGCCCCGTCGTCAGTGCGTCCTTCGTGTCGCGCTGCAGCGCATCCACGTTCTGAATCAGCCGCTCGGAAAGCGCTTCGACATTCGTCCGATTCCGGTTGCTCCACGCCGTGTTCGCGAGCGCCTTGGCGCTCGTATTCAATTCCGCCAGCCTCGTCTCGAACTCCGCCGGCTGCATCGTCAATTCGCGCCCGCCCTTGGCCATGTCCGCCAGCCGCTGCCCATCCGCCTTAAGCTGCTCGTCCGTGCCCTTGAACTTTGCGATCGCCGCTTCGCGCGGGTCGGGCGCATCGACCTTCGCAAACTCGGGCAACGAGGCCAGACTCTTCCACTTGGTCAGCAACTCCGCACCATCCGAGCCCGCCGCAATCTGCTTCAGCTGTGCCGAGGCAAGGAACCCCGGATAGTCCCAGCCATCGACGCGCCCCTGCGCAAACGCCAGCGCCTCCCCCGCTGACTTGCTCAGCGCCGCAAGTCGTCCCGAAAGTGCCATCAGCGCAGGTTTGCCCGCCTCCGCCGATTTCACCGCCTGCTCGGCTTCCTGCGTCGCGATCGCGCGCAAACGCGAAAGTACCGGATCGCGTGGCTCCGCGGATGCTTGCCCCTCCGCGCCCTTCATCAACGCGTCCCAATCCGCCTCGATCCCCGACGCAGTCGAGATTGCATCCTGTCCCGCGATCACCGCAGGAACGACTGCGCCCGGTCTGATCGACGAAGACGAATCTGCAGTCGCCGCCTCGCCTTCCTTGATCATGACGTTTGGAATCGATGCTCCGACACCTTCCGCCGCCGAACGCAGCGGCGCCGTTGCATTCCCCCAGCCACGCTTCTCCCATTGATCCGCGAGGTCTTTGAGCCGCCCGAGTTCGGGCCACTCGATCAGCAATCTCCGCACTTCTTCGATCTTGTCCAAGCTCGCGGCAGCCGCCACAATCTTCTCGCCCTGAATCGCATCGCCCGGACGGTCAAACAGATCGAGCAGGCTCGCACTCGCGCCCACGCCCGAAATTACACGCGGATCCTGCAACGCCGGGTCATTCAGCGCCGCCGCGATCCCCCGAACCGTGCTTCCCGCCGGCTGGGTTGCCGCGATTTGCGAGATCTGCGCCCGGGCCGCGTACAGATCGCCAAACCACAATCGCCACCGCTCCACCAGCCCCTGCCAGCGACTGAGCCGCGCCTTCTCGTCCAGCTGATCCGCCGTCAGCACAATCGGTTCCCGACTCGGCGTATGCAGCGCAAAGAGCGCTCCGCCGCCCAGCAGAATAAACGCCGCGATCCCGCTCGCGATGTAGAGCTGCCGCTTCGGAAGCGGCTTGTGCGGACGATGCTCGAGAATCAACGCGCGGACCTGCGCGAGCGTTGGCGGATTACCCCCCTCGCCAAGCGCCGTTCCCGCCGACATCAGTTTGTTCGCAAGATCAAACCACCAGCGCCCGTCGCCGACAACTTCCCATCCATCCGACCACGTCGCCGTCCACCCCGAAACAGCCTTCAGTGGTGGACGCTTGCTCAGCACCATCTCATAGATGAGCCGCCCAAGCGAACGCAGGTCCGCAATCTGCGCATCCGTCCCCAGCCGCTCGCGCGATTCGAGCTCGGTGAGCACGACTCCCGCGCCGTCGCCAAGCTTCGCATCGCCCGGCCCAACCGAAAGCATCACCGTCGAACTGCTGAGGTTGCCCCACTGCCGCCCGGAATTGCGATCAAGTTCGAGCAGGCCATCAACCACACCCAACACGATGCCGCGCAGTTCAACCGACGTGAACACATACTGCGCGAGCACCAGCCGTTCAACCGTCCACGGCAGCGTCGGCCTCACCACAAACGCGCCGCGCCCATCATCCATCAGTCCAAAGTCAGCAACGATCGACCACCGCTTTGCCCCCGCACCGACAAGCTGCGCCTGATCGCGCGCCGCTCCGACGAGCCGCCGCGCTTCTTCATCCAGCCCCGCGCGAGGCAACCACGGCACCACCACGCTCGGACCAACCGCTGTTGCAACAAACCGGTCACCGAACGGCTTGGCTCCGGGTACCGATGCGCTTGCCGACAACGATGCCTCCCAGCGAGCGCAGAAACCTGCGCCCGCCACCTCGCGGCGTGCTTCGTATGACCCAAACGTCGGCATAGCTGGATTGTCAGCGATTTTGATGCTGTTTGCAAATCACGTTTACTTGGATTCCGCCGGCGGAACCGCTCGTGCTTCCCGGACCTTCAGGCCCGATGGAACCACCTTCACGCCTTCGCGATCGACCTCGAGGATGATCCCGGTCTTGCGGATCGTCTCGCTATGGATCAGTGCCGCACGCCGATCACGCTTCTGCACGTTGTTCGGAACCGGAGGCAAAGCGACATACGGCGAAATCTCGTTCCCCTTCTCATCAAAAACCCCGACCCGCTCGACGTAGTTGTCGCGTGGCTCTTCCGGCGCCGCCCACGCCAGTGAGGCCGCGGCAAACACGTACGGGCTATTGAACATCGGATCGCTCGGCGGAATCTTCACCAACCGTGTCTTCTGATTCAGCGACACATCCTGCACGATCGGCCCGCCCGGACGCGCGGCGTTATCGATGGCCGCGCCGAAATCGAACTTGCCGTTCGGCACGGACGAGGACTGCACGCCCATCAGGCGCACCGTCGCCGGCGGAAATTTCGAGTTGGCCGGGTCACGCATCGACTCGGTGTACATCACCGTCAGCCCCGGATCGGGCGCGCCCTGAACGAGCTCAAATTTCTCCGGAAGCCGTTCGTAGTTACAGGCGCTGAGCGCAAGCGTGAGCGAACCGATGGAAATCGCAAGTGCAGAGGTGCGTGTCATGGCTGAAGAGTATCGATCAGCCGAGAAGGTTGCCCAGGCCCGGCAGATCGGGAATTCCAAGTTCCTGCGTGCGCTTCTGCACCGCAACCTGGAGCTTCTCCTGCGCCTGAGTCAGAGCATCGTTCACGGCGTCGGCGATGAGCTTCGAGGCCGCCTCGCGCGTCTTCGGCTCGGACGCCATCCCGTTCACAAGCGGCGCGCTGATCTCGACCGAGAGAACCTTCATCTGGCCGTTCACCCGCGCGATGACCGCGCCGTTGGACGACTTGCCGGTGACTTCCACCTTGCCCATCTCCTCCTTCACCTCCTGAATGGAGGCCTGGAGCTTTTCCCGATTCTTCAGCAGACTGGCGACGGCGCCCATGGCTTTCAATTGGTCCAACATCTTTTTCGACTCCTGTATCTGGCTTTCTGAACGTCAAACCCGATGGCCGGGTTCGCTTTTTCTGCTCTCTACTTCTGTCCCCTACTTCTGTCCCCTACTTCTGTCTGGGATACACGCCAAGTACTTTCGCACCGAACAACTCCACGGCCTTGGCAATAAGAGGATTGTCTGTCGCATTCGCGACGGTCAGATTCGGGCCTTGAGCCTGAACATCCTGCGACTCGGTGACTGTTCCTGCACCCCCCGGAACTGCCGCGGCAACCACTTGCGGCGCCGCCTGCACCTGCGCAAACTCGATGCGCAC
>Ga0070665_100000373_pt1 | contig 66729 bp, 47 predicted proteins | sample KBSS13metaG_FD_65862 | JGI IMG/M metagenome (GOLD analysis project Ga0070665, IMG submission 65862) | Switchgrass rhizosphere microbial communities from Kellogg Biological Station, Michigan, USA - KBS S1-3 metaG | ecosystem: Host-associated > Plants > Roots > Rhizosphere > Soil ... | reverse complement strand
GGTGGCCGCATGCAGGCGAACCTCGGGCCGATCACGATCGGCGCGCAGTTCAAGTGGGTTGACGACCGCTTCGCGACTGACGTCAACGACATCCGCGTCGACGGCTACACCGTCGTGGATGCGGACATCCGCCTCGACCTCGGCTCGATCGGCCTGCAGGACAGCTACCTGCAGTTCAACGTGTCGAACCTGTTCGCCGAGCACTATTTCGGCAACATCAGCACGCAGATCAACGCCGCCGGCAACCCGAACTTCTCGGTCGGTTCGCCCCGGGCCGCGATCCTGACGCTCAACCTGGCCTGGAGCGCCGGTCGCTGATCTTCTGACTGACTGAAAGAGGGGCGCCGCGGGCTCGGGCTCGCGGCGCCCCTTCTTTTTGCGCGCGATGCGGCTAAGTTCGCACGCATGAGCAACGACCCCCTTATCGCACGGGCGCGCGAAGCGGCGCTCAAGGCCTATGCGCCTTATTCGAAGTTCAGCGTCGGCGCGGCGATCGAGTCCGTGGACGGCGAGATCGCGCTTGGCGCGAATATGGAAAATGCCTGCTATCGGCTCGGCATTTGCGCCGAGATCAGCGCGTTGACCGCCGCCCGTCAGGCCTTCGGCCTCGACAAGGTGAAGCGGATCGCGGTCGCCGGCGGCCATGTCGGCCCCGACGGGGCGTTGGCGGGTGCAGGCCCCGTCACCCCCTGCGGCGGCTGCCGCCAGGCGATTTACGAGGCCGCGGACCTGTCCGGGATCGACGTGGAGGTGATCTCGGCGAACGGCGACGGAACGGAGACCGTGGTCAGCACGATCCGCACGCTCCTGCCCCACGGCTTCGGCCCCGCGAGCCTGGCCGACGCCGGCGACTGAGCATGGCTCGGCGCATCCGCCTCGGCTTTTTCTTCCTGCTTTGCGGCGCGATCGCCGCGCTAGCTGGCGGCTTTTTCACCGGGTTGTTGCTCTGTCTCTTCACCGGTGGGCCGCTGGCGCTGGTGCCGACCGGCCTGATCCTGGGCCTGTTCGGCGCGACATTCGGGCTCAAGGTGGCGATCCTGCCCGCAACCCTGCTGGGCGCCCTTCTCTGGTGGCGAGGATTCAGCAGCAAGCTCGTCTGGGCCGGCACCGGCCTGCTCGGCGGCCTCCTTTGCTTCGCGATGGTCGCGCTCTTCCCGGAATGGCTCCTGGGGGACGGGATGGGGCTCGGCGCGGATTGGCCCCTGTTCGCGGCCGCCCTTCCTTTGGCCGGAGCGCCCGCGGCTTTGGCCTTCCGCCTCCTGATCGAGTCGCTTACCGCCTTCGACGACGCCCTGACCGCCGGCTAGACCAGTTTGATCTCGCGCAGCCGCTCCTGGAGATATTCGTCCGCGGTGATCGGCACCGGGTAGAGGTCCGGCCGCTCCGCGCTGATGCAGTTCGGCAGCGTCTCGATGCAGAAGTCCGAGCGGAAGTGCAGGAAGAAGGGCATCGAGTAACGCGAGACACCGCGCCGCTCCGGCGGCGGGTTCACCACCCGGTGCGTGGTCGACTTCATCACATTGTTGCTCAGCCGCTGCAGCATGTCGCCGATATTGACGGCGAGCGCGCCCGGCGGCGGCGTGACCGGCAGCCAGTCGCCGTCCTTGTCGAGCAATTGCAGGCCCGCTTCCTCGGCGCCGAGCAGCAAAGTGATCGTGTTGATGTCCTCATGCGCCCCGGCGCGAACGTTGGGTCCGTCGCCCGGAATGGGCGGGTAATGGAGCAGGCGCAGGATCGAATTGCCGTCGCGCACCGTGTCCACGAAATAATCCGGCGCGAGGCCGAGATAGCGGGCGATCGCCTCCAGCAATTTGGCGCCGGTCCTGTCGAAGGCGGCGAACAGCTCGAGGAAGGTCGCCTTGAAGGACTCCACTTCCTCCGGCCACACGTTCGGCGGCATCGAGCTCTCATATTTGTGCCCCGGCGGCAGCTCGCGCGCGACGTGCCAGAACTCCTTGAGGTCGTAATTGACCGCGCCCTTGGCGGTCTCGATCCCGAACGGCGTATAACCGCGGGCGCCGCCCTTCCCCGCCAGATGATAAGCGCGCTTCACCGCGTCCGGCAGAGCGAAGAACGCCTTGGCTTTCTCCTCGGCGCGGTGGATGAGGTCGGCCGGGATACCGTGGTCGGCGACGATGGCGAAGCCGTAGCGCTCGAACGAGCCGCCAAGCTCCTGCGAGAAGGCCTCGGGATCGCGGTCCGCATCGAGCAAGGAAACGGAGGCGACGGATTTTTCGGGTGCGAGCGTGCTCATGCCCCAAGATTAGCGCTTTGGGCAGGCGAATCCAACCTCAGGCGGCGCGCGGCGCGATCGCCCGGCGATAGAAGGTGGCGATCCCCACCACGTCCATGACGAGCTGGAGGACAAGGAGACCTTTCTGCATCGCCGCGTGACAGTTCCGGGTCAGCCGAACGATTCGAACTGTCACACAGCCCCCCGATAAGCGCCCCAACTGGCGGCGGGAGGCGGGGCATGCAGGCGGTCGGAACCGGTGACATCGCGAAGCGGCTGTCGAAGGTGGACAAGAGGGTCGGGCCGTCCGGGGCACCAAGGCGGCGCTACCGGACGATCTGGATCTCGGACGTCCATCTCGGCACACGCGGCTGCAACGACCGGCTACTGATCGACTTCCTCGACCATGTCGATTCCGACATGCTTTATCTGGTCGGCGACATCATCGACGGCTGGCGGCTGAAGAAGAAATTCTACTGGCCCGAACGGCACAATGCGATCGTCCGCCGCTTCATGAAGCGCGCGAAACGCGGCACGCGGGTGATCTATGTCCCGGGCAATCACGACGAGATGTTCCGCCAATTCTCCGGCATGAACTTCGGCGGCGTGGAGATCCGGAAGAAGGCGATCCACGAGACCGCGGACGGGCGGCGCCTGCTCGTCCTGCACGGTGACGAATTCGACGCGATCATGCTCGCCCACCGCTGGCTCGCCTTCGCCGGCGACGCCGCCTACAATTTCCTGCTCCGGATGAATGTGGTGGTGAACGCCGTCCGGCGCCGCTTCGACCTGCCTTACTGGTCGCTCTCCAAGCACGCCAAGCACAAGGTCAAGAACGCCACCCAGTTCATCTCCCGCTTCGAGGAGACGGTCGCGCACGAGGCGCAAAGGCTGAAGGTGGACGGAGTGGTCTGCGGACATATCCATACGGCCGAGACTCGGCAGTTCGGCGACGTCGCTTATTACAATGACGGCGACTGGGTGGAGGGCTGCACCGCCCTGGTCGAGCATTTTGACGGCCGCATGGAGATCCTTCACTGGGCCGAGGAGATCCGTGCCCGGGAGTCCGCGCCGGCGCCGAGGGTCGCGGCATGAAAATCCTGATCGTGACCGATGCCTGGGCGCCGCAAATGAACGGCGTCGTCCGCACCCTGCAGACCGTGCGCGGTGAGCTGGAGCGCATGGGCAACGAGGTGCATGTCATCTCGCCGGACCTGTTCCGCTCCATCCCCTGTCCCACCTACGGGGAGATCCGCCTCGCGCTGACCACCAGCCGGCGGGTCGGCCGGATGATCGAGGCGATCGCGCCGGACAGCCTGCACATCGCCACGGAAGGGCCTTTGGGCGGCGCCGCGCGGCGCTGGGCGATCCGCCGCGGCGCGCATTTCACCACCGCCTATCACACGCAGTTTCCGGACTATGTGGCCAAGCGGACGAAGCTGCCGGCGCGCTGGTTTTGGAAATATATCACTTGGTTTCATCGGCCCGCCGCGGCGGTGATGGTCTCGACCCGGACGATGCAGGAGGAGTTGGCCGCGCATGGCCTGCCCTCGACGCGGCTCTGGGGCCGCGGCGTCGATCTGGCCTGCTTCACCCCCGACGCCGGCCCGCACCCTGCGCTCGCGATCCTGCCGCGCCCGATCCAGCTCTATGTCGGTCGGGTCGCGATCGAGAAGAATATCGGCGCCTTCCTCGACGGCAGCCATCCGGGCACCAAAGTCGTGGTCGGCGCCGGGCCGGCGCTGGCCGGCTTGAGGAAGCGCTATCCGGGCGTGCATTTCCTCGGTGCATTGCGCGGGCGGGAGCTGGCCTCGGCTTATGCCTCGGCCGACGTTTTCGCCTTTCCGAGCCGGACCGACACGTTCGGACTGGTGATGATCGAGGCTTTGGCCTGCGGCACGCCCGTGGCCGCCTATTCCGTGCCGGGGCCGCTCGACGTGCTCACCCCCGGGACCGGCGTGATGAACGCGGATCTCGATCAGGCGATCGCGTCAGCCCTGCGCCTGGATCGGGCCGCCTGCGCCGCCTACGGCCGGACCTTCAGCTGGGAAACGAGCGCCCGCCAGTTCCGCGCCGCGCTGGAGCCGCTCGGCCTCCCGGCCGAACAGGTTGAGCAGCAAGGCGATTACGAGTGCGCCGCTGAGTAGAAGCACGGCGCCGAGGCCTCTCAGCATGTTGATCGCGGCCATCCTCTTTCTTCTCCCTCTCGGGGTGGCGATGGCCGGCCACTAGCAGGCTTTTATGTCAGCGCGGGGACAAGCCCCGCCGCCCGTCCTTATTGCGCATTGGCCTGGTTGGCCGGGACCGCGGGCGCCTGCTCCACCGGCGCGGCCTGGTTGGCGGGCGGGGGCGCCGCGACCGGTGCCGGCGCGGCCGGAGCCGGTGCGGCGGGGGCCGTCATGGTGGCGGACAGGATCAACCCGGCGAGCGCCGCGCTCATCAGGTTGGAGAGCGAGCCGGCGAGCAGCGCCTTGAGGCCGAGCTTGGCAATCATCGGGCGCTGGTTCGGGGCGAGGCCGCCGGTCACCGCCATCTGGATCGCGATCGAGCTGAAATTGGCGAAGCCGCACAGCGCGAAGGTGACGACCGCCACGGAGGCGGGCGAAAGGCCCGCCGTGGGCAGCTGCGCAAAGGCGACGAACTCGTTCAGCACCACCTTGGTGCCGAACAGCCCGCCGGCCGCGCCCGCCTCGTTCCAAGGCACGTTCAGCATGTACATGACCGGCTGGAAGACGTGGCCGAGAACGGCCTGCAGTGACCAGCCCTCCTGGCCGAACCAGTGCACGCCGATGCCGCCGATAATGCCGTTCACCAGCGCCACCAGAGCGACGAAGGCCAGCACCATCGCGCCGACCGCGACCGCCAGCTTCACGCCGGTCTGGGCGCCCTGCGCAGCGGCCATGATCACGTTGGCCGGCCGCTCCTCGCCATGCTCGTCCTCGCCCACCGGCTCGGGCTCGATGTCGCGGGCGGCGGGATCGTCGGGCATGATGATCTTCGCCATGAGGATGCCGCCCGGGGCGGACATGAAGCTCGCGGCCAGAAGATAGGGCAGCAGGTGCTCGCCGATCATGCTCGCATAGGCGCCGAGGATCGTGCCGGCGACGCCCGCCATGCCGACGGTCATCATCAGGAAGAGCTGGGAGGGCGTCAAATTGGCGAGATAGGGCTTAACCACCAACGGGCTTTCCGACTGGCCGACGAAGATGTTCGCCGCCGCGCCGAGCGATTCCACGCGGGTGACCCCGGTCACCATCCGGATCGCGCCGCCCACCCATTTGATGATGAGCTGCATGATGCCGAGATAATAGAGGATCGAGATCAGGGACGCGAAGAAGATGATCACCGGCAGCGCCGCGATCGCGAAGCTCGCCGCGCCCATGTTCGGCCCGGCCAGCGGCCCGAAAATGAAGTCGGTGCCCGCTTTGGCATAGCCGAGCAGGTTGCTGACGCCTTCCGACATCTTGCCGATCACATATTGGCCGCCGCTCGTGCCGAGGACGAGGATCGCCATCAGCGCCTGCAAGGCGAAGGCGGCGCCGACGACGCGCGGGCGGATCCATTTGCGGTTGGCGGAAAAAGCGTAGGCGATCAGGAGGATCAGCAGCATGCCGCCGATGCCGATTACGTAAGTCATGCCCGCTTCCCCCCGGAGATTCTTGATTTTGTCACACCATGAAGCGGCGCGCGGGAATTACCAGACCATTTTGGCTTCGGTGGTCCCGACCGCGGCGGCGAGCTGGTCGATCGCGTCCTCGATGCCGTCCGCGGTGAGCAGCTGCGCGCGGCGCGCCGGCGACATGAAGCCGCTGGTCGTGACATGGTCGAGGAAGGTGATCATCGAATCCCAGAAGCCGTCGACATTGAGGATGGCGAAGGGCTTGGCGTGATAGCCGAGCGCGTTCCAGCTCCAGGCCTCGAACAGCTCGTCGAACGTGCCGACGCCGCCCGGGATCGCCACGAAGGCGTCGGTCAGGTCGGTCATCAGCGCCTTGCGCTCGTGCATGTTGGCGACGAGATGCAGCTCGGTGCAGCCGGTATGCGCGACCTCGAGGTCGACCAAAGCCTGCGGGATCACACCATGGACCTCGCCGCCCGCCTCGAGCACCGCATCGGCGACCACGCCCATCAGGCCGAGCCGCCCGCCGCCATAGACGAGGCCGATGCCGCGCGCGGCCATTTCCGTGCCGAGCCCCTTCGCGACCTCGGCGAAGCGCGGGTTCGTGCCCATGCTCGAGCCACAATAAACCGCAAGACGTCTCACAAGCTGGCCACCAATTCCCTCAAATCCTTTTCGGGACGCGACCCGAAATGGGAGATCACCTCCGCGGCGGCGATGGCGCCGAGCCGGAGCGAATCCTCCAGGCTGCGGCCGGTCGTCTGCCCGACGAGGAAGCCGGCGGCGAACAGGTCACCCGCGCCGGTCGTGTCCACCACGCCGGAGCCGAGCCGGGCGATAGGGACGGTGACCCGGCGGCCCCGCTCCACCGCGAGCGCGCCCTCTTCGCCGCAGGTGACGACGACCAAAGGCACCTTGGACTGAATCGCCTCGATCGCGGCCTCGCGGTCGCCTGTGTCGGCCAGCGCCCTGATCTCATTCTCGTTGGCGAACAGCATGTCGATCGCGCCGCTATCGAGCATGGCGATCATCTCGTCGCGATGGGCGTTGATGCAGACGATGTCAGACAAGGTGAAGGCGACCTTGCGGCCGGCCTCATGGGCGATCGCCATCGCCCGCTCCATCGCCGCGCGCGGGCCGGCGGAGCGCCAGAGATAGGCCTCCAGATAGAGGATCGCCGATTCCCGGATCTGCTGCGGATCGAGGACGTCGGCGCTCAGCTCGTGCGAGGCGCCGCGATAGGTGCTCATCGTGCGCTGCGCGTCCGGGGTGATCAGGATCAGGCAGCGACCGGTGGGCAGGCCATCCGCCTTGGCCGGGGTGTTGAACTCGACGCCGAGCGCCTGGATGTCGTGCGAGAAAATCTCGCCAAGCTGATCGTCGGCGATCTGGCCGACGAAGCCGGCGCGGCAACCCAGGGCCGCGACTCCAGCCATGGTGTTGGCCGCGGAGCCGCCGCTCGTCTCCCGCGCCTGGCCCATGCGCGCATAGAGTCGGGTCGCGCCCTCGGTGTCGAGTACCTGCATCGAGCCTTTGACGAGCCCCTCCTCCACGAGGAAGGAATCCTCCGCGCTGGCCTTCACGTCCACCAGCGCGTCGCCGATCGCCAATACGTCCAGCCGGGTCTCAGTCACCGGCGGCTTGTGGCGGTATTAGCAGGCGACGAAAAGCCCCTTTTTGCGTGGGGGGAAACCGGTTACGCAGGCGAGATGAGCACAGCACCCGCCACGCCGGCCCTGAGCCGCTCCCTCTTCGTCTTCGCGGTCTTCTATGGCGGCATGGTCACGATCGCCGGCGTCCTCGGCGCCAAGCAGGTCGCGCTCGGGCCGCTCGCCGTCGAGGCGGGGATCTTCCCCTTCCTGATCCTGGTCGCGATCTCGAGCTCGGTGGCGGAGCTGCACGGCACGGACGCGGCGAACAAGCTGCTGCGCTACGGCTTCATTCCTTTGATCGCGGCGATCCTGCTGACCCTCATCATCCTGCGCCTGCCGACCGACGAGAATATGTACCCGCCGGCCAAGGACGCCTTCCCGATCATTCTCGGCCAGAGCTGGCGGATGATGGCGGCCGGGATCGTCGCCTACGGCGTCTCGGTGACGCTCAACATCTGGATCTTCGCCAAGCTGGCCAAGGCGACCGGGCGCTTCGCCGCCTTGCGCGGGTTCATCGCCGCGGCTTTGTCACAGATCGTCGATACCCTGATCTTCATCACCGTCTCTTTCTACGGCGAGCGGCCGATCGGCGACCTGATGCTCGGGCAGATGCTCGCGAAAGTGGTGCTCTCGGCGGTGCTCGTGCCGCTGGTCATCATCGCCTGCGTCGCCATCGGCCGACGTCTCGACCGCGCCTGATTTCGGAGGGCACATGAAGCTGAAGCTGCTGGCCGCCTTGCTGGCCCTCTCCGCCGCGCCCGCGGCGGCTCAGGACAGGCGCCCTGCCCCCGAGTCGCGCCCGCGCCTCGTCATCGCCATCTCGGTCGATCAATTCTCGGCCGACCTGTTCGCCGAATATCGCCCGCTCTTCTCGGGCGGGCTCAGGCGCCTGTCGCAGGGCATGGCCTTCCCCGCCGGCTATCAGTCGCACGCCGCGACCGAGACCTGCCCGGGCCACAGCACCATCCTCACCGGCGCCCGCCCCGGGCGAACCGGCATTATCGCCAATAACTGGCACGACCAGCGCGTCGCCCGTGCGGACAAGAACGTCTATTGCTCCGAGGACGAGCGCGTGCCGGGCTCGACCGGGGACAATTACACCGTTTCCGCCTGGCACTTGCGCGTGCCCACGCTCGGCGACCTGATGCGCCGCGCCGACCTGCGCAGCCGCGTCGTGGCGGTGGCCGGCAAGGACCGGGCCGCCGTCATGATGGGCGGCCACAACCCGAACCAGCGCTGGTTCCGCCGCGGCCGGGGCTTCGGCACGGACATCGATGTCCCGCCCTCCGCCAGGGTGGAGGCCGCCGGCCGCGCCGTCGCGGAGGCCCTGGGCCAGGCGCGCGAGCCCATGCCTCTGCCCTCGGTCTGCGAGACCCGCGACCGCGCGGTTCCGGTTGGCACACCCGGGCGGACGGTCGGCGCCGGGCGCTTCGCCCGGGCGATCGACGACAACAATATGCTGATCGCCTCGCCGGAATATGACCGCATCGTGATGCGGCTCGCCGAGGGCCTGCGCGACGACCTCCGGCTCGGCCAGGGCCCGGCGACCGACCTGCTCATCATCGGCCTCTCCGCCACCGATTATGTCGGTCACCGCTTCGGCACCCGCGGCAGCGAGATGTGCATCCAGCTGCTCGCGCTGGACCGGCTGCTCGGCGAGTTCTTCCAGGATCTGGACCGGCAGGGTCTCGACTATGTGGTGGTGCTGACCGCCGACCATGGCGGGCTCGATCTGCCCGAGCGCGCGGTGCAGATGGCGGGCGGCGCCTCGGCGCGCGTCGATCCGGCGCTGAACGTCTCCCGGATGAGCGAGGCGCTGGGCCGCCGGCTCGGCCTGCGCAATCCGCCTTTGCTCGGCGACGGTGCCTTTGGCGACATGTGGGTGGATCGCAACCTTTCGCCCCGCGTCCGTGCCCGCGTGCTGGCCGAGGCGGTCCGCGCCTATCGTGCCCATCCGCAGGTCCACACCGTCTTCACCCGCGCCGAGATCGCGGCCACGCCGATGCCGACGGGTACGCCCGACAGCTGGACCCTGCTCCAGCGCGCCCGCGCCTCGTTCGACACGGAGCGGTCGGGCGATTTCTACGTGGTGCTGAAGCCGCGCATCACGCCGATCGCCAATGCCGGCAGCGGCGCGGTCGCCACCCATGGCAGCATCTGGGATTATGACCGGCGCGTGCCGATCCTGTTCTGGCGGCGCGGCATGACCGGCTTCGAGCAGCCGCTGGCGGTGGAGACGGTGGACATCATGCCCACCCTCGCCGCCCTGATCGGCCTGCCGCTCGCGCCGGGCAGCGTCGACGGGCGTTGCCTCGATCTGATCCAGGGCCCGGAGACGAGCTGCCCGAACTGACCGGCGCGAGCGCCTCCGGTCAGATCATCATGAAGTCCCCGACGACGAGCGCCGTGCCGGGAGTGAACTGGGCAAATTGAACAGCTGCGCCGGCGCCATTGCCGTCGGCGTCGAAGAAGAGCTGCCCCGTTCCCTGATTGTAGATCAGCCGGTCGTCCCCATCCTGAGCGGCGGTGCCGGCGACGAAGACGCCCGCGCCGAGCGACCCGAGACCCGTGAAGATCGTATCTTCGAGAGCGATCTTGTCGGTCCCCGACTGGAAATCGGCCAGATAGTCGACATTGTTCGCACCCAGCGCGGTGGTGAAGGCGAAGGTGTCGGCACCGCCATAGCCCGCGAGCACGTCGCTGCCCGCGCCGCCGTCCAGCCGGTTTGCGCCATTATTGCCAAGCAGGGTGTTGGCCAGTTCGTTCCCGGCCAGGTCCAGCGCCACGGTCAGGCTGTTGTCCCGCGCCGCCAGGACCTCGACCGAGGTCCCCGCCCCCAAAGTGTAGCTCACGGTCGAATAGACCGTGTCGGTGCCGCCGCCGGTCGCCTCGACCACCTGGTCCGCCGCATTGTCGACCCCGTAAATGTCGTTGCCGCCATTGCCGGTCAGCACGTCCGCGCCGGTCCCGCCGTCGATGAAATTGGCGCCTGCATTGCCGGTGATCGCATTGGCACCTTCATTACCGACCAGAGCGAGCGCGGTGGTCGACGCGGGGTCACGCGCGGCCAACGTCTCCACCGACTGACCCGGGGACAATTGGTAACTCACGCTCGTCTGGATCGCGTCGCTGCCGCCGCCGGCCCCTTCGAGGACCAGGTCCAGCCCATTGTCGACGATATAGATGTCGTTGCCGCCATAGCCGGCCATGACGTCCGCGCCGGCGCCGCCGTCGATCGTGTTGGCGCCGTTATTGCCGAGGATGGTGTTGGCGAACTCGTTGCCGGTCAGGTTCATGGCGGTCGTCAGGCTGTTGTCCCGCGCCGCCAGCACTTCGACCGACGCGCCTGCCGCCAAGGCATAGCTGACGCTCGCATAGACGGTGTCGGTGCCTTCACCGGCCGCCTCGATCACCATGTCTCCGGCATCGTCCACGACATGGGTGTCGTTGCCCGGCCCGCCATTGGTCGTGTCGACGCCCGTGCCGCCGTCCAGATAATCGTCGCCGCCAAGCCCGCTCAGGCTATCCGCGCCGTCCGTGCCCACCAAAGTGTCCGGCCCCGCCGTTCCAACCGGCGGTGGCGTGCTGCCGGTGAAGTTGTACACCCGCATGTAGATGTCCTGGCCGGTGCCCGGACCGCCGGGGGGCGTGATGCTCGGCCCATCCCAGGCGAAGACGACATTGCCGTTGGGCAGAGTGACCGCGCCGTCGCTGAAAAGATTGGCACCGAACGGAGAATCGAAGCTCATCTCGAAGGCCGCATCGAGGGCGACATCGTTCGACCCGAAGGCGCGGGCGAGGACGTTGTTGTTGGCGGCGTCAGCCTCGGTCCAGCTGACCACATAGGCGCCATTGGCGAGCGCGGTGACGACAGTGCGCCCGTAGCCACCGCTCGCCTTGCTATCGACCAGGATCTCACCGCCGATCGCATTGCCGTCCGCGCCATAATGACGCGCGACGATGCGGCCGCCGCCATTGCTGCCCGGCGCATCGACCCAGCTGACGACGAAGCCGCCATCGCTGAGCCGGGCGACATCATTGCCATATTGGCTGTTCGCGGTCGCGGTGTTGACCTGGAACTGGCTGCCCACGGGGGCGCCGGAGCTGGTGAACCTTTGCCCGACGATCTCGAAATTGTCGGTTCCCAGCGGGGTCCCCGACTGCCAGGTGACGACGAAGCCGCCCCCGGGCAGCGACGCGATCGCGCTGAAGCCGTGCTCGGCCGTCGCCGACATTGCCGCGATCGGAAAGTCGGCCCCGAGCGCCTGCCCGTCCGACAGGAAGATACGCCCGCGTACCTCCTGAAATACGTCGTCGCCCCCGCTGGAAAACCGCGTGTCCCAGGTGAAGAGCGTCGCGCCGCCGTCGAGCGTGACGATATGAGGGTTGAACTGCTCGTTCGGGCCCGTGCTGTTGACCGCGAACAGGCCGCCAACCGGGTTGTTGGCGCTGTCATAGCGGTGCCCAAAAATCTCGGCCTGGGCGAAGCTGCCCGCCTGGAAGGCGATGACAAAGCCGTCATTGGCGGTCGCCGCGACGCTGACCCAGATGGCGGAGCCGCCCTGCGTGCCGTCAAGATGGAGCTCGTTGCCGACCGGCTGGCCCGAGGCGTTGAAGCGCTGGGCGTGGATCGAGCCCGACGAACTGTCCTGCCAGACGATGACATAGCCGCCGCCCGACAGGACGGCGATGGCGGGCGCGAATTGCGCGCCGAGGACGGTGGTGTTGATTTTGATCGTGTCGGTCACGGGTGTCTGCGGCATGTCGATCCTCCCTCGCTCGGTGACCGGACCAGCGCGCGCCCATTCGGGCTGCCGCATTTCCGTTCACTCATCTCCCTAAGGCGGGAAGCCCAAGGCAAACGGGTCACGCGGGGAGCGCGAGGATCAAATTTTTGTGGATTTTGGCCCGGAGGGAGCCCGGTCTAGGCGTTCACCGCCAGCCACTCGTCCACGGCGGCGGCGCATTCGCGGCCCTCGCGGATCGCCCAGACCACCAGCGACTGCCCGCGCCTGAAATCCCCGCAGGCGAAGATGTTCGGGTGCGAGGTGGCATAGCCGGCGCGCTGCGTCTCGATGCCGGCGGCCTTCTGGATGCCCTCGGGCGGCGAGCCGGTGAAGCCCATGGCGAGCAGCACCAGATCCGCGTCGAGCGCGAAGGGCTCGCCGCCCTGCGTGCCGACGAGCCTGGTCACCTGCCCGTTCTCGCCCTCGAAATGGGTGGTCACGATCGAGAAGGCGCGCTCCGCGCCTTCCTCCTGCGAGGAGGAGGTGCGCAGCTTCATCGGCCAGTGCGGCCAGTTGAGGCTCTTGTCCTCGCGCAGCGGCGGCTCCGGCATGATCTCCAGCTGCGCGACCGAAAGCGCGCCCTGGCGGTGCGCGGTGCCGATACAGTCGGAGCCGGTGTCGCCGCCGCCGATCACGACGACGCGCTTGCCGGTGGCGAGGATGTCGGCACCCTGCGGCTCCAGCCCGGCATTGCGGCGGTTTTGCTGGGTCAGATAGTCCATCGCAAAATGCACGCCGCCGAGGTCGCGGCCGGGGACGGCGAGGTCGCGCGGCTGCTCGGCACCGGCGGCGATCACCAGCAGGAGATAGTCGTCCATCAGCCGCTCGACCGGGACGGTGACGCCGATCTCCATATTGGTGCGGAAGATGACGCCCTCCACCTCCATCTGCTGGATGCGCCGGTCGATCAGCGCGCGATCCATCTTGAAATCGGGAATGCCGTAGCGGAGCAGGCCGCCAATCTTGTCCGCTTTCTCGAACACGGTCGGGGCATGGCCCATGCGGGCAAGCTGCTGGGCGCAGGCCAGGCCGGCGGGGCCGGAGCCGATGATCGCGACGCGCTTGCCGGTGCCGCGCAACGAAAGCTGCGGCTTGATCCAGCCCTCGCGCCAGCCGCGGTCGACGATCTCGCACTCCACGCTTTTGATCGTGACCGGATTGTCGTCGAGGTTGAGCGTGCAGGCCGCCTCGCAGGGCGCCGGGCAGATGCGGCCGGTGAATTCGGGGAAATTGTTGGTGCGGTGCAGCCGCTCCAGCGCCGCCTGCCACTGGTCGTGGCTGACCAGGTCGTTCCAGTCCGGGATCAGATTGTTTACCGGGCAGCCGGAATGGCAGAAGGGCACGCCGCAATCCATGCAGCGCTCCGCTTGGCGAGCCACTTCAGGCGGGCTCAGCGGCTCGACGAATTCGATCCAATCCTTCACCCGCTCGGCGGCGGGGCGGTAGGATCGGTCGCGGCGGTCAATCTCGAGGAAGCCGGTGGGGTTCGTCATGCCGCTTCCGCCTCCAGCGCCGCCAGCGCACGCCGATATTCGACCGGCATCACCATCGTGAACTGGCCGAGCGCGGCGCCCCAGTCGGCGAGCAGAGCCGCGGCGCGGGCCGACCCGGTCAGCGCCCGGTGCCGCTCGATGAGGGTCCGCAGCCAGTCCGGATCGTCGACCGGCTCCAGCGCGATCCCGGCCGGGTTGCATTGCGCCTCCAGCCGGCCGTCCGGGTCCCAGACATAGGCGATACCGCCCGACATGCCCGCGGCGAAATTGCGCCCGACCCTGCCGAGCACGATCACGCGGCCGCCGGTCATATATTCGCAGCCATGGTCGCCCGTGCCCTCGACCACCGCGACCGCGCCCGAATTGCGCACCGCGAAGCGCTCCCCCGCCACGCCGGCGAAGAAGGCCTCGCCCGAGGTCGCCCCGTAGAGGCAGGTGTTGCCGATGATGATGTTGTCCGCCGCCTCACGCGGCACGCCATCGGGCTGGCGCACCACCAGCCGGCCGCCGGACAGGCCCTTGCCCGCATAATCGTTGGTGTCGCCGGTCAGCTCCAGCACCAGGCCGGGCGCGAGGAAGGCGCCGAAGCTCTGCCCCGCCGAGCCGCTCAGCCGCGCGGTCAGGCTACCATCCGGCAAACCGTCATGTCCGTAGCGCCGCGCCACCTCCCCCGACAGCAGGCCGCCGACGGAGCGATCGACATTGGTGACCTCCATCTCCAGCGCGGCGGGCAGCGGCCCGTCGAGCAAGGCCTGCGCGGCGAGGTCGATCCGCGCCACCGGCTCGCGCCGGATCGGCGCATCGTTGCGCAAAGCGTCGCCCTCCGGCCGGTGCAGCAGCCGGGACAGGTCGACGCCCGCCGCCTTCCAGTGATCGGCGGCGGCGCCAAGCTCGATCAGGTCGGTGCGGCCGACCATCTCGTCGAGCGAGCGCAGGCCCATCTCCGCCATGATCTCCCTGAGCTCCTCGGCCACATAGAAGAAGTAGTTGATCACATGCTCGGGCGTGCCGGTGAAGCGGGCGCGCAGCACCGCGTCCTGGGTGGCGATGCCTACCGGGCAGGTATTGAGATGGCATTTGCGCATCATGATGCAGCCGGCGGCGATGAGCGGCGCGGTCGCGAAGCCATATTCGTCGGCGCCGAGCAAAGCGGCAATGGCGACATCACGACCCGTGCGTAAACCGCCGTCCGCCTGCACGCAGATCCGCCCGCGCAGCCCGTTCAGCACCAGGGTCTGCTGGGTCTCGGCGAGGCCGATCTCCCAAGGCAGGCCCGCATGGGTCAGCGAGGTGAGCGGCGAGGCACCCGTCCCGCCCTCATAGCCGGCAATGGTGACATGATCGGCGAGGCACTTGGCGACGCCTGCCGCCACGGTGCCGACACCGACCTCGGAGACGAGTTTCACCGAAATCCGCGCGCGCGGGTTCACGCTGCGCAGATCATGGATCAGCTGGGCAAGGTCCTCGATCGAATAAATATCGTGATGCGGCGGCGGCGAGATCAGGCCGACGCCCGGCGTCGAATGGCGCACGGCGGCGATGTGCACGTCCACCTTATGCCCGGGCAGCTGGCCGCCCTCGCCCGGCTTCGCACCCTGCGCGATCTTGATCTGCAGCTCGTCGGCATTGACCAGATAATGGGCGGTAACGCCGAAGCGGCCGGAGGCGATCTGCTTGATCGCCGAGCGTTCGTCGGTGGCGAAGCGGTCGCGCTCCTCGCCGCCCTCGCCAGTGTTGGACTTGCCGCCGATCCGGTTCATCGCCTGGGCGAGCGTCGCATGCGCCTCCCGGCTGATCGAGCCGAAGCTCATCGCGCCGGTGGTGAAGCGCCGGACGATATCGGCGGCGGGCTGCACCTCCTCGATCGGCAAGGCCGGTCCCGCCGCACGCAGCTCCATCAGCGCGCGCATCGAGCGGCCGTTGTTGATCTCCTCGGCGAACGCCCGATATTTGTCCGGCAGATTGCCGCGCACCGCATGCTGGAGGTTGGCGACGCTGGAATAGGTCCAGGCATGGGCCTCGCCGCCCAGCCGCTGACCGTACAGGCCGCCAATGTCGAGCTGATCGGCGCCGTCATAAGCGTGGCGGTGACGCCGGCGCGTCTCCTCGGCCAGCGCGTCCAGCGAAATGCCCTCGATGACGGTCGCCGTGCCGGTGAAATAATCGTCGACCAGATCCTGCGAGAGGCCGATCGCGTCGAAAATCTGCGCGCCGCAATAGCTCTGGTAGGTGGAGATGCCCATCTTGGACATCACCTTCAATATGCCCTTACCGATCGCCTTGATGTAGTTCGCCTGCGCCGCCTCGGCGTCAGTCAGCGACGCGATCGTGTCGAAGGCGAGCCACGGATTGACCGCCTCCGCGCCATAGCCCGCCAGCACGCAGAAATGGTGGACCTCGCGCGCCTCCCCGGTCTCGACGACCAGGCCGGTCTGCATGCGTAGGCCATGCTCGACCAGATGATGGTGGATCGCCCCGGTCGCCAGCGCGGCCGGAATCGGGATCCGGGTCTTCGACGTCCCCCGGTCCGAGATGATCAGCAGGTTGATGTCCTTCAACACCGCATAAGTCGCCTCGACGCACAATTTGTCGAGCGCGGCGGCGAGCGAGCCGGGGCCCTTGTCCTCCCAAGTCGCATCCAGCGTGATCGTTCGGAAGGCGCCGTCCAGCGTCTCCTCGATCGCCTTGATCTTCTCAAGGTCCTCGTTGGAGAGAATGGGCTGCGAAACTTCCAGGCGCTTGTGCGTGCCCGCCTGATGGCCGAGCAGGTTCGGGCGCGGGCCGATCATCGACACCAGCGACATCACCAGAGCCTCGCGGATCGGATCGATCGGCGGGTTGGTGACCTGCGCGAAATTCTGTTTGAAATAATCGTAGAGCAGGCGTGGCCGGTCGGAGAGCACTGCCAGCGGCGTGTCCGTTCCCATCGAGCCGATCGGATCATCACCCTGCGCGGCCATGGGCGCGAGGAAGAATTTCAGATCCTCCTCGGTATAGCCGAAGGCCTGCTGCAGATCCTGCAGGTCGAGCGTGTTGGTCCGCGCGGGCGCGCCGTCCGCGGTGGGCAGGTCCTTCAGGTTGAACTGAGTATCGCGCAGCCATTCGCCATAAGGCTCGGCGCCGGCGAGGTCTGCCTTCACCTCCTCGTCCTCGACGATCCGCCCCTGCTCCAGGTCGATCAGCAGCATGCGGCCCGGCTGCAGCCGCCACTTGCGGACGATCTTCTCCTCCGGAATCGGCAGCACGCCGCTCTCAGACGCCATGACCACCAGATCATCGTCCGTGACCACGAAGCGCGCGGGCCTCAGGCCGTTACGGTCGAGCGTCGCGCCGATCTGCCGGCCGTCAGTGAAGGCGATCGCCGCCGGCCCGTCCCACGGCTCCATCAAGGCCGCATGATATTCGTAGAAAGCGCGCCGCGCCGGCTCCATCTGCGCATTGCCGGCCCAGGCCTCGGGAATGAGCAGCATCATCGCATGGGCCAGCGAATAGCCGCCGGCGAGCAGCAGCTCGAGCGCATTGTCGAGGCAGGCGGTGTCGGACTGGCCGTGCGGGATGATCGGCCACATCTTGTCCAGGTCCGCGCCGAGCAAGGGCGATTCCAGCGTCCGCCGGCGCGCATTCATCCAGTTCACGTTGCCGCGCACCGTGTTGATCTCGCCATTATGGGCGAGGAAGCGATAGGGATGCGCGAGCCGCCAGCTCGGGAAGGTGTTGGTCGAGAAACGCTGGTGGACCATGGCAAGGGCGCTGGTGGCAAGCGGATCGGTCAGATCCTTGTAGAAGTCGCCCAGATGATGGGCGAGCAGCATGCCCTTGTAGACGAGCGTGCGGCTCGACATCGAGGCGATGTAGAAATCGGCGAGGCCTGGCAGCGCCTGCGCCCGAGCCTCGCGTGCCAGCGGGTTCTGAGTCTGCTTGCGGATAGCGAGCAATTTCCGCTCGAACGCGTCCTGGTCCTTCACGTTCGGGCCGCGCGCGATCACCGCTTGGCGGATCACCGGCATGCTCGCATGAACCGCCTCGCCGATGCCGCTCGTGTCGACCGGCACGTCGCGCCAGCCGACCAGCAATTGCCGCTCGATCCGGACGAAATGCTCCAGCCGCTGGATCGCGGCCAGCCGGCTCGCCTCGTCCTGCGGCAGGAAGCACATCGCCACCGCATAATCGCCGGGCGCGGGCAGGCTCAGCCGCTCTCTGTCCGCCCAGGCGCGGAACAGAGCATCAGGGATCTGGATCAGGCAGCCGGCGCCGTCCCCGAGCGAGGGATCGGCCCCTACCCCGCCGCGATGGTCGAGATGGGCGAGGATGTGGAGGCCCTGGGTGATGATCGCATGGGACGGCGTCCCGCCGACATGGGCAACAAAGCCCATGCCGCAGCTGTCGCGCTCATTGCGCGGGTCATAGAGACCCTGCCGTCCCGGCGTTCCCGCCACCAAGTTCCTCCGCGTCTAAACGTACAAAGCTCCCGCATTGTCCGCGTGTATTAGCGTGGTGAAACAAAAAATGCTGCGCCGCGCAAGAGGATTTTATCGCCGATCCTCCAACGCGCCGATCAGCCGGGCCATGTTTGCGATATATGTCGCGGTCGAGATGCCGGTCGCGGGGCTCGGGTCGGGGTAAGGCGACGTGTCCGTGTCGTCGCCCACATGGGTCACGCCAAAATTGCCCGGCGCGGCCTGGCGGCTGCCCGGGCCGCGATAGGGATGGCTGGTCATGGTCAGCCGCGCCGACCACCAGCCCTCCGGATTCAGATCGCGGACGATGTCGCGGAGGTTGAGCCGCGCCGCACTGGTGAAGTCGGAGCCGGCCGCGACACCGTCAAGGATGAAGAAGCGCGGGAGCTGCGGCCGCCGGCGCTCCAGCAAGAGCGAGCCACGCGTCGCCTCCGCCGCCGACATGGCGGAGAGCCGGTCATAGTCGCGGCGCAGGCGATCCACATCCACCGCCCGGAACTGCGAATAATGCGCGATCGGGCGAGCCGGATCATAATCCTGATAATAAGCCCCGTTGACCACGTTCGAGCCGCGGCGGTGATTGTAGAGCGGCCGGTTGGTGCCGAGCTCGACAAAGGTCGGGAAGCGGCGCTCGGGCGGGCCGATGCCGTCGGGCAGCCGCACCGAGTCCAGCCAGGCCAGCGCTTCGGGCACGCCGGCGAGGAAACGGCGTTCGCCGGTGAGGCGGTAGAATTCATAGAGCTGCTCAATATTCGCCGCCGTCGTGTGCGTGACAAGGGCGCGCGGCTCATAGGTTCGGGCGCCGGCGACGTTGAGCCGGGCATCATATTGCAGCCCCCAGCCCGCCTGCTGGCCACGGCCCTGGGTGACCAGGAAAATCGCCATCCCCCGCCGCGCCGCGCGCAGCAAGCCCGGCCGCTCCAGCGCCCGCCCGGCCATGATCAGGAAGCGGATATTCTCCTTGGCGACATCGTCGTTGAAGGTGACGTAGCGCTGATAGGCCGGGTAACGCGGGTCATAGGGCCAGCGCTGGGGCCAGCCGCCGTTCGGAAATTGGCTGTTCAGCACGAAAGCGATCGCGCGGTTCAGCGGGCCGAGGAAGCGCGGCTCGGGCCGGAGCGTGTAGAGCCGCAGCAGCAGCTGCATCGTCTCCGCCGTCCCGGCGTCGTCGAACGTGGCATTGTCCGAATAATGCTGGAATTCCTCCAGCCGCCAGCCGTTGCGCCCGATCGTATCGTACCAGCGCCGCGCGGCCGCCGGGCCGCCGCGATGGACGAAATAATTCCAGCCGCCGCTCCGGTGCTGGCCCGCGATCAGAGCCTCCGCCGCGCGCGCCGCCGCCTCGAAATAATAACGGTCCCCGGTCGCGTTGAAGGCGTCGAGGAAGATATGGCCCATGGTCGCGGTGCCCGGCGCCTGCACCCAGAGCATGCCGGGCTCCGCCTCCATCTCGCCCCAACGGCGGGAGCGATCCGGCAAATAGGCCCAGACATAGCCGCCATGATCGGCCACCTGCTCGACCATGAAGGTGGTGGCGCGGCGCATGGTCCGCTCGATCTCCGCGCGGCTCTGCGCAAGTGCTGCGGGCGGCAGTAGCAGCGCCAACAAGGCGAGCAGGCGAAGGATCATGGCCACAGCCCCCGATAGCAGCCCCAGGCGAGCAACAGGCCGGGCCAATGTTCGACGCTCTTCCCCCGCGCCAGCCTCAGGCCGAAGCCGTGGCCGCCGTCGGGGAAGAGATGCATTTCAACGGGGACATTACGGGCGCGCAAGGCCGCGTGCAGAAGCAGGCTGTTGGCGACCGGAACCGAGGCATCGTCCTCGGCATGGAGCAGGAAGCAGGGCGGCGCGTCGGCCGGCACGTTCAGATGCGGCGAATGGGCGCGCTCCTGCACGGGCGAGGCATTCTCCCCGATCAGGTTGCGGCGCGAGCCGGCATGGGCGTTGGGGGCGCTCATCGAGACGACCGGATAGATCGGCGCCGCCGCGTCGGGCCGCGCGGACAGGGCGTCGGCGGCGTCGACAGGCGCATAGGTCCGCGTGGCGAAGCGGGTCAGCAGATCGGCGCAGACATGGCCGCCGGCGGAAAAGCCCATCGCGCAAATCTTGGCGGGGTTGACTCCATAGTGGCTCGCCCGCTGCCGGATCAGCCGCATCGCCCGCTGTGCGTCTTGCAGCGCCACGTCCGGCCCCGCCGCCCAGCCATCGCCCGGCAGGCGGTAGAAGAGGACGAATACGGTGATCCCGCGCGCCGCCAGCAGCCGGGCCACCTCATAGCCCTCCTTGTCGACCACCACCCAGCTATAACCGCCGCCGGGCATGATCAGCACCGCCGCGCCGTTCGGCCGGGCCGGCCGGAAGACCGTCATGCCCGGCCGTGTGACGCCCAGCACGATGCGATCATTATAGGCCGGATCGGTGCTGCGTTCGCGCAGTGCCTCACGCGGCGGTGAGGCCGGCATGCCGGGCGCGCCTGCCGGCCAGAGCTCGATCACCTCCTGTGGGTCCGGAAAGACGAGCGCACGATTGAGCGGCGGCGGCGGCGATGGGGTCTGCGTCCCAGCCCGCGCCGCCAGCCCCGCCGCGAGCCCGCCGAGGATCAGGCCGCGCCGGTCGATCCTCATCGTTGCACCGCAGCGGCGCGGTCGGCGAGCCAGTCTTCGAGGTTGGTCATGCCGTCGCCATTGCGGTCGGCATTGCCGTCCGCGCGGGCGGCGTCGAAGCCGTGGGTGCGCTCCCAGGCGTCGGGCATACCGTCGCCGTCCGTGTCCGGCTCGGGGCGCCCGGGCGCCAGGTCGGGCCAGCCGCCTACCTCCTGCTGGCTGTCGATATGGCGCCCGCTGCGGGTCCGCACGCTCTCGGCCACGCGGGCGTCGGCCGTGTCGCGCGGCCAGGCGCCCGCGCCGGCCAGCACGCGTGTCATGGCGGAAGGCGCTGGATCGGCGGCGACGGGCGCCACGTCCACCGGCCTGCTCAGCCGATAGCCTTCGGGCAAGATCCCGGTCACCAGCGACCAGGGATCGGCAGGCACGATGCCGTTCATGCTGTTGCCGGCGAACCAGGCGCGGGCCAGCCGGTTGCGCTCGCGAAAGGCCAAGGCGGCGCCGCTGTCCGGCCCGGCCACATAGGCATTGTCGATGAAATTGTAGCGGATCAGGCTCGCCTCATCCTCATTATAGCCGGCAAAGCCGCGCCCCCAATTGTAGAAGAGATTGGAGCGGAACTCCATCAGCGGCCCCTCCGGATCCTGCTCGGCCGGCGCATAGTTGCCGGGCCTGGGCATGCGCGCGACATGATGCGCCCAGAGATTGTGGTGAAAGCTGATTCGGGCGCCGCGGCCGCCACGGATCAGGCTGCCATAGCCATGCTCGCCCTTGCCATGGTGCGAGCGGCGCAAAGACTCGGCGATGATCGACCATTGGACTGTAAGATCCCAATAGCCCTCGCCCCGGTCGTATCGGGCCGAGGCGGACAGGGTCTCGTCGACCGACCAGCTGGCCGAGACATGGTCGAGGATGATCCGGCGCCCACCCCGGATCCAGATGCTGTCGCCCTCGCCCGGCGTGCGGTCGCCACGGCGGACGCGCAGGTGGCGGACGATCACGTCGTCGGCATGGACGATCAGAGTGCCGTCGGCGAGCGCGATGCCGCCGCCCGGCGCGCTCTGCCCGGCAATGGTGACGCGCGGCTCGCGGATGACGAGGTCGGAGGCCAGGCGGATCGTCCCGGCCACATCCAAGATTATGGTGCGCGGCCCGCTCGCCTCCACGGCCGCGCGCAGGCTGCCCGGCCCGTTGTCCTCCAGATTGGTGACCCGGATGACGGCCCCGCCCCGCCCGCCCGCCGCGAACCGGCCCGCGCCCTCGGCCCCCGGAAAGGCCAGGGTCTGGGCGGCCGCCGGAGAGGCGCAGGCAAGAGCCAGAAAAAAGGAGGCCGCTTTGGGGAAGCGGCCTCCGAACCCCCCGGTCTTAGAAGCGGACGCGCGCACCGACGTAGAATTGGCGCCCGGTATGATGGACCACCGACGGGCTGTTGCGGTCACGGTCGACGAACTGGTCATTATACTCGTCCGTCAGGTTGATCGCCTCGGCGGTGAGGGTGATATTGTCGGTCAGCTGGAACGAGGCGGAGGCGTCGACATTGAGCGTCGAATTCTTGCCCTCCACGTCATTGGCCACATTCTGCGCCGGCACGCGCTGCAAATAGTCGCTGCGATAGGCGACCGAGCCGCGCAGGCTGAACCGGCCATCGTCATAATAAAGCGTCGCGTTCCAGCTGCGCGGTGACAGGTTCACCAGATCGTCGCGGATCGGCGTCGTGTTCGTCGCCGAGGTCACGTAGGAGATTTTCGATTCGACATAGGTGAAATTGAGGATCGCGCCGAGATGCTGGAGCGGCCCCGGCAGGAAGCGGAAGGGCTGCTGATAGGTGATCTCGAAGCCCTTGAGCGGCCCGCCATCGGTGTTGATCGGGGCAGTCACCAGGAACAGTTCGTTGCCGGTGAAATTGGCCGGGAGCAGGCTCAGCGGCAGGCCGGTCTGATTGTACGGGATCTCGGTCCTGAGGCTTTGGATATAGGTCCCGATATCCTTGTAGAAGAGGCCGAGCGAGATCAACGAGTCGCGCGCGAAATACCATTCGAAGCTCGCATCCAGCGTCGTCGCGCGGAACGGATCGAGCAGCGGGTTGCCGGTCGTGATCGAGAGCTGGCCGGTGGTGTTGATCGACCCGCCCGGCGACATGTTGCCGAGCTGCGGCCGCGCCATCACCCTCGCCGCGGCGAGGCGGACGACGAAATTGCTGGTGACGTCGAGGCTGAAATTGGCCGAGGGCAGCCAGTCATCATAGGAGCGGTCGACGACGGTCAATGTGCCGCCGCCCAGTGCCTGATAGCCCGCGGCGCGAAGGTCGGTCCTGACATAGCGCAGGCCGATATTGCCGCGCAGCGGCCGCCCGAACAGCTCGGTGCGGATGTCCATCTGGAAATAGGCGCCGAGATCCTCCTCGCGCACCTGCCGGTTGTTGCCGCGGGCATTGCCGTTGGTGATGCTGGACAAAGTGAAGTCGTCCGGCCCGCCCGCGGCGCCGGACCGCAGGCAGTTGCAATAGATGTTGTAGAGCGAGGCGATCGCGTTGAGATCGGGGATCAGCCAGCTCGAATTGCCGCCGCCGCTGTTGAAACCGGTTAGCAGCCGGGTCACCGAGCTCAGCGCGGTTCCGGCCGGCAGCGCCAGGATCGTGTCGTTCTGGTTGACGCGCCGGAACTCGAACGTTTCGAAATCATATTCGCGATAGAAGCCGCCCGCCTTCAGGGTGATCCGGTCGGGGATCACATCCCAGGCGACATCGCCGCGGAAGGTCGTGAAGCTGTTGTCCGCGCCCTGCGGCCGGATCCTGATCTCGGAGGCGGTGATGTTGGACGGCGTGACGCCGGGCGGCGTGCCGATGAGCTGCCAAGCCGTCGCGCTGGTCACGTCGAACGGATAGATGATCGTCGGCTGGCTGCGGCTCTGCCGGAAGTCGATCGAGTAGCCATTGACGTTCGGCGCATCGAGCGTGGTCGTGGTCTGGAACGGGTTGCGGAAGTTCGAGGTCGAGCGGCCCGCGAGCCAGGAGAAGCGGAGCCGGTCGGTGACCTGCTGGTCCCACTGGATCTGATATTGCCAGAACTTCGTGTCGAGCTCGTCGAAGCGCGATTCCGAGCGGATGTCGACGCCGTTGAACACGCCGTAGAGCAGGTTGCCGTTCGCGTCATAATCGGCCTGGACGACGCTGGTCTGCGGCTTGCCGCCCTGTGCCGCGGTGCGGCTGAACGAGATCGCCTCGAGGAAGTCCTCTTGGCGGGTGGCCTTCAGCCGGGCATGGAGCACATCGACGGTGAACAAAGCGCCTTCCCAGGGTCGGGCCTGCAGCGCGACGGTGACGCCCAGCCGCTGCTGGTCGTGGGTCAGGCGACCGTAGCGCGGCAGGCGCGGATGGACGTTGGTGGCGAGCGACGCCTCGTCATACTCGGCCTGGTTGGCCGGCGTGTTGGGCAGTCGCGCGCCGGGCGTGTAGCCGGGAATATTGGGGTTGGCGCCGCAATTGGCGCCGCCCGTGGTCGGGTTGAGCGGCACGTGGCCGACTGGCGAGCAGAAGCCGCCGACGCTGTTGCCGCCGTCCCAGCGAACCGAGCTGAAGCCCTCCTCCAACAGGCTGCGCTCGCTATAGGCAACCGAGGCGAGGATGCCGATCCGGCCGTCCGCGAAGGTGTTGGAGATCAGGAAGGCGCCGCGCGGGCTCCACTGGTCGGCGAGGTCATTATAGCCCATCTGGCCGCTGGCCGACATGACGAAGCCGCTATAGTCGAACGGCCGCCCGGTCTGCAGGTCGACGGTCGCGCCGAGCGAGCCTTCGTCCACCTCGGCCGACGCGCTCTTGCGCACGGTCAGGCGGCTGAACAGCTCCGAGGCGAAGACGTTGAAGTCGAAGGCGCGGCTGCGGTTCGCGCCGCCGGAGCTGTCGGTGCCGCCGGTCGTCGCCAGCGCTTCCAGCTGGTTGAGGCGGATGCGCGTGAAATCGGAACCGAGGCCGCGCACAGTGATCGTGCGGCCCTCGCCCGCATCGCGGTCGATGGCGACGCCGGGGATGCGCTGCAGCGACTCCGCGAGATTCTGGTCTGGGAAGTCGGCGATATCCTCGGCGACGATCACGTCGGTGATGCCGGTCTCGTTCCGCTTGGCGCTCAGGGCGGCGGTCAGCGAGGCGCGGAAGCCGGTCACGACGACTTCGTTGCCGTCATCCTGCTGCTCGGCAGCACCGGCGTCCGGCTGCAGCGCCTCGGCGGCGGGAGCGGGCTGCGTCGCATTGTCCTGCGCGGCGGCCGGGCTCGCGGCGGCGAGCCAGGCGGCGCTGCCCAGCAGACCGATCAAGATCCGGGTGCGCGGCGTGATGTCCAGCTTCGAAATCATGTTCGATCCTTCCAAACCGGGCGCGCCTGCGGGCGCGTCCCCCTCCCTGTTCACGACCCGCTCGGGCCCTGCAAGCAAGCTCCGGAGAGCTTGTGACACCGGTGTCTATACCCGGCCGAAAAAAGCCTGCGTCATATCCGCGCCGAAGGATGGAGGTGTGAGCGGGCCTCGGGTTGCCGCTCCTTTCTCCTCTCCCTCACGCTGCGTTTGCCGCAGTCGCCTTTTCCGGTTTCCCGATGAAGTAACCGGTGTCATAAGGAAAATGATCCGGAAGCGGCCCGCTGTCAAGACCGCCCGGCGGGAGGGGTATAATGTTCCTGATCCGCGTTATTTCTCTGATACTTGCACTACTCCCGCTGCCCGCTTTCGCGCAGCGGGGCGTCCCGATCCGGGCGTTTCCGGGGGCGGAGGGCTGGGCGGCGCAGACTCCGGGGGGGCGCGGCGGCCGGATCATCCGCGTCACCAACCTCAACGCCAATGGCCCGGGCTCCTTCCGCGCTGCGCTGGAGGCGCGCGGGCCGCGTATCGTCGTCTTCGAAGTGGCCGGCGTCATCGACATGGGCCTGACCAGTTGGACCATCGCGGAGCCCTACCTGACCATTGCCGGCCAGACCGCCCCCTCCCCCGGCATCACCCTGATTCGCGGCGGCATCGACGTCCGCACGCATGACGTGATCGTCCGCCACATCCGCATCCGCACCGGTGTCTCGGGCCAGGCCCAGCGCTCGGGCTGGGAAGCGGATTCGCTCTCCACGGTCGGCGCGTACAATGTGATCGTCGACCATTGCACGATGACCTGGGCACTGGACGAGAATCTCTCCGCCTCGGGCCCACGCTTTACCGGCAACACGCCGGAGGACTGGCGGCGCGGCACCAGCCACAACATCACTTTCTCCTACAATTTGCTGGCGGAGGGGATCGCGCACGGCTCCCATCCAAAAGGCGAGCACAGCAAGGGCTCGCTGATCCACGACAATGTGACCGGAATCCTGATCTGGCGGAACCTCTACGCGCACAATTACGAGCGCTCGCCTTTGCTCAAGGGCGGCGTGCATGCGGCCTTGGTCAACAACTTCATCTTCAACCCCGGCGCGCAGGCGATCCATTACAATCTCATGGACCTGGAGTGGGGTGACCACCCCCATCAGCTCGGCGAGCTCAGCGCGGTCGGCAACGTGCTGCGTGGCGGCTTCTCCACGCGCCAGGACATCGCCTTTCTCAGCATCGGCGGGGTCGGCGACCTGCGCTATCATGGCCGCGACAATCTCGCCGTGGACCGGCAGGGCCGGCCTTTGCCCATGTTCGGCCGCTACACGACCAGTCCGGCACGGATCATCCAGGTGCAGCGCCCGGTGATCTGGCCCGCCGGCCTGCCCGTCCTCCCCGCCAGCCAGGTCGAGACCCATGTCCTGCGCCATGCCGGCGCCCGCCCCTGGGACCGCGACCCGCACGACATCCGGGTGATCTTCGACGTCGTAGAAGGCCGCGGCGAGATCATCGACAATGAAAGCCAGGTCGGCGGCTATCCACGGGTCGAGCCGGTGCACGCGCCCTTCGTCGAGGCCGACTGGGACCTGGCGACGATGGAGCCGCGCTCCGGCCGCTATCCGGGCCAGCGAGCGACCGTGCAGCAGCCGACGACAAGGCGCGATGGGGAGATGCGGCGCTAGCCCTTCCTTTTCTCCCACGCCTTCTGCAGCAGAGCCCGGAAGTCCGCCATGGTGAGGCCGGGGGAGCCCGGCGCCCCGAGGCAGCCGCCCGGATCCAGCTTGCGGCTCGGCGCGACCTCGTCATGGCCGAAGACGAGATCGAGGCGGAAGGGCGGGTGGTGCTTCTTCAGCCACAGCATCACGTTGACCAGCGCGTCCATCTGCTGCTGCGTATAAGGGACGTAGGTGCCGGGCTTGATATTGCCGTCCCTCACCTTGAACGTGCGCACCTGCTTGGCGCTGTACAGCTCGCCGCCCGCATTCTTGACCTGGGCATGTCCTTTCTTGTCCAGCACGGGATTGCCATTCGCGTCGCGCACCGCCTCGAACCACGGGACGAAGACGTCCGGGTCCGCGGTCGGAAAGACATAGCCGGGCGAGTTCACCTCGAAGCCGACATAATATTGACTGACGCTGCTGCGACTGGTGACCGGACACAGGCTCTCGCCGGCATGAGAGCCCCATTTCTTCCAGTCCATATTGCCGGGCAGCAGGATCTTGCCGCTGCGGCTGACGGTCACGTAGGCGAAGCCGTTGGCCACCGCGCCGGTGAGGCACGTACGGGCGCCCAGTTCGGGATTGTCCGGGCCCTTTGTGGGGCGCGTCCGCCCCGCATCATAATGGACGATCGCGCCCTCCAGCCCCTTGGGCCGGCTCCCGCGCCATTTATGGGCGACGCCGGGGACGGTCTCGAAGACCGGCTCGCCGAGGTCCGTCACCAGCTCGGGCAGCTCCTTGACCAGTTCCGGCGCGCTGGGGCGCGGTGGCTCGACGACCGGCTTGGCCGGCGCGGGCGCCGGTGCTGAAGGAGGCAGCGGTGCGGGTGGTGGTCCGGGCGGCGGTGGCGCGGGGGGTGCCGGCGTGGCCACGGCCAGCGTTTCGGCGAGCAGCCGCCTTGCCTCGCCGAGCAGCAATACGACCTTCTCGATATAGGCAGGGTCGCCGGCATAGCCCTTCTCCTTCAGGAAGGCGATGTAGGCGGCCGGATCCTCCGCATGGTCTTTCCAGCCGTCATAGACCTTGCGCGAGATGAACTGCCAATAGCCAGGCACGAACGCCTCGGGCGAAGCGAAGGCGCAATAATCGGCGAGGCCGTCATGCGCAGGATAGGAGACGCTGGTCGCGAAGCCGGCCATTTCCGGGCGATATTTGAGGCCGGTGAAATTGTTATGCTCCTGGGCGAGCTTCGAGGTGCCGCGCCCGGATTCGAGGATGCACTGCGCGAGCATGGCCGGCTTCAGCTTCGGCGTCGCGATGTCGTGCGTACGCACGGCGTTGACCAGCCTGTCCCAGATCGACATCGCCTCGCCCTCCCGCAAGTATCGCGACCCAGGCTATTGCCGAGTCGGCGAATATCCACTTCGGGATAGTCGGGCTTTTCCTACAGCGCAGCAATAATCGGGAGCGCCTGTTCTTCGGCTCATGTGCCCGGCTGGATATAGGGAATCCGTGCGAACAATTCGCGCTCGCGCCCGCGCGGATCGTCCTCCAGATGCGGCACGGCATCGAAGATCATCGTGCGCCGCTGCGGCAGCCTATAGGGCGCCCATCCCGGATTGCCCGTCCTGGCGAAGCGCCGAAAGGCCTGCATCATCGCCTCGCTGACCGACCGGGACGGCGGGTCGGAGAAAGTGCCGAAGACGAGAGGGATGTCGGCGGCGTGCGGGGCGGGGTCCGGATGGTTGAGTTGGTAGACGAAGGCCGGCACACCCGCGCGTGCCCGTTCCTCCGCCTCGATCAGCTGCGCGCGCCAGCTCCGCCCGGCGGTGGTCGCGGCGAAGAAGACTTGCTCGGCGCTGTAGGTTGGGAACAGCTGCCTGTACTCGCGCACCACCCATTCCGGATGGGCGTCGACGCGGAGCTCCGGCGCCATGCGCTCGGCCAGATTGCCCCAGTCCAGCCCGGCAAGCTTCGGATGGCTCGGTCCGTAAAAGGCCCGCGTCTCGTCCCGCGTATTGCCGAGTAAAAGCGGGATCGCGTTGCCCTGCGGATTGGCGTCCGGCCAGAAGGGGTGACGGAGCAGCCACTTCATGTCGAGCACGGGTCCCATATAGACGCTGCCGCCCAGATACGGGTCGGTCGCCGCCAGCCCCTCGACCAGCCGCTGCACGGGCATGGTGAGCAAATCGTCCACCGAGCCCGCGCCGACCCGTGCCATGAACGCCCGCGCGCGTTCCGTGGCGTGCAGCGGCCCAGAGGCTGTGACCTGTTGCCCGCTCATCGTCGCGGCGCGTTGGAAGAGGCCGCGGGCGGCGGGCGTGCCCATCAAGGTCGCGATCTTGGCACCGCCGCCCGACTGGCCGAACACGGTCACCAGCCGCGGGTCGCCGCCATAGGATGCGATATGGTTGCGCACCCATTGCAACGCGAGGATCAGATCGAGCTGACCGGCGTTGCCGCTGTCCGGAAAGCGGGGGTCTAACCGGGCGAGATAGAGATAGCCGAAGACATTCAGCCGGTGCCCGACCGTGACCACCACGACGTCACCCCGCGCCGCGAGGTGCCGGCCGTCGAGCAAGGGGCTGTTGGCGCTGCCTGTCGAATAGGCGCCACCGTGAAAATAGACGAGCACGGGCCGGCGGCGGGCATCGCGCGCCGGCGTCCAGATGTTGAGGAACAGGCAATCCTCGTCGGTCTGCAACTCCGCCCGGCCCTGCTGCGGGCTGGACGGGCCATAGGCGCCGAAGGGCGGATCGGAGATGGGGCGTGGTGCCCGGAAGCGCTCTGCCCGGCCATAGCGAATGCCGAGGAAGGTCTCGACCGGCCGCCCGGCCGGCGCGCGCTGTGCCATCAGCAAGGGCGCGGCGGCCAGCCCCGCGAGTACGGGGCGCCGGCCGATCAACGGCCCAGCCATCCCCCGTCCACCGCCAGGATGTGACCGTTCACATAGTCCGCCGCGGGCGAGGCGAGGAACACGGCCGCCCCGGCAATGTCCTTCGGGTCGCCCCAGCGGCCCGCCGGGATGCGCTCGAGGATCTGGCGGTTGCGGGTCTCGTCGGCCTGCAGGGCGGCGGTGTTGTTGGTCGCGATATAGCCGGGGGCGATCGCGTTCACGTTGACGCCCCGGCCCGCCCATTCGTTCGCCAGCGCCCTGGTCAGCCCGGCGACGCCGGACTTGGCCGCGGCATAGCTCGGCACGCGGATGCCGCCCTGGAAGCTCAGCAGGGAGGCGATGTTGACGATCTTGCCCCTGCCCTGTCCCAGCATATGCCGCCCCGCCGCCTGGCAGAGGAAGAACAGGCTCTTGAGATTGGTGTCGATCACCGCGTCCCAGTCGGCCTCGGAGAAATCCGCGGCCTCGGCCCGGCGGATGATCCCGGCATTGTTGACGAGGATGTCCAGCCGCCCGAACGCGCCCAGCGTCCCGTCGACCACGCGCTGCACCGGGTCAGTGCTGCCAAGGTCCGCCTCGACCAGCAAAGCGCGCCGTCCCGCCGCCTCGACCTGAGCCGCCGTCTCGTCCGCCCGCGATCGGCCCGCCAGCGCCACGTCCGCGCCGGCGAGAGCCAGCGCCACCGCGATCGCCTGGCCGATGCCGGTATTGGCACCGGTGACAATGGCCGCCTTGCCGGCGAGGTCGAACGGGCCGGTGCTCAAGAGAGGACCGTCTCCGCCTGCCGCGCGCTCTCGGTCATCAGGCTGCGCAAATAGGCGCTCATCGCCTCGTCCTGCGAATTGGCGTAGAAATAGTCGGCGAAGCGCTCGCCCGCGATCGCGGCTTTGAGCAGATCCTGGTCCACTTCTTTGAGGACGGTCAGCATGTCCCTGCAGGTCACCGCCTTGAGGTCTTTCAATATGCCGCGATTCTTCCGCATGATCTCGGCGCGCTCCTTGGGATAGCCAAGGCCGCGCTCGCCGTCGAATAGCTTGCGGTAGCAATCCTGGAGGTTGAGTTCCGCGGCCCAGCCGAAACCCTTCGCATAAGGCATGGAGACGGCATTGCCGTCATTGATCTGGCCGAACAGGAAAGCGTCGGTCGGATCAATGATCAAGCCACAGAACACGCCCGGCATCGCATTGCAGGCAAGCATCGAGCCCATGCCGGTGCCGCAGCCGGTGACCACGAAATCCGCCGCTTTGGAGTTCAGGAGAATGCCGGTCAGCAGGCCGTTCATGACATAGGTCAGCGAGGCCTTATCTTCCGCCGTGTACATGCCGTAGTTGAACACCTGATGGCCCAAAGGCTCGGCAACCGCGGTCAACGCCTCGTGAATGATGGCGTTCTTCGCGGCCTGGCTATTCTCGGTGATAAGCGCGATCTTCATAGAAACCTCTTTCCTCTCCGGCGCGCCCGAAGTCGGCACTATGGTAACCGGTGTCAAGCCGTGCGGCAAGCCGCTCAGGCTTTGGGCGGCGCAACGCTCGCGCGCTTCACCAGCGTCGACGGCAATTCGCTCGGCTGCTCGCCCGCCGCCTGGCCGCCGACCATGTCGCCGACCAGCTTGCGCGCGGCCGAGCGGGCCATGGAGACGATCGGCCAGCGTACGGTGGTGAGCGGCGGCCAGATATGGGCGGCGATCGGGGTATCATCGAAGCCGATCACGCTGAGTTCCTCGGGCACGGCAATGCCGCGCTCGCGGGCGGCGAAGACCACGCCGGCGGCCATTTCGTCATTCGAGGCGAAGATGGCGGTCGGCCGCGGCGAGAGGTCGAGCAGGCGCTCGGCCGCGGTCACCCCTGTCTCGAACGTGTAATTCCCGCGCGCGATCAAGCTGCGCGGCAATGTCCGGCCGGCGGCCTCCAGCGCATCCTCGAAGCCGAGCCGCCGCTCGCGCGCCGAGCGGAAGCCATCCGGCCCCTCGATCAGACCGATCAGCTCGTGACCTTGCTGGATTAGGAAGTCGGTCGCCTCCTTCACCGCCTCGCGGTCGTTGGAGGCGACCATATGGGCGCCGTCGTCGAGCTGGGCGGAGCCCATGCGCACGTAACGGCAGCCGACCTCGTCGCAAAGCCGCGCCAAAGCGTCATTCTCGCTGATCGGGGGCAGCAGCACGACGCCGAACAGCCGTTGCCGCTCGAGGAAGGTGCGGACGTCGTCGAGCATGGCGGCGCTATTGCGGTCCACCGGCCGGACGACCATCTCGAACTCGGTGCCGGCCAAAGCCTCGAGAATGCCCTGCTGGACGTTCAGCACCATCTGGGCGTTCGGATTGTCGTGGATCAGGCCGACCAGGAAATTGCGCCGCAGCGCCAGCGCGCGCGCCTGCGGGTTCGGCACATAGCCGAGCTCGCGGATCACCTTCTCGACCCGCTCGCGCGTCTCCTCGTTGAGCAAGGGCGAGCGGTTGATCACCCGGCTCACCGTTTTCTTGGAGACGCCGGCCAGCCGGGCGACGTCGTTGATCGTCGAGCGCGCCGCGCGCGCGCCGTTTCCGTCATCGGCTTTCGCCACTTTGCCCGTCGCTCCCATGACGCAGGATTAGCGCGCCCTTGCCCGCAAAGGCGAGCGGCTTTAATCTGACACCGGTTTCCATGATGCTCAAGGCAAACTGACCTTCATGCGCACGATCGACGACATCATGGCCCTAGCCCCCGTCATCCCGGTGCTGATCATCGACCGGATCGAGGATGCGGTCCCGATCGCAGAGGCGCTGGTCGCGGGCGGCCTGCCGGTGCTCGAAGTGACGTTGCGCACCCCCGTCGCGCTCGATGCGATTCGCGCGATGAAGCAAGTGCCCCACGCGGTGGTCGGCGCCGGGACGGTGCTGGACCCGGCCCAGCTCGCGGGCGCATTGGACGCAGGCGCGGAATTCATTGTCAGCCCAGGCCTCACCGAGCCGCTCGGTAAGGCTGCGGCTTCGGCGGACGTCCCTTTCCTTCCCGGCACCAGCAATACCGGCGACGTCATGCGCGCCCGCGATCTCGGCTTCACCCGCCTCAAATTCTTTCCGGCCGAGGCGGCGGGCGGGCTGCCCGTGCTGAAGGCGCTGGCCGCCGTGTTCGGCAATGTCCGTTTCTGTCCCACCGGCGGCATCACCCTGGACAGCGCTCCCAGCTGGCTGGCCGAGCCGGCGGTGGCCTGCGTAGGCGGTTCCTGGCTCGTCCCGCGGGGCGAAACCGTTGATCCCGAAGCGATAAAGTCCCGCGCCCGGGCCGCGGCCAACCTCCGGACGAGCTGAAAATGCCAGCTCATGCTCACGCCCGGTTGCTTATGACACCGGTTTCCGTTAGCCTCAAAAGAAAAGCCGAAATGGAGAGAGCGTGACCCTCGTCGATGACCGCAGCCGGATCGCCGGCCGATTCCTCGCCGCGCGCCGCGCCGCCGCCGGGCTCGATTCCTATCCCGGCGATTTCCCCGCCAGCCTCGACGAGGCCTATGCCATCCAGGATGCAGCGATCGCCGCCTGGGATCGTCCGGTCATCGGCTGGAAGGTCGGCCGCGTGCCCGAGCCTTTGATCGACCGCTTCGGGACCGACCGGCTCGCCGGCCCGATCTTCACCGAGGCGCGCGACGGGGCGGACATGCCCGTCTTCGCCGAGGGTTTCGCCGCCGGCGAGGCCGAGTTCCTGCTGAAGATCGGCGCCGCGCCGCTGGCCGGCCAGACCGGCTTCACGCTTGCGGAAACCGCCTCTCTGATCAGCACGGTCCATATCGGCATCGAGATCGCCAGCTCGCCACTCGGCGCGATCAACGAGATCGGCCCGATCGCCGTCGTCTCCGATTTCGGCAACAATAACGGCCTCGTCGTCGGCCCGGAGATTCCGGACTGGCAGGCGAGCGGCTTCGAGCAATGGGAGGTGGCCACGCGGATCGGCGGCGACCTCGCCGGCACCGGCCGGGCCGAGGCCTTTCCTGACGGCGCGATCGGCGCCGCGCGCTTTCTGTTCGAGCTGATGGCGCAGCGCGCCATCACGCTCTTGCCCGGCCAGTGGATCTCGTCCGGCGCGGTGACCGGCGTGCACCGCGCTTTCCCGGGCCAGAGCGTAGAGGCGAGGTTCGGCGACGGGTTCGAAGTGGCCTGCAACCTGGTCGCAGCCACACCCGAGGCCTGAGTCCGGCGCCTAGTGCGCCCACTCCCGGGCGAGCACGCTCGCCTGCCGCCCGTCCCAGCGAACCTCGACCTTGCGCTCGCCCTGGTAGATTTCGAAGATCACCAGCCCGTCCGCCTGGACGCTCTCGATCACCCGCGTCGGCGCCAGCGCCCGGTCATGGGCGAGCGCGGCGGCGCGCACCGGGGCGGGCACGGCCGCGAACGCAAGGTCGCGCTGCGTCTCGACGACCCGCCAGCGGCCATTCTCCTGCATGATGTCGAACTCGATCTCGGCCCCGTCCGGCATCCGCCCCTCGACATCGAAGTAGAGCCGGCCGTCACGCGTCTCCGATTCGGCCTCGGCCGGCACGAAGCCGGGGCGCGCGGCGCTGGCCGCGGCAATTACCTCCGCCGGCACCTCGGCAAGCGGCACCTCGACCTTGCCGGAGGCTGCCACCCGAGTCGATGCGGGCGCCGCCTGTCCGTTGCCATTCGCCGCCGGCTGCCCGCAGGAGGCGAGGCAAAGCATCGCCGCGATCACAGAAATCCGCATCTCGCTCTCCTCTCGCTTTGACGGGATTGTATATGACACCGGTTTCCCATACAAATCCCAGAACGCCGTTCGAGCGTCGAAAAGAGGGAGACTGAGGGGATGACGGAGGCAGGCAAAGAGAGTGTCCGGCAAGCCGCCGCGCGGGTCGGCCGCTACCGCTGGGTGATCGTCGGCCTGCTCTTCGCCGCCACCGTCATCAACTATGTCGACCGGCAGATGCTCGGCGTGCTCAAGCCCACTCTCTCTGGCGAACTCGGCTGGACCGAGATCGATTTCGCCAATGTCGTCTTCTGGTTCCAGACTGCTTACGCCATCGGCTATATCGGCTTCGGACGGCTCGTCGACCTGATCGGCGCGCGGCTCGGCTATGCGATCGCCTTCGTGATCTGGACCTTGGCCCACATCGCCCATGGCGGCGTCCACAGCGTCACCCAGTTCGCCATGGTGCGCTTCGGCCTCGGCATTGGCGAGGCCGGCAATTTCCCTGCGGGCATCAAGGCGGTGACCGAGTGGTTTCCGGCCAAGGAGCGCGCCTTCGCAGTCGGCATCTTCAACGCTGGCGCCAATATCGGCGCGATCATCACCCCGCTCGTCGTCCCCTTCCTCGTCGTCTCTTATGGCTGGCGCGCAGCCTTCGTGATCACCGGCCTCGTCACCTTCGTCTGGCTGTTCGCCTGGCTCGCCATGTACCGCCGCCCGCATGAGCACAAAAAAGTCTCGGCCGCCGAGCTTGCCTATATCCAGCAGGATCCGGTCGATCCGGTCACGCCCATGCCCTGGATCAGGATCGCCAGCCGGCGGGAGACCTGGGCCTATGCGATCGGCAAGTTCTGCATCGACCCGATCTGGTGGTTCTTCCTCTTCTGGCTGCCCGGCTTCCTGGGGCAGCAATATCATCTCAACATCCTGCAGTTCGGGCCGCCGCTCGTCGCGATCTATCTCCTGTCGGACGTCGGCTCGGTGCTCGGGGGCTGGGCCTCGTCGCGGATGATCAAGGCCGGCAAGACGGTCAATTATGCCCGCAAGATGACCATGCTCGCCTGCTGCTTCGCGGTGACGCCGATCTTCTTCGCGCAATATTATGACAGTCTCTGGGTCGCCGTGCTGGTGATCGGGATCGCGACCGCGGCGCACCAGGCCTTCTCCGCCAACCTCTACACCCTCCCGTCCGATCTCTTCCCGCGCAGCGCCGTGGGCAGCGTGGTCGGCATTGGCGGCACGGTCGGTGCCGTTGGGGGCATGATCTTCTCGCTCTATGTCGGGCAGATATTGGAGCGAATCGGCAGCTACACGCCGATCTTCATCGTCGCGGGCAGCGCCTATTTCGTGGCCCTGCTGGCGGTCCATCTCCTGTCGCCGAGGCTGGAGCGCGCGCGGGTCGACTGAGAGACCGGCGAACGAAATTGCCCCGGCGCGGATGCGGCCTATAGTCGCCGCATGCGCATCGCCTCCGTCGCCGACTTCCGCGAGGCCGCCCGGCGGCGGCTGCCCCGCTTCCTGTTCGATTATATCGACGGCGGCTCCTATGGCGAAGTGACGCTCAAGCGGAACGTCGCGGACCTGGCCGAGGTGGCGCTCCGCCAGCGCGTGCTGCGCGACGTCTCCGCGCTGGACCTTTCGATCGAATTGCTGGGGCAGAAGCTGAAGCTGCCGGTCGTGCTCGGCCCGGTCGGCCTGTCCGGCATGTATGCCCGGCGCGGCGAGGTGCAGGCGGCGCGCGCGGCGCAGGCAGCGGGCGTACAATTCACCCTCTCCACGGTGAGCTGCTGCTCGCTGGACGAGGTCGCCTCGCAAACGGAACAGCCGATCTGGTTCCAGCTCTACATCACCAAGGACCGGGGCTTCACCCGGGAGATGCTCGCCAGGGCCGCGGGTCACCATTGCCCGGTCCTGCTCTTCACCGTCGACCTGCCCGTCCCCGGTTCGCGCTACCGCGACGTCCATTCCGGGCTGCACGCGCCGCCCGGGCTGCGCAGCGCCACGCGCCGCCTGCTCCAGGCCATGGGCAAGCCGGGCTGGGCCTGGGACGTCGGCGTCCGCGGCCGGCCGCACCAGCTCGGCAATATCGCCCATCTCTTCGACAAGCAGACCAATTTGCTCGACTTCCTGAAATGGTCCGGCAGCAATTTCGACGGCTCGCTGACCTGGCGGGACATTGCGGGCCTGCGCGCGCAATGGCCGGGCAAGTTCGTGATCAAGGGCATTCTGGATCCCGAGGACGCGCGCGCGGCGGCGGATGCGGGCGTGGACGGGATCGTCGTCTCCAACCATGGCGGGCGGCAGCTGGACGGCGTGCCTTCGACCGCGCGCGCTTTGCCCGCCATCGCCGATGCGGTCGGGGACAGGCTCACCATCCTGGCCGATGGGGGCGTACGCTCCGGGCTGGACGTCGTGCGGATGCTGGCGCTCGGCGCGGACGGCGTGTTGCTCGGCCGCGCCTGGGCCTGGGCACTGGGCGCGCAAGGCGGCGCGGGCGTGACGAAGCTGCTGGAGATTATCGAGGCGGAGATGCGGGTCACCATGGCGCTGACCGGAGCCACGAGCATCCCGGAGATGGACAGGTCAATCCTGGCCGGCGCCGGCTGACACAAAAGCTAATCCAAATTGTAACATTAACATGTAATCCCCTCGGGCGGGGAAGGCACTCGGCGGGGAAGCCATGTCGGACGAAGTCGAGCTGAAATTCGACGTCGCGGCCGCGGATGCAGACGCGCTGAAGGCCTGTCCGGCGCTCGCCGGCGTGACGCCGGCGGTCAGCGAGGCGGACACCGCTTATTTCGACACGAAGGACGGGATCGTCCGCCGCGCCGGCTATTCGCTGCGCGTGCGCAAGGCGGGCGGGGGCCATGTCCAAGCGGTCAAGCACAAGCCCGCCGCCGCCGCCGGCCTGTTCGTCCGACGCGAATGGGAAACGGACGTGCCGGGTTTCGCGCTCGACGACGCGGCGCTGGCCAAGACCCCGCTCCGCAAATTGCTCGAGGCGGAGGAGGCCGGGCCGCTGAAGCTCCAGGTCCGCTCCAAATTCCGCCGGACGACCTGGCTGGTGACCCATAAAGGCAGCGTGATCGAGGTGGTGCTCGACGAGGGCAAGGTCAGCGCCGGCAAGGCCGAGACGCCGCTTTGCGAGCTGGAGCTGGAGCTGAAGTCCGGCAAGCCTCGCGCCCTGTTCGCGCTGGCGGGTGAGATCGGCGCCGCTTTGCCGCTGCGCCTCGGCGTCCTCAGCAAGGCCGAGCGGGCCTATGCGCTGGCGGAGCGCAAGCTCGGCCAGGCGGCGAAGGCCGAGCCGGTCGCCTTGCCCGCCTCGGTCAACGAAGGCGGCGCCTTCCGCACCATCGCCCAGGCCTGCCTGCGCCACTACCGGCTGAACGAGATAGTGCTTCTGGAGCGGCGCGATGCCGACGCGCTCCACCAGGCCCGGATCGCGCTCCGCCGGCTGCGCTCGGCGCTTTCGCTCTTCCGCCCGACCGTGCGCGGCAAGGACTATCCCGAGCTGCGCGAGGAAATCGGCTGGCTGGCCGGCCAGTTCGGCGAGGCCCGCAATCTCGACGTGTTGCTCGCCGGCGAGGAAGGGCTGCACGCCGAGGAGAATGTGCGCGAGCGGCTGCTCAAGGCGCGAGCCAAGGCCTATGACCGGGTCGAGGCGACCCTGGGCTCGGAACGGGTGCGGGCGCTCATGCTGAACCTGTCGCTCTGGATCGAGGCGGGCGCCTGGCGCTTCCGCGACCGGGCGAAGCGAGATCTGGCGGGCCTGGCGGACGAGCAGCTCAGCCGGCAGTGGCGCCGGGTGAAACGGCAGGGCGAGAAGCTCGACAAGACCGCGCCGGAGGAGCGCCACCGGTTGCGGCTCGACGTCAAGAAATTGCGCTACTCCGCCGAGTTCCTGGCCGGCCTCTCGGCGAAGCGGCCGAAGCTCGCCCGCCGCGAACGGTTCGTGGAGGCGCTCAAGGAGCTGCAGGAGAGCCTTGGCGACCTCAACGACGCCGAGGCCGCGCAGGCGATCACCACCAAGCTCGCCCCCGGCCTGCGCGGCAACGCCCGGCGGCTGCGCCGCAAGGCCGCCGCCGCCGAAGCGATCGCCGCCGCGGAAGAGGCGCTGAAGGCCGCCGCCGAAGTGGCGGGTTATTGGGAATAATGCCGGGCTTCTGAGGCCCCTCACGCCGTTCGCCCTGAGCCCGTCGAAGGGCTGTCCTTCGCTACCGGAGACGAGAAAGGCGGCGCTTAGACACGCTCAGCCCGAACGGTTGATGATGCGTACTTCATCTCCCCCAGATCCCCAAAAAATCCTCCCCGCGGGCCGGAGCGCGCGGGGAGAAGGTTCCGCAGGGGTGCGGGGAGGAAGCCTTTAGAAGTGGATCGTCGCGCCGAGGCTGAAGCTCGTTCCAACCGTGTAGGAGTTGATGTCGATCCGGTTGTCACCGGCCTGCTGATATTCCTCATAATCCTGGCCGAGCAGGTTGCGCGCCTCGAACTTGAACTCGGTGCGCACGCCGAAAATCGGGATCTCCTGCCGGAGCACGAAGTCGAGCCGCAGGCCCGGCCGCTCGACGATGTCCGGCTGACGGAGCAGGCCCTGGATCGGGCCGCGATTGGTCACGCGCTCGCTCGCATAAGTGAGCAGGAAGGTCGCCTGGGAGACGCTCTCCGTATCCTCGATGCCGAACTGCAGGTTGACGAGATGGTCCGACTGGCCGGTCAGCGGGGCGCCGTCCTGGAACAGGAGGTTGGCCTGCACCGGCTGCAGGTCCGGACCGACGATCGTCGAATCGTCCGCGGTGATCTGCGACCGGGTGTAGGTGTAATTGCCGACGAAGATCAGGCGGCGGCTGTCCCAGAAGGTCCCGCCCAGGCTGGCCAGGGGCAGATGGGCCTGGACTTCGAATTCGGCGCCGTACAGCTCGGCCTCCGGGGCGTTGGCGAAGCCGGTGCGCAGCTGGCCGCCGCCCGCGAAGAAGGCCGCGGCCTCGATCGGATTGTCGATCTTCTTGTAGAAGCCCGCGGCCGAGAAACGCTGGCCGGGGGCGAAATACCATTCCAGCCGTGCCTCCGCGTTGAACAGCTCGCTGTCCTGCAGGAACGGGTTGCCGGTGAACTCGCGGTCGGATTCGAAATCCTGGTAGATTTGCGGCGCGAGCTCGCGGAATTGCGGCCGGGCGATCGTCTTCGAAGCGTGCAGGCGCAGCTGCATGTCCTGGACGAACTGCCAGGTCAGCGTCGCCGCCGGCAGCCAGTAATTGTTGGCGATGTTCGTCGGCGCGAGCAGGCTGCCGACCGGCTGCACATTCTGGTCGCCATCCTCGTAGCGGACGCCGATCGTCGCCCGCAGCGTATCGGTGATCTCGGCCTCGACCTGGGCATAGGCGCCATGGACGACGAGATCGGCGAGATAGGAGGCAGCGCCCTCCGCGCCCGAAATGTCGCGGAGCTGGATGTTGAACGTGTAGACATTGAAGTCGGAGAGCAGGAAGTCCGGCCGCTCCTGCGCCACCGTGACGGGAAGCGCGCCGTCGGGCCGGAAATATTGAAACTGGTAGCGCGAGGCGGTGCGCTCGGTGCGGGTGTAATTATAGCCGCCCGAAATGGTGATCGGCACCGGCGTCTCGAACCGGTAGGCAAGGTCGATCCCGCCGGCATAGACGTCCTCGTTCAGGTCGCTGAACGCGACCGTCGCCGACTGGCCCCCCGAGGCCAGATTGTTCACATAATCGTCGACATCGCCCGGGCCCGACGTCGCGGGATTGCCGTCGCCCAGATAGACGTAGGAAATGTCCCGCTCATAGGGAGACTCGCGCTGCGAATTGGCATAGGCGCCGCGGACGTTGACGCTGAAATTGCCGAAGCGGAATTCGCCGGTCAGCTGCGTTGTCATCAGCTGCCGCTCGAACCAGTAGCTATTCTGCTCGATCACCGACGGCGGCAGGTTCGGATTCTGATCCTGGACCGAGCGGTTGAAGCCGGCGGCGAGCCGACCCTGTTTGAGCGTGTCGCGGATGAAGAGATTGGTCCAGCGGATGCGATGCTCGCCAAATTCGGCGCCGAGGCCGAGCAGGCCGTTGACGACGATCCGGTTGTCCGTGGTGACCGTGCGGAAGGAGGTCTGCGGCGTGCCGTCGATGCCGGGATCGATCGACGTCTGCTGCAGCGCGTCGCGCGAACGCCAGCCATTGCTGTAGCCGGCGGCTGCGATGAAGCCGATCCGGCCACCCCTGATCTCGGTGGACGCGCCGCCGCTGATCTCGCCCGAGCCGTTGAGCGGGGTGTCGCTCATCCGCTGCAGCAAGGTGGTCGGCGCATTGACCAGGCTCGCCGCGAAATCCCGCCGCTGGGCGTCCGAAGTGCCGTTGAACGTCCCGGCGGCCATCACGCCGCGCAGCGCGGACGGGAAGTCCCGCGCGCCGTCGTCGAAGCCGGTCCAGTCGGTGTTCGAGCCGAAATAGGTATAGCCAAGATGGCCGGTCGTCTCGGTGTCGCCGCTGACCGACGCGCCGATGTCGAGAAAGGCCTCGCGCGGAATGGTCGGCGTGGTGAGGTTGATGACGCCGCCGCCAAACTCGCCGGGATAGCCGACGGAATAGCTTTTCTGGACGAGCGCCGAGGAGACCACGCCCGTCGGGAAGATGTCGAGCGGCACGACACGCCGCAGCGGCTCCGGGCTCGGCAAAGGCAGGCCGTTGAGCAGCGCCAGCGAGTAACGGTCGCCGAGGCCGCGCACGAAGACGAAGCCGTTGCCGACCACGGAAAGGCCAGTGACGCGCTGCAGCGCGCCGGCAATATCGCCCTCGCCGGTCCGGGCGATGTCCGCCTGCGAGAGTACCGACACGACCTGGGGCGTCTGCCGGATGATCTGGTTCGGGCCCCTGGTGCCGGTGACGACGATGTCGGCGCCGGGCGCGGAGACCTCCACATTCTGCGGATCATCTTCCTGCGGCACGGCGGCGTCGGCCTGGGTCTCGTCCGCCGGCGCGGCTTCGGCCTCGGCGGCGTCCGGAGCCACCGCCTCCGGCTGCGACGCCGGCTGCGCCTGGGCGAAAGCCACCCCCGGCGCGACAAGCGCCGTCGTGAACAGCAGGGCGGCGTAGGTCAAAGTCCGGTTCATTTCATTCCCCCGTCGGTGCGTTGCGCGGCGGTGGGCGCGATCAGGCCGGCGTGACCGTGCAATTGCCGCCGGTGCCGCCAAAGGCGACGTAGGCCGCGGAGCAGGTCCAGTTCTGGTACCAGAGGTCGGAGGCATTCTGGACGGCGCCGATATAGGTGACCGCGCTCAGCCGGTTCGGCGCGGCCGTGTTGGGCTGGCCGGCATCGGCATAGACGTCGGCGTTGAACGTGGTCGGATCGGTCGCCGTGACCGCGCTCTCATTGGCGCCGTTGATGAAGACGCTGGCGAGCGAGGGCGTGTAGGCCGAATTGTTGTTGTTCGTGCCCGTGCCGAAGGCGGTCGCCGTCTCGGCCTGCAGGTTGCCGTCATTGGCAAACGGATTGGTGCAACTCATCACCACCGAGCGGAAGACCGGGGCGCCGAGGTCCTGCAGCGCGGCATCCGCGGCGCGGGTGGTCGTGCCGGCGGTGCCGTCAATGTCGAGGCAGTTGGTGGTGCCGACGACGACGCTGTTGAGCAGCGCGTAATCGGTGCCGCCGCGCATCAGCATCGTATTCAGGCCCTGGACGGTGGAGCGCTGCACGAAGGTCGCGTTGGAGACCCGGGTGTACTGGCGGGGCAGCGCATCCTCGTTGCCGTTGGAGTCGGCCTCGATCATCGAGTCGCCGTTCGAGCTGTCGCGCTGCACGGCGATCAGGAACTGGACGGTGCCGCGATAGCCGAGGTCGGTGTCGAGGCCGTCATCGTCGGCGCCGGTGATCACCAGATGCTTCAGGTTCGGGCGGCCGCCGAAAATCTCGATGCCGTCGTCGGAGCTGTTGTGGATCTGGATATGGTCGAGCGTGGTCAGCTGGCCGACGCCGCCCAGGGTCAGGCCCTGCAGCTCGTTGCCCGGCGCGATCGCGAAGCCCGAATAGCGGATCTGGACATATTGGATCGTGCCCGAATTGTCGTTCGGCGAGGCGCCGCCATAAAGCGAGCTGGTCGTGCCCTCGATCACCTGCTGGCAATTGGCGGAGCCGCCCGGGACAGCGGTGTTGCAGTCGGAGATCGGCGCGCGGCCGAGGACGATGATGCCGCCCCACAGGCCCTGGCTGGCGTCCGTGGTGGTGCCGAGCAGATTGTTGCGGGCGGTAAAGATGATCGGGTTGCCGGCGGTGCCGACCGCCTGGATCCGGGACCCGCGGTTGACCACCAGATAGTCATTGCCGGCCGAGGCGAAGAGCAGGGTGCCGGCCTGGATGGTCAGGGTCGCGGACTGGCAGCCGGCGAGCGGCGCGGCGGTGTCGCCGCCGCAGTCGGTGCCAACATTGACCGGTCCCGAGATCGAGTAGGCCACGCCCGGCAGGTTCTGGATCGTGGTGTCGGCGCTGAAGCGCGGCGGCAGCTCACAGGCGCGGCGCGTGCCGACGACGCCGCGGTCGACATAGCCGGTCGGGCAGGAGGCGGCGGGAACGCCACCACCGGCGGGGGGCGGCGGGGGCGGCGGCGCGGGGGGCGCCGGCGGAATGACGATCGTGCCCTCACCCGGCGACGCGACATCGGTCGGGCCGCAGGCGGCCAGCGGAAGCAGGGTGGTGACGAGCAGCACGGCACGGAATTTCGACATGAAAACCCCCGAATGAGCGTTGCAGGCGACTCGACTCGATGGCCGCCTTCGCTTCGCCAGCTAGGGGTGGAGGATGATGCTTTTGTTACACGTGCGACGCGATTATACGTTTATTTTCCGTAACTTAACTGTCACCCGGACGTCGCGATTCCGTCACGTATGAGTCATGAATCGGGGCCTGCAAGAGAGGGTTCGGCAGGCTTAGCGGGACGGCAAAGTGAGCTGGATGCGGCGGCCGCCGCGCTCGACCTCGAACCGGGTCTCGCTCGCATTGGCGATATTCCAGGCCAACTCCTGCAGCCGCTCCTCGTCGAAATTGCTGCCGTTGACCGAGACGATCACGTCGCCGGGACGAATTCCGGCGCGGGCGAGCGCGGGCATTTCGACATTGGAGCGGACCGTATAGCCGGTGACCCGTCCGTTCGCCGTGCGCGGCGCGAGGCCGAGCCGGTAGCGCAAAGTCTCCTCGCGCTGCCCCGCCGGGCCGCTGGCAACGGGCGCCGCCGCCGGCACCCCCGGCGACTCGGTGGGCTGGGCAATCCCGTCAAAGCCGAGCCTTACGTCGCCGCTCGCGCCGCGGAAGATGGCGTGATTCTGCTCGACCCGGACCAGGGTCAGCCCCGGCAGCGCCTCGCGCCCGACCGGGACCAGCCGCTGCCCGCTATTGGCGGTGGAGATCACCGCGCCGCTGGCAAGCAGGCCGTGCAGGCGCAACTGGGTGAGATCGGCGGGCGGCGCGACGGCCGGTGCCGGCGCGGCCGCGGCGGCCACGGGCGGCGGCGCCACGGCGGGCGCGGGCGTGACCGGCGCCGTGGTCGCGGGCTCGGCCGGCGGCGGCGCGCCTCCCTCGCCGCCACGCAGCAGAAAGGAGACCAGCACGATGATGACGAGCGCGATCGCCACCTGAATCAGGCGCTTCTCGCGCAGGCTGAGCGTGCGTGCGGTCATCTTGACGGAATGATTAGCGGGAACCGCGCCCCATTTCAGCCGCCATCGTCGTCGAGCGCATAGCCCGCCGAGCGGACGGTGCGGATCAGCTCGGGCTTGCCGCCGATATTGATCGCCTGGCGGAGCCGGCGGATATGCACGTCGACGGTGCGCAGCTCGATGTCGCGATCGCGCCCCCAGACGGAGTCGAGCAGGCGGGCGCGGCTGAACACGCGGCCCGGATGCTCCAGGAAATGGCGCAGCAGCCGGAACTCGGTCGGGCCGAGCGGGATGGTCTTGCCGGCCCGCTTCACCTTGTGGCTGACGATGTCCATTTCGAGATCCGAGAATTTCAGCACCTCGCCCGCCAGCGCCGGCCGCACCCGCCGGAGCACGGCGCGGACCCGGGCGACGAGCTCGCGCGGGCTGAACGGCTTGGTCACATAATCGTCGGCCCCGGTCTCGAGCCCGCGGACCCGGTCCGCTTCCTCGCCCCGGCCGGTCAGCATGATGATCGGCACGTTGGCCGTCTCCGGCGCGCGGCGGACGCGGCGGCAGACTTCCAAGCCGGAAATGCCCTCGATCATCCAGTCGAGCAGGATGATGTCCGGCGGTGTCTCGGAGGCGAGCAGCAGCGCTTCGTCGCCGTCCGGCGTGTGCGCGACTTTGAAATCCTCGCGCTCGAAATGCCATTTCAGCAGATCGGCGAGCGCCGGATCGTCCTCGACCAGCAACAGATTGCCATTCATCATCTGGGCAGGTCCTCCCCCTGTCCGTCACCGCGGATCATTCGACCCGGCTATAACGGTTTGCGGGAGGTTCCATGACAGGAATATGACAGTTTAGCGTCACAAGCGTCGACTGGAAGAGGAACGTCACAAATCGGGGACTGACAACAACAATGACTATCTCTGGTTCAACCCCTTGGCCTTGAGCCGAAAGGCGTGGAGCAAGGGCTCGGTATAGCCATTGGGCTGTTTGGCGCCCTCGAAGACCAGAGCCCGGGCAGCCTGGAAGGCCAGGCTCGTTTCCTCATGACCGCTCATCGGCCGGTAGAGCGGGTCGCCCTCATTCTGCGCATCGACCCGCGCCGCCATACGCCGCAGCGCCGCGTCCACCTCCTCGGCGGTGCAGACGCCATGCAGCAGCCAGTTGGCGATATGCTGGGAGGAGATGCGCAGGGTCGCGCGGTCCTCCATCAGGCCGACATCGTGAATGTCCGGCACCTTGGAGCAGCCCACGCCCTGATCAATCCAGCGCACGACATAGCCGAGTATGCCCTGCGCATTATTGTCCAGCTCCGCGCGGACCTCCTCCGGCGTCCAGTTCCGCCCCGTCGCCAGCGGCACGGTGAGCAAGGCGTCGAGCGGCGGCACCGCCTCGCCGGCCAGATCGGCCTGACGCGCGAAGACGTCGACCTGGTGATAGTGAAGCGCGTGCAGGGTCGCCGCGGTCGGGCTCGGCACCCAGGCGGTGTTCGCCCCGGCCTGCGGGTGGGCGATCTTCTGCACGAGCATGTCGGCCATCAGGTCCGGCGCCGCCCACATGCCCTTGCCGATCTGGGCCTTGCCGGAGAAGCCGGCGGCGAGGCCGATGCGTACGTTGCGGTCCTCATAGGCCTTGATCCAGGCGCTGGCCTTCATCTCCGCCTTCGGGATCATCGGCCCGGACCGCATCGAGGTGTGCATTTCGTCGCCGGTGCGGTCGAGGAAGCCGGTGTTGATGAACACGATCCGGTGGCGGAGCGCATGGATGCAGGCGGCGAGATTGGCCGAAGTGCGGCGCTCCTCGTCCATCAGCCCGACCTTGATCGTGTGCCGGGCTAGGCCGAGCAGATCCTCGACCGCGTCGAACAGGTCGTTGGCGAAGGCCGCCTCGTCGGGCCCGTGCATCTTCGGCTTCACGATGTAGATGGAGCCAGCCCGGCTGTTGCGGAAGCGGCCAAGGCCCTTGAGGTCGTACATCGCGATCAGGCTGGTGACGATGGCGTCGAGAATGCCCTCCTGCGCGTCCGAGCCGTCGGGGAGCTGGACCGCGGGCGTGGCCATCAGATGGCCGACATTGCGCACGAACAGGAGCGAGCGGCCGGGGAGCGTCAGGTCGCCATAGGCGCGGTCCGCGTTGAGCGAACGGTCGACGGTACCGCCGGCCTTGGCGAAGCTCGCCGTCAGATCGCCCTTCATCAGGCCGAGCCAGTTGCGATAGGCTGCGGCCTTGTCCTCGGCGTCCACCGCGGCGATCGAATCCTCAAGGTCGACGATCGTCGTCAGCGCCGATTCCAGCACCACATCGGCAATGTTGAGGGGATCGTCGCGGCCGATCGGATGCGCCGGGTCGATGACCAGTTCGATATGCAGGCCGTTATGGCGGAACAGGAGCGCACCATGCTTGCGCGCGACCAGCGCCGGATGATCGCCGCCCGTAACCGCCGCTTCCCAGCCGGGCAAAGTCTCGTCGAGGAACGCCCGGGCCCGCGCGATCACCTGGGCGCCGCGCTCGGCATCATAGCCCGGTCCCTGCGCCTTCCCGGGCAGCACGTCGGTGCCATAAAGCGCATCGTAGAGACTGCCCCAGCGCGCGTTGGCGGCGTTGAGGACGAAGCGGGCGTTGAGCGCCGGCACGACCAGCTGCGGCCCCGCGGTCCGCGCCACCTCGTCGTCGACGTGTTCGGGGTCGATCGTGAACGGGCCGGGTTCGTCCGCCAAATAGCCAATCTCGCGCAGAAAGGCGGCGTCGCCGCTCCGCTCCGGCGCGGCGTCGATCCGCGCCTGCAGGCCGTCGCGGACCTTGAGCAGCCGCTTATTCTCCGGCGTCAGGCGCGCGAAGATCGCGGCGGTGCCGCGCCAGAAGGCATCGGTCTTCAGACCGGTGCCGGGAAGCGCTTCCTCTTCGAGAAAGCGCGCGAGCGGCTCCGCAATCCGGAGCCCGTGACGTTCGACCATCTGTTGCATCGCAGCAAATACTGGTCGTACACGCTGCACTGCGCAATTGAAAAATCCACGGGCCCGCCGGCAGGAAGAGAAACATGACGAGCTACGACGTCCTCATCGTCGGCGGGGGCCATGGCGGCGCCCAGGCGGCCATCGCCCTTCGGCAGCAGGGTTTCACCGGCTCGCTCGCCATCATCGGCGCGGAGCCGCACCCGCCTTATGAGCGGCCGCCGCTCTCCAAGGACTATCTGGCTGGCGAGAAGGCGTTCGAGCGGCTGCTGATCCGGCCCCTCGCTTTCTGGGAGGAGCGCAAGGTCGATCTCCTGCTCGGCCAGCCGGTGACGGCGGTCAGCCCGGACGTGAAGATCGTGACGCTCGAGGACGAAACGCAGCTCGGCTATGGCATTCTGATCTGGGCGGCCGGCGGCAAGGCGAAAAGGCTATCCTGCGAGGGCTTTGAGCGGGTCCACACGATCCGCGACCGCGCCGATGTCGACCGGCTGCTCGCCGAGCTCCCGGAGGTGAAGCGCGTCGCCGTGATCGGCGGCGGCTATATCGGGCTGGAGGCGGCGGCGGTGCTGACCAAGCTCGGCCGCCAGGTCGTGTTGCTCGAAGCGCTGGACCGGGTGCTCGCGCGCGTGGCCGGCGAGCCCATTTCCCGCTTCTACGAGGCGGAGCATCGCGCCCATGGCGTGGACCTGCGCACCGGCACGGGCATGGACAGCATCGTGCCCGAGGGCGTGCGGCTGGCGGATGGCGAGATCGTGCCCGCGGACCTGATCGTCGCCGGCATCGGGATCGACACCTCCATCGGCCCGCTCGCCGAGGCGGGCGCGGAGACCGGCAACGGCGTCCATGTCGACGCCTTCTGTCGCACCAGCCTGGACGAGGTATATGCGATTGGCGATTGCGCGGCGCATGAGAACCGGTTCGCTAGCGGGCAGCGCATCCGCCTCGAATCCGTCCAGAACGCCAATGATCAGGCCAATGTCGTCGCCAAGGCAATCATGGGCGCGCCCGAGCCTTATGCCGCCATCCCTTGGTTCTGGTCGAACCAATATGATCTGAAGCTTCAGACCGTCGGCCTCTGCCAGGGCCATGACGATCTCGTCATCCGCAGCGATCCCGCGGCGCGGAGCTTCTCGGTCGTCTATCTGAAGCAAGCCCGGGTCATCGCCCTCGACTGCGTCAATGCGGTCAGGGACTATGTCCAGGGCCGCAAGCTGATCGAGGCGGGTGCCGCGCCGGACAAGGCCGCGCTGGCGGACTCAGCCGTCCCGCTCAAGGAGCTGATCGGCTGAGTCCGCCTTCGCGCTAGAAGCCGAAGCCGAACGAGACCCGAAACGCCACCGAGGCGCGGCCCTGCTGCTCCTCGGCCGAAAGCTCGGCGCCGAGCACCGTGCCCTCGCTGCCGCCGATCACGCGCAGCGCGCCGGTCCAGCCGTTGGTGCGCGCGTCCGGCTCGAGCGTGAAGGGGTCGCCGCCGTCAAAACGCGCGATCGTGTTGCCGAGCGTCCCGCTCAATATCTGGCGGCGACCGCCCTCAATCTCGGTGCGGATCCAGGTCTGCCCCTCGCCGGTGCCGCCGAAGTTAAGGCCGGCGGCGAGCGTGAAGGTGCCGGCCAGCTCGTCGCTGTCGCGGTCCTCGACGATCAGGTTGAAGCCGTCGCCGCCGCCCGTCTCGGCATAGCCGTCCTCGCTGAGCTTGTAATAGTCGATCGAGGCGGCCGGCCGCAGCGAGAGCCGGCCCATGCGCAGCTCGTAGGATAGCCCCGCGGAGGCCGAGTAAAGCATGCCGTTCCAATTGCCCGCGGCGGTGCGAGTCACCGCCTCGCCACCCTGATCCAGCCCGGCGAAATAACGCAGGCTACTGAAGTCGATATAGGCGGCCGAGGCGCGGGCGAAGGCGTTGAGGCCGCCGCGCCGCATCCGCCAATAAGCGGCCAGCTCATATTGGTCGGAGCGGACCTGATTGTCATTGTCGCCATGGGCGTCCTTACCCGCCAGATAAGCGAGGCTGAGGCCGAGATTGCCGGCCCCGCCCAACTGCAGCTCTGCGCCGCCCGCGGCGCCCCAGCCGCTGACGTCGAAACCGGCGGTGTTCCCGGTGCCCTGCGACGTGCCCCAGGCCGCCTGCTGCAGCCAAAAGCCCCAGCCCTGCATGTCCAGCACCGCAGGATTGGGGTCGGCAAGGAAGCGGGCGGTGGCGCGCGAACCTGCGGTGACCGTCTCGAACACGCCGCCGGCATGGTCGGGCAGCATCTGCGCAATCGCCTCCCGCACGTCCGCGCGGTCGTGCATGGCGAGGAAGACCGACGCGATATCCTCGTCATTGTCGAGTGACTCGAAGATCGCGTCATAGGCGCTGGCCGACGAACGGTTGAGGCCGAGATCGGCCGCGGTGCGCCGGGCAAGCACCAGCGCGACCTCGTTCGCAGTGCTTTCGATTGTGCCGCGGAACAGGATCGGCAAGCTGGCATCATCGAAGGAGAGATTGGTCGCACCGGTGACCGAGCCCGCCTGCACGAAGGCGTAACGGCCCGGCGAGGTGGTGATGCTGCCGAGGCGCACGTTCAGCTTCGTGCCGGCGCCGAAGCCGACACCGCCGGCAACGACATAAGTGGTGCGGACGCCGGTCTCGGGATCGATGTCGATGCCAAGGCGGCTATTAGCCCCGAGGTTCAGCGAGGCGAGCTGGACGTTGCCGGTCTGCGCGGCGCGGAAGCTGCCGCCATAAACGCTCACGCCGAGCCCGGCGCTGTTCAGCAGCTGGGCGTCGAAGCCGGCACTGGCGCCGATCTCGAGCAGGTCCGTGCCGCCGCCAAAATCGGCGACACCCGTGAAGCGCGACGTGCCCTGCAGCGCCAGCAGGTCCGCGCCCGTGCCGAATTCGGCCCGGCCGCTGAAGCTCGACCCCCCGCTCAGCAGCAGCCGGTCGGCACCGGCGCCGAAGCGGGCCGTGCCGTTTACCGTACCGGCCGTGACGTCGAGCGTGTCGTTCCCGCCGCCGAAGCGTATCTCGCCCTGGATCGCCGGCACCATGCCGCCGGCCCCGTTCTGGAACTGGCGCACCACGCTATTGCCGTTGTTGGCGGAGAGGTCGATTGCGAGGGCTTTGCCGGCGCCGCCGGACGTGATGCTTGCGAGGATCCTTCCGCCATTCTCGATCAGGCCGACGCCGCCGGTACGGTCGATGATCGCGCCGACATCGGCGTCCTTGCCGCCCGACGCCTCGACCGTGCCGTTGTTGCGGATCGTCGTGACCGTGGCGCCCTGGTCGATCTGAATGGCGCGCACGACGTCCGCCGCGTCGGGGCCGCCCGAGGCGCGGATCACGCCGCTGTTGCGGATCTCCGGCACGCTGGCCCGGCTGCCGATGCGCAGCGCATGCGCGCTGCCCCCGTTGGAGATGGCGGTAATGCTGCCGGTGACGGTCATGCCGCCGGCGATCGCGACATTGCCGCCAAGCCCGCCGATCTGGACGCCGTTGCCGTTGACGCCGGCATAGACGCCGCTGCCGGTGATGGTGCCGTTGATGACCAGGCCGTGGCCGTTGGCGTTGCCCGCCACCGCGCCGACGCTGACATCGCCGGCCGCCGCGCCGATCTGGACCGCCGGCGCGGCGCCGAAGGAGGCGATCGCCGCATTGCCTTCGTCGGCGTCCTTGATGCCGTCCTTGTCCTCGTCATCGTCGGTCGGGCTGTTGTTCGGCGGCGCCACGGCGAAGACGATGCCGCCGGCGACATCGCCCTGGATCCGGACGGCGGGGCCGCCCTGGAGCAGATCGTCCGCGTCGAGCTTGGAGGGGTCGGCCGGCGACGTCGTGTTGCGATAGCCGGTGGCGGTGATCGCGCCCTGGATGGTCAGCGCCCCGCCAATGTCGCCGTCGAGCGACACGCCCACCGAATTGGCACCGCGTGCGCTGACCGTGCCGGCGATGCGGGTGTTGCCGGTAATGTCGGTGGCGCCAATGGCGACGCTGTCATTGCCGATGACGTTGACCGTGCTGCTGTTCGTGAAGGTCCCGGCCACCCGGCTGTCCAGTGCGATGCCCGCGCTGTTATTGCCCTCGACAGTGATCGTGCCAGCATTGGCGACATTGCCGGTGAACGTCCCGCCCGGAGCGATCCGGATGCCGAAGCGGTTATTGCCCTGAGCGAAGGGACCGTCGAGATCGCCGTCATTGTCGGTGTCGGTGGCGGTATAGTTTTCGTCGATCGTGATCGTGCCGCTGTTGGCGATCGCGCTGGTGAGGCCGGGCTGGGCCAGGATGCCCGTGGCGTTGTTCGCGCCCTGGATGGCGATGGCCCCGGCATTGGTCACCGTGTGGTTGCTGTCGATCGTCACCGCCGCGCCGCCGGTCGCCGTGATCCCGCCCGCCGTAGTGATGGTGATGTTCGCCGGCGTGGTGTTGGCCCCGGCCGTGGAGGTGCTGAGCGGCGTGGTGATTTTCGTGTCCACGGTCCGCTGGGCCTGGGCCTGGCCGACGGCGACGAGCGCGAGGGGGGTGAGGCAGGAATAAGCAAGCAAGCGACGCATACCGGGATTGTCCTTTTTTCGCGGCTTTCCCCTCAGCCCGGGCGGGCGGGGTTCATGCCGGAAGGACGGCGCGGCGCGGACGGACCCGCAGCAGAATTTCGAGATTTTTTGCCGGCTAGAAAGCGAGCTGCCAGCCCAGGCGGACGGAGCGCGGGCGGAGCGGCGTGACCTGCGGGTTCTGGATCAGGGTGAAGGGCGAGCCCATGGCGAAGCGGTTGCCGGCCTCGTCAAGCAGATTGGTCAGATTGAGCGTGAAGGCGTGCGAGCCATGCTCCAGCCGGGCGCTCAGGCCGATGTCAGTGACCTCGCCCTGCCGCTCGCCAAGGATTGGGCCGACGCCCAGAACGGAGCTGCCGATATAGCGGATCGAGCCGCCCAGGCGGAGGTCGAGATCAGGCCCGAGCGAAAGCTGATAGTCCACGGCACCCCGCGCGCCAAAGTCCGCGACATTGGGCAAAGGGAAGTTCGGCTGGAGCATGATCCCGGGAAAGGCATCGACGACCCGACTGTCGTTGAAAAGGGCGGCCGCCTCCACACTGAGCCCCGGCAATGGCCGCCAGCCGGCGCGCAATTCGACCGAGAAAATCCGCCCGTCGCCGATATTGGCGGTGGTCGGGAAGCCGAACAAAGACACCGTGTCCGCCTGGATGTCCTGCCAGCGCGTATAGGCGGCGGAGGCAGAGACATCGAACGCCCCCGCCCCGCTCCGCCCGTAGCGCAGCCCTGCCTCGAAGGAGGAGAGGTTGTCGTTGCGGAAGCGGCGGATGACCATGTCGACGGCCGGCGTCACCATTTCGGTCGGCACGTTGCCGGCGGCGAGGCGGAAGACATTGCCCTCGATCGCGAGCCCGCCGGGACGGAAGCTCTCCTGGTAGCGCGCGAAGAGGAGCAGCCGTGGCGCTGCCTCCCAGGCCAGAGCGAGCGAGGGCAGGAAGGCGCTTTCGTCGCGGCTGGCATCGGCCGCGCGGGTGGCGTCGGCAGAGCCGAAGGCCGGCATCAGGACCGGAGTGGCCGCGTCGAGCGAGCTGCCCGAAAGGTGCGAGCGGCTGAACCTGAAGCCGGCGGTGAGCGTCAAAGTCGGCGCGAGCTGCAGGCTGGCCTCGCCGAACAAAGCCAGCTCCTCGATCCCGTTCTCGACCCCGGCGAGCTGCTGCGGTGTGTCGACAGCGCCCGCCATGCGGCGCTGCCGGCTCCGGTTGGAGATGATCGAGCTGCCCACCACCCAGCTGAGCCCGCCGTCCGTCTGGCCGGAGAGCCGGCTCTCGGCGGACAGCAACCTGACCCGTGTGCTCTGGGCGTAAAGCTGCGGCGGCAGGTTGAAGACGGTGCTGTCGTAACGCTCGTCAATATCGTGATCGACCCAGCCGAAGGCGGTGGTGAAGCGGGTCCGCCCCCAATCCTTGGAGACGACCAGATCGGCGAGGAGATAGTCGCTGCCGAAGGGCTGGGCGATCGCGCTCGCGCGAGTCAGCGGCGGCGCGTCGCGGTCCGCATATTGCCCGTCGCGGCCGCGGATGCGCTGCCCGCTGAGCCCTGCGTCGACCGTCCAGCCGCTTTCCGTCTCCAGCCGGAGCGCGGCCCGCCCGCCCAGGGTGCGGACGCGGTTCACGTCCTCCAGCCCGCGCAGGCTGTCGTCGATATAGCCCCCGTCCTGCATGGCATAGCCGACAAAGCGGAGCGCCAGCCGGTCCTGTACGACGGGCAGGTTGATGACGCCGGCCAGATCGGCCCCCGGATCCCCGTGCCAGGTCCCGGTCACGCCGGCGGAGACCAGGCCGGCCACCTGGTCGGTGCGCGGCCGGTTCGGCATGATGCGGATGACCCCGCCCAGCGAGCCGGCGCCGTAGAGCGTGCCCTGCGGTCCTTCGAGAATCTCGATCCGGTCGATGTCGAACAGACGCAGGTCCGGGTCCGGCGCATTATAGTTCAGCCTTGTCTCGCCCAGATACTGGCCGGCCGTGGCCTGGGTCGGCCCGCTGAAGCTGGAATCGGCAATGCCCCGGATGAAGAGCTTGTTGCGGCCCGGGCCGAGATGGGTGGAGGCGACGCCCGTCAGGCGCGAGACGAGGGCCTCGCTGCCGCGCGGCGCGAAGGCAAGCTCGGGATCGTCGCCGTCGAGGATCTGGACGCCGCCAGGATAGGCGGAAAGCGTCACCGGGCGCCGCGCGCCGACAACCAGCACCGCCTGCTCCTCGGCGGGCTCCGCAGCGGCGAGGATGACCGGCGCCTGCATGGGCGCGGGGCGGCGCGCGATCCGGAGCTGCGGCTGGCGCTGCGGCGGCCGGCGGACGATCCGGTAGCTGCCCGGCCCCACCCGGACAAAGCGGGCCTGCGCGTCGGCAAGCATCCGTCCCAACGCCTGCTCGACGGTCAGCCGGCCGCGCACCGCGGGCACGCGGCTGGCGGCCAGAGCGGGATCGGTGACGCCGATGCTGACGCCCGCCTGGCGGCCGAGCGCGACGATGGCATCGCCAAGCCGTCCGCCCGGCAGGCTCAGCTCGCGGCTCTGCGCCTGCGCCGGCGCGGCGGCGAAGCCGGCGAGGGACAGAGTCAAAAGGCCGCTGGCGATGATGGTCCTAAGGCGTCCCACTGCTCCCCACCGTCAGTAGCCAGCCCTCCCCGGAGCGGCCGGCGCTGACCCCCAAAAGCGATGCGGCGCGGCGCACGGCCGCCGCCTTGTCCTGCTCGAGCATGATCACGCCCGTGAAGCTCTGCCCGGCCACGGCCGGGCTCGCCTGGACGCTGATGCCGAGATTGCGGGACAGATCGCCGGCCACTTGCGCGACCGTCGCCGAGCGGTAGCTGAGCCGGCCCGCGCGCCAGCCGCCGATCGTATCCGGCTCCGCGCGTGTGACCACGGGCCGGGCATTGGCCGCGGCGCGGCGCAGGCTCATGCCCGGCGAAAGATCGACCGCGCTGCCGGCGGGATCGAAGAGCACCCGCCCTTCGGACACGCCGACCTCGACCGCGCCGCGCTCGGCGACGACGTTGAACACGGTGCCGAGGTCGCGCATCCGCGCTCCGCCCGCATCCACCTCGAAGGGCCGGGCCTCGTCATGGACGACGGTGAACAAAGCCTCGCCCTGCTCCAGGCTGGCGAAGCGCGCATTGTTGCGGTCCAGCTGGATCCGCGTCGCGCCGTTGAGATCGATATGGCTGCCGTCGGCGAGGTCGATCCGCCGGTGCTCGCCGGGCCGGGTCTCGACCGCATAGAGCGCGGCACCGGCCGGGATGGTCGTCCAGGCGACGAGCCCGGCGACCGCCGCGGCCATCGCCCCGCCGCCCCAGCCGAGGACGCGGCGGCGGTTCGGGCGCCGCGGCGGCTCGGTCGCGGGCGTCCAGGCGGGCTGGACGGGGCGGGGCGCGGGGGCGAGCTCCTCGGCGTCGAGATCGGCGAAAGCCGCCTCGTCATAGGCTGCCTGATGCGCGGGATCGGCCTCCAGCCAGGCGGTGAAGGCTTCCCAGTCGTCGGCGCCGGCGTCGCGCAACCGCACGACCCAGGCAATCGCCTCTTCCTCGATATGCGGCACGTCCCTGTCCGTCATTCACGCCCCCTTGGAAGACAGACGCCGCCGCTCCGCTCAACCCGCATCGATCCGCCTCCTCAATATGACGAGGGCCCGATAGGCCTTCTGCAGATGCTTCTCGACCGCGCTCAGGCTGATGCCGAGCTCGTCGGCGATGTCGCGCTGGCTGTGGCCCTCGATCCGGAACCGGCGAAAGACATAGTCGGTGCGCTCGCCCAGCGCCTTCAGCGCCGCATCGGCCGCGTCGAGCTGCTCGCGCGCGATCAGCACGCGCTCGCCGGACGGGGCCTCGGAAATGCCGAGCTCGCCGTCGCCCGCATCATGCCAGTCACGGTCGCGCTTCTGCCCGCGCATCTCGGCGCGGCGCCGGTCCAGCATGAGATTGTTCGCGACCCGGTAGAGATAGGCCAGAGGATCGGCGATCGGCCCGCTCGCCGCAGCCGAGGCCTTGACCCACATGTCCTGGAGCAAATCCTCCGCGCCCTCGCCAGCACCGCGTGCGCGAAGGAAGCGCAGCAAGGCGGCGCGATTCTCCATGAACACGGCTTCGAGGCCGCTTGTCGTCATCATCGGGGCCCTAGCGGGGGTCGGGGCGGGGTCGAAGCGAAGCGCCCCTAATGGCCTTCGGGCGGACTGTCCATGACTCCGAAGGTCATGTTCGACGAAACCGGCGCCAGCCTTCGACAAAAAAGCCAGTGCGGGTCCGGCGGCACGGTGCCGTCATGTCAATGAGCTTCCGGGAAAGGTCCCCACCAATCCCACCGGGAGCTCAACCATACCCCCGTCCCGTCCGCCAGGGCCAGTCGCTGTTCCCCTGGCGGGCGGGACCCCTTTCGAAGAGAAACGGGCGAGAAAGCCCGTATTTCGCCTGCCCGCCTTTCTCGGCTATTGTGCGGCGATGGGGGAAGTTGGCGCAGCGCAGGACGAAGCAGGCGGGGACGCCAATATCCACGCCTTGCTGTGCGGCGTATTCGATTGCTCGCCCGATCTCGCCGCGCAGATTTTCATGCGCGGGCGGCTCCGCGACTTTCCGGTGCGCAGCGCCATCGTCCGCCAGGGCGACCGGGTCTCCACCCTCTACGTCATCGCCGCCGGCCGCGCCCATGCCATCGTCTATTCGCTCGACGGCCAGATCGTGCTGCTCCACGAATATCTCTCCGGCGACTTTTTCGGCGTGGTCAGCCCGCCTTATTCGGCGATCCACGATGCCGACGTGATCGCGGTCGACGACGTGTCCTCCTTCCTGCTGGACGGCAGCGTGCTGGCCCTGCTCGCCGAGCAGCATGGCTGCATCGGCCTGGCCTTGCTGAAGGCGATGGTCGACCGGCTGCAGCAGACCCAGGCGCGCATGTACGAGCATGTCGCCCTGTCCGCGGTCGGGCGGGTCCATGCCGAATTGCTGCGCCGGGCACGGCAGAGCCCGGACCTCGCCATCCGCCCCGCTCCCGTGGTCGCCGACCTCGCGCTGCAGGTGGCGACGACGCGCGAGACCGCCTCGCGCGCGGTCAACGCGCTGGAGCGGCGCGGCATCATCCGCCGCGACGCCGACCAGCTGGTCGTGGTCGCGCCGCACCGGCTGGAGGAACTAATCCTCTGAGGGAGGCGCCGTGGCGAGGGCGTAGAGGCCGATCGCGGCGCCGCCGTCAAAGGCCTGCAGCTCGCCGATCCAGTTGATCCCGGCGGCCGTCCCGCTGTCCGCCGCCAGCACCGCCGCGAAATCGTGCGAGACGCAAAGCGCGTCGGGCGGAATCGCACCGGCGATCTCCCGCACGATCGCGGCACCCTGCTCGGTCGGCCGGACCGCGCCGGAAAAGGGATCGCGCACCGAGGGGATCAGGCCGTGATGGCTGGCGATGCGCAGTGGCATCCGGCCCCGCAGCGCCCCGTGGATCGCGCGGGCCGCGGCGGCCGCCGCTTCCGGCCCTGCATAACCGATCAGGATGTCGTCGCCGTCGAGTTGCGGGGGCAAAGCGGTCGGCCCGGCCGCCGCCACCGCCGCCCCGACCTCGGCGAGCCGCGCCTCGAAACTGGCGTCGCCGCCGGCGCCGACGCTGACCGCAAGCAGGGAGAGCTCGGGCAATCGCGGGTCTTCGACGGCGCCGGAGGGAGCCGCGAAGAACATGTCGGTGGGGGCGACCAGCGCCCTCCCCATCAGCCGCTCGGCATTGAGCAGGGAGGCGCCATGGGCGATGCGCCGGGCCAGCGCCGTCTTGCGCGCGTCGACGGGGGCCTCCAGCGGCCGCACCTGGGTCACGCTTTCCGCGGCCTCCAGCAGCGCGTCGACGCGCGCCCTGTCCAGTGGCAGCAGATCGGGCGCGGCGGGCAGGATCAGGTGCAGCGCGATCCCGTCGGCGTGCACGGCCTCGGCGACGGCCAGATCGCCGGCATCGGCGAGCACCCCGAAGGCGAAGCCGATCCCTGGCGTCGACGGCAGGGCGGCAGGGTCAGTCGGCAGGCCAGGGGCACCCCAGGCGAGAGAGCGCGGCGGCCGCAGCAAATCGAGCCAGGCCGGGTCGCCCCCCAGCGCCGCCTCGATCGCGACGAACTGGCGGAGCGTGGAGCCATGATCCTCCCACGCGCGGGGCGCCGCCGCCACCGCCGCCGCCAGCGCGTCGCGCGCATCCTCGCGCCGGCCGAGCAGGAGCAAGGCCTCCGCCTCGGTGGCGGCGCGGTAATAAGGCGTCTCCGGCTCGTCGGGTTCGGCCGCGACCCGCTCCAGCACCTCGCGGGCAATCTCCTCCGCCTGCTCGCGGTCGCCGGAGAGCAAGGAGAGGGTGGCGGCGTTGATCAGGGGATAGGTGGCCGGCTGCAGCGCCGCCGCCTGGCGATAGGCCTCGGCGGAGCGCAGATAATAAGCCCGCCGCGCCTCCCCTTCCGCCCGCAGCGCATGGTCCTTGAGCAGCCGCCCGCGCACGGTCAGCGCGGCGGGGTCATCGTCCGCTCTGTCATACCCCGCAGCGCAATATTGCGCCCACGCATGATCGAGCGCCCCCGCGCGGGCGAGGGCGATGATCGTGGAGAGAGGGGTGGCGTGGGTCACTCGGCGGTTCTCACGCAAGCCTCCTATCATGTCGTTTCGTCTCGATCACGGCCCACAATAGATCTTTGACAGAGCGAGCGACCCATGTTGAATCCCCTCCAACAATGATCATGGATAGGGCTGCTCAGGCGGCCCCTGGTTGGTACCCCCCGGATCAAGAATGACCGCCATCTTCTCGGAACTGCCCGACGCATATTCCACATCGAAATACATATCGAATTCGAATCTCTGGTCACGCTCGCTCGCGATCGTAGTGCCTTGGGAATCAACCTTCATGTGATTGACGAAATATACCCCTGACGATCTGTATCTTATGGTATTATTGTTATTGTCGATCTCGGTGGATTCGAAATCAAAATCGGCTGCGTCAAAAAAACTGCAATTCGGTCTGCTGCCATTTTTGAATGGATTAAAGGCAATTGCCGATTTCCCATCGAGCCTCTTCTGGAATTTCCATTTCGGCTCATCGATAACAATGACGATATAGCTGAGGCGCTTCCAATATACGTCCTTGAAATCGTGATCGACGGACGTGGTCGCACGCGCCACGCCGGTAAGATGCTCCGCAATCGCGGGAATGGCGCTGTGGGGGATGGGTTGGTGCCTGACCGGATTGTTGGGGTCAGCGCCGTTGTCATATTCATGGTGATCGATGACCAGGTCGCCCGCCTCGTTGACCTTCAGATAGTAGAAGTAGACGTGTCTCGGAGGGTTTTTGAACGGGTCCCAAGGGTGCGGAAGGGTCAGGCGCTTGTCGTAGACATCATGATTGGTGCCCAGGCCGAGATTGACCAATTGCAGCTTGGCCAGGCCGTCCAGAAAAATCTTGGTCATGAAAAACATCATTGCCTCCCTAGGTAACGGAACTTCCGGACTGTAACCGGGTCAGACATTGCTGGATTTCCGCGAGGCGGGGGTTGCTAGGGCCAAGCCTACGCGCGGCGTCGCGAATGTTCTGATGAAGCTGGGGGTCAGGAATTCCTCGGGTCGCGGCAGAGGCCTGGCGCATCAGGTCGCATTCGACCTTTGTCTTCAGGAGCAGCCAGTCCATGTTGCGTTCGTCCCGGGCGGCCAGTCGTCCGATCCTCTCATGGGCTCGCATGAGATAGGAAAGGCCCGCTGCCCGGTCGCCGGCTTGATGGGAGAGACGAGCGAGGGAGCGCTCTACGATGGCGAGGCGATAGGCGCCCTCCACATCGTCGGGCTGGATTCGCTGCAACGGCTCGGTGATCTCATATTCGGCCAGCCGCGCCCGCAGCGCCTGTGGCCAGAGCGAGCGCACGTAATAGCTGTCCGCGAGATTGCCGTAGGCATTGGCCAGATCGCGCCGATCCTGGACGCGGGGGCGGGCCTGGATCGCCCGCTGAAACCAACGCACGGCCTCCTCGAATGAGGCCTGCGCGCTTGCGCCATTTCTCTCGCCATCCCGCTGGACGACGCCGCGATTGCTCGCGCCCCAGGCCATCTCCAGCATGTAGTCGGGATTGCGCGGATCGATAGCGATCAGCCGCTCGGCCGCCGCCCGGTACAGGCCATATTGATGGCGCGCCCGCGGCCAGTCGCGGCGCAATTCGTAGATTCGGCCGAGCCAATATTCGCTTTGGCCATGGGCGAATATGCGGGTTGCGGACCCTGCGTTACGGGCGAGCTGCTCGGCGGTGATCCGGTGAGCCTGCCGAAATGCCTCCATCGCTGAGTTCAAGTCGGCCGCTTGGACATAGTCCTCGCCCATCGCCTGCAAGACGCGGGCACGGCGCTCGAGCGACTCGGCGGAAAGGCTGTGCGTGTCCTGCCGATCATAATATTGGAGTGCGCGAAGGTTTACGGTCTCCATGACAGCCAGCCGGCCGTCACTTTCCCTCAGTCTGCTGCGCAATTCCGTCAGCATGAACTCGACCTGTCCTTCCGCTTCGGCCCGCTGACGCTCCGCTTCGCGGCGGGCGTCGATGGCGAACCAGGTCAACGCCGCCATCGCTAGCATCGCCACAACCGCCCCCGCCGTGACGGCCATCACGCGCCGCACGCGGCGCGTCGCGTCCCGCTGCACCAGGTCGTCCAGCCCAAGCCCGGTGATCCCAGCGACCAGCTTCAGGAGGCCCAGCCTTTCCCCGTCCCCGTTCCGCCGGAGGTCGGTCGCCAGCGGCTCGTGCCACGTCCCGTCCTGGCCGAACTCGCGCAGCAAATCGGGGAAGCAATGGGGGGGATCGCCGTCCAGGATCGCGGCGAGGATCGGGCGGTCCGGATGGAGCTCGCGGAACACCCTGATCTCCTCCGCGACCCAGAGCGAGCCGGCGGCGTGCGGCGAGCAGAGGATGATCAAGGCACCCGAATCGGCGAGCGCCTCGCGCACCGTCCGGCTGAGGTCGCTGGCGGCAGGGAGTTCCTCGCGGTCGCGGAAGATCGGCATGAGGCGGGCGGGAACGGGCCCGCGGGACGCTTCACGGCCGACCAGCCGCCGGGGAATACGATAGGCTTCGAGCCGGCGGTGCAGCCGGGCGGCCGCAGCGGCATCCTTGTGGCTATAGCTGAGAAAGGCCCGGTACCGAGCCTCGCCCACGTCCCGATCCGCCATCCTTCCCCCCGCGCGGACCGGCGATGGTTTGACCGACTCCGGTGGACGAAAGTGTCAGAATCATTACGGATTCGCAAGAAGAACGCGGCCCGGCGATGATCAATTCGGGGACAGCCGTACCCTGACCCAAATTAAACAGGCGAAGACCACTCCCGGAATTCACAAGTGCCGGCTTTACACCATTCTGGCGGATTGTAGTCAGCCGGCGCAAACACCTTCGGATCATGGAAGTCGGCCCTTCACCGCGCGGCAATAAAGACCATGCAATGCCGTAAAGGGCCCGTCTGGACGAACCCGCCCCGCCTTGCGAGAATGGCCGGCCGCGTGTGACAGCACAGGGAGCGAAGGTGAGGAAGGCGCTGCGAAGGGCGCTGCTCGGCACGGCCGCCATGGCGGGCGAGCCGGCTTTCGCCCAGAACCCCGCGCCGCCCGCCACCCCGCCGTCTGCTGCCGCCGCGGACCTCCCCGATCCCGATGCGGGCGACGTCATCGTCACCGCGCGCCGCCGCGCCGAGCGGCTGATGGACGTGCCCGTCGCGGTCTCGACCCTGTCCGGCGAGACCATCTCCCGCGCCGGGGCGGGCAATCTCACCGCGATCGGCGAGCTCAGCCCGGGCGTGATCGTCGGCGCCTATCGCGCCAATGGCGGCGGCACGCTGGCGATCCGGGGCATCTCCTCCCCCGCCAACCAGACCGGCTTCGAGCAGGCGGTGTCGGTCGCGATCGATGGCGTGCAGACCTCGAACGGCCGGATCGCCCAGCTCGGCTTTTTCGACGTCGAGCAGGTCGAAATATTGAAAGGCCCGCAGGCCCTGTTCTTCGGCAAGAACAGCCCGGCCGGCGTGATCGCGATCCGGAGCGCCGGCCCGACCGCGCGGTTCACCGGAGGTCTCCTCGCGCGGTACGAACTGGCAGGCGACGAGGCAGTCCTGGACGGCCATGTCGCCGGGCCGCTCTCCGAGACGCTCGGCTACCGGCTCGCTTTGCGCTACCGCAATCTGGACGGCTGGCTGCGGAACACGGCCAGGCCGCTGACCAGTCCTTTCTACAATCCCGCCACGGGCGCTCCGGCCGCCGCGGCGCAGCTGCCCGGTACCTTTGATCGCCGTCCCGGCGAGGAAGAACTGCTCGGCCGCCTCACTCTGGCTTTCGAGCCAAGCGACCGCTTCCAGCTGACCGCGCGGCTGATGGGCGCTTATGGCACCGACGCCGGCGCCGGCGTCGCCACTCAGAATATCGGCCCCTGCACCGGCCCCAACCCCCGGGTGAGCGGCGTCGCCGACCCCCATGGCGAGTGCATGCCCGATCATCGTACCACGGTCGGTGACATGGCCCCCGCGGTCGCCGTCACCTTCCGCGGCGTAGACGCGACGCGCGGCGGCCACGGCAGGCTCGACGCGCTCCTCGGCTCGCTTTCGATGCAATGGGATTTCGGGCCGGTCAGCCTCGCCGCCCTTACCGGCTATCACCGGCTGAGCTACGACACCGTCTCAGGCCTCGACCAGACCAGTTACTCGCAGCTCTTCCAGACCGAGCGGCTGGACGCGCACGCCCTGAGCCAGGAGCTTCGCCTCAGTACCGCTTTGGACGGGCCGCTCAATGTCGTGCTCGGCGCCTATCACCAGCGCGCTTCCCTGCTCTCCCGGTCCGACACGATGCTGAGCCTCGGCAATTACAATGCCACCGCTGACCGCTACAGCTCCTTCGAGACCGAGGCCCGGCAGCGTGGCCGCACCTGGTCTTTGTTCGGCCAGGCGCTCTGGGCGATCGCGCCGACGCTGGAGCTGGCCGGAGGCCTGCGCTGGACGCGCGAGACCAAGAGCTTCGACAAGCATAATCTCTACGGCATCGGCGCGTTCGCCACCGCCGCAACGGCCTTTCCGGGCTCGGACCGGCCGGGCCATTTGCAGGGCCGGTTCGCGGACGAGAATATCTCCCCGGAGCTGACCCTGACCTGGCGGCCGGACCGCGATCACACGCTCTGGCTCGCTTACAAGACCGGCTTCAAGTCGGGCGGCTTCGGCCTCAGCAATCCGCTGCAGACCGCCACGCGGATCGGCAATGTCGATTTCGGCTCGGAGGAAGCGGCGGGCGTCGAGCTGGGCGCGCGCGGCCTGCTGGCCGGCGGCAGGCTACGGCTGAGCGCCGCGCTCTTCGCCTACACATTCTCCGATTTGCAAGTGAACACCTATGACCCCGCCCGGATCGCCTTCACGATCAACAATGCCGGCGCGCTCCGCCAGCGCGGCGCCGAGCTGGAGGCGAGCTTCCGCGCGACGCCCCACCTCACCCTCCATGGCGCCCTGTCCTGGGTGCGTAACCGGTTCCGGGACTTTACCGGCCAATGCTATGCCTACGCCTTCCCCGCCGGCACGGTCCGCGCGACCGCGGTGCCGCCGCCCAATTGCAGTTTCGTAAACGATACGGCGCTGACGCTGCAGCAGGTCTTTGACGGCCGCACACCCGCCCGCTCCCCCGCTTTGACCGGCAATGCCGGCTTCGCGCTCGCGCTGCCGGTCGGCGGCGGCGGCGCGCAGCTGCTGCTGACCGGGGACACCTTCTACAGCAGCGCCTATCATCCATCGGACACTTTGACCCCGCCGACGCGCCAGCCGGCCTTCTGGCGGTTCAATGCCGGGGTCCACCTGACCAGCGCAGACGAGCGCTGGAGCCTCGGCCTGACCGGGCGCAACCTCGGCAACCGCCACTATCTCCTCTACGCCGCCGACCGGACGGGCGGCGCCGGCGTGCCGGGTAGGATCGGCGAGCAAAGGGGCGTGGTCGCGCGCGGCCGCGAAGTCGCGCTGCAGGCTGGCCTGCGCTTCTAAGCCTTGAAGGCGCTACCCGATTGGTCATCCCGGCAAAGGCCGGGACCTGTGAAGATCGAGAGCCGGGAGAAAGGCGAGAACGCCTGAGTCCGATCCTCGGGTTCCGAGTTCATGGGTTCCGGCGGCCGCCGGGATGGCCAGTGTTTTTCCTACCCGCCGCTTCGCCTATCCCGCCATGAACCGCGCCAGCGCCGCGTGGCTGTCGCGGCGGGCCTGCTCGGCAACGGTCGCCCCCGGCATCATGTCGAAGGCGTGGAAGGCGCCGGGATAGACGTGGAGCTCGGTCGGCACGCCCGCCCGGAGCAGGCGCCGCGCATAGTCGATATCCTCCTCCAGGAAGAGATCGAGCGCGCCGGTGCTGAGGAACGTGGGCGGCAGGCCGGCAAGGTCGGTCGCCCTGGCCGCCGCCGCATAAGGCGAGACCCCCTCCCCGCCCGGCGCCTGGCCGAGCAGTGACGTCCAGCCGAACGCATTGTTGTGCGCGTGCCAGAGGAACTCGCCGGCATAAGGATGCGGGTCGCTGATGCAGGTGCGGTCGTCCAGCATCGGGTAGATCAGATGCTGGAAGGCGAGCCGATACGCGCCCCGGTCGCGGGCGAGCAGGGCCAGAGCCGCGGCGAGACCGCCCCCCGCGCTTTCCCCCATCACGCCGATCCGCGCCGGATCCAGGCCGAGCGCTGCGGCATTGGCGAAAGTCCAGCCAAGCCCGGCATAGCAATCCTCGACCGGGCCGGGGAACGGCGTCTCCGGCGCGAGGCGATAGTCGACCGAGACGATCGCACAGCCGAGCTTGGCCGCCAGCGGGCGGTGGGCCGGCTCCAGATCCTTCGCCGCGCCGAGCACATAGCCGCCGCCATGCACATGGTAGATGCAGGGCATGGGCCGCGCCGCCTGGCGCGGGCGGTAGACGAGGAGCGGGACCTCCGGCGCGCCCGCAGGCCCCGGCACCATGACCCGCTCAAGGTCCACCCCGCTTTCCTCGATCGGCGGGAGGGGCAGCACGCGGTTGCGCACCTCCTGCAGATTGTCGTGCGACAGCACCACGCTCGGGAACATGTCGAGGAAGGGCGCGAGCTCCGGATCGACGAGGTGCTGGCTGTCCATGTCGGGCTCCCCGGCCGCCGCGCCTACAGGGCTTCGATGATGGTGACGTTGGCGATGCCGCCGCCTTCGCACATGGTCTGCAGCCCATAGCGCTTGCCGCGCTTGCGCAGCGCATGGACGAGCGTCGCCATCAGCTTGGTGCCCGAGGCGCCCAGCGGATGGCCGAGCGCGATCGCGCCGCCATTGACGTTGAGCCGGTCCGGGTCGGCGCCGACATGGTTGAGCCAGGCCATGGGCACCGGCGCGAAGGCCTCGTTCACCTCGTAAAGGTCGATGTCGCCGATGGAGAGGCCCGCGCGCTGCAGGGCGCGGTCGGTGGCGAAGAGCGGCTCCTCCAGCATGATGACGGGGTCGCCCGCGGTGACGGTGAGGTTCACGATGCGCGCCAGCGGGGTCAGGCCATGATCCTTCAGCGCCTGCTCCGACACGATCGTCACCGCCGAGCTGCCGTCGCAGACCTGGCTGGCATTGCCCGCCGTGATCGCGCCGCCCTCGACCAAGGTCTTCAAACTGCCCAGGCCCTCGGCGCTCGCGTCGAAGCGGATACCCTCGTCGACCCGGTGGGACTCCCGGCCCGTCTCGAGCGCGACGTCGAGCGCGAGGATCTCGTCGGCGAAGTCGCCGCGCTCGGTGGCCGCGGCGGCGCGGCGGTGGGTCTCCAGCGCATAAGCGTCGAGCTGCTCACGCGAAAAGCCGTGCTTCTTCGCGATCATCTCGGCGCCGTGAAACTGGCTGAAGGTCGGCACGCCAAACCGCCCGAGCACCGCGTCGCTGAACGGCCTGGCGCCCGTCCCCGGCAAAGCGGTGACCCCCATCGGCACACGGGTCATGCTCTCGACGCCCGACGCGATCACAACGTCCTGCGTGCCGCTCATCACCGCCTGCGCGGCGAAGTGGATGGCCTGCTGCGAGCTGCCGCATTGCCGGTCGATCGAGACCGCCGGAACGCTTTGCGGCAGGGTCGAGGCCAGCACAGAGTTGCGGCCGATATGCAGGCCCTGCTCGCCCGCCTGGCTGACGCAGCCCATGATCACGTCGTCGACCGCGGCCGGGTCGATGCCGCTGCGCGCCACCGCCGCCGACAGGATCGCGCCGCCCAGATCGTTCGGGTGCCAGCCCGCCAGTCGGCCGTTCCGCCGCCCGCCCGCCGTCCGCACCGCGTCCACAATATAGGCCTCTGCCATCATCCATCCTCTCGGTCTGCCTCGTCGGGCCGACCATAAGGCGATTCTGGAGCGAGTGGCTAGCGGGGCCGGAGATCGACGACGCGCTGCGCCTTGCCCTGGGAACGGGCGATCCCGCCGGGTTCGCACAGGACGATCCCGACACTGATTCCGATCAGGCCCTTGATCCGCTCGCCCAAAAGCGCAGCGTCGCGGGCCGCCTCGTCCGCCGTGGCGCCGGCGCGCGGCTCGATCGCCAGCGTCACCACGTCCAGCCGCCCGGGCCGGCTCAATTCAATCCGGAAATGCGGCGCGAGCGCGGGGCAGGTAAGGATCTGCTCCTCGATCTGGGTCGGGAAGAGGTTCACGCCGCGCACGATCAGCATGTCGTCGCTGCGCCCGGTGATCTTGGCCATGCGCCGCATCGGCCCGTTCGTGCCGGGCAGGAGCCGGGTGAGGTCGCGGGTCCGGTAGCGGACGATCGGCATCGCCTCCTTGGTCAGCGAGGTGAAGACCAGCTCGCCCTCCGCGCCGTCCGGCAGCGGCGCGCCGGTCTCGGGGTCGACGATCTCCGGATAGAAATGGTCCTCCCAGATTGTCGGCCCGTCCTGCGTCGCCGCATATTCCTGCGCCACGCCCGGCCCGATCACCTCGGAGAGGCCATAAATGTCGACGGCCCTGATATCGAACGCCGCCTCGATCTCGCGGCGCATCGCCTCGGTCCAGGGCTCGGCGCCGAAAATGCCGATCTTCAGCGAGGAGGCGCGCGGATCGAGCCCCTGGCGCCGATATTCGTCGAGCAGAGCGAGCATGTAGCTCGGCGTGACCATGATGATGTCCGGGCGGAAATCCCCGATGAGCTGGACCTGCTTCTCGCTCTGCCCGCCGGACATGGGGATGACCGTGCAGCCCAGGGCCTCCGCCCCGTAATGGGCGCCGAGCCCGCCGGTGAACAGGCCATAGCCGTAGGCGA
>Ga0070665_100000372_pt1 | contig 66748 bp, 74 predicted proteins | sample KBSS13metaG_FD_65862 | JGI IMG/M metagenome (GOLD analysis project Ga0070665, IMG submission 65862) | Switchgrass rhizosphere microbial communities from Kellogg Biological Station, Michigan, USA - KBS S1-3 metaG | ecosystem: Host-associated > Plants > Roots > Rhizosphere > Soil ... | reverse complement strand
TAGTTGAGTATCCATTTATGCATAAAATAATAGGATATCGGGGTGGCCAGGATCAATGAAATTGTTACCAGCGTCACAAACTCTTTTGACATCAATCCCCAAAGATTGGCTACAGATGCGCCCAATACTTTGCGTACGCCGATCTCTTTGATGCGTTGTTCGGCCATAAATGATGCCATGCCAAACAGACCCATACAACTAATGAATATGGCCAGTACAGTAAATATGCTTGCCAACCTGCCTGTACGTGCTTCGTCGGCAAATTTTTTGGCGTATTCTAAATCGGTAAACTGAAAATTGAAAGGGCTTCCGGGGTCGTATTGTTTAAAAATGGCTTCCACCTTCTTCAACGCTTCACTGGTTTCCATATTTGGATTAAGTCTTACGTTGGTGATACTACCTTCATATTTTAAAAGGCTAAATACCGTTGGCATAACAGGTTCATACGGAGATTGCATCACCATATCGCTTATGACACCAATTATCTTATAGTTGCCGCCCCATTTAATCGTTTTCCCGATGGGATTTTTAAGGTTCATAAATTTCACAGCAGTTTCGTTTACAAGGAGCCCTGTCGAATCGCTCAGGAACTCTTTTGAAAAATCGCGCCCCTGGGTAATTTGCCAGCCAAAGGTTTTACCAAAGTCAGGCGAAACCCTAACCACATTCATATCAGGCTGGAAGCCCGGAGCCATGCCCTCCCATGAAAAGCCGCTTTGATCTGACCATATATCGGTTATCGGGCTGCCTGACTCTGCTATTGAAGTTATCGCACCAGATTTAATCAGGTCATATTTTACAGCCTCGAAATGCTGATGAATATCCGGGGTTTGCTGATACACCTGTATCATGCCTGCGCGGTTGTAGCCAACGGGCCGTTTTTGGGTGTATTCCACTTGTTTGAAAACAACGATGGTGCCGATGATCAACGTAGCTGAAACAGTAAATTGCAATACCACTAATATCTTGCGCGGCAAAGAAGCTAAACGACCTGCGCGGAAAGTTCCCTTAAGCACTTTAACCGGCTGAAATGACGATAGGTAAAAGGCAGGATAACTTCCTGCGACTATTCCGGTAAGTATGCTGAATACTAACCCAATGATCCAGAATACCGGGCTCGACCATGGCATGGTCATCTGTTTATCTGCCACCAGGTTGAATGACGATAATGCCAGTTCCACCAGGATCAATGAGAATGCAAAAGCAAAGGTTGACACTAATAATGACTCGCTGAAGAACTGGCTGATGAGTTGTTGACGCAATGAGCCCAGAGTTTTGCGGATGCCTACTTCTTTGGCCCTTTTTTCGGAACGTGCAGTGCTCAGGTTCATAAAATTGATGCAGGCCAGCAGCAAAACAAACGTGCCGATAATGCCGAACATCCAAACAAACTCGATATTCCCGCCTACGATCACCCCGTTTTTAAACTCAGAATGCAAATGCCATTTGGTCATGGGATGTAAAAAGAGTGCCGGTTTAAAGCTGAGGCTAAGCTTGTCATTCGCAGCTTTAAGTGCATTCAGTTTTAAATCCCTGATGCGTGTTGAAACCTGGTCGATATTAACACCCTCGTTCAATTGGGCAAACACCTGCCATGAGTTATCACCCCATTCGTTGACGTTGTTTTTGGTCCATGGATTGGTAGAAAGATAAAGGTCCCACGGAAGTATAAAGGCCATGTTGTTTAATGAAGTGTTCCGCGGAAGGTCTTCATATACACCCGTAACTTTTACAAGAGTTTTATTATCGATCTTCACCATCTGGTTCATAGGGTCAGCATCTCCGAATAGCGCTTTGGCAAGCTTGTCTGACATAACTATAGACGATGGATCTTTTAAAGCGGAACGGTTGCCTTTGAGCATTTTCAAAGTCAGCATATCCAGTGCTTCAGGTTGCATAAAGTTGCCGGTCTGGCTAAGCTTTTTGTCTTTATAGGCTACTATATGCCCCAGTGTCCAGGTGGAAGATACCACATACTTAAACTCTTTATCAGGCCCGGTAAAATCTGCACGCAGCTTTGGCCCCAGCGGCATCGGCATAGAAGTTTGGCTGCCACGCTCGCCATTAAAGGTTTGATGTTGCCATACCTGCACCAGGCGATTATAGTTTTGAAAATATTTATCGTATGATAATTCATCCCATATCCATAGCCCGATCAGCATAGCCACAGCCATGCCTACCGATAGTCCGGTTATATTGATAAATGTATGTGCCTTGTTTTTTAATAAATTTCGCCAGGCGACTGTTAAATAATTCTTTATCATGGTATAAAATTCTAAATCTTAATTTCTAAACTCTAAATGCCAGCTGGTTAACTGATCACTCACTTCTCAAACTCTTTTCGAGAGCCGTAGCTTATTCTGAGCGAAGGCTCTTCACCGGATTCACCAGCGCTGCTTTTATCGCCTGGAAACTAACTGTTGCCAGTGCGATCAGTATGGTTAATATTCCTGCTACAGCAAATACCCACCAGCTTAATGGCGCGAAATATTGAAAGCTGTGCAGCCATTTATCCATTGCATACCAGGTTATTGGTGTAGCGATTAGCAAAGCGACCGTTACCAGCACGACAAACTCCCTGGATAATAATGTAAACAGTGAGGCTATGCTGGCACCCAGTACCTTGCGTATTCCTATTTCTTTAATGCGCTGCTCAGCCGTAAACATGGCCAGCCCCAATAAGCCGAGGCATGAAATAAATATCGCCAAAAAGGCAAAAGCATCAGATAGCTTATTGATGATTTGCTCGTTTTGATACAGTTTCTGATATTGCTCATCCACAAAATGGTAAGACGGCGGGAAGGAAGGATTAAGCTCCTTGCATAGCCTTTCGATATTTGCTACCGCTTCGCGTGATTTACCGGGTTGTGTTCTTACCAATATCGGGCCTTGCTCATGTTCCCCGTAACGGAAGATGATCGGGCCGATCTGAGTATGCATGGAATGGAAGTGAAAATCTTTCACCACACCAATGATCTTGCCCGGTCTGCCATACACCCTGAGCGGTTGCCCGATTGGATTTTTGTAACCTGTTTCTTTAACAGCAGTTTCGTTTAATATGTAGCCCGCAGTATCGGTAGCGTAATCTTTCGAGAAAGCGCGACCGGCCACCATTTTCATTTGCATAGTCTGGAAGAAGTCGTAGCCCACGCCGGGAGTAGTAAACATGACGGTTTTAGTGGTATCCTGGCCTGTCCATCCAACGGCGGCTGTACTGCCATAAATATCAGTTGGATCGGTATTAATTCGGCTTACGGATTTGATGTTGGTGCTTCTCAGCAATTCATTCTTAAGGATATTGTATTTGGATACCAGTTCGCCTTCCATGGTTATCGAGATCAGATTTTCCCTATTGTAGCCCAGGTTTTTTGACTCGATATAATTCATTTGCCGCGATATGATTATGGTTCCGGTTATCAATATAACCGACAATACAAACTGGAACACCACCAACCCTTTGCGGAATAGGGTAGTAGTCGGATCTAACTTAAGTGCGCCTTTTAATACTTTAACCGGTTTGAAGGAAGACAAGAATAAGGCAGGATAACTGCCGGATAATAACCCGGTGATAAGCGTAATGGCAATAAGCTGCAACCAAAAAGAAATCTGATGGAACGGCAGGACGATCTCTTTTTGAGTGATCTGGTTGAATACCGGAAGAGCTATTACAACAATGCTTAATGCTATTGCAACTGCAAGAATGGTTGTCAGCAATGATTCACTGATAAACTGGCCGATCAATGATGAACGCATTGCACCAATAGCTTTGCGAACACCAACTTCCCTGGCCCTTTTGAGTGAGCGTGCAGTGCTGAGGTTCATGAAATTGATACATGCGATCAGCAGGATGAAAATTGCTACGATGCTGAAAATGTGCACATACTCTATGCGCCCACCGTCCGGGCGACCGTGATCTACATTGTTATGCAGATAAGATTCAGCATAAGGCTGAAGGCCGAGATCTACATAAAACGCACTGGTTTTCCTGTTAAGACCGCCAAAATAGTGATCATAAAAATAGGTTAGCTTTTTATCAACCAGCGCTGCATTTGCATCCTTTCGCAGCGTAACGAAGGTCTGCGGGCCAACATTGCCCATGTTGCGTGCCCACGGGTTATTGTTCAGAAAGGCTTCCCAATTGGTCAGGAACTCGAAAGATTGCGAAACGTTTTTAGGTAGATTTTCAAATACGGCGGTTATTGTAAAGTTTTTACTGTTTTGGTACAGAATATTTTTTCCGATGGCATTATGCGCGCTCCCGAAAAACTGCTCAGCCATTTTCCTGGATATGGCAATGCTCGATGGAGAATTCAGTGCGTTTTGAGGCGTCCCTTCTAACAGCGGGAAGCTAAACATCTTGAAGTAGTCTGCTCCGGCTGAATTTCCCTGAATTTTGAGAACCTTATCACCAACCCGGAAAGTGCTTGTCTCGCCAAAACCCATACCGGTGGCATATTCTATTTCAGGGATAGACTTTTTTAATTCACCCGATAACACCCCCGGGGTATCATACATACCGCTAATATTGGTATGATTGGAATGAAGGATGCCGATTACCGTATATAATTGCGGAGAATGAAAACCGTCAATACTTTCCTCATTCTGTACCCACAGCAGAATCAACAGACTGCATGCTAGCCCCACAGATAGCCCTGCAATATTAATAAACGACTGCGCCTTGTTCCTCAACAGGTTTCGCCACGCAACTTTCAGATAGTTTTTTATCATTGGGTTAGTTTATTAGTTCATTAGTCATTAGTCATTAGTATTTCTGCCTGATAACTGATCACCGGTTAACTGGTCACTAATTACTCACTCTTCAGGCTCCTCACCGGGTTCATCAAGGCTGCTTTTATGGATTGGAAGCTCACTGTAAACAGCGCAATGCCGATTGCCATAAAGCCCGATAAAACGAATATCCACCAGCTTAGCGGAACCTGGTAGGCAAAGTCCTGCAGCCATTTATCCATGCCATACCAGGCAATAGGCGTTGCTATTGCAATGGCTATTAATACCAGTTTTACAAAGTCTATAGATAAAAGAGCAGTAATATTGGTTACTGTTGCGCCCAGCACCTTGCGGATGCCTATTTCTTTGCTGCGCTGCTCAGCCATAAATGCTGAAAGAGCGAATAATCCAAGGCAAGCTATGATAATGGCCAGCACCGCGAAGCTGGTGAAGATGCTGCCGGTGCGCTGAATATCCTGGTACATATTGGCAAACTGCTCATCGAGGAATGTATAACGGATAGGCTGGTCGGGCGAGTATTTTCTCCAGAGCTCGGTAATACTTGCAATGGTATTTTTCATATCGGCACCACCCACCTTTACGGATACGATAGATGGGCTAAGACCAAAATTGAGCACGATAGGCTCTATATGGCCACGCATGGATTCGTAATTAAAATCCTCCACTACGCCGATAACAGTGTACTTCCCATATCCATTTGTAATCCTTGCACCTATAGGGTTCTTCAAGCCAAGTTTTTTAACCATCGTCTGGTTAACAATAGCCGTTCCTTGTGTGTCCTGGGCCATGGAATAGGAGAAGTTTCTGCCTTCAACCAGTTTCATGCCCAACGTATTCAGGTAGGTGTCATCTATTTGCCAGTACTGCCCACCAACTCCCGGATCAAGTTTTGTTCTGCCTTCTTTATAAAAAGTGTTCCCGTTTCGCTTGGTGCCTTCAACAGGTAAATAATCGCTTATAGATGCATTTTTTACTGATGATAGCTTCAATAATTCATTTTTAAAGCTCTTTACATTTTTATCACCCAGCGTATTGGTGCCTTGTATCACAACTACCTGGTCCTTATCAAAACCCACCTTTTGATGCAGGATGAATTGTGTCTGGTTGTAAATAACGACGGTGCATATGATGAGAATAATTGAAGCGCTAAACTGGAAAACAACCAGGCTATTACGGAGTACAGAGCTTTTGCTGCCCGCGCTGATTGAGCCTTTTAACACCTGCACTGGTCTGAAAGCTGACAAATAGAATGCAGGATATAGCCCGGCTAAAGTGCCGACGATCAATGATGCTGTCAATATCACCGGAACGAACCACCAATCGCCAAATGGCATTATTAGTGATTTGGATGCGAGTGTATTGAAATAAGGCAATAATAGCCACGCTATCAGAATGCCCAGGATAAATGATATGAGGCTATATATCAATGATTCAGTCAGGAATTGATTGATCAAACTGCTGCGATACGAGCCTACTACTTTTCTCAGGCCCACTTCTTTTGCCCGGTTGGCAGATTTGGCTGTAGAAAGATTAACAAAGTTGATGCAGGCTATAACCAGAACGAAACCTGCAACAGCGCCAAAAAGCCAGATAAAGCGAACATCGCCATGCGGCGTGTTATCACCTATATCGTACGAATACAAATTGATGTCACTAACTTTCTGCAGGTGGAGGGAAAACCTTGCAGCTTCCTTTTCCGCGTCCTTCATCCCGCCCTTTATCATTACCGGGAGGTAATAATTTTTGACGATATCGTTTGTCATCTTCTTTTCAAATTGGGCAATATCTGTACCCCGGCGCAGCTTGATATAGTCAGGATAGTTGCTGGCGTTCCAATTGTTTTGCTCTCCCTGGTAAAATTCAACACCTTTTAAAGTCAAAAAGAAATCAAATTTTCTTAGATGAGAGGTAGACGGAATATTCTCCATCACGCCGCCTATTTTATAAAGCTTGTTCTTATCATTATTCAGGTACATTACCTGGCCCACCGGGTTTGTGTGCGGAAAATATTTATCTGCAATGCGTCTGGATATCACCATGGTTAAAGGCTCTTTTAAAGCAAGCTCACGTTTGCCATAAACCATGGGTAGTTGTAATATATCCAGCATTTCCTGGTCGGCGTAAGTAAAGCCTTGTTCGTAGGTATTTTGCACCTGGTCGGCACGCCTCACCTCGTTGCTCCCAGCCTTATCAAAAAGGGAATTAGGCATCAGCCTGCCTGATATTTCTACTTCGGGGAAGTCGCCTTTTAAAGCCTTACCCATTGGTGCTGGCCAATCAGTACCTTTTTCTATTTTTCCTTCGGTGTTATAGTAGCCGACTACACGATAAATTTGATCATTATCAGGGTATGACTTATCAAAACTGAGCTCGTCTTTAATATACAGACCGATAAGCAGGCAAGCAGCAATACCAAGAGCAAAGCCACCGATCTTGATGGCTGCATACATTTTTTGCTTACGTAGCTGACGTATAGCGATCTTGAGGTAGTTCTTCAACATGGCCGTGTGATTTGAATAGAACAAGTGTTAACACAAATCAGTTAAGCAATATCATGCCGATATTTTAATCATTTGATTGTCAATTAATTGAATTGATTTGCATAGAATTGAATTGTAACAAAACCGGACACTGTTCGTTCGGATATGAACTAATGATCATGACATAAAATGAGAATATCCGCACTTTTCAGCGCGGATATTAATTTTGATAAGATTCACAAGGTTCGGTGAGCGAGAGGTTTTATTTTTGGCGATCGCAGCTCAGGTTATACACCCCGGCGTCGCTGTTTACTTTATTTACATATGCATCAGCGCCCGTTCGCCGGATGTCATTGATTACGGCTGCAGGAATATCAAATGCCGCAGCAAACGTGGAAGACTGCTGGCTGAACAACATCTTTTTATAATTTGCAGTTTTCAGATCGTCGCCATAATGCAGTTTAGCTATATTGTCTTCAATGGTACCTATTAATGTTTTGTAACGGGGCAGATAGCTCTCCAGCAAGGCAGTTTTCTGACTATTGTATTTGTTTTCTATAAAAACAATTTGCTGCCAGTATTTGCCATCCATCCCGTTAACACAACCACATGATGGTAGTCCTTCTTTATCAGCGGCGGGGCATTTTGAATAGTCGGGCGTTTTTACAGCATCCCGATCGGCCTTTTCCTGGTTTTTGATTGTTCTCACTTTACCTGCAAATTCATCGCCAAGTTGCTTCAGCTGCATTATCAAAGTTTGATTACTACCGACTATTCTGGCTCCGGTCGGGTTCTCCATCTGTACTGTTGAGCGATTCCCCTGCATTTGCTGCGCCATTTGCATAGCGTATGCTTTTCGCTCTTCAGGCGTCATCTCCTGCATTTTAGCTGCCATTGCTTTATAATCCTGCACCTGCGAGGCGTTTGGCCCTGATGCCGACCCCAGTCCGGATACCGAAGCATTTGTAAACTCCTGCATTTTGTGCTTGATCAGTTCGTCGAGCTGTGTGTCACGGATTCCATAATTACTGATCACTTTTTGCCCATGATCATTAGTTGTAGTTGCACTCTCATTGTAGCATGATGCTGCATCTCCGGGCGCCTGCAAATGCCCCATCAGCGAAAGTATATTAACATCCAAACACCGTTGCGCATTCACCTGGATGGCGCCTATACAAATGACTAGTGATAAAATAAGCTTCTTCATGGCTGCCATGTTATATCTTCACAAACTCCACCCGGCGATTGTTAGCCTTGCCTTCAGGTGTGGTGTTGGCCGTAATTGGCTTGGTATCGCCCAAACCTTTTGTAGTAAATCTTGATTCATCAATACCCATGCTTACCAGTTGTGCCTTTACTGCATCAGCACGTTGCTGAGATAAGGTAAGGTTATGTGGGGCAGTGCCGCTGTTATCCGTATGCCCGTCTATCTCCATTTTTATTGCAGGGTTTGATTGAAGAAACTTAGCTACCTCATTCAATACTCCCATACTTTCGGGTTTGATGGTCGCTTTATCAATGTCGAACGTGATGCCGTGAGTGATGAATTTGCCATTGGTCAATATATTATTGATCATATTCTGGCTGCCGCCCTGTGCCACCTTTACATTGGTAAATACAAGTGGATTGTCGACACTTCCGATACCCCCAAACCGGATGCTGCCAGGTGCAATCTTGGAGTCAGGAACAGTCAACACGCGGTATTGATCCACATATACTTTTATTTGCTTGTTCTTGTACCCTATGGCGATGTGGTGCCATTTGTTATGGAAGTTTTCGCCATAAATGCTGGAAGGAAGGGTGCCATTTAAGTCCATCGAACTGCCTTCGATGTTATTGGAGAAAGTTGCCTCGCCGGCCGATACGGTTACATAAGCGTTGTAATCATTTTGATTAGGCAGAAAGAAAAACACGTGAGTAGGATAAGCGCCGCCCTCAAAATAATTATCATATTCAATAGTAAATTCATTGCCGAGGTAAGACTTGGTTGTTAATCGGGGAGTTACATATACATAGTTGCCATCCGTTAGCAGGAAAGCTTTTTTACCTTTTTGGGTATTCATTACAGCTTGACCTTTTTCCAGTTCCCAGTGTGAAGGAAATTCGCCATCCTGGTCGGCAGTGAAATCATCGCTGAAAATGATCTTGTCGCCCGCTATAAAATCATAGTTCTGATATACCGAAACACCCGCCGCTGGAGCATTATCTGCATTATTGTTCTGCGCAGACTGCGTATTGTTTTGTGAATTGTTATTGCTCTGTTGGGTGTTATCGGCCTTCTTTTTCTTTTTGAAAAGACCTTTAATGGCACCCTCGGTTTTGTTCAGTCCGTTATTTACAGTGCTGTTAATATCACTATTAGCGTGATTGGTAGCGCCATCCTTGGCCACATCGCCGGGATTGTTCACCTGCGCATGCACCAAACTAAAGGCAGCAACACAGATCAGAAACATCAATAACTTTTTCATGAGGTTTTCTATTTTTTTGATTTTTACAAGATTTGCGGCAGATGAGGTAACAGCTTGTGATTTAGAGGCGATGAGCCAATGTCAGGGGTTGTCACTTTTTTGTTACTACTCAAATTTACCGAGCAATAGGGGGGAGTACAATCGGATGAATATCTGATTTTTATGATCTCTTTTTCAGGATTTTAGCCACAGCCTCGGCCTTGGAATTCACATGAAGCTTATTGTAAATACTGCAAATATGTGTGCGGATGGTGCTGATACTAACCATATATTGATCGGCAATTTTTTTATAGCTCGACCCATCAACCAGTGACCGGAGTATTTCCTTCTCGCGGGGAGTGAGTTTATATTCCTCGACAGCTGTTGATTGCTGAACATGGAATGATTGGATCACCTTGCGCGCAATGCTGGCACTCATAGGGGCACCACCATTGTGCAGGTCGCGCACGGCGTCAACTATTTCCAGCGGAGGGGTTTTCTTTAACAGGTAGCCGGATGCCCCATTACGGATGGCGTCAAATATTTTATCCTCATCCTCAAAAACGGTAAACATCATGATCTGTATGGAGGGAAAGAAAGATTTAACCGTTAATACACCATCGATCCCCGAGATATTTGGCAGGCCGATATCCATCAGGATCACATCAGGACTATTCTTTTGAATCTCCTTTACAATATGCAGCAGGTTATTCAACGACATCACACAACGCATATCCTTAGCTTCAGTAAACAGACTGGTGAGACTTTTGCGTAAAGTATTATTGTCTTCTACTATCCCTACTTTTATCATGATATAAAATTGTTGGCTAAATGGCTTATTTACAATAGGATATTTATTTGATTTTTATGCTAATAGCTACCGTTGTACCTTTTCGTGGTATCGAGTTTATATGAACATTCGCTCCCATTTTAGCAGCTCTTTCTTTCAGATTGATCAATCCATTTCCCGAATGATTCTTGTCAGTTTTAAAACCTTTCCCATTATCATCGATCACCACATTAAGTAAATGATCCTTGCAGTTTGCTGTTATGGATGCTTTATTGCAGTTAGCGTGTTTGACAATATTATTAATGGATTCCTTTATCATCAGGTACAAATGCTGGCGCGATTCCATCGATAGCTTCAAGTCCTTAATATCAGGCTGAATGATAATCGTATGCTCTATGTTTTTTGCCTCAAATAATTGGGATGCAAAGCGGGTAATGCGTGAAAGCAAGTCCTCCAGCGAATCATTTTTTGGATTAATGCTCCATACAATATCATCCATCTTTTCCATCAGGCTGATGGCATTGTCTTTTATCTCGTTGAGCATTTCATCGGCTTGTTCTTTGTCCTTTTTATGCAAAACCAATTCGCTTAAAATGGAGATAGAGCTTAACGTTGAACCGATATCATCGTGCAGGTCGGTTGATATTTTTGTCCGTAAACGCTCTAGTCGTAGCAACTGCTCCAGTCTATAATTGTAAAGACTATAACCTATGACCAATATTATGATTATACAGAGTGTAATAAACCACCAGGTCTTCCAGAATGGTGGTGAGATAGTGATGGTCAGACTAGCGCCCTGGTTATTCCAAACGCCATCATTATTTGCTGCCTTTACCTTGAATGTATACCGGCCGGCACCCAGGTTGCTATACGTTACGCTATGCTCTTTGCCGCTTTGTATCCAGTTTTTATCCAACCCGGTTAATTGATGGGCATATTTATTATCACCGGCATTCATCAGGTTAAGCGCTATGAAATCTATCGAAAAGTAATTTTCATTATAGCTTAAGTTGATCTCTTTCGGCGATGGAAAATACGACTGGCGGTTATCCTGCTTATTGAATAGCTTAAGCGAAGTGATATAAACCGGTGGTGGGGTAGAATTCCTATACAGTTTAGCAGGATCAAAAAGGGTAATGTACCCTTGCGCACCTGCCGTGGCTATTTCATTATTGTTTTTGATCATAATGGCATTCGACTGATCATTCAATGAAAGCCCGTCTTTTTCATAAAAACTTTTGATAATATTGGTAGATGGATCAATGGAGTTTAAACCGCTTGCAGTTCCGGCCCAGAGTATACCCGCCTTGTCGCATACAATGTTGTAAATACGGTCGTTACTTAGCCCGTCGGCAGTGGTGAACAGCTCAAAGTCATTGGTTTTTTCATTAAAGCGGTTCAGGCCCTCATCATTGCTTATCCACATGTTGCCGTTTTTATCTTCGGCCATACCATTTACATCGCCTGCGGCTTTACTCTTGTTGTTATTCTTTTGATGCTCATGTATCTGCCATTTTTCTGTCTTTTCATCCAGCCTGAATAGCGCCCCGGCGCAGCCCAACCATATCCGTTGTTTGTTGTCCTCACGCATGCAAAATACCCGTTTGCCTTTAGCTGATTTTTGTATCTGATCAGGTAGTGTGATAAAGGTGTCATTTACAGTATTCATCAACACAAAACCCATGTGATAAGTCCCGATCCAAAGCCTTTTCTGATGGTCTAAAAGTAAACTCATCACATGCTCAGATGGCAAGGAGTGTGGGTTCGATTTGTCAGGATAATAGGCCTTAACGGTATTCTTTGCCCGGTTCCATTTGTAAAGCCCGTCCATAGTAGCGATCCAAACATCTTTGGTTTCAGGATCGATGACGACCTGGTTGATTTGCCTGCTATTTGCCGTTTTTCCATATCCGCCCGGTAACTGCACTCTTTGTTTGGGCAAAAAATTTTCATCGCAAAGTAAAAGTCCGTCAGTATACCAGCAGCTTAACCAATATTCATAATGGTTGCCATCAAGCTTTTCTTCAGTAATAGAATTGATCAAAGCCCGCGGACGATTAGTGCTGTTTATCTCGCGGAAAACCTGGGTAGATGGTAATATATAGCTGACATCATTGTCTGTTGCAACCCAGATAATCCCTTGTTTATCTATTAATGTTTGCGAAGGTATGGCGCCTATGCTTCTGGGGTCATCTGGTTGGTGATTATAAAAATATTTAAAGCGAACTTTGCCCGGATCGCTCATATCCGGGAGGCAAAGTCCTTTATTGGTACTGATGAAGAACAGGCTGCTGTCTTTGCCTTTAATATCTTCCTGTATATGGAATACTATATTGTCCGTCCCGACGTGATAATCAGGCTCAAATAGGGAAAAAGAGAATTTACCGGAGATCTCATTAAAATAGCCCAGCCCGTGTCCCCAGGTGGCAACCCAAAGGCGTCCATGTGAATCCTGGAACAGATTGTTCATGGTTACTGCCAGGCCATCGGGATAATAGTACCGGGCAAATCCGGTCTTCTTATTGAAGTGAACAAGCCCGTCATAACTGGATAGCCAAAGCCAGTCGTGATTCTTTTTATCATCAATAATACTGGTAATAAAAATGCCGCCTTTATGGCCCGGTGATTGGTATTTGGGGAGATCGTAAAGAATGAACTGGTTCCTCTTATCGTCAAAACGACTTATGCCTGATTGATTGCCGCACCATAATACACCCCCTGCATCAGTAAAAAGTATATTGTCGAACAGCCCGTTCCCGTTTTTGGGATTGTCTCCCGCGTATTCATAATTTGTAAAGGAGTCTGTGGTGGGATCGTAGCAACTAACTCCTTTTATGGCACCGATCCATATCCTGCCTTTTTTGTCCTCTGCAATACTTTTTACAATATCACTTACCAATGAATTATTATTCTTCGGGTCATGGATGAAATGTTTGAGGTTTACACCGTCATAGCGAAAAAGCCCGTCGGAGCCTACCCATAAATAACCCTTGCTATCGCGCATTAATACATGCGCATACAGGTTATTATCCAGCGTGAAATGACTGAAAGCAAAAGGCGTTGTTTGTGCATGTGCAAAACAGGCAGAGATAATTAATAAAAGCAGGAACAAAAACTTTTTTGCACGAACAATCATAGATCGTTTTAAAGGACCGGGATAAGGTAAATAACTCAATAACAAGCTAAATATAAATAATTAAGGCCTGTTGCCCCAATCAATCAATAAATAGATATTAGTGGTTATGAAAAAGTGCTTCCTGTTGTTCGCGTTATTACTGTTCTGCCTGCTGGTGAATGCTCAGTCAAATAAATTCAGGGTGATCGGTTATCTCCGTTTAGATAACATCATTAATGGCGATGCTAATAAAATTGATTTCAGCAAGGTAACGCATGTGAATATCGCTTTTATTAACCCGGATTCGACCGGTAATTTCCAGGAGGTGCCGAAACTGAAAGCATTTGCAGATAAAATGCACCGATATCATGTAAAGGTATTGGCATCAATTGGCGGCGGACTTGCTCCGGTCTATTATTCTACATTATTGAATGATGCTAACCGGCCTGCCCTGATAGGAAAACTGGCTCAATTAACGAAACAATATAACTTGGACGGCATTGACGTGGACCTGGAAGGCGAACGCATAGATGCTAATTATGAGCAATTTATTAATGGGCTATTACCCGCACTAAAGGCAAAAGGAAAAATGCTTACCGCTGCAGTAGCAACGGTTTACAAAACCAGGTATGCTGACCAGGTTCTTACCCGGTTCGATTTTATCAATATCATGTCGTACGATAAAACGGGTCCGTGGCGGCCGGAAAAGCGTGGCCCTCATGCACCTTATGAAATGGCTGTTGAAGATGTGGATTATTGGGCCGGAGAAAAAGCAATAGCAAAAGAAAAACTGAATTTAGGTATACCTTTTTATGGCTATGGGTTTGGCCCCAAAGTCCTTTCTGATATGTCCTACAAAAAAATTATAAATACATACAGTGGAGCGGAGAAAACAGATTCTGTATCTGTAAAAGATGGGGGCACCATTTATTATAACGGCATCCCCACCATAAAGAATAAAACCAAGCTGGCATTGCAACGTACCGGCGGTATAATGATCTGGCAATTATTGCAGGATACCACCGGCAGCAATTCCCTGCTTACTGTTGTTAATGAAACGATAGCAACTTCAGCCAAATAGTTTATTTGGCTTTCATTTCGTGTAACATCGCCAATATCTTGTCCAGCTTATCAACTTCAATAGTATTCAGACGTTTTTGCAACTCTTCAATCTCGTCTTTTGCTTCACAATTGGTTTTGTAATCAGCATCAGCCTGTGCACGGTCGCGGTCGTTCTGGCGGTTTTGCGCCATCATGATGATAGGTGCGGCATAGGCGGCCTGTGTAGAAAAAACCAGGTTTAATAAAATATAGGGATACGGATCCCAGCGGCGGGTGACTATCAGTACGACGTTCAGGATCATCCATACGGCAACAATGATGGTTTGCCAGATAATAAATTTCCAGGAGCCCATTCCATTGGCTACCGAGTCTGCTAAGCGTTGTCCGAATGCGCGTGATTCTTTGTGTAGATCATGCCATGTTTTTACTGTCGACATAAGGGGTAAGGGGTTTTTTTGTTTAAGTCAATAAATATAAAGAAATGTATCAGTCATAAAAAAAGAGTCTGAGCAACCGGCCCAAACTCTTACACACATTATATCAACTTTTATTATAAGCTTAATTTTAGTTACGGTCATGATAGCCATGGTCATAGTAGCTATGGTCATAATGATCATGGTGCCTGTAATGGTGATAACCATCCTCACGTACCATACAACTTGAAGTAACTGATATAATTAGAATGGCGACAAGTGCCAGTCCTGCAAATTTCCTTTTCATGATATTTCAATTTAAATTTTGGTCTGCTTCTCTTTTGCAGATCGTTATAGTTTAGATGCTCACATCATTAAAAGGATTAATTGCCACTTTATTGTTACAAAGACGGTAGCCTTAACGAAATGAGACAACTCCTCCCCTGGAATCAGGGGAGGCGGGAGGGGTAAAAATCTACGCCTGATTTAACTGCCTCAAAAGTTTACCCACTCTGTCAACGCTGCGCTGGACATCTCTCCCTAAGTTTAGGGAGAGAATTATTCGTTTAAGTTATTTTTTATCAACTTTGCATCCCGATATGCAAAAAGGCAGGCTATTGATAATTGATGACGAGGAGCGGTTGCGAAACCTGCTGGCCCGTATCCTTCAATTAGAAGGATATGATGTTACTACAGCAGCCAATGGCAAAGAGGGGCTGCGTAAATTACAGCAAGAGTCTTTCCATGTCGTATTGAGCGATGTAAAGCTTCCCGATAGTAACGGCATCGAACTTACTGAGAAAATAAAAACCAGTTGGCCTGCCACTGAGGTGATCGTGCTTACAGCTTTTGGTAGCATCAACGATGGTGTAAAAGCGATCAAATCGGGCGCTTTTGATTATATCACTAAGGGGGACGACAACGAGAAGATCATCCCGTTGGTAAGCAAGGCGATGGATAAAGCCCTCTTGCAACAACGTGTGGAAGAACTGGAAAGCAAGCTGAATAACAAGTTTGGGTTCGATCGCATAGTCGGTAAGTCCACAGCAATAACGGACGTAATTAAGCTTGCTCAAAAAGTGGCTATATCAGATACAACTGTTTTGCTTTTGGGTGAAACAGGAACCGGTAAAGAAGTTTTTGCCGAATCGATCCACCAGGCGAGTAACCGCCGGGCAAAATCATTTGTGGCTGTAAATTGCAGCGCTTTTACTAAGGAATTATTGGAGAGCGAATTGTTTGGCCATAAAGCAGGGGCATTTACCGGCGCTACTAAAGACAAAAAGGGCCTGTTTGAAGAGGCCAGTGGCGGCACCATATTTTTGGATGAGATCGGCGAACTGGATCACGAACTGCAAGCTAAATTGCTCCGCGTTTTGGAATCACAACAATTCATCAAAATAGGGGATACCAAGCCGACCTCGGTAAACGTGCGCATACTGGCGGCAACGAATCGCGATCTGCTTAAGGAAAGTGAGCAAAATTATTTCAGGTCCGACCTTTACTACCGTTTATCAGTTTTTCAAATCACACTGCCAGCATTGCGTGAACGTAAAAAGGATATCAGCTTATTGGCTGAATATTTCGTGTCGTATTTTGCGGCGAAAGTCGTTAAACAGATAACCAGTTTATCAAAAACATTCATCGAAAAATTAGAAGCTTACAACTGGCCGGGAAATATACGTGAGCTGAAAAACGTAATAGAACGCGCCGTTATCCTTTGCGACGGTAATGAATTGGACGAAACCTTGCTGCCATACGAAATTGAGCATATCTCAATACGGCCAAATCAGGCGTTATCAGCATTTGATCTGTCCTCTGTCGAAAAACTGCACATTCAACGTGTGCTCAATCATACCCACGGCAACCGTGCCGAAGCTGCGCGACTTTTGAATATTGGTATCGCGACGCTTTACCGTAAATTGAAAGAATACGGATTGGAATAATTTTGGATTTCTGATTTACTTTTTAGATTCCCCAGTAACTGGCTTCAGTTTGCAACTGAAGCCTATGGATGCGATAAAGTTTGCAACTTTATTAGCGATGATTATAATTTTTATCGTGCTAATCATTAAAATCCTTCAATCGTGTCCTATATTTATCTCAACCAATTATTTTATCATGAATTCCCGTAGAGATTTCCTGCAAAAGTCGGCTTTGCTGGCAGGCGGCACCATAATGGCCTCAGCCTTAAACAACAAGGCATTTGCTATTTTCAAAAACCGCATTGCGCCATCCGATCAATTGAACATCGGTGCCATCGGCATTAACGGCATGGGTTGGGCCGACACAACTTCGGCCTTGAAAATTCCGGGAGTAAACCTGGTTGCCGTTTGCGACGTCGATAAAAATGTAATAGACAAGCGCATGGCTGACCTCGATAAAATGGGCCACGATTCATCAAAGGTGCGCCGTTATGATGATTACCGCGCACTGCTGGATCAGAAGGATATTGATGCGGTGATCATCGGTACTCCCGACCACTGGCACGCCATGATCATGATGCATGCCTGCGAAGCCGGAAAAGATGTTTATGTAGAAAAACCTATAGGCAATTCTATCGGCGAATGCAGGGCAATGGTGGCTGCTCAGCAAAAATATAACAAGGTAGTGCAGGCCGGACAATGGCAGCGCAGTCAGCAACATTTTAGAGATGCGGTTGATTTTGTGCAAAACGGTCAGTTGGGAAATATACGTACTGTAAAAGTCTGGTGTTACCAGGGTTGGATGCGACCTGCACCAGTTGTGCAGGATAGTGCGCCGCCTGCAGGAGTAAATTATGCCGCATGGCTTGGTCCGGCGAGAACGGTGCCGTTTAATGCGAGCCGTTTCCATTTCAACTTCCGCTGGTTCTGGGACTATGCAGGTGGCTTGATGACCGACTGGGGCGTTCACCTTTTAGATTACGGTCTGCTGGGAATGAAATCGCCGATACCGAAATCCGTTTCAGCTTTAGGCGGTCGGTTTGCTTATCCTGAATTATCCGAGGAAACGCCCGATACTTTGACTACACTATATGAGTTCGACGGCTTTAACATGGTATGGGATTCGGCAATGGGTATCGATAATGGTTCATACAACCGCGATCACGGAATAGCCTATATCGGTAATAACGGCACGCTGATACTGGACAGAAACGGCTGGGAAGTAATTGAAGAGCGCCAGAGCAAAAGCAAAGTTGCCAAACCTTATGTTGCTAAATCAGATGATGGTTTGGATAAACATTGGGAAAACTTTGTAAGCGTGGTTAAATCACGTAAGCTGGATGATCTGCATTGCCCGATACATGCTGGAGCTCATGTTGCCACTGTAGCACAAATGGGAAATATAGCATATCGCAGCGGCAAAAAACTGGAATGGAACGAAGCCAACGGTGGATTTACCGATAACGCCATCAATAAGCAATACATGATGAAGGAATATCACAATGGGTATAAATTGCCTAAAGTGTGATCTTGATACGATTTTAGATTTTTCGCTATTTGTCTTCTTCTAATCGTGCTCAAGAGGGCTGCGCCGTTTACGAATTACGATTTTGGATTTTTTGTTGATAATGCGTTCACGTTCACAACGCTGTGAACACTTCGTCTAAAAAGTGCCAATGATTATTATAGCCACGGGAAGCAACGCGATAAAACACAGAAGCCAACCATAAAACCTGCGCTGTTGTACGCGTAAACCCCAATTTATTAAGATGATGATGGAAAAGATCAAACCAATGATTATCATGAAAAAATACCCGTACATTAAACCTTCTCCTAACGTAAGATGAGGTTCACGCATGTTTTTTAGTCTGATATCCAGCAATAGTACCAATGAGGCAAATGATAAATAAAGAATATAAAAAATGATGGAGATGGGATATGTTTTGAAAATGTCCCAAAGCCTGGTTATTGTGTTCATAAATAATTAATACGAAATACCTCAAAGGGTAACCCAATCCGCGTTAAGGATTGAAGCGTATACGGGCATGTGGTTAATGCCCGTGTAGTATAAGCGAAAAGCCTGGCCGCAGGCAACGCCCTGATTTAGTTGGCGGTTAAGAGTTGGCAGAAATCATATCTCTCATTCAATCAAGTAAGTCATGGTTCAGACAATATGCAGGCCAGGCCTTTGCACACCGCACTTCGACGGAGCTCAGTGTGACACCCTTTTTTAGTTTGCAGCTATGAGGTGACAATAGCAACCTCTCTCAACTTTACAACTTTTCAAAAAGGTGTACCAGTCAAACTAAATAAAAAAATCTCACCCAACCACTTGAAAATCAAAAAAGAAGTCCGTACTTTTGCAGTCCCTAAAAACTGCCCGTCGTGTTGGCGTGCTTAAAAGGGAAAAATAAATAAACAAAAAAAGGAAGAATGCCTACTATTCAACAATTAGTTAGAAAAGGTAGAGTAGCTCTGGTTGACAAGAGTAAGTCGCCAGCGTTGGACAGCTGTCCACAGCGAAGAGGCGTGTGCACCCGTGTGTACACCACTACCCCTAAGAAACCAAACTCAGCAATGCGTAAAGTTGCCCGTGTGCGCTTAACCAACGGAAAAGAAGTAAACGCTTACATCCCCGGAGAAGGCCACAACTTACAGGAGCACTCAATCGTGTTGATCCGCGGCGGTCGTGTTAAAGACTTACCGGGTGTACGTTACCACATCATCCGTGGTGCATTGGATACCTCAGGTGTTGCAGGTCGTAACCAGCGTCGTAGTAAATATGGTACTAAACGCCCTAAACCAGGTCAGGCAGCTGCACCAGCGGGCAAAGGCGGTAAAAAGAAATAATTAAAGGAGGATAGTAACAATGAGAAAGTCAAAACCAAAAAAGAGAATTATCCTTCCTGATCCAAAGTTCAATGATACTTTGGTAACAAGGTTCGTAAACAATATGATGTATGATGGTAAAAAATCTACCGCATACGCTATATTCTATAACGCTGTTGAGATAGTTGAGAAAAAGACTAACGAAAACGGTTTAGATACCTGGAAAAAAGCTTTGAACAACGTAATGCCTGCTGTAGAAGTAAAAAGCCGCCGTGTAGGTGGTGCTAACTTCCAGGTGCCTACTGAAGTTCGCCCTGACCGTAAACTGGCTTTGGGCATGAAATGGCTGATAAGCTATGCACGTCGTCGTGGTGAAAAAACCATGATGGAGAAATTAGCAGGTGAGATCATTTCGGCTGCAAAAGGCGAAGGTGCCGCAGTGAAGAAGAAAGAAGATACGCACAAGATGGCTGAAGCTAACAAGGCGTTCTCACACTTCCGTTTTTAATTAGTGAATTAGCGAATTAGTGAATTAGTGAGTGAATTAGTGAATTTTTAACATCAAGTTGATATTAAAATCACTCATTCGCTAAATCACTCATTCACTCAATAAACAAAGTATGTCAAGAGATCTTAAATATACAAGAAACATAGGTATTGCCGCTCACATCGATGCTGGTAAGACCACTACAACCGAGCGTATCCTTTACTATTCTGGTGTTAGTCACAAGATTGGTGAGGTGCACGAGGGTGCTGCTACAATGGACTGGATGGCGCAGGAGCAGGAGCGTGGTATCACTATCACATCAGCTGCTACTACCGTTAACTGGAAATACCGTGGCCACAACTACCACATGAACATCATCGATACTCCGGGACACGTGGACTTTACCGTTGAGGTAAACCGTTCACTGCGTGTATTGGATGGTTTGGTGTTCTTATTTTCAGCTGTTGACGGTGTTGAGCCGCAATCAGAAACTAACTGGCGTTTGGCTAACAACTACAACGTACCACGTATTGGTTTCGTTAACAAAATGGACCGTTCTGGCGCTGACTTCTTAAACGTGGTAAAACAGGTTAAAGAAATGCTGGGCAGTACTGCTATTCCATTGCAATTACCAATCGGCGCTGAAGATAACTTCAAAGGTGTGGTTGATTTGATCAACTGGAGAGGTATCGTTTGGAATGAGCACGATAAAGGTATGACCTTCACTGAAGTGCCAATCCCTGCTGATATGGTGGAAGAAGCTACCGAGTGGAGAGAGAAATTACTGGAAGCAGTAGCTGAGTTTGATGATCACCTGATGGAGAAATTCTTCGAAGATCCAACTACCATCACTGAGCGCGAAGTATTGGATGCATTACGCCAGGCTACTTTGGCCGGTAAGATCGTACCGATGACTTGCGGTTCATCTTTCAAAAACAAAGGTGTACAAACCATGCTGGATTACGTGATGGAGCTTATGCCTTCACCATTAGATTCAAAAGGTGTGGTTGGTCATAACCCTGATACAGGTGCAGAAGTATTGGTAAAACCAGATGTAAAAGAACCGTTTGCAGCATTGGCATTTAAAATTGCTACCGACCCGTTTGTAGGCCGTTTATGCTTTATCCGTGTTTACTCAGGTAACCTGGACGCTGGTTCGTACATCTACAACATGCGTTCAGAATCAAAAGAGCGTATCAGCCGTATATTCCAGATGCACGCTAACAAGCAAAATCCTATCCCTAACGTAGGTGCGGGTGATATTGCTGCGGTAGTAGGCTTTAAAGATATCAAAACAGGTGATACCCTTTGCGACGAGAAATACCAGTTGGTTCTGGAATCAATGGTATTCCCTGACCCGGTTATCGGTTTAGCTATTGAGCCTAAAACTCAGGCTGACGTTGATAAATTAGGTATTGCGTTAGGCAAATTGGCCGAAGAGGATCCAACCTTCCGTGTACAAACCGACCAGGACACTGGCCAAACGGTTATCAGCGGTATGGGCGAGTTGCACCTTGATATTTTGATGGACCGTCTGAAACGCGAGTTTAAAGTTGAAGTTAACCAGGGGGCACCACAGGTAGCTTACAAAGAAGCTATCACCGGTACTGTACAACACCGTGAAACATACAAGAAACAAACTGGTGGTCGCGGTAAATTTGCTGACATCCAGGTGGTTATTTCTCCGGCTGATGATAACAAAGAAGGCTTGCAGTTTGTGAACGAGATCGTTGGTGGTTCAATCCCGCGTGAGTTTATCCCATCGGTAGAAAAAGGCTTCAAAGCTGCAATGGACAATGGTGTATTAGCTGGCTATCCATTAACCAGCTTAAAAGTTCGTTTGATCGATGGTTCGTTCCACGCAGTCGATTCGGATGCATTATCTTTCGAAATTGCAGCACGTTCGGCTTACCGCGAAGCATTGCCAAAATGTAAACCGGTATTGCTGGAGCCAATCATGAAGATCGAGATATTGACCCCTGAAGAAAACATGGGTGATGTTATCGGTGATATGAACCGTCGTCGTGGCCAGCTGCAAGGTATGGACACCCGTGCAGGTTCACAGGTGATCAAAGCAATGGTACCACTTTCGGAAATGTTTGGTTATGTAACCCAGTTACGTACTATCACTTCAGGCCGTGCAACTTCAACAATGGAGTTTGATCACTATGCTGAAGCACCACGTAACGTTCAGGAGGAAGTAGTTGCTAAGTCGAAGGGACGTAAGCAAGTTGCTATCGATTAAGTTAAAAAGGTTGTAGCAGTTGTATTGGTTGAAGTGGTTAAACTAACTACTATAACTAATACAACCACTACAACTAATATAACCAATACAACAAATAAATAAATAACTAATCCCTAATAAATAGCTCTTAGGGTTGGTTTTAAAAACAAATAACATGAGCCAAAGAATCAGAATCAAATTAAAATCGTACGATTACAACCTGGTTGATAAATCAGCTGAGAAGATCGTAAAGACAGTAAAACCTACGGGTGCTGTAGTAAGCGGACCGCTTCCGCTGCCAACTGAAAAGAAAATTTTCACTGTACTGCGTTCACCGCACGTAAACAAAAAGGCGCGCGAGCAATTCCAACTATGCTCTTACAAGAGATTATTGGATATCTACAGCTCAAACTCAAAAACTGTTGACGCTTTAATGAAGCTTGAATTGCCAAGCGGCGTTGAAGTTGAGATCAAGGTGTGATAGCACCGGAAGATCAGATATTAGAAAGCCATTAGGAAACTGATGGCTTTCTTTTTGTTTAGCTAAGTTGTATATTTTTGTACGGCACACTACCGTGTATTTATCTTTAACCTTAGCTTACTTATGAAAACATTACATCTTACCATTATTGCATTACTCTTTTTTGCCGGCGTTCGCGCGCAAGAAACAACAAAAGCTGACTCTTCGGTTATCAGCCTGAAAAAATATCTGACAAATAATGTCCACCTGCCCACAGCGGCGATAGAGAACCATGTCCAGGGAACAGTTGTGGTGAGCTTTAAAGTAGATGATAATAAAAATATCACCGAAGCTCATGTTGTAAAATCATTGAGCAAGGAATGTGATACAGAAGTTTTACGGGTATTCAAAGAGTACCACAAAGCCTTGTCTTTATCGCCCGCAGAGTACACTGCCGGAGTATCGTTTTTAATTCAAAATAGAAACGATGAACGAAAGATCATGACAGTTAATCAAAGTCCTTACCAGAATTTTTTATTTGATATCAATGTGATTGCACATGTTTCGAATTAAGTCATACTATAGAATATGTATTGGGAAGCCATTCAGAAGCGAGTGGCTTTTTTTTGCCTACATAATTTAAAGGATTTTAATAACTAATATCTTATTAACCCACCGCTAATATAAAATAACCTATTTTGATTAATAAGGAAACAACGGTTTGAAAGACTTAGGTCTATCTGAGCAATCTGCTGCGTGATGTTTTTGTTTGAAGGGTATTGACCTTGATTGTCGATCATGTTGCTGATTTTATTCAGATAGAAAAAATCCTCGAAATAGATTGACCCATCCGATAAAACATTCATGGTATCAAGAAAACCATTGACAGTGTATAAAACTGAGAAAGTTTGCCCGTTGTCTTTTGAAATATACACCACGCCGCCGGTTGTGTTTGTAAAGATTGATTTATATAACCAGCCATTCTTATCTACGCAAATCGCCAAAATATGATTGTCAGTGATATTATCATTATTTTGAGCTGTCCAGTTCAAACCGCCATCTGTCGACTTAAATAATATAAGTCCAAGGCTCATTACATACAAATCACCGTTGTTTAATCTATAGGGAAAAATATAACCGGTGTTTGCTGGTAGTCCTGCCGCTGATGATGCCCAGCTTTTGCCCTTGTCCGGCGAAGTAAAGATGTCATTGGAGTTACCTGTAAACATTAAGCTGCCGCCACTGAATCCCATATCTTGTATATACTCTGATTTATTAAAATTGGCAGGTGTAATGTCTGTCCATGTACTACCCAAATCCTTTGAATAAAAAATGCCATCGGCTTTGGTTGTCACAAAGATTTCATCTGTTGGCGAAGTCACTACTCCAAGTATGCTATGGCTCGCTCCCAAACCTTTAACCGGATTCCAGGAAACGCCATTGTCGTCTGAATATCGTAATGAATTGTTACCGCTGAAACATGATAAAAGCCTACCGGTAGATAAGGAAACAATATTTATCGGTTCACTATTGTACGGAGTACATGCAGAGATGGAGCCACCCGGGCCCGGTGAAGTAGCAGTAGCGTGTATTATAACCGAATCTGCTTTAGTATTTCCATCCATTGCTACCGCGCTCAGAGTTTGTGAGCCTTGATTTGCAGCCAGTCGCCATAAATATTTAACAGTACCATCAGCTTTGGTTTTTAATTGAAAGGATAGGTCACTGTTGCAACCCGAACCTGTAAATTGAACTACTACATTGCCTAACGGGCTTCCATTCTGTGTAACCTTAACCAAAATACTATCATTAACAGGGAACCCTATACCTGAAGACTGGTTATCTCCCGAAAGTAAACTGATTTTAATGGGTATTGTCTGCGGAGTAGGTTTATGATTGTCTTTTGAGCAACTGTAAAGCAATGATAGAAATACCGTAAAGATTAATAAAGATTTAGGCATGGTGTTATTAATTTGCTATTAACTATAAAAATAGTAAAAACAATTCATAATAACATATAAATATAGTCGCCAACATTTCTTAATACTTTGGCTGAACTGGTTTAAGATTTCGATGTAGTCTTTCAAATTCCCATTATTAGAAGTAACCGGAAGATTCAAACCGGCGAGAGGCTTTTGCTATATTACTTATTGTTATATGCGGAAATGACTTTTTTTGATTTTCCCTGCAACGGTTTAAAATTCAGGACGTCTTTTAATAAGTAAATTCTAAACTTAGGGAAGATGCTTAAAAATTACTTCAAGATCGCCTGGCGCAATTTGCTTAAAAGCAAGGTTTATTCGTCCATCAACGTATTGGGTTTGGCTTGTGGTATGGCGGTGGCCATGCTCATCGGCTTTTGGATGTACGATGAACTGACGTATAACCATTATCACGCAAATCACGAAAAGATAGCGCAGGTAATGATCACCCAAACCTTTAACAATGAAAAGGGTACCGGGGAGGCTATGGCTATTCCCCTGGGCATGGAACTGCGCAATAAGTATAATTCAGATTTTAAGTATGTAACCCTCACTTCATGGAACTTTGGGTTCATTGTTGGCGCGGGCGAAAAGAAGTTGTCTAAATCTGGTATGTGGGTTCAGCCTGAATTCCCGGTAATGATGGGGCTGCAGAAGTTGAATGGCACAATGAAAGGTTTAACTGATCCATCGTCAATCCTGATCGATCATTCGCTGGCAGTGGCATTATTTGGCGGCGATGATGTTGTTGGCAAGACCGTCCGCATCAATAACAAATTTGATTTTAAAGTAGCCGGCGTTTACAAGGACATTCCCAAGAATTCCTCATTTAACGATACGCACTTCCTAATGGCCTGGGATAAATACCTGACTACCGAAAAGTGGGTGCAGCGCTCATCAACTCAATGGGATAACCACAGTTTCCAGGTCTTTTTGCAAATGAACGATAATGTAAGTATGGCTAAAACCTCTGCCAAGATCGAACTTATTACACAGAAATATGTAAAGAAGGAAGAAGGCGACGAGCACTTGTTGCTGCAACCAATGGATAAATGGCGCTTGTACAGCGATTTTGAAAACGGAAAGATCAAAGGCGGGCGCATCCAGTATGTTTGGCTTTTCGGGATTATTGGGGTGTTTGTATTATTGCTGGCCTGTATCAACTTTATGAACCTGAGTACAGCACGCTCTGAAAAACGGGCCAAAGAAGTGGGCATCCGTAAAGCTATTGGTTCGGTAAGAAAACAGCTTATTATACAGTTCCTGAGCGAATCAGTATTAATGGCTTGCCTGGCGTTGGTATTTGCAGTATTGATCGTGCTGGCAGCACTGCCATTCTTCAATATTATAGCCGATAAATCCATGTCCATTCCGTGGAGTAATGGAATCTTTTGGCTGGTCATCTTTCTGTTTACTGCTTTTACTGGGTTTGTATCGGGTAGTTATCCGGCGTTTTATTTGTCAGGATTTAATACAGTTAAGGTTTTAAAAGGAACTTTCCGCGCAGGCCGTTTCGCAGCTATTCCGCGTAAGGTGCTGGTGGTGCTGCAGTTCACTATATCTGTTACGCTGATCATCGGTACCATCATCGTGTTCAGGCAGATCAACTATGCCAAGGACAGGCCGGTAGGATATTCACGGGAAGGGCTGATCTCTATCGATATGAATACCCCTGATATCTACGGGCATTATGATGCGATAAGAAACGACCTGATCAATACCGGAGTGGTGGAAAATATGGCCGAATCATCTAGCCCAACTACTGGGGTTTACAGCAACCAGATCGGATATGAATGGGAGGGGAAACAGGCTGGCACTAACCCGCTTTTTGGCACAATAGCCGTAACCAGGGATTTTGGTAAAACCATTGGCTGGCACATACGCCAGGGTCGCGATTTTTCACGCGAATTTGCAACCGATACCAGCGCCATGATATTGAATCAAAGCGCCGTAGAACTAACAGGCTTTAAAGATCCGATAGGGAAGATCATCCGCAAGGATAATAAAGCGTATACCGTTGTGGGTGTTATCGATAATATGGTAATGCAATCGCCATACATGCCTGTAAAGCCTACTATCTTTTTTGTGGATTACAATTGGGCAAACATTATAACAGTAAAAATCAAACCTACTGTCGCAGTCCAGGATGCACTGCCCAAAATCGGGAATGTGTTCAAGAAATATAACCCCGCAAGTCCGTTCGATTACCAGTTTACGGATGAAAATTATGCCAAGAAGTTCTCTGACGAGGAGCGCATAGGTAAGTTGGCGTCGATATTTGCTATCCTGGCTATATTTATTTCCTCATTGGGACTGTTCGGCTTAGCATCTTTCGTGGCTGAGCAACGCACTAAAGAGATCGGTGTACGCAAAGTATTAGGTGCGTCGGTATTCAATTTATGGAAGATGCTATCCAAAGATTTTGTCGGACTGGTAGTCATATCCTGTGTAATTGCCGCGCCAATAGCCTGGTATTTCCTCAGCGGATGGCTTAAAGGATATCAATATCACACCTCAATTTCCTGGTGGATATTTGTGGTGTCATGCTTAGGAGCTTTGCTGATTACCTTGCTGACCGTAAGTTTCCAGGCGATAAAGGCTGCAGTTGCGAATCCGGTTAAGAGCCTTCGCTCAGAATGAGCTATGGCTCTCGAAGAGAGTCTAAGGTCGGAATGGTTAGTTAACCAGTAAATGAGAGTTGAGAATAAAAAAGCCATCAGCTAGTCAGCTGATGGCTTTTGGTATTGTACAGGTTGATTAATCAACGCAATCAATTAATTATTCAAATCAGCGGTCTAGCCACGACCCAGTAACTCATCCAGCTTATTCCGCTCGGTTTGCAGTTCACGGGCCAGGCGCAGTTCCTTTTCTGTGGCTTTTGCTTTATAGGTTTTATACTCTTCCTCTATTTCTTCATAAAGCTCAGTACGATGTCTTGCTTCGTGTTTGTGTTTGGCAGTAGTTCCAATTACAATTGCCAATGCCAATCCCAAAACAACTACCAAACCAACCATCACGAGGTTATAAGTCGATTTTGATAAGTTAATTCCAAACAGGCTGATGGTATCAGATGGGGTACTGCTTGATTGTGTAGAAGTTGGTTCCTTCGAAGCATTAGTTGCCACTGTTTTTAAACTATCTATCAGTTTTGCATCGGTACTCATTTTGGCCTGCGCAGCTTTTGCATCATTACGCACTTTAGCAAGTGTATCACTCACATTCTTCCATAATGCGGCTAGCAAAGGCTGTTGAAAGCGCAAGGTTTTGCTCAGCATGTATTGATATTGGTTGTTGAGGCTTTTTGCATTCAGCTGATTTGGGTCAGCCGGGGTTTTTAAATCAGGCTGAGTAGTATCAGTAGTAGCCGGTGCAGTCGGTTGCTGAGCAGGTTTTGTTGCTGGTGGGTTAGTTTTTGCTACTTGCTGTGCAGGATTTGCAGTTGTTGTAGCCGGTGGATTAACTGCAGGCGATATCCTGTGACGACGATAAAGAGGCTTTGCCGCTGGTTGTACGGCAGGCTTTGTAACAGCCTGTTCAACTGTAGGTTCCGCCTTTTTTTCAGGCTCAGCTTTTTTTGTAGTGTCCTGGGCATTTGCCGCATTACACACAAAAACACAAAGGAAGAAGAACAGGAAACCGGGTAACAGAAAGCGTTTAGTCATGGTAACATATTTTAGATTTCAAGTTAATTAATAACTAAATAACTTTTATGAAAAATGTTTTATTCCTTTTATACTGATTTCGTTGAACAAAAGATATACTAATTTAAAGAAAAATGTGACCGGTAATATCAAGCAATAATTAAGCTTTGATTATAAATTATGCATCGCATACTTATATTAGCGACATGAATATAGGTATTATCGGTTTGGGCGACATGGGAAAGCTGTATGCCAAAGCCTTTGCAAAGGCTGGTTATGCAGTCAGTGGTTGCGATCTGCCCGAGAACAGGGAACGTTTGGAAGAAGAGCTCAACCCCCTTGGCATTACGATAAAAGACAACGGTAGCGATGTAGCCCGTTCCAGCGACCTGGTGGTTTACTCTGTTGAGGCCGACCGTCTTGAAGAAGTAGTAACAGCTTATGGGCCGTCTACCAAATACGGCGCTATTGTTGCCGGGCAAACCTCTGTTAAACATCCCGAGATAGCCATATTTGAGAAATATCTGCCTGCCGATGCGCAGATCATCACCTTTCACGCTATGCACGGACCGGGTTTTGAGCCTAAGGGGCAGAAGCTGATATTGATAAAACATAGGGCAGGTGATGAAGCCTATCAGCGAATGTTGGAGCTGTTTACCGCTGTTGAAACAGATATTGTCGAAATCCCCGATTATCACGAACACGACAAAATAGTAGCCGATACCCAGGCCGTCACCCACGTAGGTTTCGAAAGTATGGGCACGGCGTGGAAGGAAGCAGGATTTTTCCCCTGGGATAATGGATCGTATGTAGGAGGGATAGACAATGTGAAGATATTGACCACCCTGCGCATCTTCAGCTATAAAGCGCACGTGTATGCAGGATTGGCGATACTGAATCCGTATGCACGGCAACAAGTAAAACGATATGCAGTATCTGAATCGGAGTTGTTTAAGCTGATGATCAAGGAAGAAAGGCAGCTTTTCCGCGACCGTTTATACCGTGCACGAGACTTTGTTTTCCACGAAAGTCGCAAACCTATTATGCTGAGTGATAAAGTGATGAAAGAATTCTCGTTATCGCAAAATCACGAATTACAGAAACCAAACTCGCACCTAAGCATATTGAGCATGGTTGATGCCTGGTATCATCTGGGCGTAAACCCTTATGATAACCTGATCTGCCAGACGCCGCCTTTCCGCCTGCGTTTAGGTATTGCTGAATACCTGTTCAAAAATGAAGAATTGCTGGAAGAATCTATAGAAACGGCGTTGTTCGATAAAACCATCCGCGGGGATGATCTGGAGTTCCATTCAGCAGTAAGGGAATGGTCGGCTATCATCGGCTATGGCGATATGGAAGGTTACAAAAAGCACTTTAATGATGTGCAGGCATTCTTTAAGGATCGGCTGGAAGATGGTAAGAAGCAGAGTGCTGAGTTGATCAGGAGGTTGATGACGGAGTAAAACCCTACGCGTCATGGCGAGGAACGAAGCCATCTCTACATAAGCAAATCAAGTGTGCAATAATTTGTCTCTTGAAGGATATCGCCTGTATCATTTCTTAAAGCATTCTGCATTCAAGGAATACACGGACATTGATCTGTATAGTTTAGAGATGGCTTCGTTCCTCGCCATGACGTGGCGGCTTACTTCGCACCAAACAGCGTCCACGGATAAGCCTTCATATCCCTCAAATACGGACTCATCCAATTATATTCAGGGTGCTTGGCAAAATAAGGCTTAGCCAGGAAATCATCGCCTGAGGGATGCCCCATGTGCGCCCAAAACTGCATTTTCTTAGCCAGATCAGTAGTGGTTACTTTGCCTTGCACCGCACCCATAGGCCAGTAGGGGCCTTCATTCCAGGCGGGTTCACCTCTTGGGTCAAGGTCTATGTGCCCGTCTATTACACAACGGTCGAGTACATTTTTATTGTCGATAGCGCTGTAGGTATCGCCTTCAATGGTTTTACCGGTTGCTTCATCCAGCTTACCTTTGTAGTCAACAGCAACAAGCTTTTCCATACGCAGGCGGCGGGCATTCGGTGAACTGGTTTTATTGTTGACATCAAACGTGGTTTCTTCTTTTATCAGCTTAGGATCGATAGGAAAGTTGGAGCCGATGATGGCCGTATCTTTTGATCGCCATAATTTGAAATCTTTCATTCCCAGTTCCAGTTTGGCCACCTCGTTGGTTTTGGTATCGCCAATGAGCCAGTCGTTTGCGTAGCCGCCATTGTTATCCGTGGTCATGATCTTTACAACATCATCAATGCTATTAGCATATTGGGCTGCCTTTCGTGCACGAACAAACTCCGGAGTTTTGGTCGTGTCGAACCCTTTGAACTGGGTTATGGTAGTTTCTGTGATCAACATGCCGCTGCTGGTAATCACAAAGTCATCGCCGCTATGGATAAAGCCCGGCGCACAATCCATCAGCATATGGTTGCCTTTGGCGGGTTTGATATCAGCAATAACATTCCAGCGTTCACCTTCAATGTAATCTGTCCAGTTATTATGTGCTATGACAATCTTGCCATCTTTGGTATACTTACCATTGGCAATAAAGGCGCTGCAATTGCCGGGAGCACGGTTATCGCCACTACCGGGTTTGGTTTTGTTCATTAATTGCGGCAGATAATAAGATGACAGGTCGATATTCGCATTCAGTGCTACAAGGTCGAGTGAGTCATATTTCATACCCTTCGCTCTTAAGCCTTCAGCCATGCCGATCAACTCCTGCTGATATTCCGTATCAATCTTGCTCCACATAAAGCGTCCGGCTGCTTCGCGGTACCATGCCCAGTTTTTGTTGGTGGTATGCGGCAAGTAAAATTGAAACACTTTTATTAAGGTGTCGATCTCTTTCGAAACCAGGTAGCCATGCTGGTAACCAACATCGTGCGGCGAACCTTCCAGGTGCACATAGATCCAACCGTTCTTATCTTCACGGCTCGAACCGGCAAGCGGATCGTGTGGTTTGGGTTTGCAGGAAAAAATTAATGATAACAGAAGTACAAGTGGGGTGAGTTTGAAGGCTGTTTTCATGATCAGTTAATTGATGGTTGAATATAGGAAATTGCATTCAGACTTACGAAGTTTCTAAAACTTAGTAAGTCTATTTTAATGTAGCTGCCGCGAGCTTCCAGCTCGTGGTTACGATTTGCATAAGCTTTCAGCTTATAAATGTCGCAAGTTGAAAACTTGCAGCATGCAACTCACGAGTTGTAAACTCGCGAGAGCAGGTTATGAATTTGAGTGTCTAACCCTAATAAGCTATATAGGCTGTCTAATTTATCGCCCGCTATTAAATGCAGAGAATAAAAAACATAAGTATCATTTTATCTGCTATTGGATTAGCTCTTTTCTTAATCCTTTTTGTAAATCTTGATTCAAACATAGAAGGCAAGGCGGCTATTTATCAGGCTGGTGGAAGTATTATTTATTTTGGACTGGTATTCGGAGTGTTATTGTTCAAGTTCAAAAGCGATCGTAAGATTTTTCAGCGGACAATGTTTGCTTTAGCTGCCTTACCTTTTATCGTCGCAATAATAATATTCTTCGCACTCTCGGGTACTCACGCTTAAAGCTTTCGTTTACAGGATAAGACAGGTTGAACAACTGGAGATGGCCTTTGTAAATCAACTCAATCCAACCCGATCAACCCCTCTCTCCATCAACCATTTTACCCCTTCTAAATAAATTATAAAAAATAATTGCGCAAGTATTTGACAGTTAATCTAAAATATCTATCTTTGCCGTCCCTTTCGGGGGAATAATAATGCCTTGAACGAAGCCCTACTGCTTCGATGGGCACAAAACAAAATAAGAAAATGTCAGGAATAATTGGTAAAAAAGTAGGAATGACCAGCATTTTCGACGAAACAGGGAAGAACATTCCTTGCACAGTAATCGAAGCTGGCCCTTGTGTTGTAACACAAGTGAAGTCTGTAGATGCAGACGGCTACGCAGCTGTTCAGCTAGCGTATGGTGAGAAAAAAGAAAAGAACACCCCTGCTCCCTTAAAAGGTCATTTCCAAAAAGCCGGTACTACGCCAAAGCGCAGACTGGTAGAATTCAAAACTTTCGAAGATCAAAAAAATCTGGGTGACACTGTTACCGTGGAGATTTTTGCTGCGGGAGATTTTGTGGATGTGGTTGGTACCTCAAAAGGTAAAGGTTTTCAGGGTGTGGTAAAGCGTCACGGTTTTGGCGGTGTGGGTATGCAAACCCACGGTCAGCATAACCGTTTACGTGCGCCAGGTTCTTTGGGTGCATCATCATGGCCTTCACGCGTATTTAAAGGTATGCGCATGGCTGGTCAAACTGGTAACGTTCGTGTTAAGGTTCAGAATCTTGAGATCCTGAAAGTTTATCCTGAGCAAAACCTGTTAGTAGTTAAAGGTTCTATCCCCGGAGCTAAGGGTTCATTCGTAATAGTGGATAAATAAGATGGAAGTTAAAGTATTAAACGTATCAGGTAAAGAAACAGGTGCCAAGGTGCAACTTCCTGACTCCGTATTCGGAATCGAACCTAACGATCACGCTATCTATCTTGACGTTAAGCAATATCTTGCTAATCAGCGTCAGGGTACTCACAAAGCAAAACAGCGTAACGAAATTGCAGGTTCAACCCGCAAATTATATAAGCAAAAAGGTACAGGCGGTGCACGTGCCGGTAGCGTAAAATCACCTTTATTTAATGGTGGTGGCCGTGTATTCGGTCCGCAGCCGCGCGATTACAGCTTCAAATTAAACAAGAAACTGAAATCACTGGCCCGTAAATCAGCTTTATCATACAAAGCAAAAGATAACAGCATTGTAGTATTAGAAGATTTTAGCTTCGATACAGTTAAAACCAAAAACTACGTAAAGCTGGTGGCAGACCTTAATGTAAGTGATGTAAAAACACTTTTAGTATTGCCTGCTGCAAATAACAATGTGTATTTATCAAGCCGTAACCTGAAGAAAAGCAAAGTGATCACTGCCGATCAGCTTAACACTTATGACGTGTTAAACGCCGGTACACTTTTGTTAACTACAGGAGCCGTTAAAACTTTGGAGGAAGCATTAGCTAAGTAATTATGGAAATTTTAAAGAAACCCTTACTTACTGAAAAAGTAGCTCAATTAACTGAGAAGCTTAACCGCTATACCTTTAAGGTAGATCACAGGGCAAACAAGATTCAGATCAAACAGGCAATTGAGAAAATGTATGGTGTAAATATCACTGCGGTGAACACCATGAAATACGTTGGAAAACTAAAAAGTCGTAACACTAAAGCAGGTGCAGTTTCTGGCCGCGCTGCTGCTTACAAGAAAGCGATCATTACGTTGAAAGACGGCGAAACTATAGACTTTTACAGCAATATTTAATAGAGATGGCAGTTAAAAGATTCAAACCGGTTACCCCCGGTACCCGCTTTAGGATAGATACGAGTACTTCTGATATTACAACAAATGTTCCCGAAAAGTCATTGGTTGTAGCATCGAACAAAAGATCTGGCGGCCGTAATAATAGCGGTAAAATGACTATGCGCTACTTAGGCGGTGGTCACAAACAAGCATACAGGTTGATCGACTTTAAACGTAATAAGTTCGATATCCCTGCAAAGGTAGCTACTATCGAGTATGACCCTAACCGTTCAGCCCGTATAGCACTGTTACACTTTGCTGATGGCGAGAAAAGATACATGATCGCGCCGGAAGGATTAAAAGTTGGACAAACTGTAGTAGCAGGCGAAACAGCAGCACCAGAAGTAGGAAATACTTTACCATTAAAGAATATCCCTCTTGGTTCAATCATTCACAATATTGAATTGAACCCTGGTCAGGGTGGTACTATCGCACGCAGTGCAGGTACTTACGCTCAGCTTTCAGCACGCGACGGTAAATATGCTATCATCAAATTGCCTTCAGGCGAAACCCGTATGATCCTGGCAACTTGCCTGGCAACCATCGGTACAGTTTCAAATGGCGAAAGAGCAAATGCTGTATTAGGTAAAGCTGGCCGTAAACGCTGGTTGGGCCGTCGTCCAAGAGTTCGTGGTGTAGCGATGAACCCGGTAGATCACCCTATGGGTGGTGGTGAAGGCAGGGCCTCAGGTGGTCACCCACGCTCTCGCAAAGGTTTATTGGCTAAAGGCTTTAAAACCCGCGACAAAAAGAAATCATCGGATCGTTATATCATTGAAAGAAGGAAAAAATAATGGCTCGTTCAATTAAAAAAGGACCTTATATAGATCATAACCTTGAGAAAAAGGTTGTGACACTGAATGATTCTAATAAGAAATCAGTAGTAAAAACGTGGTCACGTCGTTCCATGATCTCTCCTGATTTCGTTGGTCATACATTCGCGGTACACAACGGTAACAAGTTTATCCCTGTGTATGTAACAGAAAACATGGTTGGTCACAAGCTGGGAGAGTTTGCGCCAACCCGTACATTCCGCGGTCACGCAGAAAAGAAAAAATAACAGGCAATGGAAGCAACAACAAAAATTAAGAAGTCTGTATTAATCAGACAGCAAAAGGAGGCTGCAAAGGCTCAGCAAGGAGGAGCTTCTGTTGCTAAGTTACAGGACTGTCCAACTTCACCACGCAAAATGCGTTTGGTAGTTGACCTGATCCGCGGAGAGAATGTAGAAAAAGCATTGTATATCCTGAAATATACCAATAAAGAAGCTGCTATCCGTGTAGAGAAATTATTGCTGTCAGCTATCAAAAACTGGGAAGCAAAAAACGAAGGCAAACGTGTTGAGGATAGCGCTCTATATGTAAAAGAGGTATCAGTAGGTGGTGGCCGCCAGTTGAAAAGACTGCGTCCGGCTCCTCAGGGCCGTGGATATCGTATCCGCAAACGCTCAAACCATGTAACTCTTATTGTGGACAGTAAAAACGATAACAATTAATTTAAGATGGGACAGAAAGCACATCCAATAGGTAACAGATTAGGAATCATCAGAGGTTGGGATTCTAATTGGTTCGGTGGCAATAACTACTCCGATAAATTAGTTGAAGACGAAAAGATCCGCAAGTATATTTCAGTACGTATCGCTAAAGGCGGTATATCTAAAGTAGTTATCGAGCGTACTTTGAAACGCATTACCGTTACTATCCACACTGCCCGTCCGGGTATTGTAATAGGTAAAGGTGGCCAGGAAGTTGACAAGATCAAAGAAGAGTTGAAGAAACTGACCAAAAAAGATGTTCAGATCAACATTTTTGAGATCAAACGCCCTGAACTTGATGCACAATTAGTTGCTGAAGGTATAGCAAAACAGCTTGAGGCTCGTATCTCTTTCCGTCGTGCTATGAAAACTACTATTGCTTCAACCATGAGAATGGGTGCTGAAGGAATAAAAGTAATGACATCAGGCCGTTTAGGCGGTGCTGAAATGGCACGTACCGAGCAATATAAAGAAGGAAGAATTCCTCTGCATACTTTCCGTGCAGATATTGACTATGCTTTAGGCGAAGCGCTTACTACTTATGGTAAGATCGGCGTTAAAGTATGGATCTGCAAAGGTGAAGTTTACGGCAAACGTGACTTGTCACCAAACATCGGCAGCACCAGCAGCGCGAGCGGCAAAGGTGGTCGTCCGGAAGGGTCAGCATCATTTGGCGGACGCGGCGGCAACGAAAGAGGCGGCGAACGTGGTGGTGATCGCAGAGGCGGTGACAGAAGAGGTGGCCCAGGCGCGGGTGGTAACAACCAACGCGGCGGTGGCAATCGTCCGGGTGGCCCAGGTCGCCAGGGTGGTGGTCAAGGTGGCAATCGTCCAGGTGGCGGTAATCGTCCAGGCGGTCCAGGAAGAAGATAAAATAGATTTGAGATGTGAGATTTGAGATATGAGAATCACAAATTTTACATCGCATAACGAATTTGAAATTTAAGTATTGATTTGATAGAAGGTTTTCGATAAGAGCTAAGAGATGAAAGTCTCAAATCTCAAATCTCAGATCTCATATCTCAAAGAATAAGAAAATGCTACAGCCAAAAAGAACGAAGTTCAGAAAAATGCAAAAAGGCAGAATGAAGGGGATGGCCACTCGTGGTGCTGAGCTTGCATTCGGATCTTTCGGTATAAAATCACTCGAGCCGGCATGGATCACCAGCCGTCAGATCGAGGCTGCACGTATCGCTGTAACACGTTTTATGAAACGTGAAGGCCAGGTGTGGATCAGGATATTCCCTGACAAACCTGTAACCAAAAAACCAGCTGAGGTACGTATGGGTAAAGGTAAAGGTGCTCCTGAATACTGGGTAGCGGTAGTTCGCCCCGGAAGGATCATCTTCGAAGCCGAAGGTGTGCCACTGGAAGTTGCTAAGGAAGCATTGCGCCTTGCAGCTCAGAAATTACCGGTTCAGACCCGGTTTGTAACACGTAGAGATTACGTAGAAGCATAAAATAAGTTAGCAGTTTTGAGTTTGCAGTTATCAGTTTGATATAGCGGGCTTGGAACTAAGAACTCAAAAACTAATATAAGAAAATGAAGAACTCAGAAATTTTAGAGCTAACGACTGAAGAGTTGACAGCAAGGATCGGCGAGGAGAAGGGTAACCTTACCAAACTGAAATTTGCACATGCAGTTTCGGCCATTGAGAATCCAAGCCGTATCAATAAAGTACGTAAGGATATTGCTCGTTTAAATACTGAATTAACAAAACGCAAAGCAGCGTCAGCTTCTGAAAGTAAATAATAAGCGTCGAAATGGAAAGGAATTTAAGAAAAACACGTACCGGCCTGGTAGTAAGCAATAAGATGGATAAATCTATTGTAGTTGCTGTAGAACGGAAGGTAAAACACCCGATCTATGGTAAGTTCGTAAAGAAAACTACCAAATTTATGGCTCATGACGAAGCTAATACCTGTGGTATTGGCGATACCGTATTGATTATGGAAACTCGCCCGCTGAGCAAAAACAAAAACTGGAGATTAGTTCAAATTGTAGAAAGGGCTAAATAACGATGGTACAACAGGAATCAAGATTAAACGTAGCCGATAACAGCGGAGCTAAAGAAGTTTTAGTGATCCGTGTGTTAGGCGGTACCGGCAAAAGATATGCTTCTATCGGCGATAAGATAGTTGTTACAGTAAAAAGTGCTTTGCCGTCAGGCAACATTAAAAAAGGTACTGTATCAAAGGCCGTAGTGGTAAGAACCAAAAAAGAAATTCGCAGGAAAGATGGTTCATATATCCGTTTCGACGACAACGCAGCAGTTTTGTTAAATAACCAGGACGAGCCAAGAGGTACCCGTATCTTTGGCCCGGTTGCAAGAGAGTTGCGCGAGAAACAATTTATGAAAATTGTATCATTAGCACCGGAGGTATTGTAACATGGAAAAGAAACAAAATGCAAAACCTGCAAAATTAAAGATCCGCAAGGGCGACCTGGTACAGGTTATTGCAGGCGATTCAAAAGGATCAAAAGGTAAAGTATTAGAAGTAATAGTAGATAAAAACCGTGCTATTGTTGAAGGTGCCAATATGGTATCAAAACACACTAAGCCGAACGCTACCAACCCTAACGGCGGTATCGTGAAACAGGAAGCTGCTATACATATCTCTAACCTGGCAGTGGTTGACCCTAAATCAGGTAAACCAACCCGCGTTGGCAGAGCTAAAAATGCTGCTGGCAAATTGGTAAGAGTAGCTAAAAAATCAGGGGAGGAAATTAAGTAATGGCAACTACAACATACGTTCCAAGACTAAAGTCAAAATATAAAGACGAAATCCGCACTGCGCTGAAAGAAAAATTTCAGTACAAAAGCGTAATGCAGGTTCCGAAGCTTGAGAAAATTGCGATCAACCAGGGTGTTGGTGGTGCTACTACTGATAAAAAACTTATTGAGAATACTATCAATGAGTTGAGCACTATCACTGGTCAGCAAGCAGTTTCTTCAAAATCTAAAAAGGATATCTCTAACTTCAAATTGCGTAAAAACATGCCTGTAGGCGTACGTGTAACTTTACGTGATAACAATATGTATGAGTTCCTTGATCGTTTGATCGCTGTTGCTTTGCCACGTATCCGTGACTTCAAAGGTATCAACGATAAAGGTTTCGACGGACGCGGTAACTATACACTGGGTATTACAGAGCAGATCATCTTCCCTGAGATCAACATTGACAAGATCAACAAGATCCAGGGTATGGATATTACCTTTGTAACCTCGGCTACCAATGACGTTGAAGCATTGGAACTGCTGAAAGAATTTGGTTTACCATTTAAAAATCAGAATAAATAATGGCTAAAGAAGGTGTAAAAGCACGCGAAGTAAAACGTGCGAAATTAGTAGCTAAATACGCTGAAAAAAGAGCAGCCCTTAAAGCCGCTGGCGATTATGCAGCATTAGACAAATTGCCTAAAGCAGCATCTCCGGTAAAACTGCACAACCGTTGCAAACTGACCGGCCGTCCGCGTGGTTATATGCGCCAGTTTGGCATCTCACGTGTAACATTCCGTGAAATGGCACTAGAAGGCAAAATACCGGGGGTTAAGAAAGCTTCTTGGTAAACACAAGAGGCAAAAGCTGAAAGGTAAAAGGCGAAAGGTAAAGTAAACCCTTCACCTTTAAGCTTTAGCCTTTCACCTAATAACGAATATTAATCGATGGCAGGTCTACGGATACCACCATCATAAACAACAAATAATGAATACAGATCCAATCGCAGATTATCTTACAAGAGTAAGGAATGCTATTAAAGCCAACCATAGGGTTGTTGAAATTCCTGCATCAAATCTGAAGAAGGAAATCACGAAAGTGCTTTTCGACAAAGGTTACATTACGAATTTTAAGTTTGAAGACAATGGTCCTCAAGGCACTATCAAAGTAGCTTTGAAATACCACCCGATAACTAAGATCCCTGCTATCCGCAGCATTTCACGTATCAGTAAACCAGGTTTGAGAAAATACGCAGGTACGGCAAATTTGCCACGTGTATTAAATGGTTTAGGTATCGCTATCTTGTCAACCTCTAAAGGTGTAATGACCGACAAAGAGGCCCGTCAGCAAAACATCGGCGGCGAGGTATTATGCTACGTTTATTAATCAATAGAGGAGGAATTAACTAATGTCAAGAATAGGAAAAGCACCTATAGCAATACCTTCAGGAGTTACCATTACCGTATCTGACGCAAACGTTATTACTGTAAAAGGACCTAAAGGCGAATTGCACCAGGCGGTTGATAGCGATATCACCGTAGCGCAGGAAGACGGCCATTTATTGGTTCAACGTCCTTCTGACCAGAAACGCCACAAAGCATTACACGGTTTATACCGTGCGCTTTTAAATAACATGGTTGTTGGCGTAACCCAGGGCTATAAAGTAGAACAGGAATTAGTTGGTGTGGGTTACCGTGCTACTAATGCCGGCAATACTTTAGACCTTGTTTTAGGCTACTCTCACCACTACGTGTTTGAATTGCCTAAAGAAATTAAAGTTTCAACCACTGCTGAGAAAGGTAAAAACCCTACCATCATCTTGGAATCAATCGACAAGCAATTGATCGGCCAGGTAGCTGCGAAAATCCGCTCGCTGCGTGCACCAGAGCCTTACAAAGGTAAAGGTATCAAGTTTGTTGGCGAAGTATTGAGAAGAAAAGCAGGTAAATCAGCATCTAAAAAATAATCGTCATGACAGGTAAATTATCAAGAAGAGACAGAATTAAAAAGGGGATCAGAAAGAGACTTTCAGGATCTTCAGAGCGTCCGCGCTTGTCAGTGTACAGGAGTAACAAAGGTATTTATGCCCAGATCATTGACGATGTAACCGGTAAAACTATTGTTTCAGCTTCATCTTTAGCAAAAGATTTCGCTGCAACAGGAACTAAATCAGAACAATCTGTTGCCGTAGGCAAAGCAGTTGCCGCTAAAGCAGTTGCTGCAGGTATCAAAGATGTAGTTTTTGATAGAAATGGTTACCTATATCATGGCCGTGTTAAATCATTGGCCGAAGGTGCACGTGAAGGCGGTTTAAACTTTTAATAGGAACGAGAAATGTCAACAATCAACATAAAAAGAGTAAAAACCAGCGAGATCGAATTGAAAGATCGCCTGGTGAGCATACAACGTGTTGCCAAAGTAACCAAAGGTGGCCGTACTTTCAGCTTCTCTGCTATCGTAGTAGTAGGTGACGAGCACGGTGTTGTAGGTTACGGTTTAGGTAAGGCGAAAGAGGTTACCGAGGCAATTGCCAAAGGTATCGATGATGCTAAAAAGAACCTGGTAAAAGTGCCTATTATCAATGGTACTGTACCTCACGAACAATATGGTAAGTTTTCAGGCGGTTTTGTTTTCATTAAACCAGCTGCAAACGGTACCGGTGTAATTGCAGGTGGTGCGATGCGTGCCGTATTAGAATCTGCAGGTGTACACAACGTATTGGCGAAATCAAAAGGCTCATCAAACCCTCACAACGTGGTTAAAGCAACTGTATCGGCATTATCGCAAATGCGTGACGCTGTTACTGTAGCTCAGCACCGCGGAATTGAAATTGGAAAGGTATTTAACGGATAATCATCATGGCAAAGATCAAAATTACCCAGATTAAGAGCGTGATCGATAGGACCGAGCGCCAGAAAAAAACTGTTGAAGCTTTGGGCTTGAAAAAGATCAACCACAGCGTTGAAGTAGAAGCTACTCCGGCTATCATCGGCATGGTACGTAAAGTTAATCATTTGGTAGCTGTAGAAAATATTTAATATCATGAATCTAAGTAACTTAAAACCTGCAGAAGGTTCTACTAAAACTAGTAAAAGAATTGGCCGTGGTACTGGTTCGGGCCGTGGTGGCACGTCAACCCGTGGTCACAAAGGTGCCGGTTCACGTTCAGGTACAAGCACCAAGATCGGTTTTGAAGGCGGTCAGATGCCATTGCAACGCCGCTTACCTAAGGTAGGTTTCAAAAACCCTAACCGTGTAGAGTATGTAAGTGTAAACCTTGATGCTTTACAAAAATTAGTAGACGATTATAAAGTTTCTGCAATAGATTTTGCAACTTTGAAAGAACACGGTTTAGTTTCGCGTAACGACCTGGTAAAAATCCTGGGCCGTGGCGAACTGAAAGCCAAGTTGGAAGTTAAGGCTCATGCTTTCTCTGCGTCAGCACAAAAAGCAATTGAAGCTGCCGGTGGTACTATTACTAAGTTGTAATTTTCGATGAAGAAATTTATCAATACATTATCCAATATTTGGAAAATTGAGGATTTAAGAGTGCGTATTACTAACACACTCTTATTTCTTTTAATATACCGCATAGGATCATACGTGGTCCTGCCCGGTGTAAACTACGCAACCCTGAACACGCAGAAAGCGAAAGAAGGGCTGGTAGGCTTGCTGAACTTGTTCGCAGGAGGTTCGTTTTCACGTGCCTCTATTTTTGCGTTAGGCGTAATGCCTTACATTTCGGCATCTATCGTTGTGCAGTTACTGGGTATAGCGGTGCCTTATTTCGCCAAACTGCAAAAGGAAGGTGAAAGCGGCCGTAATAAGCTAAACCAATGGACCCGCTACCTGACAATCGGTATTACCGCATTACAGGCTTACGGATATGTGCATTCTCAGATCAATGCTGACCAGATCAGCCCGAATATTAGCATGTTTACATTTAACGTCCTGTCGATTTTTGTATTGACTGCAGGTACATTATTTGTAATGTGGCTGGGCGAAAAGATCACCGATAAAGGTATAGGTAACGGTATCTCCCTGATCATCATGGTGGGTATCATCGCTGGTTTACCGCAGGCGTTCTTCGCTGAGTTTGACAAACGTGTAAACGGACAAGGTGGTTTGATCACTTTCATTGTTGAAATTGTAGCCCTGATTGGTGTAGTAATGTTTACTATCCTGATTGTTCAGGGTACACGTAAAGTTGCCGTGCAGTACGCAAAACGTATTGTTGGTAACAAGCAATATGGCGGTGTGCGTCAGTATATCCCGTTGAAAGTAAATGCTGCAGGTGTAATGCCTATCATCTTTGCCCAGGCATTGATGTTCATCCCTGCTACCATTCCGCAGTTTTTCCCATCAACCGGAACTAACCCTGTGGTAATGGCTTTGGCTAATTACAACTCATGGGAGCACAACTTACTGTTCGCATTCCTGATCATTATCTTTACTTATTTCTATACGGCTATTACGGTTAACCCTAACCAGATGGCTGAGGATATGAAAAAGAATGGTGGTTTTGTTCCGGGTGTTAAACCAGGCAAATCAACTGCTGACTTTATCGATGGTGTGATCTCAAGAATCACTTTACCGGGTTCGATATTCCTGGCGATCATCGCCATCATCCCTGCTTTTGCAACTATTATTGGTGTAACCAATGTGTTTGCAAGATTCTTCGGTGGTACGTCGCTGATCATCCTTGTAGGTGTGGTTTTAGATACTTTACAACAGATAGAAAGCCATTTGCTGATGCGCCATTACGACGGTTTGATGAAAACCGGTCGTATCACTGGTCGCACAAGCATCCCTACTTCGGCAGGAACGACTCCTCCGGTTATTTAATCTTTTAACATGTCAAAGATCCATTATAAGTCTGTCGAAGAGATAGAACTCATAAGAAAAAGTTCTTTACTTGTTTCCAAAACACTGGCCGAGATAGCAAAAGTTATCCGGCCAGGTATAAAAACTATTGAATTAAATAAGCTCGCTGAAACTTTCATTCGCGACAATGGTGGAATACCGGCATTCCTAAACTATAGTGGCTTCCCTTATTCATTGTGCATCTCGTTGAATGATCAGATCGTACACGGTTTTCCAGGTCAGCATGTATTAGTTGAAGGTGACCTGGTATCGGTTGACTGCGGTGTAATCCTCAATAAATATTATGGTGACTCAGCTTATACCTTCGCCATTGGCGAGGTAGATGAGATCACTCAAAAACTGATGCGGGTTACCAAAGAATCTCTTTACTTAGGTATCGAGAAAGCTGTGGTTGGTCAGCGTATTGGTGATATCGGTTTTGCTGTACAAGAGCATGCCGAGAAGAATGGCTTCGGTGTAGTAAAGGAATTAGTTGGTCACGGAGTAGGCTTGCATCTGCATGAAAAACCAGAAGTGCCGAATTACGGGAAACGTGGTTCGGGCATTAAACTGGAAGAAGGTATGGTGATCGCAATTGAACCGATGATCAATGCCGGCAGGGCAGGAGTAAAGTTCTGGGATGATGGCTGGACAGTATCAACGGTAGACAAAAAACCATCTGCACATTACGAACATACAATAGCTGTGCAAAAGGGTAAAGCAGACATACTTTCAAGCTTCGACGAGATTGAAGAAGTTTTGAAAGAAAAAGTTAAATAATTAGAAAATTATTGCTTATCTTTGCAACCCGGTTTTAAGGCGGATAATAAAGTATAACAGATAGTAGATGTGAGATTTGAGAAGTGAGATTTCACAATCTGCTTCATTTATTTAATAAGAAAATAACAAGAGGATAGAGGAATTAGCGTGACTATCAAAAGTCTCAAATCTAATATCTCATATCTCAAATCTAAAAAGAAATATGGCTAAACAATCTTCGATTGAACAAGACGGTACAATTCGGGAGGCATTATCAAATGCAATGTTCAGGGTTGAACTCGAAAATGGTCATGAGATTATTGCACATATATCTGGTAAAATGCGTATGCACTACATCAAAATTTTACCTGGCGACAGAGTAAAGCTGGAGATGAGTCCATATGATTTAACAAAGGGTAGAATAACCTATAGATATAAATAATAAAGAGATGAAAGTTAGAGCATCCATTAAAAAACGTAGCGCTGATTGCAAGATCATCCGTCGTAACGGAAAACTTTACGTGATCAACAAAAAGAACCCTAAGTTCAAACAACGTCAGGGATAATGATAATTAGTGAATGACTGAATGAGTGATAGACTGAATTAATCACTAATTCGCTAATTCACTAAATCACTAATTAAAAGAATTGTAACGATTCGTACAACGGTAGCCGCCGTTCGGTCGTTATTTAAAAACAAAAGATAAATATGGCAAGGATTTCAGGTATTGATTTACCAAAAAACAAAAGAGGCGAGATCGGTTTAACATACATCTATGGTATTGGCCGCTCAACTGCCCAGGAGATTTTAACCCAGGCAGGTATTGATTTCAATACTAAAGTTCAGGATTGGTCAGATGATCAATTAACTGCTATCCGTGGAATCATCAACGATCAGATCAAAGTTGAAGGTGCATTACGTTCAGAAGTGCAGCTTAACATCAAACGTTTAATGGATATAGGTTGCTACCGAGGTACACGTCACCGTAAAGGATTACCTTTGCGTGGCCAGCGTACAAAAAACAACTCACGTACCCGTAAAGGAAAACGTAAGACTGTTGCTAACAAGAAAAAAGCTACTAAATAGTAAATAGATTTGAGATGTTAGATTTGAGATATGAGATGCATATCTGGTCGGTCATCTTAAATGAATTAAAATAAAAAGATAAAGAAGGGTATTGACGTATTTGAAATGAGGCAGTAAGTCTCACATCTCAAATCTCATATCTCAAACCTCAAAAAAGATGGCTAAGACTAAAAAAGTTACCAAAAAGCGTGTTGTGATTGTTGAGCCGGTTGGCGAAGCACATGTGAACGCTACTTTTAACAACATCATTATTACCCTAACCAACAAAAGCGGACAGGCTATTTCATGGTCTTCAGCTGGTAAAATGGGTTTCAAAGGTTCAAAAAAGAACACTCCTTATGCTGCTTCACAAGCTGCTGCCGATTGCGGTAAAGTAGCTTATGACCTGGGCTTACGCAAGGTTGAAGTATTTGTTAAAGGACCGGGTGCAGGCCGCGAGTCAGCTATCCGTACTTTGCAAACATCAGGTATCGAAGTTACCACCATTAAGGACATTACACCACTTCCGCACAACGGTTGCCGTCCTTCAAAAAGAAGAAGAGTTTAATTAACCAAATTTTTAAAGCTAAGATTCATCAGCTGTGGGCTGCATGATACTTTAAAACAAATACAATGGCTAGATATACAGGTCCAAAATCAAAAATCGCGCGTAGGTTCCGTGAGCCAATCTTCGGTCCGGACAAGGCGTTAGAAAGAAAAAACTACCCTCCGGGTATGCATGGTGTCTCTAAAAGAAGAGGCAAACAGTCTGAGTACTCTACTCAGCTGCAAGAGAAACAAAAAGTAAAATACACTTACGGTGTATTAGAACGTCAGTTCGAAAACCTGTTTCACCGTGCATCAGCTAAAGAAGGTATCACTGGTGAAAACTTGCTGAAATTCTTAGAAGCACGTTTGGATAACACCGTATACCGTTTAGGTATCGCTCCAACACGTTCAGCAGCCCGTCAGCTGGTTGGTCACAAACACATCAACGTAAACGGCGAAGTAGTAAGCATCGCTTCTTACAGCTTAAAAGCAGGTGACGTGATCTCGGTTCGCGAAAAATCAAAATCACTGGAAGCAATTGCTAACTCGGTTGCAGGCAGAAAGATCAATAAATACAACTGGTTAGAGTGGGATGCTGCCAATTTATCAGGCAAATTCCTGAGCTATCCAAACCGCGATGAGATTCCTGAAAATATCAAGGAAAACCTGATCGTCGAGTTGTACTCTAAATAAGATATGAGATTAGAGATATGAGATTTGAGACAAACTTCAAATCTCATATCTTATTTTCAAACATATATAGTAAACAATGGTTTAAGATACTGATTTGAGAACGAGGCTGCTAAAAGTCTCAAATCTCATATCTCACATCTCAAATCTCACAAACAAGTAAACAATAAACAAAAGGATATAAATGGCAATTTTAGCATTTCAAAAACCAGACAAGGTTATCATGCAAAAAGCAAATGATTTTGATGGTACGTTCGAATTTCGTCCATTAGAACCAGGCTTTGGTGTAACCATTGGTAATGCTTTACGTCGTATCTTACTTTCATCTCTTGAAGGTTATGCTGTTACTTCTGTTCGTTTTTCAGGAGTTACGCATGAGTTTTCAACCATTAAGGGTGTTGTTGAGGACGTTACCGAGATCATTCTGAACTTAAAGCAAGTTCGTTTGAAAAAAACAGGTGAATCCGGTGATACTGAAAAGGTATTCGTGATCGTAAACGGTCAGGATGCTTTCACTGCCGGCGACATTACCAAGTTCTCAAATAACTTTACTGTATTGAATCCTGATTTGGTTATCTGCAACATGGATTCATCAGTAACACTTGAAATCGAGCTGACCATCAATAAGGGTCGCGGTTATATTTCAAGCGAAGAAAACAAAAATCCTGATGCTAACGTAGGTGTTATCGCTATAGACTCGATCTACACGCCGATCAAAAACGTTAAATACACTATAGAAAACTATCGTGTTGAGCAAAAAACTGACTACGAAAAATTAGTTCTGGATATTGCTACTGATGGTTCTATACATCCTGAAGATGCTTTGAAAGAAGCAGCTAAGATACTTATTCAGCACTTTATGTTGTTCAGCGATGAGAACATGATGCTGGAGGCTCAGGCTAAGGAAGAAACCAAAGAGGTTGATGAAGAGATCCTGCACATGCGCAAGATCCTGAAAACCGAACTGGTTGACCTTGATCTTTCAGTACGTGCTTTGAACTGCCTTAAAGCTGCTGACATCCGCAGCCTGGCCGACCTGGTTTCTTACGACGTAGCAGACATGCTGAAGTTCAGAAACTTTGGTAAAAAGTCACTGACTGAAATCCAGGACCTGGTTAAATCAAAAGGCTTATCTTTTGGTATGAACCTGTCGAAATTTAAATTAGACGAAGAATAATAACAGATATGAGATTTTAGATATGAGACGTGAGACAAAGAATCTCAAATCTCATATCTCAATTCTCAAATCTAACATCGCGTAATTCCGAGGGCTTGACGGTAACGCCGCCCGACGGTATGCACGTGCCACAAAACAAAACACAATGAGACACGGAAAAAAAGTAAATCACTTAGGCCGTACAGACAGTCATCGCAAGGCGATGATGGCAAACATGGCCTCTTCGCTTATCCTGCATAAGCGCATCACTACTACACTGGCAAAAGCAAAAGCTTTGCGCGGTTATGTAGAACCATTACTGACCAAATCAAAAAACGATACTACACACTCACGTCGTACGGTATTTAGCTACCTGCAAGACAAAGACACCGTGAACGTATTGTTCCGCGAAGTTGCTGAAAAGATCGCTAACCGTCCGGGTGGTTATACCCGTATCATCAAACTGGAAAATCGTTTGGGTGATAACGCGGAAATGGCACTGATCGAATTGGTAGACTACAACACTGTTTATACTAAAGACGGTGCTGCAGTTGCTAAGAAATCAACCCGTCGTCGTGGTGGTTCTGGTAAAGGTGCTCCTAAAGCTGCTGCTCCAAAAGCTGAAGCTGCTGTTGAAGAAGCAGTAGTTGTTGAAGAGCCAAAGGCTGAAGCTGCTGTTGAACCAAAGGCTGAAGCCCCTGCTGCTGAAGAAACTCCTGAAGCACCAGCTGCAAACGAAGAAAACGCTGAAAAAGGCGAGTAATTGACCTATCAGTTAGATACGCGATGCATCGCGTATCTACGTTAAAATATCAACGCCCTGCTCATTTGAGCGGGGCGTTTTTTGTTATACACACATCTTCCAACCGTCATGGCGAGGAACGAAGCCATCTCCGAACTATGCAAATCAGGGAACGGAAATTCGTTAAAGGGGAAAAGCCCTACCGCAAATTATCTGAAACATGATTTGCTTGATTTAATGATTACTATGATTTATTTACTCAAAGCAGCGGGTGTCACACTGAGGCCCTCGAAGTGCGGTGCGCAAAGGCCTTGCTACATATTGTTTGAACACGATTATTAAGATTGAACGATTGCCATGATAACCGCCAACTGCCCACTCAAAACTGCTAACTGAATCTGGGCGTGTCCCTCGCTATACTCGGGCCGGGCTATCCATTCATACGCCTGCGAGGCATTAGGCACGGGCCGGTATACATTGCTATCCCTCACGCGAAGAAACTTAGTGGCACGCGACTCGCATGAGGTGGGTTGATGTTATTTATTCTTTATAACTAGAAGTCGTCACAATCAAATGGCGGTTCATTATTTTGGCTATAAAAATAATCTATAATTTCTCTTTCATTAAATTCAATATCGTCATGGCTATTGAAAATATTGAATGAACCCATTGGGTATTCAGAAACCTCAACTGCAATTACTTCATCTTCAATTTCTTCATCATAAAATTTGATTTCATAAATTACTTCTGGTCCCATCTGCCTATCCGAATCAATTGAGGAAACCTCAACATAACAAAGAATTTCTTGTCCTTTATAAGTTACATATATTCCTGCATCCCTGTCAATCAAAGAAGAGTGAAGTGATCTGAAAAAGGTTGTGAAATCTCTTACATTGTCAAAACTTTTTTCATTTTTATAGAAGTCTAGCGTGAGTTGATTTAGCTTATTATCTATATCAACAATGATTTTGTCATTGATTCGAATATTTAAAATTGTGTTGGGTAATACTACATATATTAAGTAGGTATCTTTGAATTGATCAAGTTTTAGCTTTGATACAGATTCAAGATGTTCATTAAAAAGTGCAATTATCTGCGTCGTTTTTAATAGATATTCTTCTTTAATTTTCATGACGTTTCATCAACAGCGTTTGTTCATCAAATTTGGTTAAGATTGAAAATGATCCTGACGGTTCAATGAGTATTTTATTACCTTTCGTATAAGCAACAATACTTCCATTTGATTTTCGCTCAATGTTATCATCTTGAACTGGATACATGCGACCTTCATATTTGTATCCTGGAAACTCAACCGCCATTTTACCGGAATGGCAGTCCTCAACATAAACTATGGTATTATTTATAAGTTTAAGTGTAGATTCCGAATCTTTAGGAATATTTTCGATGTCAAGTACATGAAGTAGACATTTCAATCGATGATATTTCTGTAATATCTCACCGCATTCAGGTAACGGTGGTATAGTTGTTATTTTATCTAACAATTCTTTAATCATATAATAGCAAATAGGTTTAGCTAATTAAAGATACAATATCCGCGGTATACAAAAGGGTGTTTTACGCCTTTTATTTTGAAATATTTATATATATTTTTATTCGAAGTTATGACTACTCCTTAGGAAACCTGTCACAATAGAAATGAAGAATCCATTTTCAATAGAAAGATCATACAAAGTCAGGCATAAAATATTAGAAGTTCTACACAAAGATTGGGAGGAACATGACCATGAAGCAAATAGAGTCATTGGCTCGATTAAAATTGCCAATGATACACATATTCCTATAGCAGAAATTCATCGTTGGCAATACCTTTTGCTCGAAAAGGGGGAAATTGTGATTTCAGATAATGATGGGCAATCAATGATGTCAATTCAGCAAAATGGGATAAATGCATATGTCGACAAAAGATATATAAAAGAGGGCTGGGAGAGTAAATGGAATGGCATTTATAATTGGGCAAGGATATTAATTCCGCTTGGGGCCTTAATTTTATCAATTATCAATTATATATCTAACCAAAATATTAATGTGAAAATCCAAGGTTTGGAAAATCGAATAAATCACCTAAAAAAATAAAATAATGTATAAAGTAGCTTACATATCAGGAAATAACATGGATATATCATCTTCTTTAAGATACACTATTGAGGATATAAATAAAGTCGGTGGGAAAATTGTTCAAATTGTACAATCCCAATCTACAAGTACAGGTGGTTTTACAATTGTGACAATTACAATTATTTATACAATCCAAGAGCATTAATTTCTTACCAGCTTAACTATCACAAGAGTTACTATGTCCTTTATAGTCCTGCATTAATTAGCTAGCTTTATAAATCCTCAAAATTATGCACGTATTATAAATTACCCCCCTCACTGCTTATTCTCCTTCAACAAATCCACCCCCGCCGCATTATTCAACTCATCATCCAAATTGGTGTTGAACTGAAAGGTGTAGATTTTCCAGGCATCTTTTGGTTTATAGAAAACAAATACAAAGCGTACAGGCTGCTTATCATACTTTACGATATAGCTTAAAAGTTTCACGGTGTTACCAACGCCTTTTTCGGTGATGGGTTCGTAGCCGTAATAGTCGCCATCCTGGTCGATGGTGGCTTTCAGGTTCTTTTTGATGGCGGTGATGTCGTCGTTTACCTGCTTGTTCTTTTTTACATCACCAAAAAGCTGATCGATGGCGTCCATTGGTTTGGTGGCGTATAGCTCGAAGAATTTTTTGGAAATGTCTGCAGGCGTTTGCTCCTGGGCGCGCGCTTTTTGGGCACAAACAAATAACATCACTGCGCACAGTGATAAGAATATCTTTTTCATTTTGCGTTTGAATAAACTACTAATTTAAAAAGATTTTCCCGTGTTGAGTATTGAGACGGGTTAATTCGACACCAAAGTATTGTCGCGCATGTTGCCGATCAATGGGTCTGATGTGTAGGTAACGCTAAAGTAATTCGAGCCGGTTGCCGGTGGCAATACATCTACATCAAATTTGCCTTCTTCGGATATCCAGCGTTTGCCCTCCAGATGGCAATATTTATCATCAAGTATAGCTTCTACTTTCCGCAGGTCCTCTTTGCCGTAGGTGACAACATAGGAGCGGCATATACCGTTATGATCAAAATAAAATGTAAAATCGCCTATCACTCTCGATTTAGTAAAGCAGATCGCAGTGTCACCATTTTCGGCCCTGAATTCCTGGACAAACGAGTAGGGGATGTGTTCGCTAAAATAGGTTTTGATCTTAGGCATAGTACTGCCAAGCGGAAACTGCGCAGCGGCGGTTAGCGACAGGATAATAAACAGAAGAAATATAGGCAAGCTCTTCATGCCTAATGTACGGCAACAACCGCACCACATGAAGCTGAACTTAAAAACAGGTCAATACAGGCCAACCAGGGCCTTTTATTGCCTTATCAGAAAATGGTAGTAGTAAGTGTGGGTTAATTTTGTGGAATTTTTTCCTGTAAAATTGTGTATAAGGCGCTACAAACAGAACGAAAGTAAATAATACAGATCCTTATTTACTTCCCTTCATGTCGAGTTTATGACCGGTCAAAAATACCTTTCCGCTGTTTGGCTCGCGTACGATGGTACTTTCTTTCTTATCGATCTTTAAAGTCTGGGTGATATAGAAACCCTTATAGTCCATCAGGATATTCAGGCCGTCATTATTCACGCTTAGCTTAAATGTGCCGCCTATCATGTCCTTGCTTTCGTTATTGGTTAGGGTAAAAGTCCCTTCCTTTTCTGATGTAAACAGAAATGAAAATTTTTGTCCGTTGATCGCTTCTTTGGAGTGTTTTAATACCAGTTCCCTGTACTCTTTGTAAATATCCTCTGGTTTCGACATTGCAGTGTTTCTTTGTTGGTTATTAATGTGCGTGTTAGGACGTTTATCTACATCCATGGGAATGTTATACGCGGGAGGTGAAAAAAAGATGCATAAAAATGTAAGTTTCGACAGGCCTTGTATGGTGTTATTTAGATGCTTAATTGTTGTTTTAGTAATAAAAAAATTAAACTAATTATTAACATTGGGAGCTTATTCAGAATTTCTACAGATTTTTATTTGTAGATTGTATACTCTTTATTTTTTTGATTTTGATTGACCCTAATTTTCAGGCAGATATTGATGCAGTAAGCAGCATACCCATGATGCCAACCTTGCTGGATGTGGTTTGCCGTACCACCGGGATGGGATTTGCCGCTGTAGCGCGTGTAACGGAAGATAGGTGGATAACCTGTAGTGTAAGAGATGATATTTCATTTGGCTTGAAACCAGGTGATGAGCTAAAGGTTGAAACCACCATATGTCACGAAATAAGGCAGAGCGGTGAGCCGGTGATTATTGATCATGTAGCAGAGGATGAGCTTTTCTGCAAGCACCATACCCCTGCGATGTATGGTTTTCAGAGTTATATTTCGATGCCGATTTTTCTGAAGGACGGCCGCTTTTTCGGAACGCTTTGCTCTATCGACCCAAGGCCTGCACGATTAAATACACCTGAAATTACAGGTATGTTCAGATTATTTGCCGAACTGATCTCATTTCACCTTAGTTCGATGGATGAGCTTAAGGTCACACAAGAGCAATTACGCCAGGAGCAGGAGAACGCAAAGCTGCGCGAACAGTTTATAGCGATCCTCGGGCATGATCTGCGAAACCCGGTGGGTGCAATATTAAGTTCGGCACAACTACTGCTTCGTATGCCGGTGGAAGACCGTGTGAAAAGGATTGCCAATATTATGCAAAGCTCTGCTTACCGGATGCGCGGCCTTATAGATAATATTCTTGATTTTGCACAAAGCCATCTGGGTGGCGGACTTCAATTAAACATCCAGGAAGACCAGCCTTTGCCTGAGATATTGAAACATGTAGTTGATGAACTGGCTATGATATCACCAGATCGTTATGTTTCATTTAAACTTAATCTCGAAGAGCCGGTGGCCTGTGACGGGAAACGAATAGCGCAATTGTTCTCGAATTTGTTGAGCAATGCTATTACCTATGGAAGAGCGGATACGCCGGTACGTGTAAACGCTGTGAGCAAGGATGGGAATTTTACGCTGACGGTTATCAACGCCGGCGACGATATACCTGATTCTATAATGGCTAACCTGTTTCAGCCATTTTCACGCGGAACGACGAAATCCAGTCAGAAAGGTTTGGGTCTGGGCTTATTTATCGCTTCAGAAATAGCCAAAGCACATAAAGGAAGATTGTTTGCCACATCGCACGACGGTGAAACTAGCTTTGTTTTGCAGATACCGTGTTGTTAAGTTGATAAGCCAATACTTTTCCTGATTTTCAATGGCAGCTTTGATGCAATGAGGCCATATGATTGTTTGATAAAGAATTCCCATTGTTTCTTACTCAGGCTATTGATATCGCGTGCTAATACCCATTTATACCGGGCAACATAAGGTTGCGGCTCCAACCCTTCCATAGCACTTACCTCTTCAAAATCTTCATCGGGCACTTTAAATGATGCAGATGGCGGCACACCATCCGGATAGGTAAACAGGAATGATTTGCCACCAACATTAAAGCACAGGTGCTCGCCCAGTTTAATATCCTGGGTCACGTGTGGCAGTTGATAGCAGATGGTTTGAAGGTCTTCAATAGTCATAAAATAAAAATAGTCAAATGTGCAGATATGCAGATGTGCGAATGTGCAGATGGTTTTGATTTATTTGCACATCTACTCATCCGCACATTCACACATGCACATCAATGGGCTACACATTCAGCTAAAAGTCATAAAAATGCATTTGTTCATCCGCACATCTGCACATTTACATATTTGCACATCCGCATATTCGCACATCTGCACATTAACCCTTATCTTTGCGCACTCAATAATTAACACCTATGCTGAAAGGATTTTTTAACGTGCCTGCACCGCAGAACGAGCCTGTATTAAATTACGGCCCGCGCAGTGTAGAACGTGCTGCCCTCAAAGCCGCTCTGGAAGATGCGCGCTCAAAACAAATCGACATTCCGATGTATATCGGCGGGAAAGAAATTCGTACCAACAAAAAGTTGGAAATTCGTCCGCCGCATGATCATAAACACTTACTGGCTACTTTTTCCGAAGGTGATGCAAGTCACGTAAATGCTGCAATTGATGCGGCATTGGCTGCAAAAGCTGCCTGGGAAGATTTGGCATGGGAACAACGTGCCGCTATCTTCTTAAAAGCTGCCGACCTGATCGCTGGCCCTTACCGTGCTGAGATCAACGCTGCAACGATGCTTGGTCAATCAAAAAATGCTTACCAGGCCGAGATCGATTCTGCTTGTGAGCTGATCGATTTCCTGCGTTTCAACGTGTCATATATGACTGAGATCTATCAGCAGCAACCGCCAATTTCAGGCAAAGGTGTCTGGAACAGGTTGGAGCAACGCCCGCTGGAAGGTTTTGTATTTGCCTTGACACCATTCAACTTTACAGCGATTGCAGGCAACCTGCCTTCATCAGCTGCAATGATGGGTAACGTGGTAGTTTGGAAGCCTGCTTATCCGCAGATATACGCTGCCAATGTGATCATGAAAGTTTTTAAAGAGGCAGGCGTTCCTGATGGTGTGATCAACCTGATCTATGTTGACGGTCCGGTTGCAGGCGAGGTAATATTCAATCATCCTGATTTTGCAGGTATACACTTTACAGGTTCAACCAAGGTATTCCAGAATATCTGGCAAACTATCGGAACCAATATCCATAAATATAAAACCTACCCACGCATCGTTGGCGAAACTGGTGGTAAAGACTTTGTTTTGGCTCACCCAAGCGCTGATGCTGATGTAGTAAGCACAGCTTTAGTACGTGGTGCATTTGAATACCAGGGACAAAAATGCTCTGCGGCTTCAAGGGCTTATATCCCTAAGTCATTGTGGGAGGCCGTAAAAGAAAATATTCAGCGCGATGTGGCCAGCTTTAAAATGGGTCCGACTGAAGATTTTGAAAACTTCATTAATGCCGTAATTACCGAAGCTTCATTTGATAAGTTGGCTAAATATATCGATGAAGCAAAAAATGATATCAGTGTTGAGCTGGTGACCGGTGGTAAATATGATAAAACCGCTGGCTGGTTCATTGAACCTACCGTTTTCCGTGTAGATGATCCGCATTATGTAACCATGTGCGAAGAGTTGTTCGGACCGGTATTGACCATTTACGTTTACGAGGATAAAGATTTCAGCAAGGTGATCGATATCGTAGATAAAACTTCGATATACGCACTTACCGGTTCTATTATATCACAAGATCGCTACGCCATTGCTGAAGCAACACAACGCTTACGTAATGCCGCAGGTAACTTTTATATTAACGACAAACCGACAGGTGCGGTAGTTGGTCAGCAGCCATTTGGCGGTGCCAGAGGATCGGGTACAAATGATAAAGCTGGTTCGATGATCAACCTGCTGCGTTGGGTATCTCCAAGAACTATTAAAGAAACTTTTGATCCGCCAAAGGATTACAGGTATCCGTTTTTACAGAAAGAACTGTAGAGGAGAGAAGCAAGAGTCAAGAGCCAAGAATCAAGAAGAATTTTTATCTGTCTTGATTCTTGGCTCTTGCTTCTGTTTATTTGAATTTAAACACATTATCCAGCTTATCATTGTTGCTGGTGCTTACCTTCATATCATTTATCTTTCCGGTGGCGAGGCTGTAAACCCAACCATGCACGCTTAACTCCTGGCCGTTTTTCCAGGCGTTTTGCACGATGGACGTTTTGCATAGATTGTAAACGTTTTCTATCACATTCAACTCCACCAGGCGGCTTGCGCGTTCGCTTTCGTCACTTATCGCCTCCAGCTCCTGCGCATGGATACGGTACACATCTTTAATATGACGCAGCCAATTGTCGATCAACCCAAATTCTTTGTTGCTCATAGCTGCTAGTACCCCACCACAGCCATAATGACCTGTCACGATCACGTGTTTTACATGAAGCACGTTCACGGCATAGTCTAAAACCGAAAGCATGTTCATATCCGTATGGATCACCATGTTGGCGATGTTACGGTGTACAAATATCTCTCCCGGTTGAGTGTTTGTGATCTGGTTAGCCGGAACACGACTGTCGGCACAGCCTATCCAAAGTACTGGTGGGTTCTGACTGGATAGTTTGTTAAAGAAATCGGGGTCTGACTTTAAAGCGTTGTCGATGAACTTTTTATTGCCCTCAAGAAGGCCCTCGTAGGTGATATGACTGGTGTCGTGAATTTTAGCACTCATAGGTTGATTTATTATTTTGACTGCAAATTTATATTTTTTTAGGCGACGAGAATAGCCGCGCCAGTTTATGTAAGGCTACATCCGAAAGATCGTAATATAAAATCGTTAGCAAAATTACCGGGATAAAGTAGAAAATGACAAATCCATATGCATTGAAAAAGTAGCCGCCTGCCAATCCGCCTAAAAAGTAAAATGCAAGTATGGTTAAGCGTATGTATATACGGTGTTTTACAATTTCTTTCTTTTTTGACATCGGGTGCAGCCATTCGGATACATCGCTGCCGAGATCGGTAAACAGCCCTGTTAAGTGTGATGATTTGATCAACCCGCCAGACACGGTAGAAACCATGCTGTTTTGCAGGCCCATTGAAAATATGATGGCACCGATGATGATCTCCCTTTCAGTTTGAGATTCTGCATAAAATTTATCGCCATAAACAGCGACAAATAACAGGACAATGATTTCGAGGATTACAGGCCGGGAGTGCGCCCAATAAGTGCTCTTATTCCACCCCGAACGTATCAGGAAATTAGATACAAAGGCCCCCATAAAAAATAACAGCAGCCAAATGATAAAAAGTATCATCTCGTGCCAGTTATTTTCGGCAGCATGCCGGGCTAGCGTTGCTACATGCCCTGTAATGTTAGTAGTAAACGCCAGGAATGCAATAAACCCAGCCACATTGGTGGCTCCTGATATAAAGGCGGTAGACGAAGCCAGCATCAGGTTTTCTTTAAGGGTGCGTTTGTCTTTTGATACCCTCAGCATATTTTGCAGATTGCCTTTTAAATTGCAATCGCCCCAAAAGTAGAAATTATATTATTGGCATTCCATAAAAAATCCCGGCTGCATTGAAGCAACCGGGACCGAAATTTAATTTAATCCGCCGGTTTTAATGAGCTCCGGCGAGCTCCACATCCAGTTCGTACACGTATCCCAGTTTTTGCGGGTCGTTGCTGCTCACTTTCAGGTCTTTTACCAGGCCGGTGCCGATATCGATCACCCAGCCATGCACCTCGAGGTCACTGCGCTCTTTCCAGGCATTTTGTATGATGGTAGTTTTACACAGGTTGTAAGATTGTTCTATCACATTCAGTTCCACCAGGCGGTTTACTCTAAGCTGCGGATCGCTTATGCGGTCGAGCTCATGGCTGTGCAGCCGGTAAACATCCTTGATATGGCGCAGCCAGTTGTCTATCAACCCAAATTGTTTATTGCTCAATGCCGCTGCCACGCCACCGCAGCCATAATGCCCGGCAACGATGACGTGCTTTACTTTCAACACGTTTACGGCATAGTCAAGTACGCTGAGCATATTCATATCCGAATGCGCACAAACGTTGGCAATATTACGGTGAACAAACACCTCACCCGGTTTAGTGCCGGTTATCTGGTTTGCAGGTACGCGACTGTCGGAGCAGCCTATCCACAATACTTCTGGGCTCTGTCCCTGCGAAAGCTTCTTAAAATAATCAGGGTCTTCTTTAAGCCGCTGGTCAACCCACTCCCGGTTGCCTGATAATAGGGCGGTATAACTCTCAGCTAACGTAGGTTTCATCTTTTCTGCTGTAAGAATTGGTTTTATGTCGTTTTTCTGATTCTCTGTTTTCATGATCTTTATGATTTATATTATAAATTACTTCCTTAAGGCGTGGCACATCATACGTTTCGCGTATATGGTCGAGCCTTACAGTGATGCCCTTGGTATAGGCGTTGTTCTTAAAATTGTTAATGATCTCCAGCACATCCGGATCGATAAACCTGGAGTGAGACCCGTCAATGATTACCTCGGAGTCTTTTGGCAGATTGGTGAGCGTAATTTGTATGGCAGCTTTGTTTAAAAATGAAACCTCTTCGGCAAGCCGCAGACGGATCATTTTCTTGTCGCCGCTTTCATCAATATGGTAGAAGTAGGGATTACGTAAATTGGTGCGAAGGATATAAAATATACCCACCAGCATGCCAATGCCCACGCCAATCAGCAGGTCTGTAAATACCACGGCAACAATGGTAACCACAAATGGTATAAACTGATCCAGGCCTTTATGCCACATATGCTTAAACAGGCTTATCCGCGCCAGTTTGTAACCTGTTATCAAAAGGATAGATGCCAGGCACGATAGCGGGATATGATTGATAAGCACAGGGATAAGCAGGAGCGAAAGCAATAGCAGAGCACCATGAATAATAGAGCTCATTTTAGTACGGGCGCCTGCGTTTACGTTGGCCGATGAACGTACGATAACTGCTGTCAGCGGTAAACCGCCAAGCAGCCCGCTTACCAGGTTACCTGCGCCTTGCGCTACCAGTTCGCGATTGGTAGGAGTGATGCGCTTTATCGGGTCGATCTTATCAGCGGCTTCAATACACAACAGGGTTTCCAAACTGGCTACTACGGCTATGGTGGCGGCTGTTATCCAAACCTGTTTGCTGCCTATGGATGAAAAATCAGGGCTTTTAAACAGGCCGAAAAATTCACCTAAACTGCCCACAACCGGAAGATTTACCAATTGCTTGTCCTTCAATCCAAAGGAGCTTCCATCAAACAGTAAACTTAAGCCGATACCGGCAACTACTACCAAAAGTGGTGCAGGCACAATAGCCAGCTTTTTAACCTTTGGCCAATAGATCATCAGCAATAAGGAAACTGCACTAATGATGACCGCTCCGTAATTAACGCGTGACAGCGCTGCAAAAACGCCTGAGAACGTATTGCCGTCTTTCGCCTGACTGAAACCTTCGTCGCCTTCAAAATCGGCATCGTATCCAACTGCGTGTGGCAGCTGTTTCATGATCAGGATAATACCTATCGCTGCCAGCATGCCTTCAATAACTGCTGACGGAAAATAGTTGGCTATTGTTCCTGCTTTAATGATACCCAGCGCTATCTGGATAAGGCCTGCCAAAACCACACTTAATAAGAACACTTCGTATGAACCCAGCCCGGTAATGGCATTCAGCACGATAACTGTGAGTCCGGCAGCGGGACCGGCCACACTTAGCTGCGAACCACTCAGCGTACCGACGACAATGCCACCGATGATACCTGTTAATATACCGGCAAACAAAGGAGCCCCGGATGCCAGCGCGATACCAAGACACAACGGCAGCGCCACCAGGAATACAACAATACTTGAAGGGATATCTTTTTTTAGATTTTTAGATAAAAAATACTTTTTGAGATTGAGACCGCCCATAGCAGCCCCATCTTGCTTTAATTGCATACAAAATAAATTTGATTAAACTTTAAATGAATAATTATTAGGCGCAAGGAAGCACCGTGAATTCATTTAAGCGTTCGGAGGCGGGGTGGGGACAGTAGGGTGGTAAGCCTGGATGTAAAGTGATTTTTCCAGCTTGTAGAGCACCGTTTGTTCAATAGTATAATGCTCTTGTTCAAATGAGAATAACAGATGATCGTCAAAAACTTTCTTTTCTTTAAGATTGTCTTTACTCACGTCATCTTTGTCGCCTTTTGTTTCGTTTTCCAGCTGCATGATAACAGCAGCGGCAGTTTTAGAGTCAATGTTTGAAAATAAAGGTGCAAGCGAAATACCCATCTTTACCAGGAAGATAAAGAGGAATACCACACTCACCAATAATTTAAAGCCTTTTGAACTCATTGCCGCAAAAATATAAATTTCTTTGGATATGTTTCTGTAAACGCTGATAAAAGGATAATGTTACAATTTAATTACTATTTTTAGCGTGTAGCATATAAACCGGATTGTGAATAAAAAACTTAAAGTACTACAGCATAAACGCGAACAGGCCCAGTTAGGCGGCGGTCATGCACGGATAGAAAGTCAGCATAAAAAAGGAAAATTAACAGCGCGTGAACGATTGCATTTTTTGCTGGATGAAGGTTCTTTCCAGGAGATCGGGATGCTGGTTACCCACCGCTCTACCGATTTCGGGATGGAAAAAGAGATCTATCCGGGTGATGGTGTGGTAACAGGTTATGGGACTATTAATGGCCGAATCGTTTATGTTTTTTCGCAGGATTTTACTGTTTTTGGCGGTTCGCTTTCTGAAACCCATGCGGAGAAGATCTGCAAGATAATGGACCTGGCGATGAAGAACGGCGCACCTGTTGTTGGTTTGAATGATTCAGGCGGTGCACGTATACAGGAAGGTGTAGTGTCATTAGGTGGTTATGCCGATATCTTTTACCGCAACACAATGGCATCGGGCGTTGTGCCGCAGATATCAGCCATTATGGGGCCATGCGCTGGTGGTGCAGTGTATTCACCAGCTATTACAGATTTTATATTGATGGTGGAGAATACCTCGTATATGTTTGTAACCGGTCCCAATGTGGTGAAGACCGTTACTCATGAGGTGGTGACTTCAGAGGAGTTAGGCGGAGCAGATACCCATGCAACCAAATCAGGTGTTACTCATTTTGCGTGTACTAATGAGATCGATGCAATACAACATATCAAGAAGTTACTGAGCTATATGCCGCAGAACTGCGAAGAAAGAGCGCCATCAATTCCGTATGAAAGTAAGGATGATTTGCGCCCGCAACTTGCTGACCTGATGCCGGAGAATGCCTCACAACCGTATGATATACGAGATGTAATAAACAATGTGATTGATGCGGATTCCTTTTTGGAAGTACATAAAGGTTTCGCTGAGAATATTGTGGTAGGATTTGCACGATTGGCAGGTAGGAGCATAGGTATTGTAGCCAATCAGCCTGCATTTTTAGCGGGCGTACTGGATATTCACTCATCCACCAAAGGGGCGCGCTTTGTACGTTTTTGTGATAGCTTTAATATTCCATTGCTGGTATTTGAGGATGTTCCCGGCTTTTTGCCTGGTACCGACCAGGAATGGAATGCAATTATCACTAACGGTGCCAAGCTGCTTTATGCATTTTGTGAGGCAACCGTACCTCGCATTACTGTGATCACGCGTAAAGCTTATGGCGGTGCCTATGACGTAATGAACTCCAAGCATATCGGAGCGGACATGAACTACGCATGGCCAACGGCCGAGATTGCCGTTATGGGTGCCAAAGGAGCAGCCGAAATCATCTTTAAGCGGGAGATCAATGCTGCGCACGATAAAGAAGCGAAATGGCTGGAAATGGAGCAAAAATACTCCGACATATTTGCAAACCCATACCGCGCCGCTGAACGCGGCTTTATTGATGAAGTGATCGACCCTGCCGAAACGCGGATCAAGCTTATTCATGCTTTTAAAATGCTGGAAAATAAAGTAGTCAATAACCCGAGGAAGAAGCATGGGAATATCCCATTGTAAGGCTAAAGCTGAAAGGTAAAAGGCGAAAGGTAAAATATATAGATGCATAAACCTTTATCCTTTTACCTTTGTCCTTTCACCTCAAAATGATTTCCATCGAACAAATACGTCCCGAACTAACCTGGCGATTACGGCAGGAGGTATTGTATCCTGCTCAGAAATTGTATGAGATGGAGTTGGATGAAGACCAGGAAGGTATCCATTTTGGTGCGTTTACTGATGATAAACTTGTTGGCGTCATCTCCTTATTTCAAACGGAAACATCTTTTCAATTTCGCAAACTGGCAATATCAACTGAATATCAAAAAAAAGGTATTGGCAACGCTTTGCTACAGCGGGTTGAAGAGTTTGCTGAATCAGAAGGCGGTACCGTGATATGGTGCAATGCGCGGGTATCGGCTATCGGTTTCTATATGAAGGCCGGATATACGCATACGGGTAAGCTATTTGCCAAGAATGGCTTTGATTACGAGATACTGAAGAAGGAAATAAAAAAAGCAGTCCGCTAACTAGCGGACTGATCCTCAATCAACTAAACTAATCTTGAAAAAAAATTACTCAGGGCAAAGTAAGTATGACGAGATAAACTGAATGTTAACGCAGTAACAATTAATCAATAATATAGCTAAAATTTGTTAACATACGTCATTGTCTTAAGCTTTACTATATTTGCCATTATCGATTAAAAAACAGTCCCAAATAATCAGTTTATGTCTAAAAAGAAAGCTGAAAAAAAGCAGCATGTAGAGGTGGTAAATAAATCCTCGCTGGCTTTTTTCGAGAAATATATCAATAACCCTTCCCCAACAGGATTTGAATCAAAAGGCCAGAAATTATGGCTGGATTATATTAAGCCTTACATCGACGAGCATTATGTAGATAATTATGGCACCGCTGTAGGCATCATCAACCCGAAAGCTAAGTACAAAGTGGTGATCGAGGCACATGCCGATGAGATATCATGGTTTGTAAACTACATCACCAATGATGGATTGATCTATGTGATCCGTAACGGCGGTTCAGATCACCAGATCGCGCCATCAAAACGCGTAAATATTCATACGGATAAAGGTGTTGTTAAAGCGGTATTCGGCTGGCCTGCCATCCACACCCGCTCTGGTGAAAAGGAAGAAGCGCCTACGCTGAAAAACATTTTCCTGGATTGCGGCTGCACTACCAAAGAAGAAGTAGAAAACCTGGGCATCCATGTGGGTTGTGTGATTACCTATGAAGATGAGTTCATGGTATTGAATGACCGTTACTATGTTGGTCGCGCATTGGATAACCGTGCAGGTGGCTTTATGATCGCTGAAGTAGCCCGTTTATTAAAAGAGAACAAAAAGAAACTTCCTTTCGGTTTATATATCGTTAATGCGGTACAAGAGGAGATAGGCTTACGCGGTGCTGAGATGATCGCCCACCATATTAAACCAAACCTGGCTATCGTAACCGATGTTACCCATGATACCCAAACCCCGATGATCAGCAAGATTACCCAGGGAGATTTGGCTTGTGGTAAAGGTCCGGTAATATCTTATGCTCCTGCGGTTCAGAACAATGTAAATAAGTTGCTGATCGAATCAGCACTGGAAGCTGATATCCCATTCCAGCGCCAGGCATCTTCACGCTCAACAGGTACGGATACCGACGCCTTTGCTTATTCAAATGATGGTGTTCCATCAGCCTTGATCTCATTGCCTTTACGTTATATGCATACTACCGTTGAGATGATCCATAAAGAAGATGTTGATAACGTGATCCGGATGATATACGAGGTGCTGCTTAACGTAAAAGACGGTCAAGATTTCAGGTATATAAAATAAATGCCACAATAATTGTATGATTGACATTTAAAGTTTACTTTTGAAAAGTAAACTTTACCAAAACAATTTGAGTATAAATGTCCTTTGAGATATAATTAAACAAAACGCACTCAAAACAGTACCTAATAAACAATATGAAACCCACTCTACTGATACTGGCCGCAGGTATGGCCAGCCGCTATGGAAGCATGAAACAAGTTGATGGCTTCGGGCCCAATGGCGAAACAATTATCGACTACTCTATTTATGACGCGATCAACGCCGGATTTGGCAAGATCAGCTTCATTATCCGTGAGGAGTTTGCGGATAAGTTTAAAGAGATTTTCGAACCAAAATTAAAGGGCCGTGTTGAGACCGATTATGTTTTCCAGAGTTATGATCTGAAACCTTTTGGCATCGACAAAACTATTGAAAGAGCAAAACCCTGGGGCACTCAGCATGCAGTACTTGCTGCTCGTAACCAGGTAAATGAACCCTTCTGCGTAATCAACGCTGACGACTATTATGGTCGCGAAGCTTTTGAAAAGATGGCTAAATTTCTAACTACTGAAGCTGCTGATGATACTTACTCATTAGTAGGTTATCAGATCGATAAAACTTTGTCTGATTATGGTTCAGTATCACGTGGCGTTTGTAAGGTTGATGATAAGGGCAACATGGTCGAAATTAACGAACGTACCGAGGTGTATTTTAAAGAAGATGGTACCGTTGCTTATAAAGACGCAACCGGCGAACACCCTTTGTCAAATGATACCCGTGTATCCATGAACTTCTGGGGTTTCACTCCGGCTATCTTCAAACAAAGCGAGCCAATGTTCAAAAGGTTTGTTGAAGCGAATGAGAACAACCCTAAAGCAGAATTCTTTATCCCGCTGGCTGCTGACGAACTGATCAAATCAGGCACAGCATCATTTAAAGTGATCCCAACCGCATCAAAATGGTTTGGCGTTACCTATAAAGAAGATAAACCGATCGTGCAGGCAAGCATTTCTAAATTGATTGCAGACGGAGTTTATCCGTCAAATCTTTGGTCATAAATATTCTATTACATATATTGGAAAATCCCGCTCAAAAGGCGGGATTTTTGTTATTGCAGAAATAACTAAATAATCAGATATTATTTTTATTTTTACCCAACTAAACCTTATACAGTGAAAAAGATACCCATTTTTCCGCTTATATTACTATTTGGTGTAATATCGGCCTGCACAAAAAAAGTAGAGAGTACCGATATTGTTAAGCTCTCATACAATGATCCAACCGCTACCCGGTTATTTGCTACAAATCAAAATATTTATTTCGACACTTATTTTACCAGTCCGGATGATGCTATTCAATTGCAATCATCAAATGGGAGCTATAACGGCAGTACAACCATTTTGAAGAAGTCTGCCGGTACAACTTTCCAGCCGCTTGTTGTCCTGCCACAAATAAATGAAGCCGCCCAATTAACCATGGCCAATAAAAACACAGGATATTTTGCGGGGGGGAGTAACGATATGTCACACCTTTTTAAAACAGTTGATGGCGGTAATACCTGGACAGATATTTACACAGCCGCGTATGGAATTATAAATATATCGGCGCCTGATGATAATAATGTATTTGTAAACGCATACAGCGCAATTTATAAGAGTGCTGATGGTGGTAAAACATGGAGCGTCAGCGTGCCAAGAGACTTTAATAACGCACCTAATGCGGTATATTTTTATAACAGTATGCTTGGCTTTGTTCTATTATATAACGGCCAGATGTTAAAGACTGTTGACGGAGGACAAAACTGGACGAATGTAACAATGCCAACAACCGAGGCTATAAGCGATGTCTTCTTTATAAGTGCTACAACTGGATTTGCTACAGCTTACGGAGAAAATTATTTGTATGGGACTACTGACGGCGGAGGGACCTGGAGCAAATTGTCGCAGAATTTTCTTATCAATACCGGGAAAATGTTTTTTTACCCGGATGGTAGAGGAATTATCGTTGTCAGAGGGCAGTATTTCCTTTATTCAAGAGATTTTGGCAAAACAACCAAATTGTTTTTTAACGCTGTTGGAGAAAACTCTGCTGCGAACATCCAGGGTGTAAACGATAGCACTATAATGGTGTCATCTAATACCGGTATTTATAAGGTCAACTTTAGTAAAAAATAAAATGCAAAATAAGATATTAAGAGGATTGTTTTTTATTGCTGCAGTCACATTGACTTTAAGCAGCTGCAAGACCGAAACCGTAAAGCCCACCCTTTCTTTTCCGGGCACATGGACCGCTAATTATACAATGCAGAGTTCCAGTTTTTCGGATAACTATAAATTATATAGCTGGACGGCACAATTGACTATAAATACAGATGGTACTGCCGAAGCAATTCATCAGCCTGGCAATCCCATAGCTTCTGGTGAGGTGATAACTGAACATTTTAAGTGGGGAATAATAGATGATCAAACAATGTATCTGCATTCACTAAATTGGTCTGTAACTGAAGCTATGAGTTATCGTATATTAGAATATGGCAATAACTATATTAAAATGGATGGTTTTGATGGCTTCTCACAATACTGGCAGCTTACTTTGAAGAAATAAACTTAACATTTATCGAACTATAGAATCGATCCCGTAACGGCGGGGTTTTTGTTAACATAGTTTTAAATAGCCAATACCTTTTCACAGATCTATTTACAATTTGTCTTTGCTGTTCAGCACAGACAGTGTCTCATTCCAAAGGAGCATAAAGAGGAATTGCATAAATATATTACAGGTCTTGTACAAAATAGGAAAGCAAAAATGCTGGCTGTTAATTGCATGCCTGATCATGTGCATTTATTTGTGGGTTTCAAGCCAACGGTTTTAATATCTGATTTTGTAAAGGAGATCAAAGTAGAGAGCTATGAATTTATTAATAATCAAGGTTGGATGAAAGGCAAGTTTAACTGGCAGGAAGGTTATGGCGTCTTTTCATATTCGCAATCCCATATTGATGCTGTTGTAAAATATATTCTCAACCAGGAGAAGCACCACCAGAAAAGATCATTCAAAGAAGAGTATATTGGATTACTGGAAAAATTTGAGATATCATTTGAAGAACGGTTCTTGTTTGATTTTATCGAGAAGCCTTTATAGCGCATAGCAGGAGGCACCTACGGAGCCGATCCGTTTATATATTATTGTATCGTCCTAAAAAAAGTTTACAGTTTTTAGATAGTCCTGTTATGTACTTACAGGTGAATTACAATCCTGTAATGGGTTTACAATTTTAGTGTTTTTATAATAATAGTTCTTCCATAG
>Ga0070665_100000371_pt1 | contig 66831 bp, 78 predicted proteins | sample KBSS13metaG_FD_65862 | JGI IMG/M metagenome (GOLD analysis project Ga0070665, IMG submission 65862) | Switchgrass rhizosphere microbial communities from Kellogg Biological Station, Michigan, USA - KBS S1-3 metaG | ecosystem: Host-associated > Plants > Roots > Rhizosphere > Soil ... | reverse complement strand
TGAACACCAGGCGCGAGGCCTCGATCCGTCCCTGGTGCGTCCGCCAGCGGGTCCTGCGGCGGGCCACGTCCGGCCGCGTCTGCTCCTCCGGCAGCAGGGTTTTTTTGAAGCTCAGCCCCTCGGCATGGACGAACAGCTGGGCAGCGGAACTCGAGACCGGAACGGTTGCATCGATCAACGCTCTCGCGCGCCGCGAGGGGCTCTACGATCACTACACGGCGCGGCTCCTACCGCTGGCCTACCTGGCTCCCGATGTCACCGAGGCGATCCTTGGTGGGCGACAGGGCGCAGCCGTGTCCCTTGGCGCAGTCACCGCCCGGCCTCTGCCGCTCAACTGGTCGGCGCAACGAGCGATGATCGAGCACCTGGGGATGCCACGCGGCTGACGCGCCGCGTGCTGAACGTCGGCGAAACCTCCCAAACCTCCCAGACGTCTCGAAAGCCGCGATCTGAGTTTTCAAGAATCCCTGAGGAATTCCCTGAAGCAGGGAATTCCGGCGCAAACCTACACTTCTGAAATGCCCTCGGAGACCCGGGCCCGGATGGCGGCTATTCGCGGTGTGATTTCGGAGATTGGAGAGCCGCGCGGAGGGCGGAAGGGCGCGCTAACGCCCGGTTTTCAGGGGACTATTCGCGGGGAAGAAAATCACGCCGGGTTAGCGGCGGAATGAATGGTCGGAGTGGCAGGATTCGAACCTGCGACCCCCGCGTCCCGAACACGGTGCTCTACCAGACTGAGCTACACTCCGACTTGGGAGCGGCCTTATAGGGGAGCAATTCGGCGGCTGCAAGGAGCCGGAATTGTCGCTGAAAGTAGGGCTCGTGGCCGTTGCATCCGGGCAGCCTTCGCGCTATCTCGACCGCCTCGCGAGGGGAGCCCCCTCTGCGCCTTTCCTGCTGGGGAATGGTGTAATGGTAACACTGCGGTTTTTGGTACCGTCATTCTAGGTTCGAGTCCTAGTTCCCCAGCCACGGAATTGCTTCAAGAATTTGCCTCTCCAGAGGCCGTCTTTGAGGCGCGGTTTACAGCTTTCGTTCTGGCGGCGTTCCGGCGGAGGCGCTCGACCATGGCCAGGCCGATCTCCTGGGCGGTGACGTAGCGGGCTGCAATTTCCTCCACCTTGGTCTTCTCCCAGCCGAGAATCGTGGCGACGCCGCCGAGGTCGAAGCCGCCGCGCATAAAATTTTTCGCGGCCGTCCCGCGAAGATCGTGGAAGCGGAGGTGTCCGATTCCGCTCTTGGCTTCTGGGTCGTCCGTCCGCTCGCGCGCAGCCTCGCCTTGAGCGCCGGTGTGAGCGGTGTCACGACCGTGCGCCGGCCGCGGCTCGTGTTGTCTGCCAGACGATCGCGTGCTCGCCCACGGCCGATCGAGGAAGTTTGATCAGGTCCCCGAGACTTAGGCCGGTAAGCGCCGCCAGGCGCACCGCGTGGTTCAGCTCTTCAGCGCAATGCAGATGGAGCGCCGCGAGCGTGGCGGCTCTCTAAAGGCGCGCAACTCGTAGGGCGGCGTATATCGGCCGTCAGGTTCGCGCGATGAGGCGGCGCCGATCGAGGCGGGGAGGTCCTCCGCTCCCCAGCGGATTGAGCCGGACGAACAGCGCAAGGCCGGCGCGCGCAATCCATGAGGGAACCTGCGCCGCGTCGAGGCGTTTCGTGAGACGGACGCTAGCGGGGGCTTACGCTGGAGGTCTTGGCGTTGAGCTTGCGATCGCCCGTGGAACCGCGAGGCGTCTCCCCGGCCGCCCGGCGTGCCGCACATGACCCCGATCCCGAAACCGACTTCCGTCGCCGCGCCGAACATTTGTTGACGCGGGCGAACGCCACGACGGACGCCGCCGCGCGGGCGGAGCTGGTGATCAAGGCCGCCACCCTGCATCACCTGGCGCTGCTGCAGGAGGCGGCCCGCCGGGCCGCGCCGCTTAGCGAGCCGGCCAGCTTCGCGCGCTGCAAGGTCGAGGCGCAGATACTGGGGCAGGACGGCGAGCGGCGGGGCTTGAGGGCCGGCCCGCCGGCCTTGCGCCAGGCCCAGGCCGCCTATGACACCAGCGTCTCTTCGGTCGAAGAGGCTCAGACCGCCCACGCCCGCCGACTCCTCTAGGCTTTTCAGCGACAAATTCCCGCAGCTCAGCTTGCTCTTCGCAGCGCGGCGCCCCAAATGGCGCCCGCTGGAAGCGCGGGAACAGCCCGGGCGTCATCTTGAAGGACCGGTCATGGATCGCGTACGCGCAGAACGCCTCGGCACCCTGTTTTTGGCCGTCTTTTCAACCGGCCTGGCGGCGCGCTTCGCCGAGGACGGGCTCGCGCCGGCGCAGTGGCCAGGCGCCCTGGCGGCCGTGCTGGGATCGCTGGCCGCCGCCGCGGTCGTCAGGCTCTGGCCGCGCCCGCAACCTGTCCGCTCGCGTTAGGCCCGCCCGCGGGCGGGGGAATCCCTCCGCGTGCTGTCAAAATCCAAGTCCGCCACAGCATCGCCTTTCGAGCGTCGCAATTGATGCGTTCATAGGGCGTGCGGAAGAGGCCGCTCGCAGATTCGCGGGCGAAAAGAGGGACGTGTAATGCGGGACACCACCACTGAGCGCGGCGCGCTCTGGATCGATTTCGCGTTTGTGGCCAGCTGCCTGGGCCTGGTGGCCGGGATTCTGGCGCTGATCGGCCAGGTCTGAGCCCGGCTCCGCCTTTTAAATACTCCTAGGACGGCGGAAGCGGCGGCTTAGCCGCCTACTCGGCGCCGTCCCAGAACAGCGCGCCGTCCGTATCCCAATCCCAGCCGCCAAGCCAGGCGATGCGGCCCTCGTCGGCGCTGCGGCCAACCATCAGAGAGACAGGTTCGGGCGAGCGGCGCCCCTCCGCCTCGGCGATTCGCCCCGCCGCCGCGATCGCCTCGGAATCAGACACGAACGGAATCAGCCGCGACCACTCTGGGTGCGGCCCGCGGCGGAGCAGGGCCAGGGTGTAGACGCCGGTCATGCCGGCTAGAAAACTCAGGCTTGGGGCTGAAATTGGACGCCCGCCGATTGCGCGAGACACGCCCGGTCGCGCCCACTAGGAGCAATCAGCGCTACGGTGAAGGAGCTGGCCGGCCGTGGAGATCGAAATCGGGGCGGAAGCCAAGGACAAGCGGCTGAACAGCGCTGTCGCCATGACCGTGGTGGCGCTGTCGGTGTTCATGGGTCTGGCCAACGTCAAGGACGCCAACATCGTCCAGGCGATGCAGCAGGCGCAGTCGGACGCGGTGGACACCTGGGGCGAATACCAGGCGACGCGCACCAAGCTGCACATCGACGAGACCGCGCTGGCCCAGCTTCGGCTGCTGGCCGGGGCGGCGACGCCGGCCGGCGCGGCCGAGCAGGCGCGCCTGACCGAGGAGATCGCGAAATATCGCCAGGAAACCCCTAGGCTGCGCGCCCAGGCCCAGGCGTCCTCCGCGCACTACGACGCGCTCAACGTGCACGACGACCAATTTGACGCGTCCGACGCCCTGATCTCGATCGCCATCTCGATCGCGGCGGTGGCGGCCCTGGTGGAGAGCAACCTGGCGCTCTACGCGGCCTGGGCGTTCGGGGCGGCGGGCGCGGTGATGGGGCTGGCGGGCTTCCTGGGGTGGAGCCTGCGCTCGCCGCTGGCCCAGCTGTTGAGCTAGGCCGCCGCTGTCATCTTGAAGATCCCCTGGGCGTTTGCGCTATCGAAAGCGAGGTCGAGCGCCCCGTCCTCACCGCGCGCGCGGGTGATAAATTCGTAGAAGGAGCCGGGGACCAGGCGGCGGACGGCGCGCTCGCCGTCCGGGAACATCCGCTCGACCGGATCGGCGACGAAGGCGGTCTGGCGCACGCGGCCGCTCTTGGAGCATTCGACGGCCTCCTTGATCGGCCGGCCGAGCGCGCGCTGCGCAACGGCCAGGGCCTCGACGTCGGCGACGCGGTCGGTGGCGTGGTTGAAGGCGAAGCCCTCGGTGGCGATCCAGGCGGCTTCGGGAGACTCGGCCAGCAGCACCTCGTAGGCGAGCAGCGACGGCGCCTCATGCCAGCGTCCGAAGGCGGCGGCGAGGACGGGAAGGGCGCGCTTCGCCAGCGCGACGTCGCAGCCGCCGTCGCGGGCGAAGGCGTCGAGCGCAGCGACGGCGGTGGCGTCGAGCGGGTCGCGGGTGGAGCCGAACACCCGATGCGCCGCGGCTTGGAACGACGGTGAGAAGCGGTCGACGTGCAACTCGCTGACGAAGAACTGCGGCAGGTCCTCCGGGTGGTCGCGGTGGCGGAAGGCGCGGCCGGTCATCTTCAGCTGTTCCAGCGGATAGAGGCCGGCAAGCTCGTAGCCGAGCGGCTCCAGGATGCGGGCGAAGGCCAGATAGCCGGGGGGCTCTGCGCCGGTGGGCTCATCGGCGAAGCGCACGGTGCGAAGCGCGCCGTGATCGAGCAGCACCTGGCCGCCGGCTGCGCGCAGGTCGGCGACGTAGGCCGCGCCGGTGGGAACCCGCTGCAGCAGGCCGTGGAACAGGGCGGCGTTCAGCGCCATGGCGAAGGCGGCGCGCGAAACGGCCGGGCCGCCGTTCGAGCGAAGCTGTTCCGGAAGCGCAAGGTCGTCCAGCGCCTCGCGCGCGGCGGCGGCGCCGATGGCGGCGGCCAGGAGGTGTTCGATCTGGTGGAAGCCGTCTTCGGGCATGGGGCGCCTCGCGGAGTCTAGATGTCGAAGCTGACGCCTTGGGCGAGCGGCAGGGTGCGGCCGAAGTTCACGGTGTTGGTGGCGCGGCGCATATAGGCCTTCCAGCTGTCCGATCCCGCCTCCCGGCCGCCGCCGGTCTCCTTTTCGCCGCCGAAAGCGCCGCCAATCTCGGCGCCCGAGGGGCCGATGTTAACGTTGGCGATGCCGCAGTCGGAGCCCCGCGGAGAAATAAAGAGCTCGGCCTCGCGCAGATCGTTGGTGAAGATCGAGGAGGAGAGGCCCTGGGTCACGTCGTTCTGCAGGGCGATGGCGTCCTCCAGCTCGCGGTAGCGCATGACATAGAGGATGGGGGCGAAGGTCTCTCGCTTCACCATCTCGGCCTGGGACGGCATCTCGACCAGCGCCGGCCGGACATAGGCGCCGGGCCGCTCGACCCGCTCGCCGCCCAGCACGGTCCCGCCCGCGGCGGTCGCCTCGGCAACGGCCTCGCGCATCCGCGCCAGCGCGGCCTCGTCAATCAGCGGCCCGACCAGGACGCCGGCTTCTCGCGGGTCGCCGACGCTCACCGAGCGATAGGCCGCCTTCAGGCGGGCGAGGAAATCCTCATAGCGGCTCTCATGCACGAACAGGCGGCGCAGAGTCGTGCAGCGCTGTCCGGCCGTGCCCATGGCGGCGAAAGCTACGCCGCGCAGGGCGAGATCGAGGTCGGCGGACGGGGCGACGATGGCGGCGTTGTTGCCGCCGAGCTCCAAGAGCGCGCGGGCGAAGCGGCGGGCGAGCCTGGAGCCGACCTCCCGCCCCATGGCGGTCGAGCCGGTGGCGGAGACGAGCGGGACGCGCGGGTCGTCCACCAGAGCTTCGCCGACCTCGCGCCCTCCGATCAGCACGGTGGAGAGGTGCGGCGGCGCCTCGCCGAAGCGCGCGCAGGCGCGCTCGAACAGCGCCTGGACGGCCATCGCCGTGAGCGGCGTCTTCTCCGACGGCTTCCAGACGCAGGCGTCGCCGCAGACCAGCGCCAGCGCCGCGTTCCACGACCAGACCGCGACGGGGAAGTTGAACGCGGTGACGATGCCCACCACGCCCAGCGGGCTCCAGGTCTCCATCATCCGGTGCTCGGGGCGTTCGGTCGCCAGGGTCAGGCCGCACAGCTGCCGCGACAGGCCCACGGCGTAGTCGCAGATGTCGATCATCTCCTGCACCTCGCCCAGCGCCTCGGAGACGATCTTGCCGGCCTCCAGGGTGACCAGGGCGGCGAGCTCGGCCTTGGCCGCGCGCAGCTCCTCGCCCAGCAGCCGCACCAGCTCGCCGCGCCGCGGCGCCGGGACGTCGCGCCAGGCGAGGAAGGCCTGGTGCGCGCGAGCGACCGCCTCGGCGGCCTCGGCGGGCGACGCCTCATGGACGGCGCCGATGACGCGGCCGTCGATCGGCGAGCGGACCGGGCGGCCGCCGTTCGCATAGAGGCGCGCAGGGACGCCGATCGCCGCCAGCACGTTGGCGGCGGCGCGGGCGGTGTCGGCGGGGCCGGGATGGACGGACATCTGCATGGTCAGGCGGCGGCTTGGGCTGGGGCTTGGGGCGCGTAGAGGCGGCCGAAGCGGTTGGCGAGGAAGTCGGCGAGCGCGACCTCCTCCTGGCGGACGAAGCCTTGCTGCGGCAGCTTGCCTTGCGCCAGCAGGTCGAGGACGGCGCAGAGGCCGGCGGCGGTGGTGATCTGGATCGCGCTGCGCAGCCGGCCCTGCAGCGGGGCGGCGTAGATCTTCTGGGCGTAGGTCTCCTGCACCAGGCGCCCGTCGCGCTGGCCGCTGACGCTGGCGTAAACGATCACCACGTCCTGGAAGGTGGCGGGGAGCGCGTTCTCCAGGATGTCCTTCAGCACGTCGCGGCGTTCCCTGAGCCGCAGGTCGTGCAGCAAGGCCTTCATGATCGCGGCGTGGCCGGGATAGCGGATCGTGCGGTAGCTGAGGTTGCGCAGCCGGCCGGCGAGGCTCTCGCAGAGGGTGCCCAGGCCGCCGGAGGTGTTGAACGCCTCATAGACCACCCCGTCGAGGGCGAACTGCTCGAGGTCCTCCAGCGGCTGGATCTGCCGCAGCGCCCCGTCGATGATCGCCTCGCAGGGTTCGCAGTATTCGTTGATCAGGCCGTCGGTGCTCCAGGTGAGGTTGTAGTTCAGCGCGTTGGCCGGGAATTGCGGCAGCGCGCCCACGCCCATCTTCACGTCGAGCAGGGTGTCGAACCGCGTGGTGAGGTCGTGGGTGACGATGGAGATGAAGCCCGGCGCCAGGCCGCACTGCGGGATGAAGGCGCTGGCCGCGTCGGCGGCCAGCTCTTTGACCAGGCGAGTCGTCGCCACGTCCTCGGTCAGGTCGAGGTAGTGGGCGCCGGCCGCCAAGGCGGCGCGGGCGATGAGGCCGGTGGTGTGGAAGGGCGCGGCGCTGGCCACGGCGAAGGCGCCGTCGAGCACCTCGGCGAGCGCGCGCTCGTCGGCCGCGTCGACCTGGCGCGTCTCGAGGGTCGGGCCGGTCCCCAAACGCTGCAGCGCCAGCGCCGAGCTGTCGGCCACCACCACCTGATAGTCGCCGCAGCCGGCCAGCAGGTCAGCGATCGTCGAGCCGATCTTGCCTGCGCCGAAAACCACCACCTTCTGCATCCGCGCCTCCGTAGCCCGGATCCAAATTTTCAAGCTGAGCCGAGCCGGACGCCATTGGCCGAACTGACGGAATGCGGGCTAGACTTGGGCGTTTTGCAGGGGAAGCTCGGCGAAGTGCAGTTGGATCCCATCGATCAGAAGCTGGTCGCGGCCTTGCGGCGGAACGGCCGCGCCTCCACCGCCGAGCTCGCGCGGCTCCTGGGGCGCTCGCGCACCACGGTGCAGGCGAGGATGGAGCGGCTGGAACGGGCAGGCGTGATCCTCGGCTACACGGCGCGGCTCGCGCCCGAGCGAGAGCATGGCGCCGTTCGCGCTCATGTGATGGTGAAGGTGGAGCCCAAGCAGGAAGCCGCGGTCGGCGCGGCGCTGCGGGCCATGGACGAGGTTCGGGTCCTGCACACCGTCACCGGCGCCTTCGACATGATCGTCATGGCGGCGGCAGACACCCTGGGCGAAATCGAGGGCGTCATCGACCGGATCGGCGCGCTGAAGGGCGTGGAGCGAACGACCTCCTCGATCATACTTTCAACCAAGCTCGAGCGCTGAGTCGCGTCATGCCGAACGTCTTGACATGATGGCGAGGCGCAGCCTTCAAGCGGGGGCCGGCCGACATGAGCAGCGGGCGCGAACTGGACAGTATGCATGCGTCTCGACCGACCGGCCGACCGCCGGCCTCCTGCTGCAGCCGGGCAGCTGATCTCGGGCGCACATGAGTCCATGACGCGGACCGACGACCCGGCCGTGACCGCCGCGGACGAACCCGCGCGCCGCAGCGATGCGCTTGGCTTCTGGTGCGGCGGGGTGATGATTTGCGCCGCCGCCTTGATTCCACTGGTCGCCTGGCTCTCACCGCTAGGATTCGCACCGCTCATGGCTCTGGTCGGGCTGCTCTGCGCGCCGGCCTTCCGCATTTCGGAGAAGGATCGCCCGCTGGCGATCGTGCTGATCTGCGCCTTGGCCTGGGGGGCGGCCTCATTGCTGTGGAGCCCGTTCGCGAACCAGCGTGGCGGCCATTCCATGTTGGTCGAGCTTTCGCTGGCGCCGCCCCTGTACTGGTGCGCTGTCTGCGGCGCGCGGCGGGCCGATCCCGGCCTGATCGACATCGCCTTTCGGATCCTGGCGTTCGGCCTCGCCGCCCACGCCGCGATCCTGCTGGCGGACGTTCCGTCCGGCGGCGAAATCTATAGAGGGCTTCATCAGTCCTATTACGAGCCGATCTCGCCCGTCCTGGCCAAGATCAAGCTTGCCCAGACCACCTTCGTGCTGGCGGTGCTCTGGCCCTTGGTTCTGCTGAGCGGCGGACGAGGCTGGACCGGAAGGGTGCTGCTGGGGATCGTTCTGGCGGGGGTGATGATCCCGGCCTACGCCTTCGACGCAGCCGCTCCGCTCGCGGCCGTCCCGCTGTCGCTGGCGATCTTCGCCGCGGTCTTGCGGTGGCCCCGCGGCGCGCCGCGGCTCATCGCATGGAGCGTAGGGGCGCTTTACCTGGCTTCGCCGGCGATCATCTGGTCGCTCCGCTGGGTGGGGTCCGACAAGCCGATCCTGGCCGCGATGGAAGCCTCGTGGGCCGCGCGCGTCAGCTACTGGATTCACACTACGGACTGGATCATGGCCCGGCCGCTGCTGGGCTGGGGCCTCGACGCCAGCCGGCACATGGGACCTGGAATCGTCCTGCATCCGCACAACAATGCGCTGCAGGCTTGGCTCGAGCTCGGCCTTCCGGGCGCGGCGGCGGCGGCGGCCTTCTGGCTTCTGAGTCTCGGCCGCACCGCGCGGGCCGCGCCGAGCCCGGCTGCAGCGGCGTCAGCCGCCGCCGCCGGCGCCTATCTCCTCTTCGCCTGGGTCAACTTCGGGCTCTGGCAGCAATGGTGGATCGCCCTTGGCGCGCTCGTGGCCATGCTGAGCGCGGCGGCCGAGCGGCGGCGTCCGCCGGCCCGATTGACACTGTAGCCCCGGCGTCGCTTGGCGGAGCCGTATGTCGAGACGTCGACATCGTTGCCAAAACGTCGCACCCCGCCAGACGGCGGGGAGGGTCGGCCCGGCTAGAGCTCTCGCGAAAAAAGTCCTTCTGAATCAATAACTCGCGTCTCACGCGAGCACGCTCCGCGAGTGGCTGCCCGCATGGGGCGAGCTGTGCTGCAACCCCAAGAAGGCGCGCGTTAACCATAAAAACCATTTGTTGTGGCCGGAAGGAGGTGGTTAAGGTTATCGGGCGGTTAATCTTAACCGCGGGTTAGCCGTAACCTTTTGGGGTTTGGAGAGGGCAATGGACAAGCAAATCCGCGCTCAGCGAGTGGCCGCCAAGGTCAACGCCGTCGAGCGCAGCATCGATGAGACCATGGCGCTGGCCGCCGAGCTGATGATCGAAATGCGCGGCGCCTGCGTCGACCTGGAACTCGCCGCTCAGGTGAGCGACGGCGCGTTCGCCAAGCTGGTCGAAGCCATGACCGAACTGCAAAGCGCCCGCACCAGCGTGGTGGCCTCGCACAAGCGCATGGACCACATCCGCGAAATCACCGGCCTGCGCACCACCGCTGGTCCGATGAAGTACCCAGAGCCGACCCGCACCGAAGAAGCCACGGTCGCCGCGCTGCGCGCCTGAGGTCTTTGCGGAGGCTTAAGGACTGTGTGCTTCTGCTGAACGCGGAGGCGCACAGTCCATGCCCGGCAACCTTATCGTACTGATCGAGTATGCGCTGATCGCCGCCTGCGTGGGCTTCGCCTATTGGCAGGGTGGTCGTGCGGATCGACTTGGCGCCATCTGGTTCGGCGCGAACATGATCCTGAGCGGCGTCGTGACCGTCGCCGGCTTCCGCTCCACCGTTGTTCAGCTGGTGATGGACGGAACCTACGCCCTCGGCCTTTTGCCGCTGGCGATGATCTATGTCAGCTATTCAATGGGTCTGCTGACGCTGCTGTCGGCTGCGCTGTTTTGCCTTGAAGCGCTCTACCTGTTGAACGATTGGCCGGTCGACAAGACCTATATCGACATCAACAACATCCTCTGGTTCATCGCGCCGCTCATCTTCCTGGGGTGCGGACTGGTCAATCTGCGCCGTAATCGGCGCGCGGCCCGTGCGGAGCGAACGGCGATGGCCGCCGCCTAGCTATTCCGCGGCGCACCCGAGGGACGCCGCCAGCAATTCCGACAGAGCAACGCACGCGCTGCGGGACTCGGGCCGTTCGAGCCTGGCGAGGGCGGTGAGCGCAACGCCGATCTCCGCCGGGCAGGCGAGGCGGTCAGGGTCGGCGAAGCCGCGCGCGAAGGCGGCGCGGGCTCGCTCCACGGCGCCCGAGCACCCGGCCTGCTCAGTCGTTCGAGACAATCGAGCAGCCTGCCGCGAGGGCCAAGGGCGAAGGCGCGTGCGCTGGCGAGCGCGGCCGCCGCCTCCGATTTGAGAGAGGCCGGATTCCGAGGCGGCGCCGGCGCGGGCGCGCCCATCCCCGACCAGGCTACACCGCTCGTCCGCTCCGCCTCCCGGCGGTCGGCCGACCGGCGCACGGCCTCGCGGCGGTGCGCTTCGGCGAGGTGGGGCGCGAGGATCTCGCGCGCGTCGGCGAAACGGAAGGTGCCCAAGCCGCCTCCTGATTGACTCACAAAGACGGTATAAAACATACCAATCCATGTCAAGAGAAGGTAGGTAACCGATCTGGGATCTGGGGTCAGGCGACCTGTCGCTCGTCGGCGCGGCGGATGATGCGGCGGGCCTGTTTGGGGGGGATGATGGCCGTCGGCTCCGCGGCCCAGCGCAGGCGGACATCCTCGATCGGCGCGCCGACCTGACTTTCCAGCACGTAGAGGCCCGCCGCCGAACCGCGCAGCAGCCGCTTGAACAGCACCCGACCATCCTCGGTCTCGACAATGCAATAGTAGCCCAGCATGTCTGGCGTGGGCGGATTGCGCTGGTCCTCGAAGTAAATCAGCGAGCCGTCCTCGGCGATCATACGCATGGAGTGGCCGGCGACTTCCAGCGCCACAGCGGCTTCCGTTCCGCCGGGCGGAATCGGAACCATATCAAAGCCTTCCTGGCCATCCGTCTGGATCACAGCGCCGTCGGCGTCGGCGCCGACGCGGCCGATGATGCGCACCATCCGGTCCGACCCGCCCCGTGCGGGGCCGGTGTCGTCGTAGAGCCATTCAGCCCGCACCGCGAAGGCTTCCGCATATTCCTTCGCCTTGCGGAAGGAGAACGGCGCATTGCCGTTCTCGTTGGACTTGTAGGTGTTCTCGTTCCAGCCAAAGCGCGCGGCCGCATCGCTCGCCCGCTCAAAACCTGCAGTGAGGCGCGCCTGGCGGAGGCGGTCGTGACGTTCGCTCATGGAATGCTCCTATCACGCGGCCGGTAGGAATTCTACCAAAACCATTGACAGCGCAGCGGTAACAAACCTACCGTAGGAACAGATCGAGAACGCGGCCGGGGGGCCGGCGCGATCTTCCGGAGAGCCTCATGACATGGACCGACGCGCGTATCGGCGAGCTTGCGCGACTTTGGGCGGCGGGCGTTTCCGCCAGTGGGATCGCCGAGGCCTTGGGAGGCCTCAGCCGCAGCGCGGTTCTCGGCAAACTGCATCGCCTGCAACTGCTGAGAAGCCGCAAGGCTGCGTCCGTCCCGCGTCGGTTCGACGGAGCCGTCGGCGCCTTTGCGCCGGGCGCGCCGCAGCCGAACCCCGTGAGGCCTCGTCGGCGCGCTAGCCCGCCCGAGCCGCCGCGATCGCCCTGGCGGGAAGCCGCCTTCGCGCCGCTTCCCGGCTCGCAGCCGAGGCCCTGGCTTTCACGGAACTTCGGCGAGTGCGCCTTTCCGGTCGACGGCGAGAGCGACCGGACGGTCTCCTGCTGCGGCCCCGTGCAGGCCAACAGCGCCTACTGCCCGGCGCACCATGGCGTGGTCTTCCGCCCTCGCTCCGCCGGCGCGCGGGCCGCCGAGCAGCGTCGCTGGGCGAGGATGGTCGATCGCGAAACGGATCAAGCCAATTCGGAAAGGAACGCCGCATGACGAAACGGGGCCGCCCGCGCAAGGCGGGGCCAAGACATCCTTCGGGCCAACTGGTGCAGAAGGTCGAGCCCAACGCCAAGGTGGTGGAACTGCGGCGCGCGCTGCTGGGCGACGCGCCCAAGGCCAGATTGGCCGACGCGGAGCACCCGATGGCGCTGGCGCTCGCGAGGGGGTGGATCACCGAGGCGCAGCATCGGGCGGGTTTGGCCTACGCCACCGCCTGGCGGCGGTCTCATCCGCAGCGTCGCGCCCCGGCGCTCGACGAGATGCAGGAGGTCGCCGCGCGCGACACCCGCAGGGTGGGCGAGATGTCGGACGCAGAACTGGCGCAGGCTTTCGACGCGGTGTTCCGCGATCCCGAGGCGCGTGGGCCGCTCAGCGAGGCCGACCAGATCGAGGCCCGCGTGCGCTACAACGCCATGAGCCGCTCCCTCTCGCCCGCCGAGCAGAACGAGGTCTTTCTATGCTTCTGCCTGGCCTCCTGGCCGCAATGGATCCTGCAGCGATGCGCAGGGCGGTTCGACACCAGCTGGGAGCGCAAGCACCAGTTGCTGGCGAGGGGGCTGGAGACTTTGGCCGCCTATCGACCTGCACGGCGCCTGGCCACGGCGTGAGCGCGCCTCAAGGCGCCGCCTCGGCCGGAGTGTCTTCCTGCGGCGGCGGTTGCGCAGGCGTGGCCGTCGTGAGGCCCGTCGCCGCCGCGTCGTCGGCGACCTCGGCCGTGGACGGGGACATCGGCGCGGGCGGCAGAGATGGCGGCGGCGCCGCAAGCTGGGGCGGCTCTGGCGCCGCTTCGGTTGGCTCCGCCGGCGGCGCAAGCTTCGGCCGGGGCTTGGGCGCCAGTGCAGGCTCGAGCTGGGCTAGCGCAGGACGCGGCAGCGGCGGCGGCGCGTCGCTGGGCGGCATCACCACGACATTCGCGGTTTCGACGGCTCGCGGGAGCTGGAGGGTGCGGACGAGCCCCGTAGCGAAGCTCGCCAGGGCGAGGGCCAGGATCGCCAGTCCCGCCAGGCTGACGGAGATCGGATCCGTGAACGGCCGCCGCGCCTCCATGCGGACCGAACACGCTCGCGACAGGCGCTGTTCCATGCGGGGCGGTCGTCGCGAAACTTCCACCCAATATTGCTTTTGATGTGCGTCATCGGCGCAACTCACTTGCGCGCCGGGTCGTTTGCTGGGAGCTTTATTCCACTGACCACGGGCGTGCCATGACCGAGCCTCATTGCGAATCCGCGCTCAAGCATATCCAGCGGGTGGTGACCATCGCGTCAGCCGCCAACGCCCCGATCACCATGGCCGAGGCCTTGGAGCAGATCGCCGAGACGCTGGACCTGGCGGGCTTCGCGCCGGGCGTGCCCAAGGCCGACCTGGACGGCCAGGGACCGCGCGCGACCCTGCAGTGATCCCGCGCGGCCGGGTTCAGTCGCGATAGCCGCAGCAGTAATTCCGAGCGCCGAAGCGCCCGTCGTAACGGTCGTAGTAGGCCGCCCATCTGGCGAGGCGGTTTCGCAGGAGGGCAAATCGCGGCGCACTCAGGAAATGCGACGCTCGCCGATGTGGCGGTTCAGGTCAGATCCGGGCTCGATCCAACGCACGATGTCGTCCATCACCGGCTCGCGGCCGAGCTCGCCTCGTCGAAGAACTGCTGGCTGCCGGCTAACTGCTGATCGGAGGCTTGCACAGGGCCGCAAATCACCTCGCACTTCACGAAATGAGATGATCGCAAAGATGGCGGTCTGGGCGGGCCTCGCGGGGGCTGCGGGACCTTTTGTCTGGGGCTGAGGCCCGGACAACCGTAATTTCGTTTACGATTTGTTCTTGATCTTCTCCCGAGCCTGTTCGAAGGATTGAACACGGCCGTGCTGCCGTGGAACGGGAGTTCTCGGTGAGCCGACTAATCGACACATCATACTTTCCCATAGCTGCGGACGAGATCGACTACGCTGAACAGGCGCATGCCGCAGGGTACGCCGATCTGCGGGCGCGAGCGGAGGCGGAGGTCATACGCTGGCGATCCGCGCAGCCGATCAAAGAGATGGTCCTCGCCTTTGGCCTGCCGCCGATGCTGGGCCTGTATCTTGTGCGATTTGATCGCCCGATCGAGCGGGGTGAACTAGCCGGGGAGATCGAAATGTGGGCGGTGGCTGGCGATCTGCCGCCGATGTGTTTCGAGACCACCGATGCCCCGACGCCAGCGGAGGCGCTGCGCCTTTATTGCGCAATCGCCTGGGACTGGGGCCGAGCAGCCCTCGGCCGGCGAGACACATCGCAATGCTATCCGATTCAATTGGAGCCCACGCGCGAGCTGGGAAAGATGCTGCTGAGCCGCGTGAAGTTGCTGCGGAAGAGCTGGATTCCGCGAGCACGGCGGGGCCTTGCGCGCGCGCAAGGCAAGTCGTAGGGCGGCGATTCAACAGCAACGCAAGCTGCGCTGAACCATCCTGACGCCGACCTCGCTCAACACAGGGCTAACAGTCGGGCATGAGTCCCGACATAACGGGTATTCTCTCCGGCCGTATCCGCACTGACAGTTTCGACATCCGAAGTGGAAGTGGGGCCATCCAATGGCCTTCGAGACGTGAGGGCTAAGTTCCTTGCCCCTCGCCGCAAATCACCTCGCAATTCACGAAATGAGATGATCGCAGAGATGGCGGTCTGGACGGGCCTCGCGGGTGCTGCGGGGCTTTTTGCTTTTCTGGAGAGATCGTGTGGCGCGACGGCCTAGGCGGGCGGCGGCGCCCGTGTCGGCGACTGAGAGGCTAGCGGCCATCGAGGCGTCGGGTTCGACGCCGCTCGACTACATGCTGCAGGTGATGCGCGACGCGAGCGTGGAGCCGGCCAAGCGGCTCGACGCCGCCAAGGCGGCTGCGCCCTATGTGCATCCGAGGCTGGCTAGCGTGGCCGTCGGCAATGAGGGGGACAAACCATTCGAACAGGTGATCCGATGGGCGCTGACGGACGCGGAGGGAATTCCGGAGCCGTCCGCGAAGTCGTGATCCCTTACAAGCCGCGCGCGGTGTGGCTACCCTATCACCATAGCGCGGCGCGCTGGCGGGTGGTGGTGGCGCACCGGCGGGCGGGCAAGACGGTGGCGGCGCTGAACGGGCTGATCCGGACGGCGCTGACGTGCCAGAGGCCGAACCCGCGGTGCGCCTACGTCGCGCCCTATCTGGGGCAGGCCAAGGCGGTGGCGTGGGACCATCTGAAGCGCTTCACCGCGCCTATTCCCGGCGTCAGCTGGAAGGAGGCGGAGCTGAGTTGCGACCTGCCGAACGGCGGGCGGATCCGGCTGTTCGGGGCGGACAATCCGGATGCGCTGCGTGGGCTTTATCTGGACGACGTGGATTGCGACGAGTTCGGGGATTGGGACCCGCGGGCTTGGACGGAAGTGATCCGGCCGGCGCTGTCGGACCGGCACGGAAGGGCGACCTTCACCGGCACGCCGCGGGGCAAGAACGCCTTCTACGATCTGCGCGAGCGCGCGGCGCGGGGCGAACCGGGTTGGGCGCTCTGGGAGCTGAAGGCGTCGCAGACGGAATTGCTGTCGGACGAGGAGCTGGCGGACGCGCGCTCGGCAATGGACGCCTCGGCCTATGCGCGCGAGTACGAGTGCAGCTTCGACGCCTCGGTCGAGGGCGCCTATTACGCCGCCGAGATCGCGGCGGCGGACGCGGCGGGCCGGGTGTGCCGCGTGCCGATCGAGCCGCTGGCGAAGGTCGACACCTGGTGGGACCTGGGCATCGACGACGCCACGGCGATCTGGTTCGTGCAGGACGTCGGGCCCGAGCGGCGCGTGGTGGACTATCTGGAGGTCTCGGGCGAGGGGTTGCCGCAGATCGTGCGCCGGCTGGAGGCGCGGGACTATCGCTACGGCCGCCACGTCTTGCCGCATGACGCCGAGGCGCGCGAGCTGGGCACCGGGGTCAGCCGGGTCGAGACGCTGAAGGCGCTGGGGTTGCGCGACGTCCAAGTGGTGCCTGCGCAGACGGTGGCGGACGGGATCAACGCCGTGCGGCTGATGCTGGCGCGCTGCTGGTTCGACGCAGAGCGCTGCGCGCGTGGGCTCGAGGCGCTGAAGCAATATCGGCGCGAGTGGGACGGGAAGCGCCAGGTCTGGCGCGAGCGGCCGCTGCACAACTGGGCCAGCCACGCCGCCGACGCCTTCCGCTACGGCGCGATGAGCCGGCCGGTGGCGAAGGCGCGGGCGGAGCTGGTGATGCCGAATTTGGGGATCGTGTGAGGCGGCGTGGCCGCTGCGCGCTCCCGCCCAGCGCTACTGGACGGGACACCAACGTGGGCGAAGGTCGCGACGGGCGGCGCGGTGGGAGACGCCGTCGGCACAGCGAAGGCTCGGAACGATCGTCGATGACACCCTCTGAGCTCACCTATCCGCTCTTCGGACTCGCTGATGTCCGGCCTGGCCAGGAGGCGTGGGAATTCTTTCGGGATCTTGAGGATTTCACGACCTGCGCATCGTGGCAGGTGTCGGACAGATCCGGCATGCTGACTGCGGACAGCGCTGGCCGTTGCTTGCGGATTTCGTCGGTGCGCAATCTTGGCGTTGCAAGAAACTTCGGAAGCCTGGGCGCGCGCGTGATGCGCTTCCTGTTCAGGCAACCCGTTTATCGGCTGGACATGACTCTGGATCTTGTTCCCGAGATGACCTTCGACAATCTGAAGGCGCACGTCTGCGCGGCGATCTAGAGCATCCACTACTGGCGAAGCGACGAGGCGCTCGCCGGCGAAGATGGCTTGCCGAGAGACGAACAGGAGATGCTGGAGGAGCGGAAGACCTTGGTCACGCGCTCGAACAGCGTGCCCGAGTTGATCAGCAACTTGTGGGGGGAGGACCTTCCCGAACTACTCTCGGAGGCCGAAAAATCTCGGCAGCGCTAGCTCCAAGACAACTGGTTCTTCGGCAGCTTCCCTGTCGGGTCGTAGACCGTCACCTTGTGCGGCAGGTCCGGGCCCCAGCGCCATAGGACGAGGTTATGGTCTTCGGCCGTGGCGCTGTTGGCGAAGCTGGGGACCAGGGCGCCTGCGAAGCCTTCATCCAAGAGGTGGCGGACCACGGTCCACGAGGCGGGCTCGCGGCGGGCGATGATCGCGTCGCCCCAGGCGCAGGCGAGGTCTTCAAGCGTCGCGCCATGGTCGGCGCGGCCGGCGTCGGTGCGCAGGTCGGCGACGTCCTCGCAGTCCACGTCGTAGCTGCACAGGACATAAGGCGTCAGCCGATGGGCGAAGCCGGCCGAGACTTCGCGGAAGGCGGTCTTGAAGCTGAGGGAGAGGTAGAGCGCTTCCAGGCCCGGCCAGTTGAAGCGGCGCCCCTTCAAGGCTGCGCCGGCGCCAGACAGAGGAGTCCAGGACCAAGTCGGGTCGTGGGCGCGGAAAGCCTCGCCCTTGTATTTCAAGCGTAGCCGCCGGTCGCCAGGTGGTCGATGTAGTCACGGACGGCGGTTGCCTGGCCGGATTTCACCAAAGCTTCGGCGGTGCGCCCGCCGAAGGCCGGGATCGGCTCGGCACGATACCAGGCCATGGCCTGGGCCGGGCCGCCGGCCCAGACCTGCACCAGGCTGATGATCTCGACCATCTCGCGGACGCGGGTCTGCGCCTTGGGGCTGTCGCGACGGGCGGTCTTCTGGAAGACCTCGCGCGCCAGGCCGGCGGTCTCCGCGAGCTGGGCCTTGGACATGCTGAAAGCCTCGGCAACGTGCTCGACATTGAGGGCGCCGCGCTCGTCCATGAGGCTGGCGATCGATAGTCGTGTGGGCGTGGCGCTTCGAGCCGGCTGGCGAGGGCGCCGAGGCCGGGATGGCGGCGTCTTCCTGGCCGCTTGTGTCATCTTCGACGCTCCTTTGACCGGTTTATCAGTCAATATGTCGGCATACCGGGCGCGATTCAACATCTCGCGCTGAGCCGGCCGACTTGCCTCAGCGCGCAAATCACCGCGCAATTCATGAAATGGCACGATCGCGCTGAGGCTTCGGTCCGCGCTCAAGCCTGATCCCGCACGCAAGCTTCGCTGATCCAACTTCGTCACGAAGGGTGGTCCGGCGTGCGCTCCAGAAGAACAAGGAGCCTCGATGAGGCGCTCCGGTCAGCAGGCTGCCTTGAAACGTACCCATTTTGTTCCGCAGCACAATGCGGCGGCGGATAGCGAAGGATTTGCCATGGACTTGAGCGCCGACGAGCTGGCGGTCGAAAACGGCGATGCGTGCGGCTGCGACGACGAGACGCCCGCACCGCGCTCGCAGAGCCTCCGTTATTCCGACGCCGACTTCCTGCGGCTGGTGGATGACGAGTGCCAGCGCTCGGTCGGCTTCGGGGAGGGGGATACGGGCGAGCTCGCGCGGGTGCGGATCAAGGCCCAGGAGTACCGGCAGGGGAAGATCAACGACCTGCCGGTGATGCGCGGGCGTTCCGCGGCGGTGGACTCGACGCTCTCGGATGCCGTCGACACCGTGATGCCAGACGTGATGGAGGTGTTCTTCGGCGGCGACGACGTCGTCACCTTTCAGGCGGACGGGGCGGCGGACGAGGCTCAGGCGCGGGAGGAGACCGAGGTCGTCACCCACGTCGTGTTTCATCAGAACGACGCCTTCCGCGCCTTCCACGACGCCATTCAGGATGCGCTCTTGAACCGCACGGGCCTGTTCCACTGGTGGTGGGAGGAGGACGAGAAGCCAGTCGCGGCGCAGGAGGCGTCGGGGCCGGAGGAGGCGGCGGCCATGGCCGCGCTGGCGCAGCTCTCAAAGCCTTGGGCGCGGACGGAGGTGACCGCGCGCGAGGGCGGCGGCTGGTCCGTGGCCGTCAGCGAGATGCGCGGGCGGGTCTGCGTGCGGGCCGTACCCTCCGAGGATTTTACGGTCGCGGCGGACACCATCACGCTGAGGGATACGGCCTATTGCGCGCTGCGCGACCGGCCGCGGGTGCAGGACCTGATCGCGCGGGGAGTCGAGTCCAGCCTGGCGCGCAGCCTGCCGCATTCGACGTCGCGGCTGGACGCGCTGGACAACGCGCGCGACGAGGCCGGCGAGCACGACCGGGCGGGCGAGAGCGGCCTGGACGACCTGCGGATCGTCGAGGTGCGCACGCACTATCTGCGGATCGACGCCGACGGCGACGGACAGCCGGAGATGTGGCGCATCGAGACCGACGCCGAACAGCGGATCCTGTTGCAGAAGGAGAAGGTGACGCAGATCCCGTTCGGGGCGCTGACGCCGTACCTGTCGGCGCACAGGTTCTACGGCGAGGGACTGGCGGACAAGCTGTTCGAGGTGATGCGCATCAAGACGGTGCTGCTGCGGATGCTGCTGGACAGCGGTTACTTCGCGCTGAACCAGCGGATGGAGGTCTCCGAGGAGCAGGCGAGCGAATTCACCATCACCGACCTTCTGAACAATGCGCCGAACGTGCCGGTGCGTTCGAAGACGGGGCAGGCGGTGCGGCCGATCGCGGCCGGCGGGCTTGGCTTCGACGTCTTCTCGGCGATGGAGTTCATGTCGACCGTGGCGGAGCAGCGATCCGGCGTAGTTAGGAACGCCCAGGGGCTGAACCCGGACACACTGCACGATACGGCGCGCGGCGCGTTGGCGCTGATCTCGGCGGCGCAGAAGCGGGTTCGGATGATCTGCCGAGTGTTCGCCGAGACCGGGGTGAAGGACCTGTTCCTGGGCGTGCACCAGCTGCTGCGCGAGCAGTTCACCGACGGCCATGCGCCGGCGAGACTGAAGGTCGGGCAGGTGTGGCGCGAGGTGCGACCCGAGGGCTGGCATGAGCGCGAGGCGCTCGCAGTGCACGTCGGCGTGGGATCGTCCGGCCGCGAGCGCGACCTGGCGGCGCAAGCGCAGGCGATCGGGCTGACGGAGAAGCTGCTGCAACTGCAGGGCGGGACGCGCGGGCCGTTCGTGACCGAGCAGAACCTCTATAACCGCCTGCGCGCCTTCAGCCGGGCGGTGGGCGAGAAGAATCCCGACCTCTACTGGACGGATCCGGCGCATGCGCCGGCGCAGCCGCCGGCGGGCGCGGACGAACGCCGCGGCGAGGCCCAGATCGAGGCCGCCAAGCTGCAGCTTGCGCGCGAGCGAATCGCCGCCGAGCTGGCGCTCAAGCGCGAGGAGATGCAGGCGAAGATGGCGCTGGAGCGAGAGCGAGCGGCCGAGGCGCTGAAGCTGCAGCGCGAGGAACTAATGGCGACGGTGGCGTTGAAGGACGCGGCGCTTTCGAGCGGGGTCTCGCGCTCATTCGACGTGGCCGGGCATCGCGAGGACCTGCCGGGAGGGATGGGCGAATGAGCGCACGGGATCTGCACTCAGACGTGCTGCGCGGCCTACGGGCCGAGGGAGAATTGACGGAGACGGAAGCCGCCTTCGCCGCGGTGCGGTCGGCGCTGACGGCGGCGTTGGCGCAGACGCCGGTGGGCGCGGACGCCAAGGTGCTGAAGCTGCACATGTCTCTGCAGAACCTGGCCGCGGTGCGCGAGGCGCTGCTGAAGACGGTCGCGGCCGGCGAGCACGCGGGCTATGCGCGCGCCGCCGAGGAGGCGATCGCGACGGCGGGGCTCACGCGGGCGTAGACGACGGATGATCTGGTCGGACCAGCAGAGCTGCGCCGGCCGGCCAGTCGCGGACCCGGCGTTCGCCGCACCAGAGGATCTTGGCCGAGGAGTCGGCCATGTCCTCACAGGCGAGCTCGGCCTCGCGGTCGTCCGTGCAGTGGAATTCGAAACGCCCGGCTATGCGGCCGTGTACGTCGAGGAACTTGAGCATGTAGCGCTGCATGAGACGCTCCCCACCGAGGGTGCTCGTACGCCGTGACGGCGAAGCTTTGGGTGATCATCACGCCGCATTTGCAACTTAAGCGTTAAAGCTCGCGCAGGTTGTGCCTATCTCAGGGACAAGTCGATCATTGACCCTCGCCAACTCGAACCGCGGCCCCGGCACTGGATCGCCCCAGAACCTGCTCGATCCCATCCATGGATTGGCCGGGCAGATTCGATCCGGCGCGCGCTGGCAGGACATGATGGCGCAGCTTGCGGTCCGCGCAGCCAGGATGCCGATCAGAGCGGGACTCATCGGCGGCGAGTACGCCAGGTATGTTGCGCGCAATCTCGCGCCGACCCTCGAGGCGTTGGGGCGGGGTAATGGTCCGGCGCCGGCGTCGCCCACACTAAGGCGGCCCGTTGCGGTTCCCCCCGCGACGGCCGCGCCCGCACAGCCGGCGTCGCCGCCCGCCATGTTGCGGCCTGCGGCGCCCCTAGCGACGATCGCGCCTGTACGGCCGGAGGCGGCTTCGGCCGCCGCCTCTGAGAAGGCGCAACTCGCGGCGCTGAGATCCATTCTCATCGAGGCCGAGGGCTATCGGCCCGATGTCTATTCCGACAGCCTCAAGATTCCGACCGTGGGCATCGGCCATAAGGTGCGGCCCGCCGATCAGCTGCGGTTGGGCGACAAGATCGGCGACGAGCAGATCGAGAAGTACTTCCGGGAGGATACGGCACCCGCCCTGGAGGCGGCGCGCGCGCAGGCGGCGCGGGCGGGAATCACCGAACCGACCTTCATCGCGCCGCTCGCCTCGGTGAACTTCCAGCTCGGGTCCGGCTGGAATAACGAGCACAAGAGGACCTGGGGCCTGATCCAGGACGGCGACTACGCCGGTGCGGCCGAAGAGGTGGCCCGGTCCAAATGGTATCGGCAGACGCCCAAGCGTGTGACCGCGTTCCAGGCGGCCTTGCGGCGACTGCCGCCCAAACCGGGGGCCAAGTAGGTCTGACCAAGCGGGAAGTTGCGCCGATCGTAAGATCAACGCAGGCGTGCGTCCGACTTGACAGTGCGTCCTCCCCGTGTTCCAGATTTGTTCTCGATGGGCAGGGGCGGTTGATATGAGGCGGTGGGCGCAGAGCTGCGGCGTGGGAGCCTTGGCCGCGCTGGCGTGCGTCGAGGCCTCGCTCGCTCGCGAGCGCCTCAGCGTCGTGTTTTGCGAGACCTCCCCGGTCGGCGGCGCGGCCTATTTCGCCGCCAAGGAGCGGCTCGACGGAGCGCTCGCGTTCAGTTTCTCGAACTTGGCGCCGAACGGACACATGGCGGGACTGAGCGGCGTCGCGCAGAAGCAGGGCGACGCCTGGGTCTATCGGTCGATGGCTCAATCCTCCCGCCGCGGCCGCCCTTGCATTGCGCAGATCCGGATCCATGGAAGGTTGGGCGCGCAAATCACCGCCGTGCCGACCGATGCTTGCGACGGCGGCCAGGGGTACGGCGCGACGATCGGGTCGGTCGCGTTCCCACGCGGCGCCTATAGCGGACCGGCCCCGAACGACGAACCCAATGTCAACGAGGACGACCTAGGCCCGGGATGCGCCACACGTACGGAACCGGTCCTCGCGGAGGTCGCAAACGCGTCTGACCCGGTGTTCAAGGGCAAGGTTGGCCGGTTTCTCGATGCGGTGCGGCGCAACGACCGCGCCGCGGCGGCGCAGCTCGTGTCGTATCCTGCCGCACTCAACCGGACGGTCGGGACGTCGGTTCAGCGATCGACGCTGCGGACAAGGGCGGATTTCCTCGCGCAGTGGGATCGCATCTTCACGGCCGCCTACCGGCGCCAGCTGCAGGCCGCTTCCCCCGACGGCATGTTCGCGAAGGATGGGATGGCGACGGTCGGTAACGGCTTGATCTGGTTCGACGCGAACGGCGCCAAGGCGTTCAATCCCGACTGAGCCGCGGTCGGCCGAACGGCAGGCTGGAACGTCACGCGCGGGCGCCCGCAGGGGTGAGCTCAGCCGCGGCGATGGAGCGGGAAGGCGCTTCGTCGGCGAGCCTTCAAATCTTGGACGAGGGAAAAGGGCGGATCGATCCGTCATGACTCCTCGTCGTGTCCTTTTCTCTCCCGCCGCGGCCGCAGACCCAGCGCGCGGCGCGCGTTCTCCACCCCAAGCTGAAGGTGATCCATGACTGAGGCCCCCGAGGCGCCGCAGGGCGGCGCGCTGTCGCTCGACGAAGCCGTGGCCATTCTCGACCAGCGCGACGACGAGCGCGACGGGCGCGACGAGGGTGATGAAGAATTGGAGGGCGCGGCCAGCGTCCCCGATGAGGCCGAGGACCGGGCCGAAGACCCGTCCGAGGATGAAGACGAAGAAGCCGAGGCGGATGACGCGGGCGAGGTCGATCGCCTGGAGCCGCCCAAGTACTGGTCGAAGGACGCCAAGGCCCGGTTCGCCCAGCTTGATCCCGACCTGCAGGCCGTCGTGCTGTCGCAGGAGGGACCGAGGGAAGCGGCCGCCGCGCGGGTGAAAGCCGAGGCCGAACAGGTCCGCGCCGCCGCTCTGCAGGAGGCCGCCCAATCCCGGCAGATCGTCGCGGAGCTTGCGGAAGCCGTGCCAGCCGCCGTCGAAAGCTTCGCCCTCCGCTGGGGCGGCGAGCCCGACTGGGGCGCCATCGCTGAAGAGCATGGCGTCGAGGCGATGGGCGAGGCGCGGGCGCATTACGAGGCCGAGCGCGCGGAACTGCAGCACGCCGCCCAGGCGGCGGCTGTCGCCGAGCGCGCGAGCCACGAAGCCTACGTCGCAGCCGAGTTCGAGCGACTGAAGACGCTGGATCCCGAGCTCGCCGACCCGGAGACGGGCGGGCGGCTCAGGACCGAGGTCGCCCACTATCTGCAGGGAGAAGGCTTCGATCCGCAGAATCTTCTGGCGATCTCCGCGCTCGAGATCAGCGTCGCCCGCAAGGCGATGCTCTGGGACCGGGCGCAGGCGAAGGCCCGAGCGTCCAACTCCACCCCCCGGCCGGACCGCCAGGCGACCCGCCCCCTCGCACGGGGCGCCGCCTCCACCGGTCCGGCCGACCCCCAAGCCCGCAGGGCGGCCCAAGCCAAGAGCCGCTTCGCAAAGTCGCGGTCGATCGAGGACGCGGTCGCCCTGCTCAATGCTCAAGGAGACTAGAGCCCCATGACGGCTCCGACCAACCTGTCCACCACCCTGAACACCGTGGGGAACCGCGAGGACCTAGAGGACACCATCTATCGCGTGGCGCCGGAGAAGACGCCCTTCCTCTCGGCCATCGGCAAGAAGAAGGCTCAGGCGCGCTATCACGAGTGGCAGACCGAGACGCTCGCCACGCCCAACCCGACGAATGCGGCGCTGGAAGGTGACGACATCGCCACCCTGGACTCGCCGAACGCGACCACACGGGTTGGCAACTACTGTCAGATCTTCCGCAAGACCCTGGGCGTCAGCCGCACCCAGGAGGTGGTCGACAAGGCCGGGCGCAAGTCCGAGGTCAACCGCCAGAAGGTGCGCAAGGGCATCGAGCTTCGGCGCGACATGGAAGCCCGGATGATCGGCAACTACGCCTCCGTGGCGGAGACCGGCGGCACGCCGCGCGGCACGGCGGGAATTCTCGCCTGGCTGACCAGCAACGTGTCGCGCGGCGCGAGCGGGATCAGCGGCGGGTTTTCGGCCGGCGTCGTCTCGGCTGCGGTGAACGGCACCCAACGGACCTTGACCGAGGCGATCTTGAAGGCCGCCTGGGCCACGGCCTTCTCGAACGGCGCCAATCCGTCGGTGGCGATCATGGGGCCGGTGCAGAAGCAGCAGTTCTCGGCCTTCACCGGCGTGGCGCAGAACCGCCGCGACGTGAAGGGCCGCGAGCAGGCGACGATCATCGCCGGCGCCGAGGTCTATGTCGGCGACTTCGGCCAGCTGATGCTGGTGCCGCACCCTTACGGCCTGACGCGCGACCTGGTGGGGGTCGATCCGGAGTACGCCTCGGTCGCAACCCTCGACGGCTTCAAGACCGAGGACCTAGCCAAGACCGGCGACAGCCAGAAGCAGATCATGACGCACGAAGCTGCGTTCGAATGCGCCAACGAGAAGGCGCACTTCGTGATCGCCGACCTGCAATAGGCGTGAGCCGCCGCCCGCTCCGATGAAGTCGGAGCGGGCGGTGTGGCTGGGCTATCAGAGGCGCAGCCAACTTCCCGACATCTGGAGAATTCCACCGATGAGCTCATTCGGCTCAGGCGGCGGCGGAGCATTTCCGGCGCTGCAGCGGCTTGCGCGCTTGCAGGCGCAGCGTGGCGCGGCGCCAAGCGCGCGCGGCCCCGACGACTGGGCGCGGATGGCGCGAGAGTCCCAGGCGCGCCGTGTCCACAACGCGCAATTGGCGCGCGCCATCGTTCCGCCGCCCCTCGTGCCGGCGGACGTTCGGGCGCCGCCGATGCGAATCCCGATCCCGCCCGGGATGCAGACGACGTTGCTACCGCCGCCGCTCTCGCCGATCGCGACGGCCGGGTGGTTGGCTGGGGTGCTGTCAGGGCCGCAGAAGGCGGAGTTCAGACGGGACGGATCTCCGCCTCCCCCCGGCTCCGGCGCTGGACGCCGAGGTCGGAGGAGGGACTTTAGGCAGTGCGACATTCAAATGGACAACGACCAAGAGATCTGTCGCGCAATCCCGGAAGGCGCCAGTCGTCGTCGCGCCCGTTGTTGGGAGAGCATGGAAGAACGATACGCCTACTGCACCGCAAACGACGGAGAGGTTGGCTTCCCGCCACTTCGGTCGCGGTAGTGGCAAGCTAGAGCAGGCATAGGTCTTGCGTTCTCGTTTTGTACCTTTATGGTGGCGCTATGCGCCCCTTCTTCGAAACAAGCTCTGCGACGCGCGTCATCGCGCAGCACGCTCTCGATGTGTCTTACTCGGATCGGAAAGTGTGGGCGCGCGTGTACGAACCCGCGCTCGAGCCCGATGGCTATACGTGGGGCTGTCGGATCACGATTAGTGAGCCGTTCGGTATTGATCTCAAATTATACCAAGTTACGAGTTTGCTCGCGTTGATGGCGTCGTTGGAGATCCTGTCCATGCACCTGTACATATCGCCGGAATGGAAGGACAAAGAGCTCGGGTTCAACGGCGCGTTCGGCGGTGATCTCGGCATTCCCGCGGGCAGATATAGTTCCCATGTGGCGCCGTATTCGTTTTAGGCGGCGGCCGAGCGCCGCTCCTTTTCACCCGATCGCCGAGGCCGAATTCGACGTCCGGCTCAGCCGGCGGCAGATGCGGCTGCGCATCTATGCACCCAAGCTGCGGCGGGACGGGCTCTGGGGCTGTCGCTACACCATCGACTATCCGGTCGCGGTGCGGAGCGCCGGCGTGGGCGAGACCAGTCTGCAGGCGATGTTCGATGCGCTGCGCGGCGCCTCGCGCGCACTCTACGGTTCCGCGCAGTACCGCAGCGGGCGGCTGGGGTTTTGGAAGGACTTCGGCAAAGAGCTGGTCGTGCCAGCGACTTCAGAGCTGCTCGATGTCGCGCCATTTCCGTTCTGACCGCAGATGAAGGTGGTCGCCGAGCACACGTTCGATCTTCGCGACGCGGACGAGCCCGTTCGGGCGCGGATCTACGAGCCCGCGCCGGAGCCCGACGGGAACAGCTGGACCGCCTGGGTTGAGATCGACGCGCCGTTCGCCTGCCGCTGGCCCGCGGGCGGGGTGTCGAACCTGCAGGCGCTGATCATGGCGCTCAAGCTGCTCTCTATCCTGGTCTACGGGGCGCAGGGCTATCGCGATGGCAAGCTCGGTCGGAGTGGCCGGTTCGGCGGCGATCTCGGGTTTCCGGCCTTTCACCTCTACCTGGACGAATCCCCTTTTCCGTTCTGAGCGGATGCCCTCCCGGAGCTTGACTTTCGACACGCGTCGTTCATGATATGTTCTGGTCGCGGAAATCGCCCTTCGTAGCGCGGGCGCCGATCAGCCGCTTGCACGGTCGCATCGACCAAGTTGCGCCGAGATCATCATACGACAGGCCGCTGCTCGACGCGCGGCGAACGCTATGGCGCATCAGCGCCAATCCCATCAATGGAGTGATCCAATGCCCACCAAAGCCAACCCGGTCTCGGCGTCCGCCGAGGCTGCGATCCCGCTTGCGCCGCCGGTCCCGGGAGCGCGCTACCGTGTCCTGCCCAAGGGGGCGGGGCTGATCCACACCGGCGCCTTCGATCCCGTCTCCGGCGCCTCGCTCACTTTCGAGCGCGGGCGGGTGGTGGAGGGAGCCGATCCGGGCGTCGCCGCCCAGCTGGAAGACCGCGGGCTGGTGGAAGTCCTTGGCCAAGCGTGAGCTGCTGATCGGGCCTGATTTCGCGGGCGACGTGGCTCACTACGCGGAGGATGACGGGGAGGGGGGGCTCCTCATCCACTCCGTCCAGGACGTGGCGCCGGTGCTCGAGCGCAACAAGGCGCTGCAGACCGCCAACGACGGCTACAGCGCCTCGCGCGAGCTGCGCCGGGTGGCCTTCATCCCCAACATCCTGCGGGTGAAGTGGCTGAACGAGGAGGGTTGGGACGCCTACCGGCCTGACCTCTACGGCGAGAAGCTGGTCGCCAAGCTCAACGATCCGGAGTGGCGCTTCCTGCGCACTGCGCCGGGGCGCGTGGCGCTCTCAAACGGAGTGATCCGATGAGCCTTTCTACCTATCCGGAGCTGAAAGCCGCGGTCGCAGCCTGGATCAAGCGTGGCGACCTTGCCGCGCTGATCCCCGACTTCGTGCGGCTGGCTGAGGCGCGGATCAACCGCGAGCTTCGGGTGCGGCGAATGGTGACGCGGGCGCAGAACGCCTCGGTGGACGCCGAATTCGTGGCGGTTCCGGCGGATCTCGGCGCGGCCCGTTCGATCCGCCTGGCGGCGAGCCCTTACACCCAGCTCGACTTCCTCCCGCCGGAGCAAATGGCGGACCTGAAGGCGGCCGGATGCAGCGGTCCGCTCGCCGCCTATTCGGTGGTGGGCGGCGAGTTCTGGTTCCTGCCGGTTCCGGCCAGCGCGACAGCAGTTCAGCTGACCTATTACGCCAAGGTCCCCGCGCTCGCGGACGCCGCGCCGGGCAACTGGCTGCTGACCGACCACCCCGACGTCTACTTGTGGGGCGCCTTGCTGGAAGCCTGCATCTACCTCGAAGACGACGAGCAGGTGCAGAAGTACGCGGCCCTGTTCGCCGCGGCGCTGGGGGACATCCGCCAGAACAGCGCGGCCGACAGCCTTTCGGCCAGGCTCACGCCTTGCGCGTCTTCCTGTCCGGTCTGAATTCGGAGCCGACTTCGATGACACATCAGCCGAGATTCAACGGCGCCGGGTGGGACGACCCGGCGCTGGTCGAGACCGTGCGCGGGCTCTGGCCTGCCTGCGACCTCCAGCGCAGCGACGGTGCGCGCGAGGATGAGAACGAGCTCTGCCGCTGGGTGGAATATCGGCTGGCGGGCGAGGTCGTGCACCGCTCCGTCCACCTCACGCTGAAGCAGACGCCCGCCTTCACCGAGGCCGCGGCGGCCGAACTCTCTTAAGGAAAACAGATCGATGGCGAATTCGCAGGCGATGTGCACCTCGTTCAAGGCCGAGCTCCTGAACGGCGTGCACGCCTTTGGAACGACGGTTGCGCGCGGCGGGACCGGCGCCGACACCTTCAAGCTGGCGCTCTACCTAGCTAGCGGCTCGCTGGGCGCCGGAACGACGGCCTATTCCTCGACCAGCGAGCTGGCGGCCACGGGCAACTACGCCGCGGGCGGAAACACCGTGACCAACGGCTCGGCGCCGACCAGCTCGGGCACGACCGCCTATTGGACGCCATCGGCTTCGGTGCAGTGGACCAGCTTCACCTCTTCGGGCTCGTTCGACGCGGCGCTGCTCTACAACTCCACACAGTCGAACAAGGCGGTGGCGGTGTTCACCTTCAGCGCGCAGTCGGTGGCGTCGGGAACTTTCACCCTGACCATGCCGACGAACGACAGTTCGAATGCGCTGATCCGGATCGCCTGACGGCGGCTAAGTCACGATGACGACCTGGAATCCGTCGGACAAGAACGCCAATGTCACGCTATCGAACGGCAACCTCACGACAACGATCACCGAGCCGCCGAACGCGGCCGGCGTGCGCGGCACGACGTCGAAGTCCAGCGGTACGTACTTCTACAAGCTGACCGTCGGACAGACCGGCTGGCTGAACGCGGGCTTCGCCAACGCGACGGCCAACCTCGGTGACCGCGCCGGGGTGGACAACAACAGCGGCGTCGTCCTGTCGATGGACGGCGGCGGCGGCAGCGGCGGGACGTCGTCGGTCGTCACCAATTCCGGCGGCGCCTCGACCAGCGGCGTCGGAGCCGTCTCCGACGGCGCGACGCTCTGGCTCGCGGTCGACCTCGACAACAAGAAGTTCTGGGCCGCGGTCGGTTCCGGCGACTGGAACGGCGGCGGCGGCAACAGCCCCGACAGCGGCGTCGGGGGGCTAAACTACACGGTTCCGGGGGCGCTCTACCCGTTCTGGGCCGGCGGCTACGGCGGTGACGGCGTCACCGCCGACTTCAACCCCTCGAGCCCGCATAGCGGCCTTTCCACCTTCACCGCCTGGGACGGAACGGCTGGGGACTCCGCCACCCTGAGCGGCCAGGCGGCGACCGCCTCGCGCGGGACGCTCGCGCCCAGCACCGCCGTCGCGCCCACCGGGCTGGCGGCGACCTCTGCGGCTGGCGCGCTGTCGCCGAGCCAGGGGGCGACGGTCGCACTGAGCGGAGTCTCGGCCGGGGGCGCTGGCGGCGCGTTGGCGGCGTCGATTGCGGCGAGCCTGGCCGGGGCCTCGGCGACGGGCGCGGTCGGCGCGCTGATGGTCGGCGCGGGCGCGACCCAGGCGCTCGGCGGGGCCCAGGCCTCAGGCCAGGCTGGTTCGCTGGCGCTCACCGCCGCGGTCGGGCTCTCGAGCGCGCCGGCGGCGGGGCAGGCAGGCGGGCTTTTAGCCGGACTGTCGCGCTCAATGCCCGGCCAACTGGCGACGAGCGGGCAGGGAAACCTCGCACCGGGCCTCGCCGCGTCCCTCGGCGGTGTCGCGCTTGGCGTTCAGGTCGGCGCGCTCACGCCGTCGGGGGGCGCGGCGTCGGTAGCGCTCGCGGGCGCCTCGGCGACGCTCTTGCGCGGATCTCTGGCGGCGCAGGCGTCAAGCTGGATCGTGGTCGCCGGAGAGATCGCCGGCTGGAGTCCGCAGTCGGGCGACGTCGGCGCATGGGGCGCGCAGACCGGCTCGATGGAGACCTGGGCGCGGCAGGCGAGCGCCAACGGCGACTGGGCCAGCCAGGCCCGCGAGGCGGACAGCTGGGTGGTTCCATGAGCGCACCTGTGGGCACACAGCCGGAGCTCGCCGCCTGGCTCGAGCAACTGGAGATCCGGCTTGGCGCGCTAGAGGCCGCGCAGAGCCCAACGCCGGTCTACGCCTGCACGCAGGCGCAGCTGCCGGCGGCGGCGGCCTACCTCAACTGCGTCGTGCGGGTCAGCGACCTCAACATTCTGGCGGCGAGCGACGGGACGAACTGGCGACGCCAAGACACGGGAGCGGCGATCTAGAATGGTTTCAAGCTACACGGCCCGAAACCGGCTGAACAAGCAGGGGACCGGCGACAACACCAACACCTGGGGCGACGTTCTGAACGCCGGGGTGTTCGAGTTGATCGACGCGGCCCTCGATGGCTGGACAACAGTTCCAGTGAACGGGCCTGTCACTCTGACGTCGCTGAACGGCGGGGCCGACCAAGCGCGTGAGCGAGTGCTGAAGCTGACCGGGACTGGCGGAACCGTTACTCTGCCGAACGTCGAGAAGAGTTATCTGGTCTGGAACGCCGGATCCGGGAACATGATCGTCTCGGTGGGCGGGGCCTCAACGGTCACGCTGGAGCCCGGCGACAAGCTTCCGATCCTGACCGAGGGCGTTGGGGTCTATGGCCTGGCGCTCGGGGGCCTCAGCCTCAAGAACTACATCGACGCCGCCATCCTCGCGACCACGGGCAGCCTGCCGGCGACCACGGGGAACGAGGGGAAGACGCTCGTCGTCAGATCCGGCGCGTGGACGCCTAGCCAGATCGCCCTTAGCGAGGTCATCGGTTATCGGCGACGCCGGCTAATTCATCAGAAGGAGTTCTGACGCATGAGCGCAAGTGTGCTCACTCCGGTCAATCTGGCGCTCACAACCTCGCTGGCTGACCTCACTTCGGCCGTCAGCACAGGTAAGGTCCGGCGTTACGATGTGCGCTTTGCAAATGTCGGCGCCGCGGACGCCTACGCCGATCTGGTGCTGACAGATGGCCTAACGACGATCAATCGAGCCAAGAATTACCCCGTACCCTACCAGCAGCCGGGTAGTGCGCCCGACATGGAGCAGGGCATCGTCGTGCCGGCAGGGTGGAAATTACGCGCTAAGGCTTCTGCCTCGTCCGCGGTTGAGGCCTCGGTCACCGGCATCGAGGCCGACGCGACGGATTTCACCTGATGAAACGCAGCGCGTACATCGGCGACGCAGGAATACTCAGCGGCGGCGGCCCGCTTGTGAAGCAACCCCTCATCGTGAACAGTGGATCTGGCTCGGTGACAGCGCCTGTCACCTGTCGAGCGACGATCTACGCTTGGGGTGGCGGAGGGTCCGCGCCGGCCACAGGCGGAGGCGGCCAGTGCGGCGGCGGTGGAGGCGGCGGCGCCGTGTATAAGGTGGTCAACCTGTCGCCTGGTCAGAGCATTTCCTATTCCGTCGGCGCTGGCGGGCCTGCACCGGCAGACAGCACCGTCGGATCCGCGGGTGGCAACACAACGGTGACCCTACCCGATAGCTCGGTCCTGACCGCCGGCGGTGGCGGGGGTGGCGGATTCAATTCCGGCGGCCCCGGTGGAGCCGCCGGCTCAGCGTCCGGCGGTGACCTGAATCGCCCCGGTGGCACCGGTGGCGCAGGGACTGGAAATGTAGCTGGGACCACGCCAACAGGCGGCGGAGCCGGCGGAGCCGGCGGCGCATCCAACTGCGGCGGCGGCGGTGGGGCTGGGGGCTTCTCCGATCGCTACGCCGATTTCATCGGAGGCAGTGGCGGGGCAGGCGGAAGCGGTGGCTTAGCGGGGAATGCACCAGGCGGCGGTGCTGGAGGTAAGAGCACGGGCGGCACGGGAAATGCGGGCGCAGCAGGGCGCGTGATAATCGTGCTTACGTCGTAGGATCGCCCCGCGAGGTCCCTTCAAGTGCGGAGGCGTCGATGCAGATCGGGCGCATCGCGCTTGGGCTTTCCTCTGCAACCAAACGTTCGAACTCGTCACAGAAGCTAGCCGGATCTGTGAAGTCGCAGCGCTGTACGATGTCCGGTGTGAAGCGCCACCACGCGATGCGTTGCAGTCGCTCGACGATGTCCTCGGAGAAGCGGTATCGCATGAGCTTCGCGGGTGAGCCGGCGACTATCGAATACGGCTCAACGTCCTTGAGCACTAGACTGCGTGCCCCGATTACGGCGCCGTCACCAATGGTGATGCCCGGCTTGATCATGGCCCCATCGCCGATCCAGACATCATTCCCGATCCTTACCTTCGGGTTGACGTGCGGCGGAGCCACCGTGCGTCTACCTACCTCCCTATCTGCGAAGAATTGCGCGACCTGAGGTTGCGCCGGTCCGTAGTTCACAGGCGACGTCGAAATCCATTCGAGCGGGTGCCGGCCGCCCATCCATGCAACTCCAGCTCCGATTGAACAGTACCGCCCAACCGCGACATGCGCTCCGAAGCCCGAGTGGCTGTAGGAGAAAGAGCCCATCCTAACAGGCAGCCAATTGCCCTGGTTGATCTGGCAGTAAGGCTCCAGAACGACCGGCGGACTATAGCCAATATAATCGCCAACGCGCCAACGACCTGCGAGCAGCGGTCCGTGGATAATGCGCAGCTTGGCGAACAATTCGAGCGTCGCCGTGGTGATCTTTAACTCGGCCATCAAGGCGCGACCTAACCGCAACTTCAGCGTGAGGCAAGTTTTCCTGATGAGCCTCAACCTCGTCCCCATCGACATCCCGCCAGGCCTCAATTCCGATGACACGGCCTACGCCGCGACGCCGGCTTGGGACGATGGCCACAATGTGCGGTTCCGGCTCGGTCGGCCGCAGGTGATAGGCGGGTGGGAGAGCCTGACGCTGGCGAAGCTGTCGGGGGTCTGCCGGACGGTGTTCGGCTGGACCGAGAACAACACCAATGTCCTGGATGTCGCGTTCGGCAGCCATAATGGGCTGCAGCTCGCACAAGGCGGGTCGCTCTATGACATCGCGCCGACGCTGGCGTTACCGGCGGTGGCGCTCGGTGCGAACCCCATTTTCACGGCGGGCGTTGGCAGTCCCACCGTCTTCATCGAGCAGTTCGGCCATCCTTATCAGGTCGGCGATCAGATCATCATCTCCGGCGCTGTGGATACCGGCGGCATCACCGCTGCGAACCTCAACGGCACGCGCACAGTCGCGACCATCTCGACCAACAGTTGGTCGTTCACGGCGGGAGCGAACGCCACTTCCAGTGTTCAGGCCGGCGGCTCGGCCGTCGTGGTTACGCCTCAGCGCGCCTGGGCAGGCGGGGCGATCGACGGGGCCGGCTCGGCCGGATTCGGGACCGGCTCCTATGGCGGCGGGGCCTATGGCGCGCCGTCGACGACGGACTTCTTCGCCCTGACCTGGAGCCTGGCCGCCTGGGGCCAGAAGCTGATCGCCAACCCGCGCAACCAGACGCTGCACATCTGGGCGAACAACACGGCGGCCCGCGCCCAGCCGATCCGCAACGCGCCGGCGCGGGTGACCTACGCCTTGGTCGCGCCGCAGCGGCAGGTGTTCGCGCTGGGCTGCAGCCAGGAGGCGGACGGGGTCTTCAATCCGCTCTGCATCCGCCACTCGAGCATCGGCGACGAGACCAGCTGGTCGACGACCTCGAGCTCAGCCTCGACGGCGCGCGAGTACGTGCTGCCGGGCGGCGGGCGGATCGTGGCGGGGCGGGCAGCCGGCCGCAACCTGCTGGTCTGGACCAACCACGGGCTGTGGCTGGGGACCTACTATGGCCAGATCGGCAAGGTGTGGAGCTTCGACAAAGTCGGCGACAAGTGCGGCCTCATCGGGCCGAACGCCGCCGTGGTGCTGGGCTCGACGGCGTTCTGGATCTCGCCCGACCGGCAGTTCCATGCCTATGCACTAGGCGGGGCGGTGCAGTCGCTGCCATGCCCGATCCGCAAGGACTTCGCCGACAACTTGGCGCCCAGCCAGGCGGACAAGATCGTGGCCAGCTCGATCGCCGAGTTCGGCGAGGTGCGCTTCGACTATCCCGACGGGCGCGATGGCTATGAGAACAGCCGCTACCTCGCGGCCTGCGTGGAGGGGCCGGACGCCGGCGCATGGTATCGCGGCGTGCTCGGCCGCACGGCCATGGTGGACGCCGGCCCGCACAGCTATCCGGTCGGCGTCACCGATGCGGGCGACGTTTACTGGCACGAGAAGGGGGCGAGCGCCGACGGCGGCGCGCTGTCGTGGTCTCTGTCGACGGCGGCGCTCTATCTCGACGAGAACCGCACGACGCTGACGCGCAAGTTCCTGCCGGACACCGGCGCGGACCAGAAGGGTGCGGTGCGGCTGACGATCACGACCTATATGGCGCCGAACGATCGCAATCCGCGGACCTTCGGTCCCTACGTCATTCCGGCGGACCAGCCGGAGATCGACGTGATGGCGGAGGGGCGGCTCTTCCAGCTGGACTTCTCCGGCTCCAGCGCGCCGGCCTTCGTGCGGCTGGGGCGGCTGATGTTCGACGCCAAGCCGCGCGGGCGGCGGTGAGCACGGGCGGCGGGGCCTGGATCCGCTGGCGTCCCGAGATCGCGAAAGCCTGCGACGGCTCGCACCAGCGGATCGAAGACGTGGAGCGAAGCCTGGCCGAGGGCCGGGCCCACCTGCTGACGCTGCCCGACTGCTGTTTCGTCGTCGAGATCGCCGCGTATCCGGCGGCGACCGCCTGCCAGGTGATGTGGGGCGCCGGCGAACTCGACGCGATCGTCGACGGCGCGCCCAGGCTGCACGCCTGGGCGCGGCGGCAGGGCTGCACGGAAATGCTCGTCGAAGGCCGCGCCGGCTGGGTGCGAGCGCTCAAGGACATTGGATACCGGCCCTGGTCGGTCACACTGAGGAAGTCGCTTTCAGATGAGCCTCTCAAGCAAGAAGACGAAGACGCGTGAGACCGTCACGCCCACCAACCCCGCCTGGGTCGAGCCGCAGCTGAGCAGCCTCGCCGGGCGGATCACGGACCTCTCGCAGGCGGACCCGCAGAGCTTCGTGGCGGGTCCGAATTCGCTGCAGTCGCAGGCATACCAGGGTGCCCAGAGCCTGGCTCCCGACGAGGGCAGCTACGGCAGTGCACGCGGACTGTTCCAGGCGCTGATGGACACGCCCGCCCCGCAGGTGAAGGCGGCCACCGGCACGGCGTCCAGCCTGCTGCCGAACATCGACGCCTACATGTCGCCCTACCTGCAGGACGTGGTCGACACCTCGCTGGCCGACTACGACTATGGCGCGGGTCAGACCCGGGCGCAGAACCTGCTGGCGCTGGCGAACGACAACACCTTCGGCGGCTCGGGCGGGTCGATCCAGACGGCGCTCAGCGAAGACGCCCTGGCACGCGGACGAGGCGCACTGTCGTCCAAGCTTTACGACCAGGGATTTCAGACCGGGGCCAACCTCGCCAACCTGGACGCCGACCGCGCACAGCAGATGGCGCTGGCGAACATGGCGGCGCTCAACGCGGCGCGACAATTCAATGCGACGGCCGTGGAGACGGGGCTCGGCCGCCAGCAGGCGGCGGGACGCGACCTGGTCGACACCGCAAGCTCGCTGCACGACGCTAGCCTAGCGGACGTCAACGCCCAGTCGCAGATCGGCGAACTCATTCGCCAAATCGCCCAGCAGCAGGCGCAGGCGCCGCTGAGCACGCTGTCGACCTTGGCGGGGGCGTACCAGCAACTGCCGCTGTCGCTGCTGAATGGGCGCATCACGGAAGGTGCGACGAAGGAGACCGGCAGCGTGCTCGACGCGATCGGCCAGATGGTGGACATCGCGAGCGGCGTGAAGGGGCTCATGAAAAAGGGCTGACCCCATGGACGCATCCGCCTGGATCGCGCTGGCTTCGCTGGCGCTCGTCATCTTCGTGCAGGCCGGCGCCGTGGCCTTCGTGCTGGGCGGCCTGTTCCGTGACGTGAAGACGCTGCGCGAGCAGACCAGCGACGGCGATTGCCGCAAGGAGCTGGCGGTCCTCAACACCCGCTTCGCGGCCATGGAAGAGCTCGTCAAGGAGCTCGGCCACGACATCAAGAATCTCCTGACCGGCAGGGTCGTCCCGGCGCGGCGCACGCGCAGGGCGCGGGACTGACCGCAAAAGGGCTGGGAGAAATGGTTGGATCAAAGTCTCCGCAGCGCAGCCTTGCCTTCGAACCTGACGATGAGACATACGCTCGGCTGTTGGCGAACGGGCGAAATCAACCTCACGGCTCCCGGATCTCGGAGGCGTTCGGTGGCGCTCCGCAGCTTAGTTCGTACGAGCTGAAGGAGCTCAGAAGCCAGCAAGACGCCTTTAGGCGCGCGACCCAAGATAAAAGCTGTCCGGTTGTGCCTAGAGCTCCCGTCGGCGTGTCCCTCGCGGAGAACATGTACTGGGCGGCGCGTTCCATGAACCCATTCTGGTTCTACAATCAGTCCGCAACCACGGGCCTTGGGATTACAAACGACGGGCAGCGGAGTTCCAGGATTGGCAGGCTACGCGCAGATTCGAGCGAAGAGCTCATGACCTGAGTTTGGCAAGCCCTGGGGCGTCGCGCCATACGGCGACGACCCTCGGGATCAGGAAATGATCAAAGCAGGCATCAAGTTCAGTAAGAGTGGATGTTAGGTCGAGATGCTGGGGTATGCCGGGGCGCCGCAGCCATGCTGCTCGCTTGCATTCTGACCGCCGGATGCTCCGACGGCTGCAGCGACACCATCATCAGTTCCCAAGTCGGGTCCTGATTCACGGCGCACCGCGGTGCTGTTCGAACGTGACTGCGGAGCGACCACGGGCTTTTCGACGGCCGTGGGCCGAGCTTGTCTGGCTCTCTTCCGATCGCTTGCTGGTGAGATACGACGCGAAGGCGAGGATCTATCATCGGAGCGACTCCGTCTCCGGCGTGGGGGCTCCGCCAAGCCGCGGCTATTACGCGCCCGGCATGATCGGCCTGGCGCTGACGCTTTATCGGATGGGTGAAGTGGACGAGGCGCTGGCTGTGCTGGCCAAGCCCGTGCCAAAGCTCGCGATAGCGCCCTGGGTCGAGAAGGTCGTTCGAGTTCGAGATTGGATGCTCGCTCAGCGCGACGCGCCGAGAGGCTCTCCGGAAACAACTCAGGCATAAATTGGGGCGTTGACCCACGCCCATGCATCTTGAGTGCGGCGGCGGCGACGCCCGCCAGCCGTATCCTCTCCCAATCTGGAGCACTGCATGATCCCTCCGCGACCGGAGCGGTTCTTCGCGGCTTTGCGCGCGGGGCTGCTGGGGCCTGAGCTGAGCCAGGCGGAGGTCGACGGGGTCGAGGCGATATTGAGCGCGTGCACGGGATGGCCGCTGAGCTGGACGGCCTACGCGCTGGCGACCGCCTATCATGAGACCGCGCATACGATGCGTCCGATCATGGAGTACGGGCGCGCTGCCTATTTCACGCGGATGTACGACCCCGAAGGGCTGCGGCCCGCGGTGGCCGCGCAGCTCGGCAACACAGAGGCGGGCGACGGCTGCCGTTTCTGCGGCCGGGGTTATGTGCAGCTGACGGGGCGGGCGAACTATGCGCGCGCAGGCCTCGTCGACGATCCCGACCGGGCGCTTCAGCCTACAGTGGCCGCCGAAGTGCTCGAGCGCGGCATGCGCGAGGGCTGGTTCGGCCGGCGGCTGATGGATGTGCTGCCGCTCGGGGGACAGGCGACGCGCCGGCAGTTCATCGCTGCGCGCCGCGCCGTCAACGGCCAGGACCGCGCCGCGCTGATCGCCGATTACGCCCTGCGCTTTCAGGACGCCCTGCTGGCCGGCGGCTGCGCCTGAGCGCGGGCTCTCCACCTCTCATCGATCTGAAAACAGGAGACCTTGATGTCCGATCAACCGATCGCGCATGCGCCCGACGCTGCGCCGCTCGCCGCTGAAGCCGTGGATGCGCCCGCCGTCGTGGCGAGTGTCGTCGATACGGTTCAGAGCCACCCCGACATCCCGCCCAATCGCGCCGCCGCGGTGATCACCGACGTCCTGGCGGGGCTGTATCAGGCGCAGCCAGCGATCTTCGCGGTGTCGCGGGCCAGTCCGCGAACGGAGGCGGAAGTCGCACTGGGGCTTGGCCTCGCACAGATCCTGGTCGGCGCGCTGCTGCGGCGGCCCTCTTGAGCGGCTTCTCGAACGCCCTCGTCGTTGAGGTGCTGGAGGCCAAGCGCGACGGGCGGGTCACGGCCAAGCTGCTGCAGGGCTTCAGCTATACGCCGCAAGCGCCAGATGCAGAGCCGATCGAGGCGCCGAAGGGCTTCGTGACCGATTTTGCATCCGTACCGTGGGGGTTCTGGAACATCGAGCCCCCGTTAGGCCAAGCCGGTCGGGCGGCTGTGGTGCACGATTACCTGTACGCCACCAAGGGCCTGGACGGCCGCTACAGCCGCGCCCAGGCCGACGCGATCTTCCGCGAAGCGCTGGGCGATCTGGGCGTGGCGCGCTGGAAGCGGTCGTTGCTCTGGGCGGCCGTGCGCGTCGGCGGACGACGCGGGTGGGGACGTGACGAGATCCTCTCAGTGACCTGAGAGCTTGAGGCCGTCGGCCTTCGGCGAGTCTCGGTCGCCGCCGTTCAGCGCCTTCTGCATCCAGACGATGTCGACCCAGCGGCCGTGCTTGAAGCCGACGCTCTTGGCGACGCCGAGATGCTCGAAGCCCAGGGCGGCGTGCAGGGCGATCGAGGCGGCGTTGGCGGAGTCGCCGATGACGGCGACGGCCTGGCGCAGGCCGAGCGCCTCGCAGTCGGCGAGGACCCGCGCCAGCACCGCTTTGCCGACGCCGCGGCCGGGCGCGCCCGGGGCCACGTAGACGCTGTCCTCGACGGCGTAGCGGTAGGCGGCGCGGTGACGGAACGGGGCGGCGTAGGCGTAGCCGAGCACCTGGCCGACGTCCTCCGCGAGCAGGTAGGGCAGGCCGTGGCCGACGACGGCGCGGCGGCGCTCGTCCATTTCCTCCGGCGTGGGCGGGACCTCCTCGAAGGTGCCGAAGCCGTGCAGGACGTGGTGGGCGTAAATGGCGGCGAGCGCCGGGGCGTCGGCCTCGGTGGCGGGACGGATCAGCACGAACGCCTGGGGTTGCGGCCGGCCCCCTCCACCACTTCGTGGTCCCCCTCCCCCTGAGGAGGAGGAGAGGGGCGCGCGCATGTCGAACGCCCCCTCCGTCTCCCGCCTGCGGCGGGATCCACCTCCCCCGCGGTGCGGTGGAGGAGCCTGGCCGTCATTGCTTCCAGCCCAGGTCGAGCGCCCAGATGGCGAAGGCGTAGTCGAGGGCGATCTCCTTCAGGAAATCGAATCGGCCAGAGGCGCCGCCGTGGCCGGCGTCCATGTTGATCTTCAGCAGGATCGGCGTGTCGGCGGTGTTGTGCTCGCGCAGCTTGGCGACCCACTTGGCCGGCTCCCAGTAGGTGACGCGCGGATCGGAGAGGCCGCCGGTGGCGAGCACCGGCGGATAGGGCTGGTCCTTCACCTGGTCGTAGGGGCTGTAGCCGGCGATCCGGTCGTAGGCATCCGCGTCCTCCAGCGGATTGCCCCACTCGGGCCATTCCGGCGGGGTGAGGGGAAGCGTCGTGTCGCTCATGGTGTTGAGCACGTCGACGAAGGGGACGGCGGCGATGATCGCGCCCCACAGGTCGGGGCGCAGGTTGGCGACCGCGCCCATCAGCATGCCGCCGGCCGAGCCGCCATAGGCGGCTATCCGACCCTTGGCCGCGTAACGCTCCACGACCAGATGCTCGGCCGCGGCGATGAAGTCGGTGAAGGTGTTGGTCTTCTTCTCGCGCCGGCCGTCGAGGAACCAGCCCCACCCCTTATCGGAGCCGCCACGGATGTGGGCGGTGGCCCAGATCCAGCCGCGGTCGACCAGGCTCAGGTTGCGGATCGAGAAGGCCGGCTCCATGGCGTGGCCGTAGGAGCCGTAGCCGTAGAGCAGGACGGGCGCCGAGCCATCGAGCGGCGTGTCCTTGAGCATCAGGACGGTGATCGGCACCTGCTCGCCGTCGGCCGCGCTCGCGTAGAGTCGGCGGGCGACATAGCGCGACGCGTCGTGCCCGGACGGGATCTCCTGGGTCTTGCGTAGGGTGCGCTGGCGGCTCTCCAGGTCGTAGTCGAACCACTGCCTGGGCGTCGTGGGCGACTGGTAGACGAAGCGCGTCGTCGTGGTCTCGTATTCGTAGCCGCCCTCCAGGTGCAGGGCGTAGGCCTCCTCGTCGAAGGCGATCTCGTGCGAGCGTCCGTCGCGGGCGGTGACGACCAGGCGGTCGAGCGCATCGACCCGCTCGGCGCGGACCAAGTGGCCCGCATAGGCGGCGAAGCCAGTGAGATAGCGGCCGGGCTGATGCGCGATCCAGTCGCGCCACGTCGCCTTGGCCGGGACCGCGGCGTCGGAGACGGAAAGCTTGAAATCGACCGCGCCGTCGTCGTTGGTGCGGATCACCCACCGGTCGGTCCAGTGGTCGAGCTCGTATTTCACGCCGACGCGGCGCGGCTCGGCGACGACCGGCGCGGCGGTCGGGTCCGACGCCGGGATCAGCCAGAGCTCGGTGGTCTCCTGGTTGCCGACGTGGATCAGGACGTGGCTGTGGTCGGAGGCGACGCCCACGCCCAAAAACATGCCCTCATCCTTCTCCTCGTAGATCAGGACGTCCTCGCCGCCGCGCGCCGGCCGGCGGAAGATCTTCGAGGGACGGGCGTTCTCGTCGCGCCAGATCCAGTAGAGCCACTGGCTGTCGGGCGAGACGGTGAAGTCGCCGTAGGCGCTGTCGATCGGCGTTCCTAGCAAGTTGCCCGAGGCCAGGTCCTTTACATAGATGACGAAGTATTCGGAGCCCTGCTCGTCGGCCGCCCAGGCGAACAGGGCGTGGTCGGGGCTGTGGCGCGCTGCGCCCACCTGGTAGTAGGCCTTGCCCTTGGCCAGCGCGTCCTCGTCCAGCAGGATCTGTTCGCCGTCGCTGGCGCCGCGGGGGCGGCGGGCGTGGATCGGATGCTCGGCGCCGATCGCGTAGCGGCTATAGTATTCCCAAGGACCATCCGGCGCCGGAACCGAGGCGTCGTCTTCCTTGATCCGGCCCTTCATCTCCGCGAACAGCTCCGCCTGCAGCGGCTCGGTCGAGGCCAGCATGGCCTTGGTGTAGGCGTTCTCGGCCTCGAGATGCTCGCGGACGGCGGCGCGCAGAGCCTTGGGGTCCCGCAGCACCTGCTGCCAATTCTCGTCCTTCAGCCAGGCGTAGTCGTCGGTTCGGACGCGGCCGAGCTGCTCGATACGGTGCGGAACCTTGCGGGCGAGAGGCGGGGAGGGGAGGGCCATGGCCGCCTAGATGCGCCCGCACGCCTGGCAGCTCAAGGTCAGCTTGGAATTGCGTCGGAAAGGCGGCGTAAACCTTCCCCCGCGTCGCTTGGGCGCAACCTCATCACGCGCTCTTTGCTCGACGAGGGCGGCTGACTCTGATTCACTTGGGATCATCGAGATCGCGCAGAAGACGCGAAGGGTGTGGTAGAGTTTTCAGTCGTCGGGGCTCCAAATGAACATGGATCTCTCCGTCGAGCTGATGCATGCGACCGTTCAGCTTGAGCAACCGCTCGGCAACGGCACACGCACAGTCGGCACGGGATTCCTCATCTCCGAAACTGCGCCAGACGGGCGGCCGCGCACGGTGCTCGTCACGGCCAACCACGTCTTCAAGCAGATGCCCGGCCAGGTCGCGCGCATCGGCTATCGCGTGGCCAACGCCGACGGCAGCTGGAGCTACTCGCCGCAGCCGCTGCGGATCCGCGACGGCGCGGGCAAGGAGCTCTGGACGCGGCATCCGGCGCGCGACGTCGCGGCGATTACGATTTCCGCCCCGCCGGAGTTCGCCAAGGCGGCGATCCCGAAGGATTATCTGGCCTCCGACGACACCTTCACCAAGTACGAAGTGGAAGCCGGAGACGAGTTGATGGCCCTGGGCTTCCCGCGCGGACTCGCCGCAAACCAGGCTGGTTTCCCGATCCTGCGATCGGGGCGGATCGCCTCCTATCCCGTTGCGCCGGCCAAGATCTTCCCGACCTTCCTGCTCGATTTCTCGGTCTTCCCGGGCAACTCGGGAGGTCCGGTCTTCATGCATGGCGTGCGCCGTACGCCGGCGGCTCTGGGTCAGCCTGGGCAGGACGTCGAGTTCATCGCCGGCCTGCTCACGCAGCAGGTCGAACTCAACAACGAACGCCTCGAGATCGGCATCGTCACCCACGCCAAATACATTCGCGAGACGATCGACCTGATCGACAACCCGAGCGCTCCGGTGACAATCACCGCGGCCACCGAGCCGATCACGGGCGTTCGGGCTGCGTCCGCCGAAGAGGCCGCCACCCCCAACTAAACAGCGCAGGCCCGCGCGCGTCGGATCCTGCGCCAGGCCGGAGGGCCGGCCCGAGGCGGCCTTGATAGCACCTTCGACGGCTGCGGAGCGAGGCTGGTGACGCCGCTCGGTCCCGCCGCGCCGCAATCGCATGCTCTGCATGCGAGATCGCCTTCGGCCATCTCCTGGGAAAGTCTGCCGAAAAGCTCAGCCCTTCCATTCCTTCACACGGGTAGTTTCCCTGTGGCATACCTGCGATACGCAACCTCTGCTGAGCCGGGGCCCAAAATTCCGCCACGCAATCCTGTTACTACGCCTTGTCACTTATGGCTCACGCACGCTTAGCTTCATAGCTGTGATCTCCTCTATTGCGACGACAAGCCGGCTGAAATCGTGCATAATAAATCATCCGAAGCTTGTGCTTGAGCTGAGTTCCCGTTAGGACGCGGTACTGATGATATGAATCGCATCTGCGGCGTTTCGTTCGCAGATCCCATGGAATGACAAGAATGGACGAAAAGTCGGAAGTCATCGAGATGACGGCGGACATTGTCTCCGCTTATGTGGGAAACAATACGGTGGCGGCCACGGACCTGCCGAGCCTCATCCAGAGCGTGCACCGCGCCCTGGCGGGCGTCTCGGGAGGCCAAGAAGCCCCTGAGGTCGCGCCCAAGGAGCCGGCTGTCCCTGTGCGCCGGTCCATCACGCCCGACTATCTGGTCTGCCTGGAGGATGGCCGGAAGTTCAAGTCGCTCAAGCGGCACCTTCGGACGAAGTACAACATGAGCCCCGAGGAGTATCGGGCGAAGTGGAACCTGCCGAAGGATTACCCGATGGTGGCCCCGAACTACGCCAAGGCGCGGTCGGATCTGGCCAAGCAGATGGGTCTCGGCCAAGGCGGCCGTCAGGCGCCCCGCAAGAAGCGCTGACTCCAATCCTATTCTGACATCGAGAAGCGCCCGCCAAACGGCGGGCGTTTTTCTTTTGTCGCACTGCTGCGACGAAACGCAACTTCGCCACAATTTTCGCTTGCCGCCGATTCGCGGCTTAGGCGATAAATGATTCATTATGATTCCAAGAACTTGTTAAGGAATCTGAATATGGTGGCGCAGATCGGGGCTCCTGCCGCCGCGGCCCGCGCGCACGAGGAGCTGTTCGCCTACTGGGCCTCGCTGAGGACGCCCGGCCGCCTGCCCGGGCGTGCGGACATCGACCCCGGACGGTTCAAGCGCCACCTGCCGACTGTCAGCCTGATCGACGTCGCCGATGACCCGCTGGATTTCCGAATGCGGCTGGCAGGCACGGCCCTCTACGGCGTCTATGGGCGTGAAATCACCGGCCGCAGTCTGAAGGACGTCTACGCCGGCGGGGCAGCGGACTACTGGCGTCTCGAGCTGGCCGAGGTGGTGCGCGAGCGGCGGCCGGCGGTCGGGGCGCATAATTTGGCCTGGCGCGGCGCCTCCCACCTATCGATCCTGTGGCTGCGGCTGCCGCTGGCCAGCAACGGCCGCGACGTCGATATGATTCTGGGCTTTGACGCGGTTCTGGGCATGAGCCAGGTCGCGAGCGGCATCAAAGCCGCCTAATCCCCTTAGGCCGCTTCGCGCTCGGCGTCGCGGCGGATGCGGGCCACCATCGAGGCCAGACCATTGGAACGCTGGGCCGACAGCGCGCCGGCCAGCCCAAGCCTGTCGAAGGCGGCCCTCGCGTCGAAATCGAGAATTTCGGCGCCCGTTCTCCCACCATAGAGCCGCAGGAGTATGGCGATCAGGCCGCGTACGATGTGTGCGTCGGAATCGCCGCGAAATCGGATGGTTCCGTCCGCCTGGGGCTCGGTGACCAGCCAGACTTGGCTCGCACAGCCCCGCACCTTGTTGGCGTCGTTGCGTTCCGCGTCGGTCAAGGGGGCGAGTTCGCGGCCGAGGTCGATGACGTACCGATAACGCTCCTCCCAATCGCCGAGCATCTCGAATTCGGCGGAAAGGTCGTCCAAAGCCTGGTCAGCGGCGCTCATCGGCAGCGACTTAGGGGCGGGAGGGCTTCAGCGCAACGGCCCTCAGGCCAACGGCAACATGACGTGTGCGGCGAACCCCTCGCCGGGCGCCGAAACGAGCCATAGCCGGCCGCCCATGGCGCGGCAGGAGAGGTCGCAGATCGCAAGGCCGAGGCCCGCGCCCTCGACCTGCCGGGTCAGCGCGTTTTGCCCCTGCTCGAAGGGGAGCATCAGCCGAGCCAGGTCGCCGGCGTCCACCCCTTCGCCTTCATTCCTGACGACGATTTCGACGCCGTCCGCCGTCGCCTGCGCGCCAACGGTGATCTCGCCGCCGCTCGGTGAGAAGGCGATCGCATTCTGCAGCAGGTTCGACATCACGGTCCTAAGGGCGCGGCCGTCGGCCATGACCTTCAGACCGGCGCAGGGCTCGGTCCGCAACCGGAGCTGCGCCCCGGCCAGATCCGGCTCCATGCCGTCGCTCAGGCCCTGCAGGATCGGGGCGAGCGGCTCGGGCTGGAGCACCAGCTCCATGTCCCCGGTCTGCAGGCGCGTGATTTCCACCACCTGATTCACAAGTTTCAGCAGCTTTTCCCCGCTGTGGTGGATGATTTGCGCATACTCCCGGTACTGATCGGCGCCCAATGGGCCATACAACTCCGAGGCGAGAATTTCGGAGAAGCCGAGGATGGAATTCAGCGGCGTGCGCAGTTCGTGACTGACCACGCGCAGGAAGGACCGCTTCTGCTCCTCCTGCGGCGCCCGCGTTCGCGCACCACGCTTGGGGGCGCGGATCGTCGCGTCGGTCTTGCGAGCCGTCTGAGGCATGAGGAACGATGTTTACCGTTGGCGATAAGCACAGAGTGTCTGACTGCGCTTACGATTTCGTTTCGCCCGGCGCGTGCGGCGGCGATTCGATCGCGCCGGAGGCGAGTGACCTTAACCGGGGTGCGGACGAGCGTTAGGCTCGCCTTGTGACGAGGACATGAAGCAGGTGCGGACGCCTTGAAGCCCATCCGCCGTTCCCGGCGGCCGCAGGTGAAGCCCAGGCGAGCCGAAACTCGCTCCGGCTTCGCAGCGGGCTGGCACCTCGCCTGGGCGATCGGCATCGCGGCGACCGCGGGTGGCCTGGCGGTCGCTGGAGACCTTCGCGCCTGGCCCGAGTTCGCGCCGCTCGGCTTAGGGCTGTTCGCCGCGCTGACGGGCGCAGCGCTCGCCGGGGTCGGCGAGCGCGCCTGGAGCGCGGCTGTGCTGACCTGGGCGGCCGCCGCAACGGTCGCGGTGCTGACCACAGGCGGATCCGCCAGCCCGCTCGCCGCCTGGTGCTTCGCCCCCCTGGCCGCCGCCGCCGCCTTCCGCAAGCCGCAGTTGCTGCCGCTGGGTGCGGCGGCCGCCATCGCTTCGGCGGCCGTCGCCGCGCTGAGCTCAACGCTCGCAGTTCTTCCGCGTCCGACCGGCCCGACGGCTATCTGGCTGGAGCTGCTCGGCTTTCTGGGCATGACGCTTGGCCTGGGCGTCGCGATGGTGATGCTGTTCGCCGAGACGATCCGCGAGCGCCGGCAGCGGGACGACGCCGAGGCCAGCCTGCTGGAGATGCTCGAGAACCAGCCCATGCTGCTGCTGTCGATGCAGCCAGGGGGCCGCATCATCGACGTCTTCGGCCAGGCCCCGCCCGGCTGGCGGCGGCGTGACCTCGCCGAGCGCAACCTCGGCGACCTTGTCCACTCCGACGACCAGGGCGTCTACGACGACGCCTTGCACGCGGCCATGCTCGCCGGCTCGGCCGAGATCGGCCTGCGTCCCGCGCACGACGGCGACGGCTGGTGGGAGCTGTCGCTTCGGCGGATCAGCGCTAAGCGCGTGCTGGCGGCGGTGCGCGACGCGCGCGCCCAGCGGAAGCGCGAAGCCGAGCTGGAGGCCGCACGGGACTCCGCCGAGCAGCAGAACGCCGGCAAGAGCCGCTTCCTGGCCAATATGAGCCATGAGCTGCGGACGCCGCTCAACGCGATCATGGGCTTCTCCGACATCATGCGGCAGCGCCTGTTCGGCGCGATGTCCGACCGCTACGCCGAATACGCCGACCTGATCCACGAGTCCGGCGCGCATCTTCTGGAACTGATCAACGACGTGCTGGACATGTCGAAGATCGAGGCTGACCGCTTCGAGCTGGCGCGGGAGGATTTCGACGCCCGCGAGGCGGTCGCGGCCGCCTTGCGGCTGATGCGGGGCCAGGCGGACCGAGCCGGCGTCAGCCTGCGTGGCGTCTTGCCCGCCGATGTCCTGCCGGCCAACGCCGATCGCCGGGCGGTGAAGCAGATCGCGCTCAACCTGCTCTCCAATGCGCTGAAGTTCACGCCGCGCGGGGGCTCCGTCACGCTAACCCTTCGGCCGGCGGGCGAGGTGTTGGAACTGGTCGTCGCCGACACGGGCGTGGGCATCGCGCCCAGCGATCTGGAGCGTCTCGGACGGCCGTTCGAGCAGGCCGGCGATCCGGCTCAGAAGGCTGCGGGTTCCGGCCTGGGGCTGTCGCTGGTCCGCGCCTTCGCGCGCCTGCACGGCGGCGACATGTCGATCGAGAGCCAGCTCGGAGAAGGGACAACGGTGATCGTCCGCATGCCGGTCTTAAGCGACACCTCCGCGCCCGAAGGCGCGCCCGAGACGGCGCACGCCTGAAGCGCCTCAGCGCGTGGCGAGTTGAAGGAAGGCTCGCCCGGCGGCGAAGTCGCCCACTTCGACATAGGCGCGCCGGGCCACGTCGTCGGCGAACAGGAATTCGACCGCGATCGCTTCGCGGGGATCGAGCGCGGCCAAGTCGCGGGCGGCTTGCGGCGGGAACCTGAAGGCCCATCCGCCGCGGGACCCCTTGGGCAGCAGGTCGGCGCCGGCCGGGCTGCGCGCCTCGGCTGCGTAGGTCCGCAGGCCAGCGCGCGGCGGCAGCCGCCTTTCCAGCGGCAGCGTCTGCGTGGCGGTCCTGAACTGGTCGAGATAGGGGCCGACGGTGCGCGTAGTGTCACGCACCACCAGCCGGGCGGCGTAGGGCGTGCGGCCGTCGGCGAACTGCGCCACCGCGACCAGCACACCGCGTGATTCACGACCCGCCAGGCCGAAGGTCATCCGGTCCTCGCCGAAGCGGGCGTCCTGGGCCAGCCGCCAGCGGATCGCGCCCAGGCCGGTGCGGTCCGCCCGCCAGCCCGACGTCTCGCCGGGATAGCTGTAGCGTTGCAGGCGGGCGTAGGCGGAAAACGCGCTGCGGACGCGCTGCGCCGCCAGCGCCATGTCCTGCGAGGCGCAGTCGGCCGAGGCGGCCTTTCCGACGCCGCGTTGCTCGGCCAGGCGAACGTCTTCCGACGAGGCACCCTGGCGCAGCGCCGCGCCGCGCGCTTGCAGCCGGGCGGCGTCCAGCGCCGCGGAGATCTCCGGCGTGAACAGGCCGCACCGCCCGCCGGCGGAGGTCATGACCGTGCGCTCGAAGACCAGGTCCAGGGCGCGCGCGTGCGCGAGCCCTGGCGCCGCGACGGCCGCGACGCTCAACAACCCCAACCATCGAGACGCCGGCCGCGCTTTGCGCGTGCTCGTCATTTGCGTCTTTGTCTTGTCGGCCCATGACGGCCGTGACGGTCAAGCTAAGCATTCGACCTTGCTGTTCGGTTAGCGGTGAGCAGGTGACTTTTCCGGCCGCTTCGGCGCATGGTCCGCCGGCCATGCTGCTGTCGACCGATCTCTGGGTGAGCGCCCTGATCCGCCGCGCCGAACAGGCCGGCGCCTTCGCCGTCGTCGTGCGCAAGGGCGATCCGCGCGCAGGCGCGGTGCTGGTCAAGGTGCTCAATCGCTCGGACCGAACCACGCGACTCTACGCCGAGGCGACCCGGCTGGACGGCGAGCAGGTGTGGATGCGGCCCTCCAGCTCCGACGAGGAGCCCGACATCGACGCTTATCTGGAGCGCGCGGCCCGCTTCGATCCGGACCTGTGGGTGGTCGAGATCGACGACCGCGACGGGCGGCATTTCCTGACCGAGCCGGTCGACGCCGGATAGCGCCTCGGAACGGCCGGGCGGGCTGCGAATTGGCTGCGCATGCCCCTCGCCGACCTGCCGATCCCGCTTGACCTGTCGCCGATGGAGGCGAAGCTGGTCGACACCGTGCCGACCGAACCCGGCTGGCGGTTCGAGCCGAAGTGGGACGGCTTCCGCTGCCTGGCCTTCCGCGCCGGCGACGAGGTCGAGTTGCGCGCCAAGTCCGGCAAGCCGCTCGGCCGCTACTTCCCCGACATGGTGGCCGCGCTTCAGGCGCTGCCCGTCCGCCGCTTCGTGCTGGACGGCGAGCTGACCATCGCCGTCGACGGCGAGCTGTCGTTCGAGGCTTTGCAGATGCGCCTGCACCCGGCCGCGAGCCGGGTGGCCAAGCTGGCCGCCGAGCATCCGGCGTCGCTGGTGCTGTTCGACTGCCTGCTGGACGCGCGGGGCGGCCCGCTGCTGGACGCGCCGCTGACCCGCCGCCGCGCCGAGCTGGAAAGGGTGTTCGTCAAGTTCGGCGGCGCGCCCCAGCTTCGCCTGTCACCCGGGACCGAGCGGCGGGGCCAGGCATGCGGCTGGCTGGAAGCGCTGGGCTCCTCGCTCGACGGCGTGGTGGCCAAGCGGCTCGAAGGCGCCTACCAGCCGGGCGAACGCGCCATGCTGAAGATCAAGCGCATGCGCTCGGCCGACTGCGTCGTCGGCGGCTTCCGCTACGAGCAGGGGAGCCGGCAGGTCGGCTCGCTGCTGCTCGGCCTCTATGATGACGCGGGGCGGCTAAACCATGTCGGCTTCACCGCGACCATCACCAACGCCGAGCGGCCGGCGCTGACCCGCAAGCTCGAAGCCCTGGCGGGCGGGGAGGGGTTCACCGGCGATGCGCCCGGCGGACCCAGCCGCTGGTCGAACGAGCGCTCCAGCGAATGGACGCCGCTCCGGCCGGAACTGGTGGTCGAGGTCCGCTACGACCATGTCACCGGCGACCGCTTCCGCCACGGCGCGAAGCTGCTGCGCTGGCGGCCGGACAAGGACCCGCGGCAGTGCACCTTCGAGCAGCTGCAGCCCGAGACGGCGCCCGAGCGGCTCGTCCGCGCCCTCTGACCCGCCGCCGCATTTGCTTATGACAGCCCCGCAGGCTACCTGCCGCGCATGAGCACCTCCCCCGCGGCGGAAGCCGCCCGCCGGCGCACCTTCGCGATCATCTCCCACCCCGACGCCGGCAAGACCACCCTGACGGAGAACCTGCTGCTGGCCGGCGGCGCCATCCGCGCAGCCGGCGCGGTGCGCGCGCGGGGCGAGAACCGGCGCACTCGCTCCGACTGGATGAAGATCGAGCGCGAGCGCGGCATCTCGGTCTCGGCCAGCGTCATGACCTTCGACCACGACGGCTTGATGTTCAATCTGCTCGACACGCCTGGCCACGAAGACTTCTCCGAGGATACCTACCGCACGCTGACCGCGGCCGACGCGGCGGTGATGGTGCTGGACGCCGCCAAGGGCATCGAGCCGCAGACGCTGAAGCTGTTCGAGGTCTGCCGCCTGCGCGACATCCCCATCGTCACCTTCATCAACAAGATGGACCGTGAGGCGCAGGACCCGTTTGCCCTGCTCGACGAGATCGCCTCCAAGCTGGCGCTGGACCCCGCGCCGCTCTATTGGCCGGCGGGATCGGGGGGCCGGTTCCGCGGCATGCTCGATCTGCGCCGCGAGCAGTTCATCCCCTTCGCCAAGAAGAGCTCCGACGCCGAGGAGGGCCATCCCGATCCGGTCGCCTTCCGCGGCAATGCGGTGGTCAGCTACCTCGACGCCGACGAGCAGGGCGAGCTGGAAGAAGGCTCGATGCTGGTGCAGGAGGCCGCCAAGCCGTTCGACCCCCAGGCCTTCCTGGAAGGCCATATGACGCCCGTCTTTTTCGGCTCGGCGCTGCGCCATTTCGGCGTCGACCAGTTGCTGGAAGGCCTGGGCGCCTACGCCCCGCCCCCCAAGCCGGTCCGCGCGGTCAGGGGCGGGGAGGAGACCCACGTCGCGCCGGGCGACCGGGAGGTCTCCGGCTTTATCTTCAAGGTCCAGGCGAACATGGACCCGAACCACCGCGACCGGATCGCCTTCCTGAGGCTGACCTCGGGCAAGTTCAGCCGCGGCATGAAGCTGAAGGTGCAGAACACCGGGCGGCAGCTGTCGGTGAACGCCCCGATCATGTTCTTCGCCTCCGACCGCGAACTGGCGGAAGAGGCCTTCGCCGGCGACGTGATCGGCATCCCGAACCACGGCGTGCTGCGCGTCGGCGACAGCCTGTCGGAAAGCGGCGCCCTGCGGTTCGCCGGCCTGCCCAACTTCGCGCCCGAAATCCTGCAACGCGTGCGGGTCAAGGACCCGCTCAAGGCCAAGCACCTGAAGAAGGCGTTGGAAGGGCTGGCGGAGGAAGGGGTCACCCAGCTGTTCCGGCCGATCATCGGCGCCGACTTCATCGTCGGCGCGGTGGGGCAGCTCCAGTTCGAGGTGATGGCCGACCGGCTGGCCAACGAATACCAGCTCGACGTCGTCTTCGAGTCCAGCCCCTACGCCGAGGCCCGCTGGCTGTCGGGCGAGCGCGCCGACGTCGAGGACTTCCAGAACAAGCACCGCTCGGCCATGGCGGTGGACATCGACGACCAGCCGGTATTCCTGGCGAAATCCTCCTGGGAGGTGGGCTACGTCGGCGAGCGCTATCCGAAGGTGAGCTTCGAGCGCTCGAAGGAACGGGCCTAGGCGAAGCCGGCCCCGCCAACGGCCCTATTCGTTAACAGTCGCAGGTAGAAGCGGGCCCGCTTGCGCAGGCGCGGACGATCTTTATTGTGGATCGTCACACGTTGTTAACCATACCAACAAAGTTAAGGGATTGTTAAAGCCGACGGCTCCGGCTTTGCTATGGGCAGACGGTAGCGCTTGCAACCGTCTCATCGCGAGACGGCCGCTAATCGGAGCCACTGCATGTTCGAACTCGGTCGAGAGCTGAAGCGTCTGTTCGGCGCGGAGGCTGCGTTCGGCTCCGGAGACGCGCTGACGGGAGGCGACGGCGCGCTGCTGGAGCTTCTCGACCTCCACCTGCTGCTGCACGAGGGCCGCTCGGCGGACATTGCGGCCGGGCGCCAGGGCGCCAAGGACAAGCCGGAACGCCGGATCGAGGCGGCGGTCGTCTGGCGCGAAGCGGCGCGCCGCACCGGCGACATCGTCCATCTGCGCAAGGCCGCGGCCACGGCCGAGGCGGCGACGGCGGCGATCGATGCGCCGCGCCGCCCCGACCTCTGGGCGCGGTCGCGCGCCGAGCAGGCCTTCTGCGCGCTGATCGGCGCCGAGCTGTTCGGCGATCAGGGGCTCAACGCCGCGGCGGACTCGGCCTTTAGGGAAGCGCGCGCCGCCGCCCGCGGCGGCTTGGTATCGGCCCAGGTCGACGTCGGCCTAGCTGTGATCGTCGGCCGCGAGGCCCTGGCGCGGGCCGACGTCGCCGCCGCCAACGAGATCGGCGACCGGTTCACCACCCCGATCGCGGCGCTCGACGCCATGAGCCGCCGGACCGCGGCGGCGCGGATCTATGCGGCCGAAGCGCGGCTGATGCGGGCGGACCTGCTGTGCGGCTTCGGCGCCAGGCTCAAGGACCAGGCGCTGCTGCGGCGCGCCATCGACGACGCCCAGGCGGCCACGCGCCGCCTCAGCCCCGACTACGAGCCGCTGACCTGGTCGCGCGCCGAGGTGCTCCGCGCCCAGGCGCTGACGCTGTGGGGCGAACTGGCCGGCGACATCGATGCGGTGACGACGGCGGCCGGCGTGCTGACCGCGGCGCTGGAACATCTGCCGCGCGATCACAGCCCGCTCGACTGGGCCCGTTGCCAGCTCGCGCTGGCCGATACGCTGCAGATCCTGGGCGACGCCTGCGGAGACGCGCAGGCCTTCGAACAGGCGGTGACCTGCTACGACCGCGCCAACCTCGTGCTGCGCAAGATCGCGAGCGCGCCGATCCGCGGCGTGGCCGCCAGCGCCAGGGCGGCCTGCCTCGCCCGCGCGGCGGAGCTGACCGGCGACCTAGCCATCCTCGACGCCGCCGAAGCGGCGATGAAGATCGAGCTTGTCAATGGCGAGGCGCGCCGCGACGCGGTGGGCTGGGCGGTGGCGCAGCTGCACCTCGCCCGCCTCTACGAAGCCCGCCTCGACCTCACCGGTCGCGACAACGGCGAGCGGGCCTCGGCGACCATGGCGCTGGAGGCGGCGTTCGACGTGTTCACCGAGGAAGGGCTGCGCAACGTCGCCCTGATCGCTTCCGACGCCCTGAACCGGCTCCGCGTCGGCAGGGCCTACGCGCCCGGCCAAAATTGAGCAGCCAGGGCTGACCGCCGCCTAGCGCCCGCGCCACCAGCGGAGCGCGCTGCGCTCCGCCGCCTCGAGCAGGGCGTGCAGCGCCACGCCCATCGCGCCCAGCACGGTGAGGGCGGCGATCATGCGGTCGGTCTGCAGCTTGTTGCCGGCGTCGAGGATCTGCCAGGCCAGCCCGCGCACTCCGCCGGACCCGGCGCCGAACTCGGCGACCACGGCGCCGATGATGGCCAGGCCCGCCCCGACCTTGTGGCCCTCCAGCAGGAAGGGGATGGCCGAGGGCAGCCGCAGCCTCGACACCCGCTGCCAACGGCTCGCGCCGTAGAGATCGAACACGCGCTCCAGGTCTGGGTCGGCGGCGTGCAGGCCCGTCACCGCGCCGGAGAAGATCGGGAAAAAGGCGACCAGCGCGGCCAGCGCCAGGATCGCCCGCTCCGGATGATCGATGCCCGCCCAGATCAGCACCAAGGGCGCGATGGCGACGACCGGCGTCACCTGGACGATCGAGGCCAGCGGACGCACGGCGCGCTCCAGCAGCGGGTGCAGCCCGATCACGACGGCCAGCGCCTGCGCCACCACGCTGGCGATCAGCAGCGCGCCGAGCGCCACCGACAGCGTGCGCCAGGCGGCGGCGGCCAGCGTCGGCAGGTCGGCGACGATGGCGCGGGCGACCTGAGACGGGGCGGGAAGGAAGTAGGCCGGCACGTGCAGGGCGCGGCAGGCGATCTCCCACGCGGCGAGCAGGACCGCCAGCAGCGCGAAGGGCGCGATCCGGTTCGCCAGCCGGCTCATGCCGCGCACGCCGCGAACAGGCGCTCGGAGACCGCCTCGGCGGTGGCGCGAAACTGCGGCGTGGTGCGGAAGCCGAGCGGCCGCGGTGTCTCGCCCCCGACGGCGATCTCGGCCGCCATCCGCCCGGGGCCGGGCGTCATCACCACCACCCGCGAGGCCATGTAGACCGCCTCCTCGACGTTATGGGTGACGAAGACAATCCCCGGCCCGGAGGCGGCCCAGAGCGCCAGCACGTCGTCGGCCAGCGCGCGCCGGGTGATCTCGTCCAGCGCGGCGAAGGGCTCGTCGAGCAGCAGCAGCTTGGGCTCGGTGACCAGCGCGCGGGCCAGCGACACGCGCATGGCCATGCCGCCGGAGAGCTGGGCGGGGCGGGCGGCGTCGGCCTTGGCGAGCCCCACGCGCCCCAGCGCCTCGGTCGCCCGCGCCGCCGCGGTCTGCTTCGGCGTTCCCGCAAGCTCCAGCGGGAGCGCGACGTTGGCGCAAGCGCTGAGCCAAGGCGCGAGCGTCGGCGCCTGGAAGACCACGGCGGTCTCGCCTCGGCCCGGCGCGCGCACGACCTCGCCGCGGGTCGGGCGCTCCAGCCCGGCGAGCAGCCGAAGCGCGGTGGACTTGCCGCAACCGGAGGGGCCGACCAGGGCGACGATCTCGCCTGGCGCGACCGACAGGCTGAAGGGTCCGAGCGCCCGGCCGCGCTGGCCGTAGTCCACCTCGACGTCGTGCAGCGCCGCGACGCTCATTTCGTCAGGAACTGCAGGGTGTAGGCCCGCTTGTAGTCGAGGTTGGCGGGGTAGACCTTCTGGCCGGCGGCCATGTCGAAGAAGGTCTTCCAGCGCGCGTCGGTCATCGCGCCGACTCCCATCGGCTTGGCGTCGCCCGCATCCACCAGCTCATAGCTGCGCATCTTGGCCCGGGCCTGGTCGAGCAGGTCCTGGGTCATCTCCGGATTGTCCTTGCGGATCAGGGCGTCGCCGGGCCGCGGGTCGCCGTGCAGGTAGCTGGTCCAGCCGGCGGCGGTCGCCTCGACGAAGGCCTTCACCGCGGCCGGATTGCTGGCGATCAGCTTGTCGCTGGCGAGCGCCATAGCCGCATAGCCCGGATAGCCGTTGTCGGCGAGCAGGAAGACGGTCGGCTTGAGTCCGGCCTGCTTCTCGATCGTGTACGGCTCGCTGGTCACATAGCCCTGCTGGGCCACGCGCTTGTCGGCGAGGAAGGGGGCGGCGTTGAAGGTGTACTTGCGGATCTGGTCGTCGCTGAAGCCGTACTTGGCCTTCAGCCAGACCCAGAAGGCGGTCACCGAAGCGTCCGAGAGCAGGATCGGGCGGCCCTTCAAGTCGGCGATCGTGCGAACGCCCGCGTCCGGATGCGCGATCAGCACCTGCGGATCCTTCTGGAAGTAGGCGGCGACCGCCTTCACCGGCACGCCCTGCTGCGCGAGGTTGAGCACGATGAAGCTGTTCGACCCCATGCCCATCTCGACGGCGCCCGACGCCAGGAGCTGGGGCACGTTCACGCCGGGTCCGCCCTGGACGATGCGCACGTCGAGCCCGCGCTTCTTGTATTCGCCCGTCGCCAGCGCCTGGTAGAAGCCACCCTGCTCGGCCTGGGCGCGCCAGTCGGTGGCGAAGCGGATCACGGTGGGCTGGGCGCCCCCGGCCTCGGCCGCGGTCTGCGCCTTCTTCGCGGGCGAACAGGCGGCCAGCAGCGCCGCCAGCGCGACGACGAACGAACGCAACGCTTTCATCGGAACCTTCCCCGGTTGGCCGCGGGACCGTACGGCGACCCCGCCCGCACGCCAATACGGCCGTGCTGGGCCAGCGGGAAGAGGCGTATAGCAAGAGGGCGGCGCTCCGGTCACCCGGGGCGTCGCCCTCTCATCCAGATCCGTTGGGAGATCTGCGCCGTTTGGTTCGACCGCTTCGGTCTTCGGCAGGTCGCCCCGCCTCGGTCCGTCGCCTCCGGTCTTCCTTTGCGGTTCCGGGTCGCCCTGGTCCCGCCTCGGATTTTCCGGTCCGCTGGGCTTTTTCCGGTTTCCCGGGCTGGCCTGCGCCGCCGTTCCTCTTGGCCTCTTGACGGTGCGCCGGAACCCGTTCATCAGCAAGCGTCCCCAAGACCCGCCGTGTGCAACACTCTGTGAAGGGATGGTTGACGGCCGGGGGATAGACGCCCCGAAGCTCAGCGTTCTCAGCCGCTTGCTGATATCCACAGCTTCCTCAGCGGCTGTTTTCCAGCGCCTCCCGACGCTCCTCCAGGGCCAGCCATTCCTCTTCCGCCGCCGCGAGTTGTGCGCGGCCGGCTTCGAGCGCGTCGCTGAGCCGGCCGAAGCCCGCGGGGTCGCGGGCGTAGAGCGCCTGATCGGCCAGCGCCTGCTCCAGAGTCGCGATCTTCGACGGCAGGTCGGCCAGGAGGCGTTCCAGCTCGGCCAATCGGCGCTGGTCCTTGTAGGAGAGCTTGGCGGCGCGCGGCGAGGGCTCGGCCCTGGGCGCCGCTGCGACGGGCTTCACCGGCGCCTTGATCACTGGCGGGGCGAAGAAGCCGGGGTTCTGGCTCAGGAAGTCCTGCCATCCGCCGGGCGTCTCCACCACGCGGCCGTTGCCGTCCAGGCCGATGGTCGAGGTGGCCAGCCGGTCGATGAAGTCGCGGTCGTGGCTGACCAGCACCAGCGTGCCCTCATAGTCCGCCAGCATGTCCTCCAGCAGGTCGAGCGTGTCCATGTCGAGGTCGTTGGTCGGCTCGTCCAGCACCAGCACATTGGCCGGCGTCGCCAACGCCAGGGCCAGCAGCAGGCGGTTGCGCTCGCCGCCGGAGAGCGTCTTCAGCGGCTGGCGGAGCTGGCTGTCGCGGAACAGGAAGTCCTTGGCGTAGGCGGCCACGTGCTTGGGCCGGCCGCGCACCATTACCTGGTCGCCGCCGAAGGGGGTCAGCACCTCCTGCAGTGTGGCCTCGCCCGACACCGCAGCCCGGCCCTGATCGATGTAGGCGGTTTCCAGATTGGTCCCCAGCTTCACCTCGCCGTCGTCGGGCGCGATCTCGCCCAGCAGGATCTTCACCAGCGTGGTCTTACCCGCGCCGTTGGGGCCGACGATCGCCACCCGGTCGCCGCGCAAGATGCGGGTCGAGAAACTCTTGAAGATGACCTGTTCGCCAAACGCCTTGGAGATCGCCTTGGCCTCGGCCACCCGCTGGCCGGAGGCGCCGGAGCTGGCGAGCCCCATGTTGAGCTGGCCGCGCGCGTCCTTCAGCCGCTCGGCCTTGGTCTCGCGCATGGCGATCAGCCGCCGCCGCCGGCCCTCGTTGCGCGCGCGCCGTGCGGTCACGCCCCGGGCCATCCAGTGCTGCTCGCGTTCGATCATCTTGTCGAGGCGGCGCGCCTCCTCAGCATCCTGCGCCTCGATCTTCTCCGCCCAGTCGTCGAAGCCGGCGAAGCCCGCGTCCAGCCGCCGCACCTGCCGGTGCTCCAGCCAGAAGCACCGCCGCGTGGTGCGCTCCAGGAAAGCCCGGTCGTGACTGACGATCAGCACCGCAGCCTTGGCCGCGGCGAGCTCGGCTTCGAGGATCTCGATGGCCAGGATGTCGAGATGGTTGGTCGGCTCGTCCAGCAGCAGGACGTCCGGCTCCTCGGCGAAGGCGCGGGCCAGCGCCGCGCGCCGCGCCTCGCCGCCGGACAGCCCCTGGGTGGGCTTGGCGGGATCCAGCCCGAAGGTCTCCAGCGCGGCTTCCGCCTCGTAACCCGCCGCGCCGCCCGCGGTCGCGTAATCCAGCAGGCTGGCGCCCGTGATCTCCGGCTCCTGCCGCACGAAGCTGATCCGCAAGGACGGCGAGACCGTGCGCTCGCCCGCGTCCGCCTGCACCTCGCCGGCGATGATCCGCAGCAGCGTCGACTTGCCCGCGCCGTTGCGCCCGACCAGGCAGGCGCGCACGCGCGGTTCGAGGCCGAGATCGACCCCGTCGAACATCATCTTCGGACCGTCGGCGAGCCGGACGTCCTTCAGGGCGAGGATGGGGACTCTCATGGGCGGCCTGAGATAAAGCGTCTCGCCGCGTGCGCAAGCCGCAGGAATTGCGCCTTCCTCTTGGGCTGGCGCATTACCGTCGTTAGATGCGCAGCATGACGGGTGAACCCTTCTGGCGGCGGAAGAGCCTCGAGCAGATGACGGCTCGGGAGTGGGAGAGCCTGTGCGACGGCTGCGGCCTCTGCTGCTTGGTCCGCTTCGAGGACGAGGAGACCGGCGAAATCATCCCGACGCGGGTGCACTGCAAGCTGTTCGACGCCCAGACTTGCCGCTGCGGTGACTACGCGGAGCGCCACAAGACCGTGCCCGAATGCATCAAACTCACGCCGCACAACATCGAGGCGCTGCAGTGGATGCCCAAGAGCTGCGCCTACCGCCGGCTGCACGAGGGCAGGGACCTGCCGGCCTGGCACCCGCTGCTGACCGGCGATCCCGAGAGCACGCACCGGGCTGGGGTCTCGGTCCGCGGCCAGACGGTCAGCGAAGAGGCGCTCGCCGATCCCGAGGACGCGCTGGACTTCGCCGCCTGGGATCTGACCGAGGAGCGCGGCCGAAGATAGGGTCAAGGTCACATTGTGATAATTTTGTCACAACCGGGCTTGCGTGCATCGGCGGCCGGTCCGATTTACAACGCGGCAGTCGGTTCGACTTAGAAGAAATCCAGCAGGACGTTTGAAGGGCTGAAAGTTTGGCGCGTGACCCCTATCAGGAATTGGGCGTCCCCCGCACCGCGAGTGCGGACGAGGTCCGCAAGGCGTTTCGGAAACTCGCCAAGCAGAATCACCCCGACACCAATCCGAACAACAAGGAAGCCGAGGAACGCTTCAAGCGCGTAAGCGCCGCCTTCGACATCCTGGGCGACGCGGACAAGCGCAAGAAGTTCGACGCCGGCGAGATCGACGCCGACGGGCGAGAGACCGCGCGCGGCTATGCGGGCGGCGCGGGGCCCTGGGGCCCGGGGCCCGGGCCTGGCGGTTTCTCGCGCCGCACCAGCGGCGGCGCGTCTTCCGAGACCTTCGAGGGCGTCGACCTGGGCGACATCCTGGGCGAGATGTTCGGCGGGCGCGGCGCTCGCGGCGGCGGCGCAGGCGGCGGCTTCGGCGGCTTTTCGCAGAAGGGCTCGGACGTCCGCGCGCGGCTGGAGATCGACCTCGAAGATTCGATCCGCGGCGGCAAGAAGCGCATCGCCTTCTCCGACGGCCGCACCATCGACGTGACCATCCCGAAGGGCGCGCAGGAGGGCCAGGCGCTGCGGCTGAAGGGCCAGGGCCATCCCGGCCGCGGCGGTCCGGGCGACGCCTTCATCGAGCTTAGCATCCTGCCGCACCCGATCTTCCGCCAGGAAGGCGAGGTGCTGGTCATGGACGTGCCGGTCACGGTCTACGACGCGGTCCTGGGCGGCAAGGTCGAGGCGCCGACGCCCGACGGTCCCGTCACCCTGACCGTGCCGAAGGGCGCCAACACCGGGACGCGTCTGCGGCTGAAGGGGCGCGGGCTTTCCGACGCCAAGGGACACCGCGGCGACCTGTTCGCCCGGCTGACGGTGGTTCTGCCCGACACGGTGGATCCCGAACTGGAGTCATTCGCGGAAAACTGGCGCCAGAACCGGCCCTACACGCCAAGGAGGCGCAGGTAGGCGATTTCAGCGCGCCCAACGGGGCGGCTGCGGGATGACAGGGCGGCTGAGCCGTTCCATAACCCCGCGTTCAGCTTGGGTTCAGTCCTCGAATCCTAGATTGGCTCGCATGAAACGCCTGCTCGCCATCACCGCAATGCTCGCCGCCCTGGCGGCCGCGCCGCTTCCGGCGCTGGCGCAGCAAGGCCCGAGCGGGCGCCAGGCTCCGCTGTCGCGCGTTCTATCGACGATCGCGGCGCACCAGCCGGGACGCCATCTCAACACCACCATGGGCGAGGCGGGCGGCCGGCCTGCCTATTTCGTGCAGTGGCAGCTGCCGGACGGCCGGGTGGTGATCTTTGTGGTCGATGCCGAGAGCGGCCAGATCATCGGCCGCCAGGGCGGCTGACGTAACTCGAAAGGGACGCGAAGGTGCGTATCCTGCTAGTCGAAGACGATCCTGACCTGTCGCGCCAGCTGAAGCTCGCGCTGGCCGACGCCGGCTACGCCGTGGACCATGCGCCCGACGGCGAGGAGGCTCAGTTCCTGGGCGAGACCGAGCCCTATGACGCCATCATCCTCGACCTCGGCCTGCCGAAGGTCGACGGCGTGTCCGTGCTGGAGCGCTGGCGGCGCGACAACATGACGACGCCCGTGCTGATCCTGACCGCCCGCGGCGCCTGGAGCGAGAAGGTCGCCGGCTTCGATGCCGGCGCCGACGACTATCTGACCAAGCCTTTCCACACCGAGGAACTGCTGGCGCGCCTACGCGCCTTGCTGCGCCGCTCGGCCGGCCACGCCGCGCCCAACCTCTCCTGCGGCGGGCTCAGGCTCGACCCACGCGCCGCGCGCGCCAGCGTCAACGGCGAGCCGCTTCGGCTCACCTCCTTGGAATACCGGCTGCTGCACTACATGATGATGCACCAGGGCCGGGTGATCAGCCGCACCGAACTGGTCGAGCACCTCTACGACCAGGACTTCGACCGCGACTCCAACACCATCGAGGTGTTCATCGGCCGCGTGCGCAAGAAGATCGGCGCCGACCGCATCGAGACGGTGCGCGGGCTCGGCTATCGGCTGACCTGCCCGGACGGGGAAACGAGCGACGGTGGCCAGGCTGCGGGCGGCTAGGCTTCCGCGCCTCGATCTCGACGCCCTGCGCCGGCCGTCGCTGGCGCGCCGCCTGGTGCTGCTCGCGCTGGGCTGGAGCGTCGGCGCCCTGGTCATCGTCGCGATCCTGCTCGCCTTCCTGTTCCAGCAGGCCGCGATCCGCCGCGTCGACCAGGGGCTGAAGGAGCTGATCGACAATCTGGTGCGCTATTCCACGGTCGATGCGCAGACCCAGGAGGTGTTCGCCCCGCCGCTGACCGACGAGCGCGCGCTCGCCGCCTATTCCGGCCGCTACTGGGAGATCGCCTACATCTCGGCGACGGGAGAGGTGGTCCCCTCGACCCGCTCCTATTCGCTGTTCGACGCGGCGCTGAAGACGCCGCCCGATCTCGCCGCGCGGTTCAAGGCGGCGCCCGGCAAGGCGGTCGCCTACGACACCCGCGGCCCGCTGAACGAGCCGCTGCGCGCCCGGGCGCAGCAGAACTGGCTGCCTGGCCGCGCCACGCCGGTGATCTTCCTGGCGGCGGAGGACCGCACCACGGTCGACCGCGACGTCCGCGGCTTCGTCGTCGCCACCGCGGCGGCCTTCGCCCTGCTGGGCGGCCTGCTGATCGCCGCCATCGTGATGCAGGTCAGGGTGGGCCTTAGGCCGCTCTTCCAGCTCCGGCGCGAGGTGGCTTCGGTCCGGCGCGGCAAGGCCGACAGCCTGGTCGGGTCCTATCCGGTCGAACTGACGCCCCTGGCCGAGGAGCTGAACGCCCTGGTGATCCACAATCAGGAGGTCGTCGAGCGTCAGCGCACCCACGTCGGCAACCTGGCGCACGCGCTGAAGACGCCGATCTCGGTCATGCTGACCGAAGCCGGCCAGCGCCCGGGGCCGCTGGCCGATGTGGTCTCGCGGCAGGCGCAGACCATGCGCCAGCAGGTCGACCATCACCTGCGCCGCGCCCGCGCCGCCGCCCGCGCCCAGGCACAGGGCGAGCGCACCCAGGTCGTCGAGGCGCTCGACGAACTCGCCCGCACGCTGGAGCGCATCTTTAGCGACAAAGGAATCGAGATCGACTGGGACGCCGACGACGAACTCTACTTCCACGGCGAGCGGCAGGATCTCCTGGAGATCGCTGGCAACGCCATGGAGAACGCCTGCAAGTGGGGCCGCGCGCGGGTTCGCGTGCGCGCCGCAGCCGAGGACGAGGCGCGCTTGCGCCTCACCATCGACGATGATGGTCCGGGGCTGCCCGAGGAAGGGCGCGAGGCGGTGCTCAAGCGCGGGACCCGCTTGGACGAGAGTGCGCCAGGCTCGGGCCTGGGCCTCTCCATCATCGACGAGCTGGCGCGCGCCTACGGCGGCTCGCTTCGGCTCGAACAATCCAGCCTAGGCGGGTTGCGCGTCGAGGTCGTCCTGCCGCGCGCCGAGGCCTGAACAAACCGGCCGGTTTGGGGAAACCTTAACCCGCGCGCCTCACCCTGAGGCTCATCGTCGGCGGAGTTGGACATGCCCGCGCTTTCGCAGCGCAAGCTGGAGATCGTGCGAACCCTGGTGGATACGGCGCCCGACGCCGTGGTCGAGGGGTTGCGGCAGGCGCTCGCCGCAGCAGGCGGCGACGCGGCCCTAGCCAGCGTACGTCAGCTTGTCGAGCTGGAGGCCGGCGACCGGCAGCTGCGCAACGTCTCCCTGGCGCCCCTGCTGCCGATCTGCGTGGGCGACGGCGCCGATCCGCTTCGGCTGACCTTCCCCGCGCGAGTCCCCGGGCTCCTCTGGCGCGCGCTCAAGGCGCAGGCGCCGGCCTTCGTGCGCAATGCGGAGGTGGCGCTGTACGGCGGCGAGACCTCGGCCGACCCCTACGACCGCCTGCTGCGCATCGCCGCCAAAGGGATCCGCGCGGCGGAGACGCGCGAGTTCCAGGCCGTGCGCCAAGCCTGCGACGCCGCCCGCCCGGCGGGCGCCGAGGCCTTGCTCGCCGCGCTCGACGTCGCGCCGGTGGTTCGCCGCATCTCCCTCAAGCTGTCCGGCTGGGTCAGCCACCAGACAGCGGAGGCCTCCGCCGCGGCGCGCCTGGCCTACAAGGACGCCGTGGCCGCCGCGCCGGACGCGGGCACGATCTTCTTCCACATGCTGGCCGCCCAGCTGCCCAAGCCCTACACGGTGCTGCGCATCATCTCCGCGGTGATGGAGAAGCCCACGGAGCGCTACCTCGCCGAATCCGAGCTCGGCGTGTTCGGCGAGATCGTCCTGCGCGACGTGGAACAGGCGCTGGCGGCCGTCGCCGGGCTCGACCCGGACGGCGGCGCCGAGGCGGCGCGGGCGGCGGCGGCGCAGGTCAACCGGGTGACCGGCGCGGGCGCCGAGCTGGAGACCTATGTGACGCTCTCGCGCGAGCAGGGCTGGGGCAAGCAATTGCTGAAACTCCGCGCCAGCCTCTCGGCGCTGGTGGAGGAGCGCTGCGACGAGGCCGAAACCCTGTTCGGACAGGCGCTTCCCAGCTCGCGTGGCGGCGCAAAGCGCGCCCGCCGCTCTGACGCTCAACCCGACCCGGTCGCGGTGCGGCGGTGCCTGACCCTGCTCGCCTTCGTGAGCGAACTGCGCGCCAGCGCCAATCCGGCCGGTTTCGCCGCCGCGCGGAGCCGGCTGTTCGAGACCTTGGGGCAGGAGCTGGATCTTGCGGTCGAGCACCTGGTGGAAGCGGTGAAGGCGGGCGACGCCGCGGCTCAGGCGCATCTGGCCGTGGCGGCGGATCTGAGCGCGCTCGTCCGCGACGAGAAGGCCGGCGAACTGGTGCGTCGCCGCGCCGCGGCCGCCGCTGCGCCGCCGCCCGTGGATCCGGTCAAGAGCCTGCTCGCCGGGACCTGACCCCCCTCGCGCGCTTAGGCCATTTCGGCTAAAGCGCGCGCCATGATCCTCTTCTGGGCCGCGGCCGGCGTGCTCGCCGCCGCCGCCGCCGGCCTCGTCCTGCTCCGAGCCGCCGCCGTCGCCCGTGACGACGTCGCCGACCCCGCGCGCGAGATCTACAGGCGTCAGCTCGCCGAGATCGATGAACTCGCCGAGCGGGGCCTCATCGCCGACTCCGAGCGCCGGAGCACCCACGCCGAAGCGGCGCGTCGTCTGCTGCACGAGGCGGATGCACGCCATGCGGCGTGGCGAGTCGACAGCCGCGCCGCCGTCCCGATCGCCCTGGCCGCCGCGTCCGCGCTGACCCTGCTGCTCTACGGCCTGGCCGGGACCCCGGGCATGGCGGACGAGCCCTACGCCCGGCGCCTGGCGGGCTGGCGCACGTCGGATCCGGCGGTCCTCACGCCGCCGGAACTCGCCGCTGTGCTGTCGGCCATCAGCCGCGAACGGCCCTCCGACGCCGAAGCCTGGCGGTTCCTGGCCGTGGCGGAGGGCGCGTCGCAGGAGCCCGCCGAGGCGGTCCGCGCCATGCGCCGCGCGGTGCGGGCGGCGCCGCAGCGCGCCGAGCTCTGGGAAATGCTGGGCGAGGCGCAGATGGCGCAGGCGAACGGCGAGGTCACCCCGGGCGCCCAGGCGGCATTCCGCGAGGCCGTGAAGCGCGACCCTGGACGCGCCGCCGCTCGCTTCCATCTCGCGAGGGCCGAGGTCGAGGCCGGCGACAAGGCCGCCGGCGTCGCCGAATGGCGTCGGCTAGCCGCCGAGCTGCCGCAGGACGACCCGCGCCGCCAGACGGTGCTGGCCGCCATCGCCCAGGCCGAAGCCCCGCCGACCGCCGCGCCGCCGGGCGCAGGCCAGCTGGCGATGATCCAGGGCATGGTCTCCGGGCTCGCCGAGCGGCTTACGTCCAACCCCGACGATCCCGAAGGCTGGGTGCGGCTGGTGCGCGCCTATGCGGTGCTGGGCGAGACGGCCAAGCGGGACGAAACCCTGCGCGAGGCCCGCGTCCGCTATGCGGCCAAGCCGGACCTGCTGGCCAGGCTCGACGCCGCCGCCCAAGCCGAGCCCCTGAAATGAGCCTGCTGCCCAAGTCCCCCAAGGCGCGCCGCCGCCTGATGCTGGTCGCGGCGATCGCCCCGGTTCTGGCGCTGTCCGTCGGCCTCGCGCTCTGGGGCCTCGGCGACTCCGTCTCCTTCTTCTACACGCCCTCGCAGGCCGAGCAGGCGCGGCCGGCCGCGGGCCGCTCCATCCAATTGGGCGGGCTGGTCGCCCACGGCTCGGTGGTGAAGCACGCGGACGGTTCGGTCGAGTTCACGGTTCAGGACCAGCACGCGATCGACAAGGTGGTCTTCCAGGGCGATCTGCCGGACCTTTTCCGCGAAGGCCAGGGCGTCGTCGCGGTCGGCGCCTTTCGCCATGACGGCGTCTTCGAGGCCAAGCGGGTGCTCGCCAAGCACGACGAGAAATACATGCCGCGCGAAGTCTCCAAGGCGTTGAAAGCGCAGGGGGAGTGGCGGGGCGACGGTTCCGCGCCGGCCTACGAGTCCCCCGCGAAACAGGGCGGCGTCTAGATGCTGGTCGAATTCGGCGCCTTCGCGCTCGCCCTGGCGCTGGCCTTCTCGGTGCTGCAGGCCGGGCTTTCGGCGGCGGCGCGGGTCCGCCGCTCGACGACGCTCGCCGCAGCGGGCGAAGGGGCGGCGGTGGCGGCTTTCCTCGGTGTCGCGGTGGCCTTCGCCGTGCTGGTGCACGCCTTCGTCGTCTCGGACTTCTCCGTCGCCAACGTCGCCGCCAACTCCCACACCGAAAAGCCGATGCTCTACAAGGTGGCCGGCGCCTGGGGCAGCCACGAAGGCTCGATCCTGCTGTGGTGCCTGATGCTGACCGGCTATGGTGCGGCCGCCGCGGTGCTGGGCCGCGGCCTTCCGCGCGGCCTGCGCGCCAGCATGGTCGCCGTCCAGGGCGCGCTGGGCGTCGTCTTCCTCGCCTACACGGTGTTCGCCTCGAACCCGCTCGCCCGGCTGGCGCGCGCGCCGGTGGAGGGCCAGTCGCTCAATCCTCTGCTGCAGGATCCGGCGCTCGCGGTCCATCCGCCCTTCCTCTACGCCGGCTACGTCGGCATGTCGGTGGCTTTCTCCCTGGCGCTGGCGGCGCTGATCGAGGGCCGGGTCGATGCGGCCTGGGCGCGCTGGGTCCGGCCCTGGGCGCTGGCCGCCTGGAGCCTGCTCACCGTCGGCATCACGCTCGGCTCCTTCTGGGCCTATTACGAGCTCGGCTGGGGCGGCTGGTGGTTCTGGGACCCGGTCGAGAACGCCTCCTTCATGCCGTGGCTGGTCGCCGCCGCCCTGCTGCACTCGGCCGTGGTCACCGAGAAGCGCGGCGCGCTGGCCGGCTGGACGGTGTTCCTGGCGATCGCCGCCTTCTCCTTCTCCATGCTGGGCGCCTTCCTGGTGCGCTCGGGCGTGCTGACCTCGGTGCACGCCTTCGCCCTCGACCCGGAGCGCGGGGTCCTGCTGCTGGCGATATTGGGCGTCACCGCCGGAGCGGGGTTCAGCCTGTTCGCCTGGCGCGCGCCGGCGCTGTCGCCGGGCGGGGTCTTCGCGCCGGTCAGCCGCGAAAGCGCGCTGGTGCTCAACAACATCCTGCTGGCGGCGGCGACCGCGGCGGTGCTGCTGGGCACTCTCTATCCGCTGATCCGCGAGGCGGTGACCGGCGAGGCGATCTCGGTCGGCCCGCCCTACTTCAACCTGACCTTCACGCCGCTGATGGCCCTGCTGCTGTTGATCCTGCCCGCCGGCCCGCTCCTGGCCTGGAAGCGCGGCGATGCGGCCGGTGTGGCCCAACGGCTCTGGGCCTGCGCCCTGCTGGCGCTGGCGGTCGGCCTCGCCGGCTACGCGCTGGTCAACCCGCGCCAGGCGCTCGCGTCTGCAGGCGTGGGCCTCGGCGTTTGGCTGATCGCCGGCGCCGCCGCCGAGATCCTCGAGCGCACCCGCGCCTTCCGCGGCCCCGCCGCCGAGAGCTGGCGGCGGCTGGCCAAGCTCCCCCGCGGCGCCTGGGGCATGACGCTCGCTCACCTGGGGCTCGGCGTCTTCGTGTTGGCGGCCTTCGTCGAGACCGGCTGGCGGCAGGAGCGGGCCGAAACTCTTCCCGTCGGCGGCGCGCTCGACCTCGGCGGCTACCATCTCGTGCTGGAGGGCGTGTCCGCCGTCGAGGGGGCGAACTATGACGCCGAGCGCGGCCTGGTCAGGGTCACGCGCGCCGGCCAGCCAGCCTGTATCGCGGAGCCCGAGCGCCGCGCCTACCTGGCGGACGGCCAGACTACCTCGGAGGTCGCGCTCTGCTATCGCGGCC
>Ga0070665_100000370_pt1 | contig 66870 bp, 59 predicted proteins | sample KBSS13metaG_FD_65862 | JGI IMG/M metagenome (GOLD analysis project Ga0070665, IMG submission 65862) | Switchgrass rhizosphere microbial communities from Kellogg Biological Station, Michigan, USA - KBS S1-3 metaG | ecosystem: Host-associated > Plants > Roots > Rhizosphere > Soil ... | reverse complement strand
AGAAGCGCCTAAGGCGCGGGATGCAGGAGTTCGGGAAAGCCGATCCGGTCGAGAAATTGCTCGCGCATCCGATCGATCACCGCGAAGCTGACCGCCGATCCGTCGCTGGCCGGGTCGACCATCACTCGAAGCGGCCGCTTGCCCTTCGGGGTGTTTACGATCTCGACAACGGCCCGACCCACAGCTTCTGGCTCGGCATCTTCAGGGATGGTGGCTGAAAGCGCTGCGCTCATCCGTTCGAAGAAGCCATCGGGCAACGCGGCCTTGTACGCCTCATCCACTGCTGTGTCGGACGGCGTGCCGGCATGCGCGAAGTGGTTGGTCCCCTTGGTGAACGCGCCCGGAACAACGATCGAGGTCTCGATACCGAACGGCGCGAGCTCCTTGGCATAACAAACCGCCAGGGCGTCCATGCCAGCCTTCGCGGCGAAATACGGTCCGAGCAGCGGCGGCACGCCGCCTGCAACACTGCTGCTCGACGTCCATACGAGCAGCCCGTCTCGCGCCTTGCGCATATGCGGCAAGACCGCCCGGTTGACGCGGTGGGTCCCGAGCACGTTGACATCATATTGCTGGGCAAGCTGTTCGACCGAAAAGGCTTCTGTCGGGCCATACACCATGTGGCCGGCATTCTGGACGAGGACATCGATCCGGCCGTGTTCGCCAATAATCGCGTCCACCGCTTTGGCGATCGACTCCTCATTTTGGACGTCGAGCTCGATGGCTTGGAGGCCGATGGCCTCTTTCTCGGCCTCCGCGGCGATCTCCGCCACGGTACTCGCATTCTTGCCCGTCGTTTCTCGCATCGATGCGTAAACGGTGTGACCGGCTCTCGCCAGGTCCGTGGCGATCATTCGCCCAAACCCGCTGGACGCCCCAGTCACCAGAGTAATTTTTGCCATAATTGTCCCCTTTCCCGGACGGTCGTCCCGTCGACGGGACTGTTGGTTGCGCTAGCTGTTGCCGGTCTCGGTGTGCGGCGTGTTGAGGGTAGCGAGCGTCTGGTCGAACCGGCCCTCGCGCTCGGCATTGCGCAGGAAGCCTACGCGCTGGACAAGGATCTCCCGCGGCGTCGGCTCCTGTCCGAGAAGCGTCATGACCTCGTCGATGAAGGCGTCGAGCGGCAGGTATCCCTCCCGGGTCTCCTGGCCCGGCGTGAGCCCGGTCTGCACCGCGGGCGGCACGAGTTCGATCACCTCGACCCGGCCTGCCAAGGCCTGGCGCAGCGAAACGGTGTAGGAGTGGATCGCCGCTTTGGTCGCGTTGTAGGTCGGCGCCGCGACCAGCGGGACGAAAGCCAAGCCCGAGCTCACATTGACGATCGCCGTATCGGGTCGCGCGGTAAGGTGATCGATCAGCGCATTGATCAGACGGATAGGGCCGAGCAGGTTGGTCGTGATGGTTGCTTCCGCATCGGCGAGATCACGCGAACGGTCGAGCGCCTCAGTGCGCATGATGCCGGCATTGTTGATGATGACGTTCACTTCGGGATGCTCGGCCAGAAGCCGCCGTGCAAAGTCCTCGATCCCGGCCGCGCTCGTCACATCGAGCTCGATTCCGTGCATATTGGCTCGACCACCGATCGTCTCCTCAAGAGCGTCGCGGCGCCGGCCTGCGATCACGACGGTGTTTCCGGCGTCGTGAAAGCGTTGCGCCAATGCTTGCCCGATACCCGAACCTCCTCCGGTTATTAGGATGGTATTGCCACTCTTTTTCATGGGATATCCTTCGCTGTGAGTTCGCGTTCCAACCTCAGGCTCTTATCTGGTGCCCGGGATCGTTAAGTTCGGACAGGTTAGGCCTTGGGAGAGGGCGGCCAACAATTTCCCCTCGTGCGGCGTCTGAGCCCGCATTCTTGCTGATGCAGGTGCGCTCTTGGCGATATACTGGCCACGCCTCCCCTTAAGACTGCGCCTGCGATACCGCCGCGAGGAGAGTTTCGTTCCGCGCCATTTTGTCTGTACAGTGCGGACGTGAACATGTGGTCGCATGACTGATCGGCAGATCGCATCATGTCGGATAAGCCTGTCAGGCCGATTTAAGGCGGCCTTTCAGAATCATCCGGCGGGGTTCAGATCTGCGCGGACATCAAGCAAATCTGTGCTGCAAGTCGTGCAGAAACCAGCTTGCTGCGCGACACAATATACGGTCGCAGCACATGAGCTGCATACAGGAAGGCGTGCATAGATCCGGGACGTCTTTTAAACGATTGGCCTACACCACGCTTGGCCGACCGTTCATTATGTTAACGTAGCCGCAATGACAGGGGATATGATTGTTCGACGGTAGGATCATCGCTGGGATCACGGTGTTCGTCGCCGTGGCGCGGACTGGTAACTATGCGCGCGCCGCCGAGCAGCTCGGTCTCTCGCGCTCGGGGGTAGGAAAGGCGATTGCTCGCCTCGAAGAGCGAACCGGAATGCGCGTTTTCGATCGTAATACGCGCGCTCTGAAACTCACGGATCAAGGCCGGATTCTTCTCGATGAGGCGGAGCCAATGTTCGACGCATTGGGTCGGATCGCGACACCCAGAGCATCGGCGGACATCAGAGGCCGCTTACGTGTCTCGACGGACGGAGCCTTCGGCCCGTATATTCTGATCCCGCTCATCCCCGAATTCTTGGCACAGCATCCCCACGTCAAGCTGAATGTGCTTGTGCGTGACAAGCTCGATAACATGCTGCTCGATGGTTTTGACGTTGCGTTACGCTTTGGTGAACCGGACGCCCGCGGCCTCGACAAACAACATCTGATCCAAAGCCGTGTCATCACCTGTGCGAGCCCCCGCTATCTAGAAGAGCATGGCACGCCAAACTGTCCGGCAGACTTGCATGATCATCATCGCTGCATCCGGATGATCGATGATGTTACAGGTAAGCCCCACAATTGGAACTTCATTGACAGCTCAGGTAAAGCGGAGACGCTCACGCTCGACTGCGGAATGACCCTGAACGACGCCTCCTCGCTCGTGGCCGCTGCACTCAGCGATTACGGGCTGGTCCGGCTGCTCGATGTTGTTGCGAAGGAGCATCTGGACTCCGGCCGCCTGATCGAAGTCCTGCCCGAGTGGAATAATCTATTGTGGCCCGGTTACATCTATACGTCGACGGAGGCGCACCGCTCCCCGGCACTTGAAGCGTTCAAAGCGTTCGTTCGTGAGCGACTGAGCGCCTAGCGCTGCTACTTCCCGCTTTGTGGGAGGATCGAACGAGAACCGCACGGAGACGATCTAAGCGGTGGCGGCGGTAGCCGATCTGTCCTGACTGAGCGGACGTTTCAGCGAAGAACGGTATCGTTCCGTCGGCGTTTCGTCTGCCATGCGCGACCACCTCTCCTCAATGACCTCGCGGTCATTTCGGCCCGACGTGTACCAGCTTTCCAAGGCGCTTGCCTTGACGACGACGTCATTCGCGACACCTCATATTGTTGACGGTGGGCAAGCAGCGGGCGCGCCAACGCGGGTCGATGCACCTCTCAAAGTCACTGGCGCCGCGAAATACACCGCCGACCATCATCCGGAAGGCCTGGCGCACGCGGTTCTCGTGTGCAGCCCGATAGCGTCGGGTCGAATAGTCTCGCTCGACGTGGAAAGCGCACTCCGTCAGCCCGGTGTGCTGGGCGTGGTGTCGCATCTCAACGCGGCGGAATTGCGGGGCGCTCCGGCTCCGTCCTGGCCGGATAAGCCGGAAGAGCTCCTACGCCGCCCCGATCACGGCGCCGGTCTGTCGCTGGCCGATACCACCGTTCGCTATGCCGGCCAGGCGGTCGCCGCGGTCGTTGCCGATACCCTCACAAATGCTACAGCTGGGGCACACGCGCTTGCGATCGAATATGCACGCGAAGAGGCACAGACGCTTCTTGCGGCGCATGAAAGCGAAGCGACGGAGCCGCAAACGGGACAGATACCCGGTGGCGAGCCGGCCTCGTCCACCCGGGGCGACCCGGATAAGGCGCTCGCTTCGGCGCCCGTCACGATCCGCGCAACCTACCTGTCGCCGACCGCGCACCACAACCCGATCGAGGCAGCCGCAACAATCGCCCAATGGGTGGACGGCAAGCTGATCGTCCATGATGCCAACCAGGGTCCGCACATCATCGCCGCCGCCTTGGCAGGCGCATTCGGTCTGAAGAAGGCAGATGTGCGTGTCACCGCGCAATTCGTAGGTGGGGCGTTCGGGTGCAAGCTGCAGCTCTGGCCGCACGGCTACATCGCCGCCCTTGCAGCACGTCTCGTCAGCCGGCCAGTCAAGCTGGTGATGACGCGGCCGCAGATGTTCACCGCCGTCGGACATCGTCCGAACCTGATCCAGCATATCTCGCTCGGCGCCGAACGCGACGGAACACTGTTAGCGATCAAGCATGAGGCGATCGTTCAGACCGGAAGCGTGGACGAATATGTCGAGGGCTGCGTCGGCCGGACGCGGACGCGCTATGCGTGCCCCAACGTCTCGGTAAAAACGCGGCTGGCGCATCTGAACCTGCCTGCCGGCACTTCGATGCGGGCGCCAGGCAAGAGCACCGGATCGTTCGCGCTGGAGAGCGCGATGGACGAGCTCGCGGCACAACTCGCGATCGATCCGATCGAGCTGCGGCTCCGCAACTTCGCAGATGTTGATCCAGAGACTGGCCGGCCATGGTCGAGCACAGCCCTCAAGCGCTGCTATGAGGTCGGCGCCGCCCGTTTTGGCTGGCGATCGGGCGGGGCGCGCCGGGGCGGGCGGGAAGGCCGGCTCCTGATCGGGTATGGCATGGCAGCGGGCAGCTATCCGCGTTACGCATCGATGGCGACAGCGCGTGTCATATTGCACCGCTCTGGCAAAGTGGTCGTCGAGACCGGACTCGCGGAGATCGGCACTGGCAATCCGACCGTCATGCCGCAGATCGTCGCTGAAGCCTTGGGCGTCCGAGCCGCGGACGTGGAACTCGTCTTCGGCAACACCGACTTGCCGTTCGCGCCGCAAGCCGGCGGGTCTCGCATTGTTGCGAGTGTCGGACGCGCGATCCTCCTCGCCTGCGACGATGTGAAAGCCAAGCTCGCGTCACTGGCCAGCTCTCAGCCCGGCATCGAAAACGAAGAGGCCCACACCGTCCTCTCCCGCACCGGGACTGAGTCGATCGAGGGTTTCGGGAAGTGGGAACCCGATGGTTCCACGCCCCCTAGTGTCGAGAGCAACGCGGCGCATTTCTGCGAAGTCGCGGTAGATCCTGACCTTGGCACGCTCCGCGTGCGCCGCTTCGTCAGTGCCATCGACATCGGCCGAGTCCTCAGCCCCGTGACCGCCCGTTCCCAGATCATTGGAGCTGTCACGATGGGTCTCGGGCAAGCGCTTTGGGAAGGCACCGAGATCGACGAGCGCTTCGGCCGGTACATCAACACCGACCTTGGCGAGTATCTCGTTCCGGTCAACGCCGACGTTCCCGCAATTGAGACCATCTTCGTTGGCGAACCCGACCCACAGACTGGCGTGCTCGGCGCAAAGAGCGCCGGCGAGATCGGGATGGTCGGCGTCGCAGCCGCGGTGGCCAATGCCGTGTACGACGCCACGGGTATCCGTCCGCGATCGCCACCCATTCATTTTGACATGCTCATGAAGGAAGGATTGATCCTGTGAAGCACTACGTCCTCTTGATGGACTTCAGCGACGACTATGAGGCTCGTCGGCCCGAGTTCCGCAATGAACACCTGACAAAGGCCTGGGCGGCCGTCGAGCGTGGCGAACTCCTTCTCGCCGGCGCCCTTACTGAGCCACTCGATACCGGATTGATCCTTTTCAAGGCCGAGACGTCTGAGCCGGTCGAGAAGTTCGCGGCCGAGGACCCGTACATCAACAATGGGCTCGTCCGGAGCTGGCGCATCCGCGAGTGGGCGACCGTCGTCGGCAACGATGCCTCCAAGATCATGCGGCCTGAATAATGGCGGGCTGCCTTCCCGCCGTGCCGACACAAAGGGGAGCAACATGCGACGTGACGTTCTCGGTGAACGGAGTCGCACGCACGCTTCGAATTGATCCCCGCACGACCCTGTTGGATGCGGTTCGCGACGAACTGGGCCTGACCGGAAGCAAGAAGGGCTGCGATCAAGGACAATGCGGTGCATGCACTATGCTCGTCGAGGGCCGCCGTATCAACAGCTGCCTGACCTTTGCGGTCATGCATGAGGGTGACGAGATCACGACCATCGAGGGTCTAGGCTCTCAGGACGCGCTGCATCCAATGCAGGCCGCCTTTATCGAGCACGATGGCCTGCAATGCGGCTATTGTACGCCCGGCCAGATCTGCTCTGCGGTCGGTGCCATCGACGAGATCCGCCGCGGCGTCCCCAGCCATGTCTCACCGGATCTAAACCGCCTCGATCGCTTGGACGAGGAGATCAGGGAACGGATGAGCGGCAACATCTGCCGCTGCGCCGCTTACCCTAACATTGTTTCCGCGATCCGGGATGTGATGGAGGCGCAGCAGTGAGGCAATTCACTTACGAGCGGGTCTCCAGCCCTTCGGAAGCCGTCCAGGCGTTCGCTCAAACGCCCGGCGCCCGATACATCGCGGGGGGCACCAATCTGATCGACCTCATGAAGCTCGGGATCGAGGCGCCGGGGCATCTGATCGACGTCAATGATATTGGCCTTGATGGAATCGACGATACTCCGGAAGGCGGAATTCGGATAGGCGCGCTTGTCCGCAAATCCGATGTTGCCACCGATCCGCGCATTCGGTCGGGATATCCTGTTCTTGCACGCGCGCTGGTTTCCGGTGCGTCCGGGCAGCTACGCAACAAGGCCACGGTGGGAGGCAACCTGCTCCAGCGCACCCGATGCCTGTATTTCTACTCCGGCGATCTGCCGTGCAACAAGCGGCAGCCCGGGTCAGGCTGTGCGGCGCAGGAAGGTATGTCGCGAGGTCTCGCGGTTATAGGTGGGAGCAATGCCTGCATCGCGACATATCCGTCGGACATGGCTGTCGCACTGCGGGTTCTGGACGCCGAGGTCGAGACGCTCCTGCCAAATGGCACGACAAAGCGGATCGGCTTGGCAGACTTTCACGCCTTGCCGGGCGACACGCCGCACGTCGAGAGCGTACTTGATCCGGGTGAACTGATCACAGCGGTTGTGGTCCCCAAGCCGCTTGGCGGGATCCAGCGCTATCTCAAATTGCGGGACCGGGCTTCCTACGCATTTGCGAACGTCTCGATCGCCATGATCGCGCATTTTGACAGCGAGGACCTGGACGCGGTGCGGGTAGCCTTCGGCGGGATGGCGCCAAGGCCGTGGCGGAAAGAGGCGGCAGAAGCCGGGATCTCTTTTGCAGCAAGTCCGGCCGATCACATAATGGACATTGCTTTCGAGGGCGCCAAGCCGACAGAGCATAACGCATTCAAGCTTCCGCTGGCGCGCCGCGCTCTCGCAATCCTCCTCGACGAGGCTCGGGTAAGCGCAACAAGCTGAACGAACGAGGCTGCAGGCGGCATCGCGTGCGCCGAGCGGCCGCTCATGCGGCTTGAACACGTAATTTGGCGCCTCCACCTTCTCCCGACCCTCTCAGGCGCTCGCCTCCACCAACCGTGTTGAAATTCTCCTTGCGCTTGCGTTAGGGTTAAGCGGACCCGCAACACTGGTGGATCGATGTATCAGGCTGGAACTTGCGCGGCCTATTGCGACGACGCACTGTAGCTCGATCCTCAGTTGGCAAGGTACGGAAAGATCTTGTCGAGGGTGATCGGGAAATCACGTACCCGCACCCCTGTCGCATTGTAGATCGCGTTCGCTACGGCCGCGCCGGCACCGCTGATACCGAGCTCGCCGATACCCTTTGCCATCAGAGGATTCGCCGCATGGTCGCGCGCTTCAAGCAGCACAACGTCAAGGTCGGGAATGTCTGCGTTCGCGCATACATGGTATTCGCCGAGATCACGGTTGACGATTTTGCCTGTGCGCGGATCGTGAACCATCTCCTCGGTCAACGCGCCACCGATCCCGAACACGATGCCGCCGATGCACTGGGACGTGGCGGTCTTCAGATTGAGCACGCGCCCGGCCTCGAACACGCTGGTCCAGCGTGCGATCCGCGTCTCGCCCGTGGTCGCGTTCACCCGCACCTCGCAGAAATGGGCGCCGTAGGAGGCCTGCGCGAAACCTGTCATGGCCTTGCCGGCGTCGACCGCGCCCACCACCTCGATGCCGTTGCCGGCGAGCTCGCGCAACGGCCAGCGACGCCCCTCGGCCTCCATATGTCCATCAACGAAGCGGCACGCCTCGACCGTGCAGCCTGCTGCCTCGGCGAGCTTCTGGCGCAACCCGTCACACGCGGCGTAGACAGCGGAACCGGACGTGCCGGCGCCCCAGGAACCCCCAGAGCCGGCGCTTATTGGATCGTCGGTATCGCCCAGGCGCACTTCGACGTGATCAAGCGGCAGACCCAACAGGTCGGCCGTAATCTGCGCGAGGATCGTATAGGTGCCGGTGCCGATATCGGTCATCTCGGTGCGCACCACGGCGCGCCCGTCGCCGCCGATCGCCACCGCCGCCTTGGAGGGACCGAACAGGTTGCCGCGCGTCGCAACGGCCATGCCGTGCCCGATCAGCCACTCACCGTCGCGCAAGCCCCCCGGCGTGCTATTTCGCTTCGACCAGCCGAAACGCTCGGCGCCCTGCGTCAGGCATGCGTGCAAGCCGCGGCTCGAGTAGGGGATACCCTCTTCCGGATGGGCCTCGGGCTCGTTGCGCAGCCGCAATTCCACCGGATCGATCCCGAGCGTGACCGCAAGCTCGTCCATCGCGCTTTCGAGCGCAAGCTGGCCCACCGCCTCGCCGGGCGCACGCATAGAGATGGCGAGCACCTTGTTCATCCGGGCGACCTTGTGGTCCACCATCCGGTTCGCGCCGGCATAAAGAAAGTGGGTTGCGATGCCTGCCGGCTCGAAGAAGATCTCGTCGGCAAGCTGACTCGTGACCGTGGCATGCTCGACGGCGACCAGCCGGCCCTCGGCATCCGCGCCCAGCCGGACACGCTGCTGCGTTTCGGGTCGCCGGCCGACCATGTCGAACACCTGCTGCCGCGACATCACCACCTTTACCGGGCGGCCGAGCTGCCGCGCCGCCAGCCCGGCGGCGACGGCTTCCGGCATGACGCCAAGCTTGCTGCCGAAGCCGCCGCCGACGTAATTGGAAATCACGCGCACCTTGTCGGCGGGCACGCCAAGCGCGGATGCGAGCTGACCGCGCGTCGTGACCGGCGACTGGTAGGAGCCATAGACAGTAAGGTGGTCCTCGTCCCAAGCTGCAACCGAACTGTGCGGCTCCAAAGCTGCATGTGCGTGGCTTGGCGTCGTGTAGACCGCGTCAATGGTTGCGGCGGCCGTCTTCAGCGCCGCGTCCAGCTCTCCCTGCTCGGTATGGATCGCGAATAGGCCGCCAAGATCGTTTGTGGGCGGCTCGGCCGTGTCGATCGCTGCTTCGAAGTCATAAATGCCGGTCATTTCCTCGTAGGAAACGCGCACCGCCGCGGCAGCCGCCCGAGCGCGCTCGAACGTATCCGCCACTGCCAGCGCGACCGGCTGGTGAAAGAAATGCACCTCGCGCGGGTTCTGCTTGGGGGCTGCGTCTCCGCCGAAATCACCGCCCTGCCGGGCCAGCGCCGGATCGTCGATAATCGCGAGAACGCCCGCCATCGCCTCGGCGGCGGCGGTGTCGAGCCTGGTCACCCGGCCCGCGCCGAACGGCGCCTGCACGAATACGCCGTAAACCATGTCGGGAAAGGAATGCTCCGCCGCATAGCGCGCCGCGCCTGCGATCTTCAGGGGGCCCTCAATCCGGCTGATGGAGCGACCCACTGTCGGGTGATCGGCATCGTCGAGCAGGCTGTGCGCTATCGGCTCGTCCAGAACGATCGCAGTCTCGTCCGTCATCATGCGCCCTCCGTCAGCTCGGTGAGACAGGCGATCAGCGTGCGCCTGAGCAGGGGGATTTTGAAGTCGTTCGCGCCATGCCCGCGCGCGTCAGCCAGCAAAATGTCGGCGGCTTCCGCAAACAGGGCGGCGCTGGGCGTTTGCCCGATCAGATGGGCCTCCATTTCGCGATTGCGCCAGGGCATCGCTCCAACGCCGCCGAAGGCGAATGCGGCGGAAGCGATCCTCCCGGACTGCACGGAGACGACACCGCCCACGGACACCAGGGCGAAGGCATAGGAAGCACGGTCGCGCACTTTTCGGTACAGATGGCGCCCGTGGAGAGGCGCCGGCAGCCGGACGGCAGTGATGAGTTCGCCTGGCTCCAGCTGATTGTCGAGGTGCGGGGTATTGCCCGGCAGGCGGTAGAGCTGCTCCAGCGTCCGCGTGCGCGTTCCGCCCGCGGAATCGACCGTTTCCACGGTCGCGTCCAGCACCCGCATCGCCACCGCCATGTCGGACGGGTGGCTGGCGATGCAATGGTCGGAGGTGCCGAGCACGGCCATGATCCGGTTAAAGCCGCCGATCGCATCGCAGCCGCTGCCAGGCTGGCGCTTGTTGCAGGCGGACGCCGTGTCGTAGAAGAAATAACAGCGGGTGCGCTGGAGCAGATTGCCGGCCGTTGTCGCCTTGTTGCGCAGCTGGCCCGTCGCGCCCGACAGCAGCGCGCGCGACAGCACGGGATAGCGCGAGCGGATGAGCGGATGCGCCGCGACGTCGGCGTTGGTGACGAGCGCACCGATGCGCAGGCCCCCGTCATCCGCTTCCTCTACCGTCCTGAGCGGCAATGCGCTGATGTCGATCACGTGGCGCGGCCGCTCGACATCCACCTTCATGAGGTCGAGCAGGTTCGTACCCCCGGCGATGAACCGCGCCTCCGGCCGATCGCGCTGAGCTTCGCGGGCGGCATCGACCGTGTCGACGCGGGCATAGTCGAAGGCGATCATGCCAACTCTCCCGTGTCGGTGTCGGCGCAGGACAGGATCGCGCGGACGATGTTCGGATAGGCCGAGCAGCGACAGATGTTGCCGCTCATCCGCTCGCGCACCTCATGCCCATCGAGGCCGGCGGCATGATCAAGATCATCGGTTACATGGCTCGGCCAGCCGTCGCGCACCTCACCTAGCATGCCGATGGCCGAGCAGATCTGCCCTGGGGTGCAATAGCCGCACTGGAAGCCGTCATGCTCCACGAAGGCCGCTTGCAAGGGGTGAAGGCTGGCGGGCGAACCAACGCCCTCGATCGTCAGGACCTGATCGCCCTGATGCGCCATCGCGAGCGATAGGCAGCTGTTGATCCGCCGCCCGTTCACCAGCACCGTGCAGGCGCCGCACTGGCCGTGGTCGCAACCCTTCTTGGTGCCGGTGAGATGGAGATGCTCGCGTAGCGCGTCGAGCAGCGTCACCCTCGGATCGATGGAAAGGCTATGCGGCTCGCCATTGATCCACAACGAAACCGTGGCTGTTGTGTCCGCCTCGATCCATTCCATCACGCCACCTCGTCTACTGCACATCGCCTGCCCCTGAGGCATGCGGCCGGCCTGCGCGGAACGCCTCCTGATGCTCGCGGCACCTGGAGGGTGTGGCCGCTTTGCGGACTAGGTCAGACGTTCCGCCCGGCAGCGTACAGCTAGCGCTCCAGGTTGCCGCGCGTGAAGGGCCCAAATTTTCCGCTCTGTCAGGACAATTTGGCGACGATCCAGAGCGTACCCGACTTCGAGCGCCTGTATGGAGCAACGGGAAACATGCCTGATCGCCTGATCAGGCGCCCGTAAATCGTCCCGACAGTTCTGGGTTCGAGCGCATAACCTGTTCCGACAGGAAGTCGCCCACCGCTCTCACTCGCGCGGAGGCCACAAGATCGGCATGTGTCACAAGCCAGACCTCGGCGCTGAACATCTGGTCTGCTGGAATAACGCGGACGAAGTCATCTTTGATGGTCAGGAAATCGGGGAGCACGGCCAAGCCCAGGCCAGCACGAACAGCGGCGATCTGAGTCGGCAAACTGCTTGTGACGAGCGCGACCTTGCAGTCTGGATGTTCACGCGCCAGCCAAGCCGCGGCGGGCATGTGGGAATGGGCGTCGTCCCAGGCGATGAAGTGCCGTCCGCCGAGTGGCTCCCCTTCGACAGCGGGGGTGCGTTCGAGATAGTCTCTGCTCGCGTAGACGGAATAGGTCATGTGACCGACACGACGCACCTTCAGATTGCCGCGCGTCGGCCGAACGACCCGCAGCGCGATGTCAGCCTCGCGCCGGCCAAGCTCCGCGGTAGCGGTACTGGTGATGATCTCCAGACAGATCCCCGGGTAGAGTTCGCGGAAAGCGGGCAGGGCCGGAATGATCAGGTCCGTCGCGAGATTTTCAGATGTCGCCAGCCGCACGGTCCCGGCCGGCTTATTGTCGAGGCCCGCCACACCGCGCTCCAAGGCCAGGACGCCGTCCTCCACGACCTCGGCGTGCCGAAGCACCTCGCGGCCCTCGTCGGTTAGGAAATAGCCCGTCTGATGCCGCTGGAAGAGGGTCATGCCGATGCCCGCCTCAAGCTCCGCGATCCGTCGGCTGACGGTGGATTGGCTCACCCGAAGATCGGCTGCGCTCCGCGTAAGGCTGCTGCTTCGCGCCACGGCGAGAAAGTATCTCAGGTCATTCCAGTCCATTCCCGTTTTCCAAAATTGCGCGTTCGTTCTCCAAAAACAGGTTATTGTTCTCCGTAAACCTTGCAACCACCTTCTAAGGGACGGACGCGGATCAAGCCGCGTCGGGAGACATGGTTCAACCAAAGGAATGGAGGCGGTTATGCTGTCACGAAGGAAACTTGGCCGGCAAGGGTTGGAGGTTTCGGCCCTGGGGCTCGGCTGCATGGGAATGAGCCATGCTTATGGTCAGCCGGATGATCAGGAATCGATCGCAACGATCCATCGCGCGATCGAGCTCGGCTGCACCTTCTTCGACACGGCGGAAGTCTACGGCCCCTTCACCAACGAGGAATTGCTCGGGCGCGCGCTCAAAGGCCGGCGTGACCAGGCTCAGATCGCGACCAAGTTCGGCTTCGTCATCGGGCAAGGGCTGTTCGCCGGCGCGGACAGCAGACCGCATCACGTCCGCGAGGTTGTCGGAGCGTCGCTAAAGCGGCTGCAGACCGACCATATCGACCTGCTTTATCAGCATCGGGTCGATCCCGAGACGCCGATCGAAGACGTGGCCGGCACGGTCAAGGATATGATCGCGGAGGGCAAGGTCCTCCATTTCGGCCTTTCCGAAGCCGGTGTCGATACGATCCGGCGCGCGCACGCCGTCCAGCCCGTTTCGGCGCTGCAGAGCGAATACTCGATCTGGGAGCGCAATCTGGACGCGGACATCATGCCGGTCCTGAACGAGCTTGGCATCGGACTTGTCCCGTTCAGCCCGCTCGGTCGAGGCTTCCTCACGGGAACGGCGAAGCGCGCGGAGGAATATCCTGCCGACGACTTCCGGTCCAAGGGCGACCCGCGCCTGCAGGGCGAGAACTACGATGCGAACATGCGCATCGCCAACCTGGTGCGCGAGATTGCAGCGCCGCATGGCGCGACGCCGGGCCAGGTCGCGCTCGCTTGGTTGCTGCAGCTCAGGGACGATATCGTCCCGATCCCCGGAACCAAGCGGCGCGGCTACCTCGAAGAGAATCTCGGTGCCGACAAGCTCGTGCTTTCGACAGAGGACGTAGAGCGCCTGAATGGCGCGCTGGGCACCTTCTCCGTCTCCGGCGAGCGGTATGGCGCCGTCGCCATGGCGATGGTGGATCGCTGATCCAAGGCCCGAGGCGTTGTGGTCCGACGCCGGTCTTCTGCGGATGGGTGCCGGTCACCGCCTGATGATCGCCAGACGAAGTTCGCCGCGCAGCATCGAGTACCTTCACCTATGCTCGATGCTGCGCAGGATGGCTTCGAGCTGCTTCTCGCCTTCCGGTGTTTGCGCGCCTCTTTGCCGATCCTGCCGTGGATCAAGCGTTCGGCGGCAGGATCGGCAAAGAGGCGCGCCCACTCCTCTTGTTCACTCGAAAAGCCGAGTGTCAGATCCTCCGGCGGGACAACGCGCTTCGCCGCCTCGATGACGCCGTCGGGCAGGGCGGCGATATCGCGTGCCAGCTCGGCGACAAAGGTGTTCAACTCGGTGGCTGGGATGGCGCGGTTGAGCCAGCCATAAGCAGCGGCCTCTACAGCACTGAACAATCGCGCACCTAGAATGATCTCGAGCAATCGGCCGCGGCTCAAGCGCTTTGACAGGTACTGCGTGGCGCCGTCGCTCGGCACGATTCCCATCAATGCCTCAACCTGCCCAAAGCCCGCGCGCCCGATCGCGCCAAAGCTCATGTCGCAGGCAGCCACAAACTCGGCGCCCCCGCCTCGAGCGATCCCCGCGAGCTTGGCGATGGTCACATGCGGCACGGTTCTGACCAGCTCACCCAGTGCCTGGAAGACGTTCAGGCCAGCGGGCACTTCGCGCGCGATGTCGTCAAACGCGTGGGGATCGTCGATCAGCGTCATGTCCACGTGCGCGATGAAGAAGTCGGGATTGTCGCTCTGGAAGACGACCACCTTGATTGTGGGGTCGCTCCGAGCGGACAGCAGGAAGGTGCGCAGATCCCCCATGAGAGCGGCATCCAGATCATGAACCGCGAACGGGCCGGCGCGACGATCCGCCCCAGCCCGTGCCGTTCCGCCCTCAGACCAGTTGGGCGAGGACCTCGCCAGAGGTGACAGCGTGGCCCTCACGGCCGAGTCGGCGCTCGGCCCCGACCGAGCGGACCGACGTGTCGACTCCCGCGGCCTTCGCCCGCAGCGCCGCGACCGTGCAATTTGCGCGTCCGAGGATTGCGAAGGGATCGAAGTTGAAGAACTCCATCGCGTTGCGGTGCGTGATCTTGTCGATCAGGCGATCGCTCATGCCGCCGAAATTCTCGAACAGCCGCTCGGGCACGTCGGGCCAGGTGCAGTCGGAATGCGGGTAATCGCATTCATAGGCGATGTTGTTCTCACCCACCTCGGCGAAGTTTCTGCAGCCGAACTTGTCGTCGATGAAGCAGGCGAGGAAATGCTCGCGGTAGACTTGCGAGGGCAACTTGCCGTGCCAATCATGCCTTACCCAGGCGTTGTGCTGATGGAAGGTAAAGTCGGCCCGCTCGAGGAAATAGGGAATCCAGCCGATCCCGCTTTCCGCCAGCGAGATCTTCAAATCGGGGTAGCGGTGCAGCGCGGACATGTGCAGGAGACTGGCCGCGTCCTGAGCGATCACCATCGGGAAGCTGGTGATCCACGATGACACCGGGGCGTCCATCGAGGCGTGTTCGGGGAACTGGCCCGTGCCGATGTGGCAGTTGAGCACGACCTTGGCCTCGTTGCACAGGGCATAGAGGGGCTCCCAGATCGGATCGTGCACGCTGGGCAGGTCCATCTTGGCGGGGTTGGCGGGAAATATGAATGTGCGTGCACCCTTGGCGATCAGGCGCCTTGCCTCCTTCATGGTTTCGGCGATATCGAACAGCGGCAGGATGCCGCTCAGGATGTAGCGACCGGGATATGGGCCGCACCACTCGTCGAACAGCCAATCGTTATAGGCCTGGATCACTCGGATCACGTTAGCCTTGTCCTGACCCTGCCAAAACACCTGCCCGGCAAACCCAGGGAAGGTGGGAAACAGGATCGAGGCCAGCATGCCCGAGGCGTTCATGTCGTCGATGTGGGCGGCCGGATCCCAGGTGCCCTTGCGCATCTGGCTCAAGGCTTCGGGTTCCAGGCCATATTCTTCCTTGGGGCGGCCAACGACGGCGTTTGACCCAACGACCACCATCTTCTTCTTTTCGTGTTCCCACCACCAGAAGCCCTGTCCGGCATCGTCGACCACATATCGTGGTGCCAGCTTGCGATGCGTGGCACTGAGGTGGCGATCGAACATTCCGGCCGGTTCGACGGCATGATCATCGACGCTGATGATCACCATATCTTCCATGCGCATCGTCTAGGTCCTCTCTTTCAGGAGCGACCGACACGCGTTGAGCGATATGTCGGCCTTCAAAAAGCTTACATGATGTCATTCCTTGTTGGTTTGATTGAGATCAATTTCCGAGGCCGGAGCAGGTTGCGCATGTGCTTGGCGGGGTCAGTCGCGCTTTCTGTGTGAGCGGTCATTCGTGCCACTGTTGATCAACGGCATGAATTGGTCGGCAGCGGCGCTGACATGTCCACCGCCGCCGATCGCGGATAGCTACCGCGATTTGGTATCTGGCAGCAGCACGGCAAGCAGTCCAATCGCGGGCAGGAACGCGCAGATCGCGTAGACCGTCTCGATCCCGGCACGATCGGCGACCTCCCCCAGAACGGCGGCTCCTATACCGCCCATGCCGAAGGAGAAGCCGAAGAATAGCCCGGAGATCATGCCAATCTTGCCGGGCACCAGATCCTGCGCGAACACGACAATGGCGGGGAAGGCCGAGGCGAGGATCAGGCCGATTACGACCGTCAGCGGACCTGTCCAGAACAGGCTGGCATGCGGCAACATCAGGGTGAAAGGCAGTGCCCCGAGGATCGAGAACCAGATCACATATTTTCGGCCGAACCGATCTCCCAGCGGCCCGCCCACGATGGTGCCGACTGCGACAGCGGCCAAAAAGGCGAAGAGGTGCAACTGCGCCACCTCGACCGACACACCAAAGCGGTGGATGAGATAGAAGGTGAAGTAGCTCGTGAGGCTCGCCAGATAGACATATTTGGAGAAAATCAGCGCCAGCAGTATCGCGATCCCGCCCAGCACCTTGCCGCGCGGCAGGGCGACGACGGCCGTTGCATTCCCCTTACCAGATGACAGTCGGGCTAGCCCATGGCCGCGATACCATTGGCCGACATTCCACAGGATCGCGCACGAAAGCAAAGCCAGCAGCGCGAAGAAGGCGAGGCTCGACTGGCCCCAGCGCATAACGACGATGGCGGCCGCCAGGGGGCCGAGCGCAGAGCCGGCGTTGCCGCCGACCTGGAACATGGACTGGGCAAGCCCGTGCCTCCGCCCCGCCGCCATACGGGCGACGCGCGAAGACTCGGGATGGAACACCGACGACCCCATGCCCAGGAGCGATGCACCGACCAGCAGCAGGGCATAGCTGTGCGCCGCAGACAGGACCAGCAGTCCCGCCAGCGAGAACAGCGTGCCACCCGGCAGAGCGAGCGGGGTCGGTCGCTTGTCTGCGTACAGACCCACGAGCGGCTGCAGGATCGACGCCGTCATCTGGTAAACCAGAGTCACCAGCCCGATCTGGCTGAACGAGAGGCCCAGCTCCGTTTTCAGACTGGGATAAATGGCGGGCAGCAGCGATTGCAGCATGTCGTTGATGAGATGGCACGCGCTGATCGCGGCGATGACGCCGAACACCGTGGTGTCGGCGGCAGGCAGGGGAGCGGCGGCTCTGCTGGCATTCATGATGATGATCCGTCCTTGATGACGAACTGGCCATAGAGGCACGCGCTACGGCCCGCATTACTATATGGGCCTTTCACTTTCGCGATTGGGACAAGTCATGCTTTGGAACGATCCTGCCTCCGTCGAACATATCGACCGCCCCATCATCGGAATCGGGAACGAATATCCGCCCGCATTCGAATTGGACTGGCACACGCATCGGCGCGGGCAGCTGCTCTATGCCGCGCGGGGAGTGGTGGTGGTCAGCACGCCGTACGGGGCCTGGGTGGCGCCCCCGGAGCGCGCGGTCTGGACGCCGGGGGGATGCCCGCATGCGGTTAGGATGATCGGTGCCGTCAGCACGCGCAGCGTCCTGATCGAAGTGGATGCCGAAGGGTCGCTAGGGAGCAGCAACAAGGTCATTCAGGTATCGTCGCTGCTTCGCAGCCTGCTGGAGGCGGCATGCGACATTCCGCCGGAATATGATTGGGAGGGCCGGGATGGCAAGGTGATGACCCTGCTGCTGGCCGAACTGGCGGCGGCACCCACTGTGCCGCTCGCCGTTCCCTTTCCGCAGACGGCGGCCATTGTCGCCCGGTGCCAGGCCTTCCTGGAACACCCCACACCACATGACAGCATTGACCAATGGAGCGCCGGGCTTGGCATGGGGCGCCGCGCCTTCACGCGCGCCTTTCGCCGGGAAACGGGCCTCAGCTTTGGCGCATGGCGTCAGCAGGCCTGCATACTGATCGCGCTGCCAAGGCTGGCCCAAGGCGAGTCAGTGACCACTATCGCGTTCGATCTCGGGTATGACAGTGCGGCCTCCTTTTCGACGATGTTCAGGCGGTGTGTCGGCGTTTCCCCAAGCCGGTACAAGCCGGGCTGTTGAAGGCTTGCGATTTGCCCTGAGCGTACATCTGCTTTGCGCAAATCATCTTGGATGCACGCCACGGCAGGCCCGATGATCTGCCGGAGCAAGTTAGCGCTGCGATGTCGGCCTTCGCTGCCGGGGTGAACGCCTCTTTCCTGTCTCACCCGGTTAGCAACTTCAGGAGCTTGAAGGGCAGTTGCTGTCCGATCCGGAGATTCGATGCGAGTAACTCGAATATATACCGGTTCTACCGGCGCCTTAGCCAGCGCCCGAGCGCCCCGTTTGCCAGCGCCAGCACGCCCAGCACCAGCAAGGCCAGATCGATAGTGACAGCGATCGGGTCGGAAATGCCCAGCGTCGCGACGTGCGTGACGGCGAGCAGCACGAGCGCCGCGCCCAGCGCCTTGCGCGCTGCCGCCGGGGCGCGATCTCCCGCCCGGAGCGCAAGGACCAAGGTCGCGAAGGTCAGGGCCCAATAGGAGGCGACGGCGGGGATCGGGGCGACGATCAGAAGCGCCGCAATGATCGCGAAGATCGCGGGTTGACCCCAGATAAGGGCCACCCAGAGCCGCTCAAGCCGCGAACGTGGTCGGCCCTGTTCGCGTTGGCGGGCAAGCCAGATGTTGCCGCCGCTAGCCACAATCACGGTCAGCCCCGCGCCCAGGGCGGCATAGATCAACTTCAGGACGACGCCGCCGTAGGTGCCGTAGTGCAGCGGCGTGATCATGCCGAAGATGCGCATGCCGGCGGTGCCGTCGGTGAAGCCGGCGCGCCACTTGAGAGTGCCATCGGGCGAGAACAGCAGTGCCTCGTTGCGCGCCAGGTGGCGCGGTGCGGCGATGGCGATGCGGACCTGCTGCCCCATCGTGGCGGCGTGCTCGATAGCGATCTGCGTCACTTCGGAGCCCGGCTCGCGCTGCGCGATGGTGCTCAGCATCGAGCCGATGTCGGGCGGCGGTGCTGCGCGTGCATCCTCGCTCGCCTGCGGCCCCAGCAGCGCGGCGATCGCCTTGCCTTGATCGCCCTTGTAGGCGACGAGCGCGAGGATGATCGTGATCAGCCCGGCGAGCCCCAATACCGATCCGGTCAGCGCGACGATCAGATGGAACGGCAAGGCCCAGACACCGACGCGGTTGTGCAGGTCGGCGTTGGCCAGGCGCCGCGTTCCGCCCCAGCGCAGCCGGAAGGCGTCGCGCAGGATGCGCCTGTGCGCGAGCAGGCCGGTGACGATGCTGGCCATGAGGATCGTGCCGAAGATGCCGACGACATAGCGCCCTATCGGACCCGGCGCGGTCAGGTTGAAGTGCAGCACCTGGACGAACTCGACCCACGGCGTCTCTTCGCGCGCGACCAATCGACCGGAGGCATCGACGTTCCAGTCACGGTGGCCGCCCTTGCCGTCTCTGGCGAAGACGGTCATCCGTGGCAGTTCGTCGGTCGGCATGTGGACGAAGACGTCGTGCGCCACGCCTGCCCTCTGCGCCTCGGCCAAGGCGCGACCGGTGATCGCGACGATGTCGTCGGCGGAAAGATGCGATATCTCGGGGGCGCCCGGTCTCTCCCAGATCGTCAGCTGGTCGACCAGGGTCAGCACCGAGCCGGTCAGGCACAGGACGTAGATCACCGCGCCGAACAGTACGCCGATCAGCCCGTGCCCACCCACCATCGCGCGGGTGAATTGCTTGGAGATAGCGATCATCGGCTCGTCGCCAGTGTCGCAGCGGCACTGACCGCGGCGATCCCGGAAAAGACCAGCGTCTGCGGAAGCAGGCGGCGATCGCAGGCGGTCCAGGCAATCGCCGCGCTCCACAGCGAAGGCACGGCCAGCGCGCCCAGGATCAGCCGCGTCTGCTCGCCGAGGGGCGCGCGGGTGGCGAACAGCACGCCGAGGCCGATCGCCGCGGCGAAGCCGAGCACGCCCGCCGTCGCGAACCGGGCCGCGCCTATCCAGCGGCTGCGCGCCGGCAGTGGCGGAGCAGTGCGCGCGCGCATCTCGCGCAATGGTCTCACTTCCATGCGGGTGAGGATGAAGCCGAAGGCGATCAAGGCGCCTGTTTCCAGCGCCAGGGGAATGCCGATCTCGGCGCCGTAGCCGGCGGCCCACAGAGCCAGAGAGAACACGGCGAGCGCGCCGGCTGCGGCCATCAGCGGGCGCGCTCTGCCGGTCGGCCCCCCGTCTTGCCACGCGTTCTGCCATGCCTTCCACGACAGGAGCACGCCGCCGAGCGACCCGGCGAGTGCCAGAAGCGTCCAGATTCCAGATGACATGACCGCAACCTCCGCCGCCGTCGGTAGCCTTATTGTTATTGACTCGCAATAACAGATATCGCACCGACGGGCTCGGAAACGGGGGACTATCATGAACGCCAATGCTATTTTCTTCGCCGCGCTGCTCGCGACGACCGCACCGGCCGCCTATGCTGCGGATGCAGCCGCTGCCGACGCGAGCACCGACACCACCAGCGCAGACGCCGGGGAAATCATCGTCACCGGGCAGAAGTCCAATCGCACGCTGCAGGAGACGCCGGCCAGCGTCGCGGTGGCGACGAGCGAGCGGATCACCAACGAGAGTCTGCTCAGCGTCTACGACCTGCTCGATCGCACGCCCAATCTGGTGGTGGACGGCAACAGGACGACCTTCTCGATCCGCGGGATCGACGCCTTCAGCGTGTCGGGCAGCGGCGACGGAGCGCTGGCGAGCGTCTATCTCGACGGCGCTGTGCTGCCCAAGGTGGCGCTGACCACCGGACCGCTCGACCTTTACGACATTGCCCAGGTCGAGGTCTTCCGTGGCCCCCAGTCGACCGTGCAGGGCCGCAATGCGCTGGCTGGCGCGGTCATCATCCGCACCGCCGATCCGAGCTACGACTGGAGCGGCCGCGCACGGCTGATGATCAGCGACAAGGACGGAGAGCGCCGCGCGGCCGCCGCCATCGGCGGCCCGCTGCTCGACGGCGAGGTCGCCTTCCGCGTGGCCGGCGAGATCGCGCGCGCCGACGGCCTGATCCAGAACGTCACGGTCAACCGCGATGGCGACCGCCGCAAGTCGGAGACGCTGCGCGCCAAGCTGATGATCACGCCCTCGGCCATTCCCGGGCTGAAGGTCATCGCCACCTTCATGCACGACCGCCACCAGCGCGGCACCTTCTACAGCGAGTTCGACGCGCCCTATGACCCGCGCGACCGCATCGCCACCGAAGACGTACCCGACATCCAGACGGTCAAGAGCGACATCGCCACGCTCGAGATCGGCTACGATCTCGGCTCAGGTCTCAGCCTGCATTCGGCGACCAACTACAGCGACATCCGCTTCCGTTCGCTCGCCGACCCCGATCGCAGTGCGACGCCCGGCCAGACCAGCCGCGTGTTCGACCCCAGCAAGACCTTCCAGCAGGAGCTGCGGCTGAACATCGACAAGGATTGGGTCCACGGCCTGGTCGGCGCCTATTACCTGCGAGACGACAACCGCGACTACTTCTTCGAGGCGACCCAGAGCCTGAACCTGACGCGGCTGGGCGTGGATCGGCAGTTGCTGGCGATGGGGCTGCCCCAGGCGACGGTGAAGGCAGTGATGGACCTCTACGGCGGCGTCGTGCCCATCCGCAACAGCCTGTCGCAGCCCAGGCTGACCGAGAACTACGCCGGCTTCGCCGACCTGACTTTCCCGGTCACCGACCGCTTCCGGATCAACGCCGGCCTGCGCTACGACCACGAGACGCAGGACCGCGGCGCTACCCAGAGCGTAGTGATCGACCGCGCCTTGCCAGACCCGGCCAAGCTGCCGGTTCCGGCGCTCGCGCCGATCGTGACGCAGCTCAACGCCCTGCTGCGGGCGACCGCGGCCAACGCCAACAGTGTCGAGCCGGTCCGTCCGGTGACTTATCAAGCCTGGCTGCCGAAGATCGGCGCGACCTACGACATCGCCCGCGATGTTTCGATCAGCGTCACCGCGCAGCGCGGGTACCGCTCGGGCGGATCGGGTCTCAACCAGCAGCGAGCGCAGGCCTATGACTACGACCCCGAATACACCTGGAACTACGAATTTGCTTTCCGCTCCGAATGGTTCGATCGGCGGCTGACCCTGAACGCCAACCTCTACCGGATCGACTGGAAGGACCAGCAGGTCTCCGTCCAGCTGACCCCCGGCGCGGTCTTCGACACGCAGATCGTCAATGCCGGCAAGTCGCAGCTGTACGGCTTCGAGATCGAAACCAGCCTGCGTCCGACAGAGGGGCTGAACCTCTATGCCGGGCTCGGCTACAGCCACACGAAGTTCAAGGACTTCATCGTCAACGTCGGCCAGCTCTTCCAGGGCGCGCAGGGCAACGAATTCGCCCGCGCGCCGCACTGGACCGTCTCCGGCGGCGCCACCTACCGGCACGCCTCGGGCCTGTTCGCCAACGTCAACGCCAACTATCGCAGCGCGTTCTTCCAGAGCACGACAGAACAGGATTTCCGCGACATCCCGGGCCGCACCCTGGTGAACGCCAGGCTCGGCTGGGAGGGCGAGCACTTCGGCGCATTCCTGATCGTCAACAACGCCTTCGACGTCCAGAAGCCGTCGCAGTTCTTCATCGACTTCGACAATCGCACGCGCGGCACCCTGACCGAACCGCGCACGATAGGCCTGAGCTTCGAGGGTAAATTCTGAGGCCGTCCTGGAGTGGTTGGGCCCCGATCCCTCATCAGCCGAGGTCGCCGCGATGGAGATGCCAACGGAGTCGGCATTCCGGCGCCGAGCCGCTATGGTACGGTATGACGCAGATTTTGATCGATGCCGATGCCTGCCCGGTTAAGAAGGAAACCTACAGGGTTGCGACCCGCTACAAGGTACCGGTGGTTGTCGTGAGCAACAGCCCCATCCGGATCCTGCGCGATCCGCTCATATCGCGCAAAGTCGTGAGCAACGATTTCGACGCGGCCGACGACTGGATCGTCGAAAACACGACCGCCGATAGTGTCGTGATCACCGCAGACATCCTGTTGGCGGACCGCTGCCTGAAGCTGGGAGCCAGCGTGATCTCTCCCACCGGCACCCCTTTACGAGCGCCTCGATCGGTAGCGCCATAGCAGTGCGCGCTATCATGTCCGATCTGCGCGCTGGCGGTGACAACGTCGGCGGACCTGCCCCCTTCAGCAAAGCGGATCGCTCGCGCTTTCTGTCCGCCCTCGATCAAGTATTGAACAGGCTGCAACGACGGAATTGATGTCCACCGGCCAGTTTCCGCAATGCCGGGAAGGATATGGCCAGGTACGCGGCTCGAACGAGGAAGGGCCGAGTGTCAGGCCACCTGGATGGTGAAGGCGAACCAGACCTCCCGCCCATGGTCGTACAACTGAACGATGCTGTCGGCCCGGGTGAGGGAAAAATGGGTCGAGGAGGTACGATCGTATCCTTGTGCCGTCGTGCCATCGAGGTTGAGCGCGACGAACGCCTGGCCTTCGCCATCATAGAGTTCGGGAAGGGTCCCGCCGAAAGTTGCCGAGCGATCGCCGTCGAACACCTGAACGCGCGCGCCCCGGGCTTCCGCGGCGATAAGGAGATCCTTGCCTGACGCGTGGTCGTGAACTCCGGCCACTGTCTTGCCGCTCATGAGGGAGTAGGCGGCAGCGGCAACGATGGCGCGGGTCTGTGGAAGCATGGTCTCGTAACTCTCGGATGTGGGCGACACCGTAGCGCCAGGATCGGCGGCGGCCCGGTCAATCCGCAGGCCATACCACCGGAGGATCGCCCTGCCGCCATGGATCGAGGCGGACCATGATCGCTCCGAACAGGGGCGACATAAGGTGGCCGCCCAGCCATGCTTGCAGGCGAGGGATCGGCTGCGCGTCGAACCAGCCCCGGTCGGTCTCGGCGAATTGCCGCACGAAGGGGAAAATCGCGACGTCGGTGATGCCCATCGCATCCCCGCAAAGGTTGACCGACACCGCGAGCCTTGCTTCAAGCGTTCCCAGCAGTTCCAATCCTGCCGCACGGTGCGCCACGCGATCGGAGGCATGGCGATCAGGGTATTTGTAGCGATCGAGGTGATACTTGAACGCTCCATCGTTGGCTTCGATCAAGTCGCCGTCCTCGCGCTCCAGCCAACGGCCGGGATCGCTGCGTTCCAGGGCCCAACGCATGATCTCCAGGCTCTCGGCGATCGCACGCCCGTCCGCTGGTACGAGGACCGGGACGGTCGCCTTGGGCGACACCTCGAGCAGCTCCGCGGGTTTGCGCGAGAGCTTCACCTCGTGGATGTGGCAGGCCGTGCCGCTGACCAGCAGCGCCATCCGAGCGCGCATGGCGTAAGGGCAGCGCCGGAAGCTGTAGAGGATCGGCCTATCCGCCATGGCGCTGCGGCCCGGCGGCGCCGAGATGCTTGGTGCCGCGCGCCTTGGCGAGCCGTTCCTGCCGCTCGCGTTCCGCATAGCTCGCCCGCTGGTCATCGGTGCGCGTGGCGTGGCAGGCAGGACAACTCACCCCGGCAATAAAGAGCGGCGAGGCCTGATCTTGCGCGCTCACGGGCCGGCGGCAGCCATGGCAAAGCGCGTGGGTTCCGGCTTCCAGCCCATGGCCGACTGTCACGCGCTGGTCGAACACGAAGCATTCTCCCTGCCACAGGCTCCGATCGGCAGGAACGGTCTCAAGGTATTTCAGGATGCCGCCCTGGAGGTGGTAGACATTCTCGAGACCTTCGGAGATCAGGAACGCAGTCGATTTCTCGCAGCGGATTCCGCCCGTGCAGAACATCGCGATCTTCGGCGGTTGCTCGCAGTTTGCCAGCAGTCGCTCGCGCTCGGCCCGGAACCAGGCCGGGAAGTCTCGAAAGCTGCGGGTTCCGGGATCGATCGCGCCAGCGAAGGTGCCGACCGCGACCTCGTAGTCGTTGCGCGTGTCGATCACGATCGTGCCGGGCTCACTGATCAGAGCGTTCCAGTCCTGCGGCGATACGTAGTGCCCAGTGCCGGCCAGGGGATCGATCTGCGGCTGGCCCATCGTCACGATCTCGGGCTTCACCCGCACTTTCATGCGGTGGAAGGGCATCGCCTCGGCAGTCGAGCGCTTCACCTCCAGGTCGACCAAACCCGGTATGTCCCGCAGGAATGCGACGACGCTTTCTATAGCGCGCTCCGAGCCGGCGATCGTGCCGTTGATCCCCTCTCCCGCGAGCAGCAGCGTCCCCTTCACTTTTGCTGCAAGGCACACGCGCGCCAATTGGCCGCGCAGGTCCTCGCAATCGTCTAGACGCGTGAACTTGTAGAGCGCGGCAACGCGTACGGGAGAAGATGGGTCGTCCACGGGCATGCGCGGTCAGCGCCGCACTTCGATCGGCGCGATGAAGGGACTCGTAGCAGACGATCGCCTTGCCGCTAGGCCGGCCACGAAGCCGGAGAGGCGCCGGTCCGGACGCAGGCCCGTCCTGGAACCGCGACGCGTGGGTTGAACCGTCTCGGAGTGTCTACGCGCCATCGTCCTGCCCAGGGTGCCTCGATCAAGCGCCCCATCTATCGAGGTCGCCCCCGCTTTACCATGCCGCGATCTCAGGCGCCGGCCGCGACCGACAAGCGGGCAAGCAGGTCGGCTGGTGCATATCCCGGGCGATAGGCGCAGGTGCAGGCGTCGGGAGTGCAGCGACTGTCTTTTGGGTCAAGCGTTTTGCCATGGTGTTTTGCTCCTGACGATGGCGTTGGCGATGGTGAGGAGTTTGCGGGCGACGGCGATGAGAGCGAGCTTCTTGGCCTTTCCGGTATCGAGCAGGCGCTGATAGAGGACTTTGAGAGTTGGATTGAAGCGACTGGCGACGAAGGTGGCCATGTAGAGGGCGGCGCGTACAGACGCCCTCCCGCCGCCGATCATGGCTTTGCCCCGCCATTGGCCCGACTGGCGTGTCCAGGGGGCAAGCCCGACGAGCGCGGCAATGCGGTGTCGATCGAGCTGGCCCAGTTCGGGCAGTTCGGTGATCAGGGTTCGCGCGGTTGCGGGGCCGATGCCCGGGATCGAGGAGAGCAACTGTTCGTGTTCGTGCCAGAGCGGCGAGTCCTTCACGGCATCGCCGATCGCCAGGTCGAGGTCGGAAAGCTCCTTCTGGAGTGCCGCGAGCAGCCGCTCGATGCTTTTCCTGAGGCGCTGTGCGCTCGCGCGGGCGAGCCGTTGCCGCTCGGCGACGATCATCGCGATGATCTGCCGGCGCCGTGCCACCAGATCGGCCAGCATGAGCGTTGCTTCGTCGGCCAGCGCGCGCACCGGCGGCTGCAGCGTCTCGACGAAGCGGGCAATGACCGCCGCGTCGATCGGGTCGGTCTTTGCCCGTCGACCGATCGTCTGGGCAAAGTGGCGGATGCGCGCCGGGTTGATCACCGCGACCGGCAAGCCGGCCGCGCCCAGCGCCGCCGCCACGATCGTTTCATAGCCGCCCGTCGCCTCGATACCGATACAGACCAGATGTTGCCGTTCCTCTGCGCTGGAGCGAACGTCCGGATTTGACGGGAGCCGCCGATAGGCACGGGAGCACCGAAACTGGTGCAAGCCCCAGTGGGAGTCCTAATCGCTATGTTCGCTCTGGCGCGTGATAGCACAAATGTGTCATCTTTGCGGAAGCATGCCACACTGGCCTTTGGTAATCGTTTGTCGAGAAAGCGAGGACTTCAATGCCAGCGACCTTCCGTCATTTTGCGATCAACGCCGACGACGTCCAACGCGCCAAGCATTTTTATGAAGGCGTATTCGGCTGGAGCTTCAGCCCATGGGGACCGCCTGACTACTACCAGATAAAGAATGCAGGAGACGGGCTCTTGGGGGCCTTACAGGAACGGAGGGGCATCGTTCCAGACAGACGCGCTACAACGTTCGAGCCGAGCTTTGGGGTGGACGATCTCAAGACGACTATCGCCGCCATCGAAGGCGCGGGTGGCAAAATCGTGATGCAACCTTACCGGATCGAGGGCGTCGGCGAACTGATTTATTTCGAGGACACCGAGGGCAACCTTGTCGGCGCGATGCAGTATGATCCGGGGATCTTCGATTGATCGACGATGGCGACGGGTTCGACGTGCGATCGCTTGCCGCGACGTTCCGCACGGGAGCACTCGTCGGCGTCCACCAGCATCGCTGGGGCCAGCTGGTCTATGCACGATCGGGACTGATGCGTGTCGGTACGGAAGAAACGCTATGGCTGGTTCCGCCCACACGCGCGATCTGGGTTCCTGCTGGCTTCCAGCACAGCATTGCGATCAGCGGCGAAGTCGCGATGCGCACGCTCTACATCGCGAACGACCGTGCCGGGCAACTCCCGAGTGACGTCAGGGTGCTGGCAGTTTCGCCACTGCTCCGCGAACTGATCGTCCATATCGTTGGCATCGGGATGCTCGCGCCGGCACGCCCCGAGCATGATCGCCTCGCGGGTCTCCTGATCGATCTTCTCGTCGACTCAAAGCCGCACGATGTCAGCTTGCCGTTGCCAAGCGATGCGCGCGGGAAACGGATGGCGGACGAAGTGCAGCGCAACCCTTGTGCGCGAGACTTAAGCGAATTGGCCCAGCTTACCGGCGCCAGCCTCCGGACGCTGCAACGGGTGTTCCCGCTAGAAACCGGAATGACGCTGCAGGCTTGGCGACAGAAGGCACGGCTGCTTCACGCCGTCGCCGGATTGTCAGCTGGCGCGACCGTTACTGAGACCGCCCTTGATTGCGGCTATCAAAGCTTGGCGGCCTTCATTGCCGCCTTTTCAAAGCACTTCGGCATTACACCCGGCCGATACCTTGTGGGCTAATCGATCTGCCGCCTGCCTGACAGGTGCCACACGCGGACCGTTCACGACCCAAGTATCGCCGTTCCCGTGTCATCGCGCGAGCGTCCGGATCTGACAAAAGCCGCCGATCGAGCATTAGAACGTCCCTGGTCGGCAGCCGTCCTTAATGTCGGCCAGCCTGCGGATCGCGACAACCTCCCGAACTGGTCAACTCAGCACGCGGACAGATCAACTTGGCGGAGCTTGGCTATCCAATCGCTCTCTGACCCAGGCGTTGCGCAACCCGGAAGAGGACTGATTCTTGTCGATGATCAGCAACGTTGATGTTGCGGAAGCGCAGAGTCTGCGCTGTTCATCGATAAGCTTGGCTTCGGCAAATGCGGCCCGGCGCCGGAACGAGAGCAGGCGACCTTCTTCGCGAGCTCGCCCGCTCATGTCGCTGAGTGGGCGGTGGTAGCTGACTTTCAGCTCGTGCGTGGCGTAGCCTTGGTCGGGGGTAAGGCGGGAGTGGATGGCGCAGCCGCAGGCGCTGTCGAGGAGGGGTTGCAACGTATCACGCGTGTAGCGAGCCGATCGGGTTGTAGATTGATCGCTCCGGCGCGCCTTCGAACACTGCAAATCCGCTTCGATCCTCAAGAGGGCGAAGTTCATGGTATTAGCGACGGGGCGCTGGATGCCGGCCGGCAGCAGCGCGCGAAGCTGTCCGACACTGTCGAGTCCGTCCATATTGTTCTTGATCATGTCCATCTGACTAACCTCAAGCGATCGAGCCTCCATGGGCTTCGTCGATAGTGGCGCGTCTGTTTGTCGGCACCGTCAGCGCAGTGCGGGTCCGGCAGGTGCGTTTTGCATCAAAGCGCAGCGCGGCCGTTCGTATCAGGGTTTGTGAAATCCCATCCGCCACCGAGAGAGCGGAAGGAGGCGACTGCGGCGCGAGCGGACTCGGTGCGGGCCTGCGCCAGGGAATCGCGGGTCTGCAGAAGGCGTATGTCGGCATCCAGAACCTCGATCAAGCTGACCACACCGCCTTTGTAGGCGGCCATCGACGATTGTTGAGCACGGGCGAGCGCGGTCTCCCCGTCCGTCAGGATGGCCTGCTGCTGCTCGCGATTGACCAGCGCGGAGAAGGCGTTTTCCACGTCCTCGGACGCGCGCAGCACTGCCAGGCGGTACGCGGCCAGCGCTTCGGCGTTGGCGCCGCGCGCGCTGGCGATCTCCGCGTCGACACGCCCGAAATCGAACAGGCGCCAGCGCAGACCGAACACGCCTTGCGCCTGCGTCGCGCTGCCGGTCAGCAGGTTCGAGGGGCCGGTCGCGGCAGTGCCGAGCAGGCCGCTCAGCGAGAACTTCGGGTAGTACTCCGAAATCGCGGAACCGATGCGCGCGTTCGACGCCGCGAGCCTGCGCTCGGCGACGATGAGATCGGGGCGGCGCTGCAGCAGGTCCGCGGGACTCCCGATCGCGGCGATCGCCGGCGCATGGGGGATCGCGACGGGCGCGGCGAGCTGCGCGCGATAGGTGCCGGGCTGCGCGCCCATCAGCACGTCGAGCGCGTTCAGACTGCCATCGAGCGCGATCCGAAGCATCGGCACTGTGCCTTGGACTTGTGCCAGGACGCCTTGCGCCTGGCGCAGCTGCAGCTCTGCGGCGACGCCCTTACGGTATTGCAGGCCGACCGTATCGACCAGGCGCTGCTGGGTGGCGACCTGCTTGGCGGCGACGGCCATGCGCGCCTGCAATCCACGAATGGCGATGTAGGTATCGGCGACTTGGGCGGCGACCGACAGTCGTGCTGCGGCGACGCCCGCGCGCGAGGCCTGGTACTCGTCGAACGCGGCTTCACGGTCGCGGCGCAGCCCGCCGAACAGGTCGACCTCCCAGCTCGCGCCGAGATCGGCTTCGTAGCTCTCGACGTTGCGGCCCACGCCGAATGCGGTGAGCTGGCGGCCCTGCAGCGTGTCCTGCGACAGCTTCTGAGCCGCGGCCGAGCCCGAGGTCGTCCCGGATGGCAGCAGCGCCGCATTGGCTTGCCGCAGACCCGCGCGAGTCTGGGTCACGCGCGCGATCGACTGCGCGATGTCGAGGTTCTGGTCGAGCGCCTTGCCGACCAGATCGGTCAGGATCGGATCGCCGAACCGCGACCACCAGGCATCATCGCGAGCCACGCTCGCGCTGGAGGGGGTTCGGGCGGTTACCGCCGCGGCGCCCATGAACGTAGTCGGGGCTGCGAGCGTGGGCCGGCGGTAGTCGGGTCCGACCGTACAGCCGGCGAGCAGGCTGGACGCCAGGAGAGCAGTAGCCACGGTGGATACGCGCATGTAGGCCCCGATCACGATAATTTCTGTGACCATTGTATGTATCGGTCACTCGTTGTCAATGCTGGCTTGTCCAACTATGTAGGGCGGATGAGTGACCTTAACGCCACCCCCGGAGCGGGCCAGCGCGGCCCCGCCGATCACAACATCCGCGATCAGATCATCGAAGCGGCCGACGATCACTTCAGCCGCTATGGCTACGGCAAGACCACGGTTGCCGATCTCGCCAAGGCGATCGGCTTCTCCAAGGCGTATATTTACAAGTTCTTCGAATCGAAGCAGGCGATCGGCGAAGCGATCTGCAGCAGATGTCTCGGCACGGTGACATCGGCGGTCTACGAGGCCTTGGCCGAAAGCAAGAGTGCGACCGAAAAGCTGCGTCGTATGCTTCGCACGATCACGCAGAAGACTACCGAGATCGCGTTTCAAGATGAGCGATTGTACGAGATCGCGGCCTATTCTTGTGCGGAAATGTGGCCTTCCGCCACTGCTTACATGGAAGAGGTCAGCGTTATCCTGGCCGGCATCATCCAGGAAGGACGCACGTCGGGAGAATTCGAGCGCAAGACGCCGCTCGACGAGGCGGTGCGCGCCATCATGCAGGTCTACCAACCGTTCATGAACCCGGTCATGCTCCAGTACAATCTCGATGCGGTACCCGATGGTGCCAACGAGGTGACCAGCCTCGTGTTGCGCAGCCTCGCGCCGTGATCCTTCATATTTGTGACCTGTGACTTATTGACATAACGGTCACTGGTCCTCAGAATTAGCGCAACCCATTTGGGAGCGCTCGATGTCACGCCTCACGCAATCCGGTTCCATCCTTGCCCTCATCGTCGCGACGCTCGCGCTGTCGGCATGCTCCAAAGCGCCGGCCGACCCTCGGGTTGGTCCGCAGCTCGTGCGTGTCGCCGTCGCCGGGACCGGCGGCATAAGCCAGCGCGAATTCACCGGAGTGGTGTCGGCGCGTGTGCAGAGCGACCTGGGTTTTCGCGTTCCCGGCAAGATCGTCCAGCGGCTGGTGGATACCGGGCAGACGGTTCATCGTGGCCAGCCGCTGATGCGCATCGACCGCACCGACCTTGCGCTGGCGACGGTGGCCCAGTCCGGCACTGTCGCGGCGGCGCGAGCAAGGGCGCTCCAGACCGCAGCAGACGAGAAGCGATATCGTGACCTGGTTTCGGCCGGTGCGGTCTCCGCGTCCGCCTACGATCAGGCCAAGGCCGCTGCCGACGCCGCGCGCGCGCAACTCGCGGCCGCCCAGGCGCAAGCGGGCGTCGCCCGCAACGAGGCCGGCTACTCGGTGCTGCTGGCCGACGCGGGCGGCGTCGTGGTCGAGACATTAGGCGAGCCGGGGCAGGTCGTCGCCGCCGGCCAGACCGTGGTGCGCCTCGCCCATGCCGGTCCGCGCGAGGCGACGATCAACCTGCCCGAGACGGTTCGCCCTGCGATCGGCTCCACTGCGTCCGCCAGCGTGTTCGCCGCCCCCGCTGCGGGCACGGCGCGACTGCGGCAACTCTCGAGCGCCGCCGACCCGCAGACCCGCACGTTCGAAGCGCGCTATGTGCTCGAAGGTCCGGCGGCAAACGCGCCACTCGGCGCCACCGTCACCATCGGCCTGACTGACCCAAAGGCGCAGTGGGCGATGCAGGTACCCTTGGCGGCGCTCTACGATAACGGCCATGGGCCCGGCGTCTGGATCGTCGGCGGACGTCCGCTGAAAGTCGCCTGGAGACCGGTGCGGATCGTCGCGTTGGGTGAGGAGAGCGCGACGATCGGCGGCGGGATCAGGCCCGGCGAGCGCTTCGTCGCCCTGGGCGCGCACTTGCTTCATCAGGGCGAAGCGGTGCGCGTTGCCGAAAACCAGCCTGCCGCGGCCCAGCTCGCCTCAAGCCAGGTCGCCGCACAGTGAGCGGCTTCAACCTCTCCGCGCTTGCCGTACGCGAGCGCGCGGTCACGCTGTTTCTGATCATCGCGATCTCGGCGGCGGGCTTGTTCGCCTTCCTGAGCCTTGGCCGTGCTGAGGACCCGACGTTCACCATCAAGTCGATGACCTTCATCTCGACCTGGCCGGGCGCCACCGCGCAGGAGATGCAAGAGGAGGTCGCCGAGCCGCTGGAAAAGCGGATGCAGGAGCTCAAGTGGTACGATCGCACCGAGACCTTCACGCGTCCCGGGCTCGCCTTCACCACCGTTACCCTCAAAGACCCGACACCGCCGGCCGAAGTGCCCGAGGAGTTCTATCAGGCGCGCAAGAAACTCGCCGACGAAACGCAGCGGCTGCCGCGCGGCGTGTCGGGTCCGTTCGTCAATGACGAGTATGGCGATGTCACCTTCGCGCTCTACGCGCTCAAGGCGCGGGGCGAGCCGCAGCGCGCTTTAGTGCGGCAGGCGGAAGACCTGCGCCAGCGTCTGCTCCACGTACCCGGCGTCAAGAAGGTCAACATCATCGGCGAGCGGCCCGAGCGCATCTACGTCGAGTTTTCCTATGCGCGGCTCGCCACGCTGGGCGTCTCCGCGCGCGACGTGTTCGCTGCGCTCAACGACCAGAACCTGGTCACGCCCGCCGGATCGATCGACACCAACGGACCGCAAGTTCAGGTCCGCCTGGACGGCGCGCTGGACGACCTGCAGAAGATCAAGGACACGCCCATCGTCGTGGGCGGACGCACCCTCAAGCTGGCCGATGTCGCCGAGGTGAAGCGCGGCTACGAGGATCCGCCCAGCTTCCTGATCCGCAACCAGGGCGAGCCATCGCTCGAACTCGGTGTGGTGATGAAGGAGCGCTACAACGGCCTTCAGCTCGGCAAGGATCTCGATCGCGAGGCGCAGGCGATCTCGGGTGAGATGCCGCTTGGCCTCTCGTTCACCAAGGTCACCGACCAGGCGGTGAACATCACCGAAGCCTATGACGAGTTCATGCTGAAGTTCTTCGTCGCGCTCGCGGTGGTGATCGCGGTGAGCCTGATCAGCCTGGGCTGGCGCGTGGGCATCGTCGTGGCCATGGCGGTGCCATTGACGCTGGCGGGGGTCTTCGTGATCATGCTGGCGACCGGGCGCGACTTCGACCGGATCACGCTGGGCGCGCTGATCCTCTCGCTCGGCCTGCTGGTCGACGATGCGATCATCATCATCGAGACGATCGTGGTAAAGATGGAGGAGGGCTTCGACCGCGTCACCGCCGCCACGTACGCCTGGGGGCACACGGCCGCGCCGATGCTGGCGGGCACGCTGGTCACCACGATCGGGCTAATGCCGGTCGGCTTCGCCAAGTCGAGTGCGGGCGAATACGCCGGCAACATCTTCTGGGTGGTGGGCTTCGCGCTGCTGACCTCGTGGGTGGTCGCGGTGGTGTTCACGCCATACCTGGGTGTCAAGCTGCTGCCCGACATCAAGCCCATCGCAGGCGGACACGCCGCGATCTACGGCACGCCGCGCTACAATCGGTTGCGCTCCACCATTTCGGCGCTGATCGACCACAAGAAGGCTGTCGCCGTGATCGTGGTGGCGCTGTTCGTCGTGGCGGTCTTCTTCATGGGCTTCGTCAAGCAGCAGTTCTTTCCCATCTCCGACCGGCCCGAAGTGCTCGTCGAGGTGCAGATGCCCGAGGGCACCAGCATCGAGGCAACCGGTGCCGCCGTCGCCAAGGTCGAGGAGTGGATGCGCAAGCAGCCCGAGGCGAAGATCGTCACCAGCTATATCGGACAGGGCGCGCCGCGCTTCTTCCTGGCGATGTCGCCCGAGCTGCCCGATCCCTCGTTCGCCAAGATCGTCGTTCTGACCCCAAGCGAAAGGGACCGCGAGGCCTTAAAGCTGCGCGTGCGCGAAGTCGCGGCCCAAGGCCTTGTGCCCGGCGCGCGCATCCGGGCGACGCAGATCGTGTTCGGCCCATACTCGCCGTTCCCCGTCGCCTTCCGCGTCATGGGTCCGCAGGAGGATAAGGTCCGCGCGATCGCCGAGCAGGTGCGCCAGGTGATGCAAAAGAACAGCGCCATGCGGCAAGTCAACACCGACTGGGGCGAGCGGGTGCCGACCGTGCATTTCGTGCTCAACCAGGACCGGTTGCGTGCGATCGGTCTGTCTTCGCACGATGCCTCCGAGCAGCTCCAGTTCCTGCTGACCGGCGCGCCCGTCACCCAGATCCGGGAGGACATCCGCTCGGTCGAAGTCGTCGCGCGCAGCGCCGGGGCCGACCGTCTCGATCCCGCCAAGCTGAGCGCATTTACTCTGACCGGCAGCGCCGGGCAGCGCGTGCCGCTCGAGCAGATCGGCAGGGTCGAGATCCGCATGGAGAACCCGATCATGCGTCGCCGCGATCGCTACACCACAATCACTGTGCGCGGCGATATCGGCGAGGAGTTCCAGCCCCCGGACATCTCGACCCAGATCATCGCCGACATCAAGCCGATCGTCGACGCGCTGCCCGCCGGGTACAAGATCGAGACCAGCGCCGCGCTGGAAGAAGCCGGCAAGGCGAACGTCGCGCTGGGCGCCGTCTTCCCGCTGATGATCATCCTGATGATGGTGGTGATCATCTTCCAGGTTCGCTCGATATCGGCCATGGTGATGGTGCTGCTGACCGCGCCGCTGGCGCTGGTGGGCGTGGTGCCGACGCTGCTGCTGTTCAACCAGCCGTTCGGCTTCAACGCGATCCTGGCCCTGATCGCACTAGCCGGGATCATCATGCGCAACACGCTGATCCTGATCGGGCAGATCCACCAGAACGAAGCCGATGGTCTCGCGCCGTACCACGCCGTGGTCGAAGCGACCGTCCAGCGCGCCCGACCGGTGATTCTGACCGCGCTCGCCGCAGTGTTTGCGTTCATCCCGCTGACCTTCTCGGTGTTCTGGGGATCGCTGGCATTCACGCTGATCGGTGGCACCATCGGCGGCACCGCGCTGACGCTGGTGTTCCTGCCGGCGCTCTATGCGATCTGGTACAAGATCAGGCCAGGTCGCGAGAACGCTGCGTCGCACGCGCACACGTCCGCAGGTGCTCCCGACATTGGTGCTCACGCGTGACGACCCCCGCCGCATTCGGTTGGCACGACGGCACGCCCGGAAGCTGCCGCCGGCTCCGAGTACCGGCTGACCTCTTGCCTGGTGGCGTACGGACCGTCCGCTTCCACGGCTAAATGGTTTGCAGCGGCCGATCCGATCGCTGACGATGAAATGAGGTTCCTAAAACACCATCCTTCCAGGACGGCAGCGATCGCCATCCTCCTGCCCTCTCGCAATCTAACCTACCGCACTCCACCAATTTTGCGCCGTTGGTGGTACAACCAACACCGCCCCACGAATGGCCGAATTTGGCTATGGCGGTCGCTCAGCAGAACGTGCCGGGACGACGTCTTTGTCCCACACCACGTCGATCCAGAATTTGCCCTGCCGATGTGAACGTACGGCAGATTCGGATCCGCTGACCCGAATCCTTACGCGACCGGAACAGCGGTGGGTTTTGGCCCTTCCCCTCACCATTTTTTGGGTGCAGGCGAATACCAAATCCGATTCGCGGATAGCGCCAGAAATCAGTTCGATTCCGGCATTCGGAATTGAACCCAGATTGAAATCTGCTTTGATGGTTCGATTGATGGACAGGAATTTCAAGAGTTCAGAGAACCATCCAATATCATATTGTTAGTGATCCAATTCGATTCCGGCTCGGACAGACCTTCTGGATGGCCGCGCAAGTCGTCGCGCGCCAGGGAGGCAAAAAGCTTGCGCGCCAAGCTCGGGTGATTCAACTGCCGGGCACGTACGCGACGCCAATCAGCGCGCAGGCTCGTCGCTTCCAAACCTGGTAGTCCGACATCACACCAAGCGCCATGTCGCACTTTCGGCCTGGGGTCTTCAGCCTTTTTTTCCCCAGCAGGTCCTTCAGGATTGCATTGTCCGGCTTGCCATGGCCATGAGCCGCCTCAGGTTGACGTGCCAGCCTGTGCTTGCGGCAAACCTCCACGGTCGCGAGCCCTGCCTCTTTCTCCTTGGTCACCCCGGTAATCTGCGCCCCAGTGAAACGGCTCAGCCTCATGCGTCTGCTCCTTCCTCGTGGGCAGACTCTCCATAGCATGAGGGACCGGGGGGAGGGCAGGTCAATGGCCAGAGACCTTGCCACCGGCGCTTCAGGCCCGCCGATCCCGGCCATCTTCACCGCCGGGGAATTCGGTGACGTCGGGGCTGACCTGTGGAAACGCTTCGGGCGACGCGCAAGCCTGCCAAGCCATGATCTGGGCGATGCACGACGCCAAATGTATCCGAATGCCCGCGTGATGATCATGCGCAACTTGGGACTGGCCGCTGACATGGATCGACAGTCGAATGAACGCCTCCTTGGGGGATTAAAATGCGCGCTAGATCGACCCTCTCCTTTGCCGCCACTTTGATTTTGGCCACCTCCGGCGCCGTCTCGGCCCAGCAGACTTCCCCGACGATGGATGCAGATGGGACAATACACGCGCAGGATGTTGTGATCCCTACGTCCGATTTGCTCAGCGCGCAGGCGAAGCGCCTGCTGATCGAGAGGATCGAACACAATCCGAAGTTCGATCCTGGGCCGAATCTCGTCGAGCGCGCGCGCGCGGCATCCCTGGAAATGGCACAACCTGTCGTCAAGCGCTGGCAGGAGATCTATCCCGCTACCATTCAGCGCGTTACGATGAACGGCGTACCCACCGATGTCATCGTTCCCAAGGCAGGCATTGCGGCCAAAAATCGTCACCGCGTTCTTATCAATTTGCACGGCGGGGGCTTCTTCACCGGCGGCGGGGGTGCCGCCGGGCAGGTCGAATCGCTACCCTTGGCAGGCGCAGGCCGGGTAAAGGTCGTGGCTGTAGATTACCGGCTTGCACCGGAAAACAAGTTCCCGGCGGCAAGCCAGGATGTCGAACAAGTATATCGTGCGCTTCTAAAAACATACAAACCAGAAAACATCGGCATTTTCGGCTGCTCTGCCGGCGGTGCCCTGACAGCGCAATCCACCGCGTGGCTTCAAAAGCAGCACTTGCCGCGGCCCGGAGCCATCGGGATATTCTGTTCCGGACTGATGCCCGGCTTCTGGACGGGCGGCGATTCAAGCTATGTTGCGCCAGTTTTGAACCGGCAGTTGCCATATCCTGCCGAACGCATCGGCGAGGGAATGAGCGGTTATTATCTTTCCGCTTCAGATGCAAAAAATCCCCTGGCAGTACCTGGGATTTCTTTATCTGTTCTCTCGCATTTTCCTCCGACCTTACTTGTCTCTGGCACACGGGATGTTGCTTTGAGCAATCTTCTCGCCAGCAATGTGGCGCTCAAGCAGGCTGGAGTAGAGACGGAGCTTCTCGTTCTGGAAGGTCTCGGCCACGGAGACGTATTCCTGTTCGCAGGAGCGCCCGAAGCGAAAGAGGCCGATGCTCTCATCTGGCGCTTTTTTGACAAACACCTGGGGCGATAGCGACCTGCTTCCCGCATGCCTGGACCAGCTCCGGGATCGGGGGGCAGGTCACACTCGCCGCGGATCCTCCTGCCAGGGCCCGCTGAAGTCGATTCGTAAACGCGTGAGGTGAAGTCGCGCTATCTTCCAGGATGTGCTAACCAGCCTGTACTCTTCGTGATAGTGTCCATAGCCGTGTATCTGCCGCCCGTCCGGCCACTCCACAATATCCTCCATCGCCCAGACCCCGCGCGCGGTGACGTTTGAAAGAATGTCAATCTCGGCCATATGTCCGTGATGGACGGTGCTCGCCGAGCCGATGATGGACCGGACGTGAGCGACGATCGCGTCACCTCCTGTGATCGGTGGGTCCGTCCGCGCGTCGGCACCCTCTACCGACACGGCGTGATCGATAATCAAGACTGCGTCATCGGTGAATTGATCGCGCCAAGCACGCCAGTCTTTCGTATCCATATAACGAAAATACCGCGCCTTTACCCTGTTAATGGCCGTGGTGGCTATAATGTCCGATGCTTCGTTCACAGCGCATTCCTCTCTTTGCTAGATGCCTTGCCGCAGTTCGGATTTTTCAACAACCGTTCGGTCAAGGTGTTACGACTTCCCGGTGCTAGCCGACGGCAACAGCGTAGACGATCCGATGGTGCCGCCGCGATGGTGAAAAATGCGATCCAGGCTTTCAGCGCCGTCCATAATCCGGCATCGCCGATCTCGCCACCTTCGACGCACTATCCGGAAGATGACCGACCTCTAATCTGCTCGGGCCTGCCTGGATGCGCCCCGTCGCATGGCTCGCTCCCGGGGCGATGTGGAAAGCGAATTGACGAACCTGTCTATTAAACCCTATCGATCGCCAGCGCTTTTGCGGCGTGCCAAAACCAGGTCGCCGCTATCAGCCTCGATGAAAACAATCAGGAGAGAAAGACCTCATGTCGCGACGTCCGCTTAAAGTGGGAATCATCAGCGCCGCTTGGGGTGTCCAGGCTCACCTGCCGGCATGGCGGTCGGTCGAGGGTGTCGAGGTGGTGGCCATCTGCACGTCTCGGCGAGAGACGGCCGAGGCTGCCGCCCGCGATCATGGTTTTGCACGCTGTTTTTGGGATTACCGGGCCATGGCCGAGGATCCCGACATCGATCTCATCGATTGCGGCACGCGGCCACCGCTGCGCTATGACATGGTCAAAACGGCGTTCGCCGCCGGCAAGCATGTCTATCAGGGCATCCCGTTCGCTCACAACCTTGCCGCCGCTCGTGAGCTGACGGATTTGCACCGGAAGTCGGGCAAGGTAGCGGCGGTCGACGCGTTCATTCAGACGGCGCCGGCGATGGTCTACATGAAGGAACTCATCGATCAGGGCCAGATCGGCGATATTCAAGGTTTCAACATTCGTTTCGACTCCGGTCTTTTCACCGATGCGCGGACCTACACTCCTGGCTATACTTGGTTTGGGGACCCTGCGAACGGCGCGAGCGCGATGCGCAATACCGGCAGCCATGCCCTCCACCTGCTGGTCCATTTGCTTGGGCCGGTCAGCGAAATCGTATCTGACCAGTCGCTGCGTTTGCGCGAGTGGAAGATGGAAGACGGTCCTGCGATAAAGCCCGAGGTACCTGACACAAGTTACAATATCCTCCGCTTGCGTAGCGGTGTTTCGGGGACGCTGCAAACCGTCTGGACCATGGTCGACGGTCCGGGATTCCGGATCGACGTGTGGGGAACGAAGGGGCGTCTCGCGGCAGTTTCGACCATCTTTCCGCAAAGCTACAGCTGCAAGCTGTTCCGCAGCGATGATGTCGAATTCATGGTCCTCAACGAGCACGAGATCGAGGTCCCTGAAAGGCTCAAGGCGCTGCCCGGAATTTCCGCACATGCCGACGAGCCGCGAATGGGGGTCTTCCCAATGGCTTCCATCTACGCGTCAATGCTGCGTGAGGTGGAAGGCAAGGGCCGTGCCGCGCCGGATTTCGAACAAGCGCTCCACGTGCACGAAGTGGTCGAGGCTGCCGCAATCTCGTCCGTCGAGCGGCGCTGGGTGACGATCGCGAGCTGATCGATCCTGCCGGTCCCCGGCCCAGACAGACAGCGCTGCTGGGCCGGAGAGTCTTGGCGAGATGGCGAGGCAGTCGCCTCAGGCGACGGGCGCCGACACGATGGTCAGGGTGCATGCTGCGCCCGGATCGCGTCACCGGGCCACCAGTCGCGCGCAGCAGGCACAGGGAGCGGCTATGTGACGCCGATCGCAGCCGTGCGTCACTGACCGGTGGGCGCACAGACCGTTCTTCAGCACCTGCCTGAAACGCGGTTGAACGCCTCGTATCAAGGCTGAAGACATTCGCCGCCTTGCCGCGCCATCGCGGCTGGCCCTGGCGCTTCTCACCGTGGGCCGACTGTTTGGCTCGCTTGGGGCGTGCACGAACCATGAGGTTGGTGCGCGTCGAGTGCATCGAAGGGCATTCCATTGACGGGCAAGCGTCGGACCGGCCCACCTGCAAACCAGATGACCGGGGCGCACAGCTGACGCCGGCGACGGCATGGCCTACGCCGCGCCGAGGAAATCCGCCGATTTATTCGCTAATTGTGACGCATCTGTCAATTAGGTGATTGACATGGATGCAGGCCGCCGAGCATGGGGCGAGAAACCTGCACGGGAGGATAAAAGTGCTAAAAGCTATGGGATTGTCGGCATCGGTTTGGGTGTTGGGTGTGGCCCTTTCAGGTCAGGCAGCGATGGCGCAGGAGGTCAGAGGGCCCGAATCGGTGGGCTCCCCCGCAGCAACGACGGATGCGCCCCCCGCGGCTGAGCCGGCGTCAAGAGTGGAGCCGGCGTCCGATGGGGCGGGTCTCGGTGACATCGTGGTGACGGCACGACGCACCAGCGAAAATCTCCAGTCGGTTCCCGTTGCAATCACCGCATTTTCGGCTGCTCAGCTTCAACAGCAGAATGCGCGCTCAGTGGCCGATGTCGCGCTGCTGACGCCCGGCCTGCAAATCAACTACAGCACCGCCACATCGGCTGGAGCGGTCTTTACGATACGCGGGCTCGTCAACCAGGATCCGATTGCGAGTCAGGATCCTGCGGTCGGCGTCTACGTTGACGGACTATATTGGGCCCGGGCCTACGGTGCGAACGCCGATCTGCTGGACATTCAGGGTGTGCAGGTCCTGAAGGGCCCGCAAGGAACGCTGTTCGGGCGCAATACTACCGGCGGTGCGATCCTCCTCAACACGAACGATCCGAACTTTGACGGGGTGTCGGGATTGGTGTCGGGCACCTACGGTCGATTTGACCAACGTGCGATTACTGGCGTTATCAATGTGCCTCTGATCGATGACAAGCTGGCGGTCCGCGTCGCTGGTCAGCTTAACAAGCGCGATGGTTACATCCGTGACATCAACAATGGCGGCAAGCTTGGCAATATCAACAATTATACCGTACGATCCAAGCTGCTGGTTAAGCCTACCGAGACCCTCAGCATCGTTCTGTCGGGCGAGTGGTATCGCTCGAATACGCGGAGTGAACCGCAACGACTGATTTACGCATCGCCCAGCAGCCCCTCGGCGATTTCGACGGTCGCGGAAGTGGATGGTCTTGCAACGGCAGGCGTCCTCGGCTGTTTCAACCCAACCGGTGTCGGCGCCGCGTGCCAGGCGCGGGCATCCGAGCTTTTCAATGACAGCATTGCAAAGAACCGCGGCAATTCGGCAGACTTGAACACCGGTCCAGTCTCCTACGTGAAGACGCAGACCTATGGCATGACGACTACGCTCGACACGTCATTCGGTGCGATCAAAGCGATAGCCGGGTACCGCAAGGTAAGATCTGAAAGCATGAGCGACAACGATGGCTCGCGGTTCGCCATTCTCGATGAAGGGCCGGGCGCAGGACTGCCGGGTATTTACAATAATCGTGCCGATCTTTCTCAATATTCGATTGAGCTCGTAGCGACAGGCAAGGCGCTCGACAACCGGTTGGATTTCGCTGCGGGAATGTACTACTTCCACGAAAGCGGCAATGATGGGAGCGTATCCCAGGCGATTACGCCAATTAATACCGCTGGTCTGCTGTACTACGGGAAAATCAAAAACGACAGCCAGAGCGTTTTCGGACAAGCTACTTATCATGTCTCCGACGCGCTCGCGATCACGGGTGGAATCCGCTACTCGGTCGACGACAAGCGGTTGTCGTCCTATAATGGCGCGTACCCTCTGGGCACTGTGCCAACGATCAACAACGTCTTCTGCCTCGTTGCCTCAGTTTGCCCGGCATATCGCAGCGACGCGTTCTCGGGTATCTCCTATACGGCGAGCATCGATTATCAAGTTCGCGACGGGCTGTTGGTCTATGCCAAGACGTCGAAGGGTTTTCGCTCCGGCGGCCAGAATATCCGTTCTACAAGCGCCGACAGCTTCGTGCCCTTCAAGCCTGAGAAGGCCACTTCCTACGAAGGCGGTATCAAGAGCGAGTTTTTTGACCGCCGGCTTCGCGTAAATCTCGCCGGCTACTATACGGTTCTCAAAGATATCCAGCGGTCGGTTTCGATCACGTCTCCGGACGGCAAGACGACGGCGAATGCGATCCTTAATCCCGGCCAGGCGGATGTTTACGGCGGCGAGTTTGAAGCCAGTGTGGCACTGCCTGCCGGTCTTCGGCTCGATGGTACGGTTGGCTACACCCATCCGAAATATGTTCGGTTCATCGACAACGGCTTCGATCGCAGCCGCGACGCCTTTTACGGAGTTCCGAAATGGACGGCATCGGTTTCGCCGTCCTGGACGCATAACTTTGACTTCGGCAAGTTCCTGTTACGGGCGGACTTCTCCTATCAGTCTGACATGAACATATCGCCTGCTGCGTTTTATACGGATGCTGGCGGTGTGCTGCGTGACGCGCAGACCGGGACGCCGACTTCAGCTGCTGACGCTGCGGGTTACCTGCGTGGTGCTACGGACAAGGCGCATTGGCTCATCAATAGCCGGGCGGGCATTACAGTGATGGACGGCGCGCTGGATCTGGCGGTGTGGGGGAAGAACCTGACCAACAAGCGCGATTATGTAGCGGGTCTGACGCTGCCGGTCCTCGGCTTCTCTACCGCCAGCCAACGAGAGCCGCGTACTTTCGGCGTTACCGCAACAATGAAGTTCGGAGCGCGCTGATCACGTTCCCCGGCCTGGTCATCAGCCAGGCCGGGGCTGCGGCCTCGCTGTCACTGGAGCAGCCGGGCGGTGCTGGAAACGGGCGTCGCCTGAGCCGCCCGGGGATCAGGCGTTGCGGGGCGGCTTCGCTGCCGCGCGCCAGAGGTCGCGGTTGGCCATGATCGTGGCGACTGCCTTGTCGTAGAAGGGCTGACCCTTGGCGAAGTTTCTGAATTCGGTGGGACAAGTCTGGCGGATTTCCAGAAGTTCCACTCCTTCCGCGCCGGGGGTGTAGGTGTAGGGAGTGTTTGCCGGGACAAAGAAACTGTCCCCCAGGCCGAGCGCCTCCGTCCCCAGTCGGGCGGAGCCGGCGACGATGTGATAGAGACAGTCGACATCGTGAGAATGGAGAACCAGGGGATAGTCCTTCTTAGCCCAGACATGGGTGAGATTGAATCCTGGCAGGTTGCACAGCAAAGTGAATTGGGCGCCTTCGAGCACGCCGGCTTCAAGCATCCGCTCAAGGCCCGCCGCCTGGACCGGGGTGGGATCGTCGGTGAGGACACCTTCTTCGGCATAGCGATAGCCGTCAGCCGCTCTCAGGATCTGGAATTTGGCCTCCTCGCCCATTTGCCTCACCTGTTCTTCGAGTTATCCCGGCCATTATTGACGAGCGCCCGCTGAGTTTCAAGCGGCCTTGCCGTTTACAGGCGTAACGGGGGGAAGCGTCACGCGCTCTCCCATCGACTCACCGCCCGCAACGCGAGCGAACAATGGCGAAGCCGGAAGGTGCTGCCGACAACACCGCGAAACGGGCGCCGTCGGCTGCTCATCACAGGCCAACGCGCGCCCTCTCTTAGCATGAGACTCAGCGGCAGACGCGCACGCGTTGGTGGTGGCGCCATTCCGTCCAGCAGCGACGATCGTTATCGCGGTATCGCCAAGCGCTCCGATACCGCGGGCGGTCATACCGTCGGTAATCGGGGCGGCGCTCGTACCTTCGATGATCGCGGTAGTCGCGATGGTCCCAGCGTCGTTCGTAGCGGTGCCGGTCAGGGTGTGCCTCGGCTGTCACTGCAACGCTGAGGCCGCTGGCCGCCATCGCCAAAGCCATGGTTAGTTTGAGCAATTTCATGAAGACCTCCATGTGATCGCGGCATGGGAGGCCGGCTCGGCTGAACTTGCCCTGTACATTCGGCTACGCCGCAACCCTGATGCGGCGAGCCGATGATCGCCGCCGAAAACCCGACGGCACTTTCGCACGCGCCGCCGAGAGCCGCGACAAGGGGCGAAGTGCGGCCGTGCCCGAACACGTCAATCCATGCCGAGCGCCGTCCGAACGGCATCCCACGATACCAGCTTGAAGTTCTGGGCATGCGGGGCGTTGTCGCCGTCCTGGGCGACGAACAGGCCGCCCGGCCACGCAGGACCGAAGTCGCCCAGGGACAGTTCGATGCCATCGGTCTCGCTCGTGCCGCCGATCGCACCGCCCCGGATGCGGAAGCGTCCCAGGTTTGCGCCCGTATCAGCATCGAAGATGACGTAGGCGCTGTCGCCCTGGCTGGAGGCCACCAGGAGTGTCCGACCGCCCTGGTGGCCGATGGCCAGTCCCTCGATGTCGTCCACCAGGCCATCGCGCTTGCCGACGCGCGCGATCGCTTGCGCCGGGGGTTGTGCTGTTCGCAAGTCGAAGCGCCAGATCGCGACGTCCTCCTCGGCGACGTAGAGGCGGTGCGCGGCATCGTCGACCACGCAGCCTTCCGACTGCGTCGCCAGCTTGACGCTGCGCACGTATTGCGCGCCGATCGTGGCTCCCCGTTCGACCAGCCGGCTTTCGGCGACTTCGCCGTCCTTGAGCACGACATAGGCGCGGGCCAGTTCGCCGGGCTCGAGCGGACCGCCCATGCAGAAGCCATAGGCCTCGGCCGGCGCGTGGTCCGCCGGTAGGAACGCCTGCGCGCCGAGCGACGTCAGCTTGGCCCGCGCGCCGTCGAGCGTGAACAGCGCGATCTTCGCGATCGCGCGATCGGAGCGGTCGCTGGCGCCGACGAGCACCGTGACCGACCCGTCCGCACGCCGGACCTCGCGCAAGTCGACGTTGTTGAGCGCCCCCGCCGGCGCGAAATCGCGCACCTTGCCGTCGAGCCCGTAGACGTAGAGCCCGGCCTTCTTGTCGGTGCCGAGCACGAGGCTGGCGGCGGGATCGGCGGCATTGCGCCAGATCGCCGGATCGTCGGCAGCATCGGCGTTGCTGGTGCCGACCGGCTCCGTCTCCCCCTGCGCGGCGACGTCTACGGCCGTGTAGGAGGCCTTCGCGGCAGGCTCGGGCCCGGCGCTGCCGGGAACGCTGGCACAGCCCCCAAGAAGCAGCGCCAGAGCCGGCGCCAGCGCGGGCGAAATCGAAGAGACGCGCGCCATCAGAACGTCACCCGCGCGCCAAACTTCACGGTCGGGCCGTACTCCTCATATTGCAGCAGCCGCTTGGCGCCGCCAAAGTCCTGATAGGCGAAGTACTTGGCATTGTTGACGTTGACCCAGTCGGCGAACAGGCGGACGTTCTCGGTAAGCTTGTATTTGGCCGAGAGATCCAGCTGGAAGTGCTGCTGGATGATGCGGTCGCCGTCCGCGGCACTCCCGATCTCGTCGAGGTACTTGTCGCGGAAAGTGCCGGCCGCGCGCAGGCTGATCGGGCCTTTCTCGTATCCCAGCACCACGTTGAACGTGTTCTTCGACGCGGAAGGCAGCACGATCCGGCGCGCGAGGCCATCCTCGTCGAACACCGTGGCCCGGGAATACGTGTAGGTGTAGTTCAGCTGCGTCAGCAGGCCGTCGAAGGGGGAGGGCAGCATCGTGAACGCCTGGCTGAAGCTCGCTTCGACCCCGGCGACCTCCGCCTTGCCGCCGTTCACCGGCTGCGTGACCCGGTCGTACTCGATACCATCCACCGTGGCGTCGTCGAAGCTGCGGACCACGGCGTAGTCCTTGATCGACTTGTAGAACGCGCCGACCGAGAACGCGCCGTTGCCGCTGAAGTAGTATTCGAACCCGGCATCCAGGTTCCAGGCCTGGTAGGGCTTGAGATCGGGGTTGCCGAACTCGGCCTCGTTGTCCTGGTTGACGGTGAAGCGCGGGGCCAGTTGCGACAGCTTGGGGCGCACCACGGTCTTGTAACCGGCCAGGCGCGCGACGATGTCGCCGCGCGGGCTCCAGCGCAGGGTCACGCTGGGCAGCCAGTTGGTGTAGTTGCGCTTGTAGCGCCGCGGCGTGACCGCGACCTCCTCATCGTCCTCGTTGTTGGTGACGAGGAAGCCATTGAGCACGTTGTGCGTGCGCTCCATGCGGACACCGGCGATCACGCGCAGGGTCGCGCTATCCCAGCGCACCAGGCCGTAGCCGGCAGCGATGTCTTCCTTCACCGCGTAGTCGCTCTGGATCGAGGCGAGGTCGCTCTCATACTTGTTGACGACGAAGCGGCCGGGATTGGCGAGGAAGTAATCCGCCGCGCCGTTCTTGCTGGCGACGGGGCCCATGTCGAGCAGGCGGTAGGTCTGCGATCCGAGCACGTCGGCCAACGTGTAGTTTACGCCCTTCGCAAGCTGGTAGTAGCTCTGGTTGTAGTCGTACGACTTGTCGCGCCAGCGGCCCTTGCCGCCCACCTGCACGGTCAGGTCGCCACGATCGCCGGCGAACGTGCGGGCGAGGTCGGCCTTGACCGCATACTCTTCGTCCTGGCTGTCCGAGAGTGTCGTCAGCTCCAGCTTGTTGAAGCCGTACTTGGCCGGATCGTTGAACGCCGCCGCGCCGCTGGTGACGTTGTACGTGGGGAAATACTGGCCCGAGTAGTCCATGTCGAGCGCGACGCCGCTGGTGAAGCGGGCGCGAAAGGCGTTGGGATCGAGCGAGAAGTCCTCCTTCTCCGATGACTTGGCATAGCTCGCCTGCCAATTGAACTTCCAGGTGCCGGTGTCGGTGTCGCTGCCCACCGCGACGCTGCGGATGCGCTGGCGCTCGAAGCGATCCTTGAGGTCGCGCACGACGGTGATGCGCTCGTCGCTGCTGGCGAAGCTGGCGCCGGTCGGGGTCGAGCGGGTCGGCCTGTCCTCGAAATCGCCGAAATCGAGCGTGGTGCGGCGGCGGTATTCCTGATCGTCGAACTGCGACCAGTTGCCGCGCACATAGGCCTTGGTCGTGTCTGACGCGCGCCAGTCGAACGAGAGCGCGGCATTGATGCGGGTGCGCTCCACATCGTAGTCGCGGTATTCGACCGTTTCGACCCAGGCATTGTCGCGATCGTCGATGTTCCAGCCGTCGGCCTCGACGTTGTCGGTCTCGAACTTGCGCTTGTAGTAGCTGACCGAGCCGGCGATGCCGAAGTTGTCACCCAGCTTTTGCGTGAAGTCGAACGCGGCTTTGGGCGTGACCTTCCCCGAGTAGTCGTTCCAGCTCCCCTCGGCGCTCACGGAATAGCGATTCTTCTTGGAATCGAAGGCGCTGGTGGTCTTCACCTCGACCGAGGCGCCGATGAAATCGCCATCCATGTCGGGGGTGAAGCTCTTCTTCACCTCGATCGATTCGATGGTGTCGGAAGAGATCACGTCCAGCGCCACCGAGCGCACGTCGGACTCCGGCGCTGGCAGGCGCACGCCGTTGACCGAAGCGGCGTTGAGCTCGGGGTCGAGGCCGCGCACCGAGACGAAGCGTCCCTCGCCCTGGTCGTTGAGGATGTTGACGCCGGGCAGGCGGCGCAGCGATTCCGCGATGTTCTGGTCCGGGAACTGCCCCACCGCGTCGCGGGTCAGCACGCTGACGACACCGTCCGCGGCCTTCTGGCGAGATAGCGCGCTCGCCTGGTTGGCGGCTTGCCCCACCACCAGGATTTCGGCGCCGCCGACGCCGGCCAGCGCGAAGTTGCTCGTCACCTTGCCGGTCGCGTCCACCGCGACCGTCTGGGCCTGCGGCTTCGCCCCGACATATTCGGCCTCGACTGAGTAGGTACCCGCCGGAACGTCGCCGAAGATGTAATGGCCGCCGCGGTCTGTCAGCGCTTCGCGGTTGAGCTCGGGGATGCGCACCGTCGCGGATTGCAGCGCGCGCGTGCCCGTCTCATCGCTGACGACGCCGGAGACTTCGCCGGCATGGGCCAGAGTGGGAAGGGCGGTGGAGGCAAGCAGCCCCACCAGCAAACGCGCTGTGAGTTTCATGTGTCAGGTTCCCCGTTGTGCCGTGAGGCAAAGGCGGGGCCGCCCCTATGGAGCGATTGCGACAGTTACGTGCCGGATCGATGACACCTCAATGAATGCTCGTAAGACTTTGAATAGGGAGGAGTAGATTGTGACATAGTGTGTCTGCCAGGCGATCGGCGAGCATCGGGCCGGTCGAGCAAACGGGTCGCCATGTCACCAGACTGGTGGACTGCGGAACTCTCCCTAGTGGGTCGCTAAGCCGCTCGTGACGGCCCGCGCGATAAGGCGGTGCGATGATGCACTCGGGCTTTTCTCCCTTGAACGGTGCCGCCGGGCTGCAGGGCCGGCGGGCAGCGGCGCGCCTGCGGGTGCGGCTGCCGGTGCGGCTCGTCCTGCTGACCGCGACGATGAACGGCGTGCTCGCCGACCTGTCGCAGAGCGGGGCGCGGATCGCGCTGCCCCGTCCGGTGGACGAGCGGCTGGAGGCGATGCTCCTGTGGGACCGCTTCGAGGCGTTCGGCACGATCGCCTGGAGCGCGGGGCGGCTGTGCGGCATGACGTTCGACGAGCCGATCGACGGCAACGTGCTCATCACCACTCGACGGCTCGACGACGCGGCGCGCTTGCCGGAAGACCGTGAACTGGTGCGCCGCAGCGCACGCTCCTTCGTGCAAGGCGTGGTCCGGCTCTAAAATCGAGCCGACCGGCCTTACCAGTCGAACCAACGCCGGCGGCGGACGAGGCCGGTATCCTGCACCACATGACCGGTCTCGTCGGCGTAGACGGGAGCCGGGGTGCCGGTTCGGAGCGCCTCGGCCGTGGCTTCGGCGCGGGCGGCGCGCAGTTCGGCCTCGTGCACGCGCTGCTCGGCGCTGCGGGCCGCGACCTCGCCCTCGCGCCTTTCACGCATCGCGTAGTAGTGCCACCACATCTGACTGTGGGCAAAGGCGAGCGCGAGACCACCGATGATCGCGAGGTTCTTGAGCGCGTTGATCGCCTGCTGCGGATCGGTGAAGCGGTTGTGGAAGAACAGGATGGTCGCCGCGGTGAACAGCGCCAGCAGCACCGAGACGATCCGGGTCGCGAAGCCCAGCGCCAGGAGCAGGCCGGCGATCAGTTCGAAGGCGCCTGTGGGAATGGCGAGGCCGTGGGGGAGGCCCACGCCGGTGATCATCGTCTCGGTTCCGGCCACATCCATCAGCTTGCTGATGCCCGTGACGATAAACAGCAATCCGATCAGGATTCGCCCGATTATGGCGGCGATCTTCGACATGGTCTGCCTCTCCCGTGTTCGCGGTCAGGCAAGCAAGCGGCGAGGACCAGGTTTGTTCCCGAGTGGTTCAAGCGGCCGGAGCGAGCGCCCACAACGCATGCGCCACTCCTGGCTCGGCCGCTTCCGCAAGGGTAGCGCCGTCCAGCACGGCCAGGAACGCGGCAAGCGCCTTGGCGAGAAGCGGGCTCATGGCGCAATCCCCCTTCAACGCGCAGTTGGCGCAATCGGCGATGCGCATGCCCTTCTCCATCCGGCGCACCACGTCTCCCACCGTGATCTCGCTGGCGGGGCGGGCAAGCGAGACCCCGCCGCTGCGGCCGCGATGACTGACGATGAAGCCTTCGCGCGCCAAGCCTTGCGCGACCTTGGCGACGTGGTTGTAGGAGAGGTTCTGCTGCGTGGCGAAGCCGGTGAGCGGAACGGGGCCGCCGTCCGCCCGAGCCAGCACGATCAGCAACCTCAGCGCAAAGTCGGTATGTTGCGTAAGCTGCATGGCAATAGCGTGGTTTCCCCAATTGCAAAACGCAATTGCCTTCTAGACAGGTATCCGTCTTACCGGATTTTCAAGGTTCCCGAATTGCGCATTGCCAGCCCGCAAGCCATTGCGATCGTCAAGGCCACGACGCCCATCATTGAGCGGCACGGCACCGCCATCGCGACCGTCCTGTATCGCCGGCTTTTCGCCCATGCGGGGATTGCGGCGATGTTCGACGATGCCGGGCAGGACAGTGCGGAGCGGCCCCGGCGTCTGGCCGCGGCGATCCTCGCCTATGCGCGGAACATCGACACGCTTCACGTCCTGGGGCCAAGAGTGCAGCAGGTCGTCGCCCGTCATGTCGAGACCGGGGTGAAGGCCGAGCACTATCCCCTCGTCGCCACCGCGTTGCTGGCGTCGCTGTGCGAAGTGCTGGGCGATGAAATCGCCACCGACGACATGCTGGTCGCCTGGGACGAGGCGTACTGGATGCTGGCCGACATCCTGATCGCGGCCGAGGCGGAACAGTACGGCAAGCTGGCCGCGTAAGCCTAGAGTTTGTCCGCTTGAAGCGGAAACGGCACCGGCCCACGCCCCCACCCGACCTCCCATAGGGTACTATCGTTGGGAGGTCGGGTGGGGGCGTGGGCCGGTGCCGCTTGACCCTAGAGGCGCGGCAGCGTCACTCCGCGCTGGCCCATGTACTTGCCGGCGCGGTCGGCATAGCTGATCTCGCACGGTTCGTTTCCCTGCAGGAACAGGAACTGGCAGGCGCCCTCGTTGGCGTAGATCTTGGCGGGAAGCGGCGTGGTGTTGGAGAATTCCAGCGTGACGTGGCCTTCCCAGCCGGGCTCGAGCGGCGTGACGTTCACGATGATCCCGCAGCGCGCATACGTCGACTTGCCCAGGCAGATCACGAGCACGTCGCGCGGGACGCGGAAATACTCGACGGTGCGAGCCAGGGCGAAGGAGTTGGGCGGGATCACGCAGACATCGGTCTTGCGGTCGACGAAGGAGTTCGAGGCGAAGTCCTTGGGGTCGACCACCGCCGAATCGACGTTGGTGAAGATCTTGAAATCGTCGGCCACCCGCGCGTCGTATCCATAGGACGACAGGCCGTACGAGATGCAGCCGTCGCGCCGCTGGCTCTCGACGAACGGTTCGATCATTCCGGTCGCCAGCGCCTGCTCGCGAATCCACTTGTCGCTCAAGATTGCCATGGACCAGCGGGATTCCCGATGGTGTGGCGGCGGACAAGGGCAGCGGGCCATTTTGTCCACCGAAGCGGACGCGCGTTCAGGCGACCGCCGCCTGCTCCCGCAGCACGCGCCGCATCAGGCTGATCGCCTCGCGCGCATTGATGCCGATCAGGAAGCGGATTTCGTCCAGGTCTTCGCGCAGGGAGAGGGCGGTCTCCTGCTCGGCGCTGAGCAGGGCCAGCTCCCACCCGGCGAAGGCCCGGCTCTGGATCGGCGCGACGTCGACCAGTTTCATCTCGTCGTGGCGGAAATCGCAGCAGATGCGCTCGAAGGTCTGCTCCAGCGCCGCCGGTGGCCCTTCGAGCACTTGCACGAAGCTGCCGCGCACGTGGATGAGGGCGCCGGTGAGTTGCGCCTTGGCGTTGCGCTCGGCGGACAGGCGCGCCAGCTCGCGAACGTCCGAGACGAGTGCGTCTCCGGTCGAGGAAAAGGCGCATCGGCTGGTGTAGAGAAGACGGTTGAGCATCGTCAGGTCATGAGCGTTCAGGCGGCCAGGGATGCTGCGCCGGTGCGGATGAACTCGGCGAATTCGCCTGCCTTGATCGGGCGGCTGATCAGATAGCCTTGCGCGTGATTGCAGCCATGCAGCGCCACGAACGAAAGCTGCTCGGACGTCTCGATGCCTTCGGCCGTGATCTGCAGTTCCAGGCTCTCGCCGAGCTGGGCGATCGCGCGCACGATCGAGGCGCTGCCGGGGTCTTCGGGCAGGCGGCGCACGAAGGACTGGTCGATCTTGATCCGGGTGATCGGGAAGCGATGCAGGTAGCTGAGCGAGGAATAGCCGGTGCCGAAATCGTCGAGCGAGATGCGCACGCCGAGCTCGCGCAACAAGGTCAACGTGCGCAGCGCCGCTTCGTCGTCGCCGAACAGCGCGGTCTCGGTGATCTCGAGTTCCAGGCGCTCGGGCGACAGGCCCGACTCGGCGAGGGCCTGGGCGACGACTTGCGGCAGGCGCGGATCGAGCAGCTGCACCGGCGAGACGTTCACCGAGATGTCGAGCGGCGCGCTCCACGAGGCGGCCTCCTCGCACGCCTGGCGCAGGACGCTGGCGCCGATGCGCGAGACGAGGCCCAGGTCCTCTGCGATCGGGATGAACTCGGCCGGAGAGACTTCGCCGCGCCCGGGACAAGTCCAGCGCAGCAGCGCCTCCGCCCCGGTCACCGTGCCGTTCTGCGAATCGACGATCGGCTGATAAACGACGGTGAAGTCCTCGCGCATGCAGGCCCGGCGCAGCTCCACTTCGAGGTGCCGGCGCCGCTGCATGGCTTCCATCATCTCGGGCTCGAACACGCAATAGCGGTTCTTGCCCGCGCGCTTGGCCGCGTAGAGCGCGATATCGGCGTGCTGCACCAGCTCCTCACCGGTGAGGCCCTGCCCGGGCGCGAGCACCATGCCGACGCTGCCGCCGAGTTCGGCCATGTTTCCGCCCACCAGGAAGGGGCGCGAGAGGATCTCGACGACCCGGCCGGCGATGGCTTCCGCCTGGGCCAGGCTCGAAAGATCGAAGGCGATGATGGCGAATTCGTCGCCGCCGATCCGGGCGACGAGGTCGCTCTTGCGCACCGCGAGTTGCAGCCGCTTGGCGACGAGACGCAGCACGGCATCGCCGGTGGGGTGGCCGAGCGTGTCGTTGACTGGCTTGAACCGGTCGAGGTCGACCATCAGCAGCGCGAAGGGGCGGCCATTGCGGCCTAGCGCTGCGCACTGTTCGTCAAGCGTGGTCGAGAAGTGGTGCCGATTGGCAAGGTCGGTCAGCGAATCGTGCATGGCGATGTGCGCCAGCTGCTTGCGCGAGAAGGACCGGGCGCCGGCCTCGACCAGGTACGTCGAGATGCCCATGCCCAGGAGCAGCAGGCCCACCACCGCGATCGCGATCGCCAGGCCGCTGAGCGCCTGCGCATTCGCGCTTGCCGGAGCGCCTGCAATCGGCGTGACCGAGAAGGCGGCCATTCCCGTGAAGTGCAGAACCACGATCGCCGCGGCCAGGAGCACGCCGGGCACCAGCCGGTCCTCCCAGCGGCGGCGGCGGCGCAGCGAATCGACGAGCAGCACGCCGAGGCCGCACACGAGGAGAAGCGAGGCGAGCACGTAAGCGGGGCGCCACGTGACGATCCCGTCGACATGGTAGGCGAACATGCCGATATAGTGCATCGCCGCGATCGCGAGGCCGATGGTGCCGCCTCCCGCGACGCTCGCGAGCCGGCGGCGCGGCGAGGTGGCGATCAGCAGCCCCGCGCCGATGCCGCCGATCGCGACAAGCGCCGAGACCAGCGTCAATCCGCCGTCGAAGGACACCGCCACGTGGGTGCGATAGCCAAGCATCGCGATGAAGTGCGTCGCCCAGGTCGAAGCCCCCGCGGTCACCGCCGAAAGGAAGCACCACAAGAGGCGGGACGAGCCCTGTTCGTTGAGCGTGCGCTGGAACAGGGTCGTCGAGACCGCAGCCCCGACCCCGCACATCAGCACCGAGAGGAGCACGAACCATAAATCGTGTTCTTGGAGCAGGCAGGTGACGACGCGCATGGAACCCCGCAGCACAACGAGCCGCGGCCCGGTCCGCTTGTATCTGCGATAGTTTGCTTAATATTTCGTCACTGCCCCCGGGAAAAGCCATATACGCCGGTCGCTTGTCCGAAAGGTTTCCCGATGCGAGGGGTGGCGGGTTCGCCCCGTCGCGTGGAGCGCCGAGTCGAGCCGCCGGGCTGCCCGGTCTCTTGCGCGCCGCCTTGATCGTGCGCCTGCCGGTCGGGGCGAGGGCGGGTTATTTCATGCTTAACATTGCGCTGCTACCTCGCGGCTCATGACTGTTCCTGCCCGCATCCTCGTCGTCTTCGGAACGCGCCCCGAGGCGATCAAGTTGTTCCCGCTGATCCACGCGCTCAAGGGGCACCCCGCGTTCGAATGCGTGGTCTGCGTGTCGGCGCAGCACCGGCAGATGCTGGACCAGGTGCTCGAGATCGCCGGCATCGTGCCCGACCATGACCTCGACGTGATGCAGCCCGACCAGACGCTCGACGCGCTCACCGCCAACCTGCTGACCGGGCTTGGCAAAGTGATGGACGCGGTGAAGCCGGATCGGGTCGTCGTGCAGGGCGACACCGCCACCGCGATGACCGGCGCCCTGGCCGCCTACTACCGCAAGATCCCGGTCGATCATGTCGAGGCCGGCCTGCGCAGCCACAATATCTATCACCCCTGGCCCGAGGAGGTGAACCGCAAGATCATCGGCGGCATCGCCAGCCTGCACTTCGCGCCGACCGCGACCGCCGCCGCCGCGCTGATTCGCGAGAACGTCGATCCGGCGCGTGTCCACGTCACCGGCAACACCGTGATCGACGCGTTGCACTGGGTCTCGGCGCGGATCGAGGCCGAGCCTGCGCTCGCCAGCGGTCTCGCCGGGATCGAGGCGCGGTTCGCCGGCAAGCGGATCATCGGCGTCACCAGCCACCGGCGCGAGAACTTCGGCGAGGGCATGGAAGGGATCGCCAGCGCGATCCGCCAGATCGCCGCGCGGCCCGACGTGGCGGTGATCTTCCCCGTCCATCTCAATCCCAACGTGCGCAAGGTCATGAACGCGAAGCTGGCGGGCCTCGACAATGTCGCGCTGATCGAGCCGCTGGATTACCCGCACTTCGCCCGCCTGCTCAACATTGCCGAGATCATGCTGACCGACAGCGGCGGGGTGCAGGAGGAGGCGCCCGCGCTCGGCAAGCCGGTTCTGGTGATGCGCGAGACGACCGAGCGGCCCGAGGGGGTCGAGGCCGGCACCGCCAGGCTCGTCGGCACCGAAGCCGCCGCCATCGTTACCGAATTATCAACCCTGCTCGACGATAGCAGTGCCTACGAGGCCATGGCGCGCGCCCACAACCCCTTCGGGGACGGGCACAGCGCGGCCCGCATCGTGGAGCTGCTCGCGCATGAAATTGGAATCGAAGCCTGACGTCTGTGTCGTCGGCCTGGGGTATATCGGACTTCCCACCGCGGCCGTGATCGCGCGCGCCGGGTGCAGGGTGCTCGGCCTCGACGTCTCGCAACGCGTGGTCGACACGATCAACCGGGGCGAGATCCACATCGAGGAAGTCGATCTCGACGGCCTGGTCCAAGGCGTCGTCTCGCGCGGGCTGCTCTCCGCCTCGACCCAGGTCGCGCCGGCCGACGTGTTCGTGATCGCGGTGCCCACGCCCTTCGGCAAGGACGAGAGCGGCGACCACGTTCCCGACATCTCCTACGTCCTCGCGGCGGGCCGCACGATCGCCCCGGTGCTCAAGGCGGGCGATGTGGTGATCCTCGAATCGACCTCGCCGGTCGGCACCACCGAGCAGTTGCGCGACATGATCGCGGGGATGCGGCCCGACTTGAAAGTGCCGGGCCTTTGCCGCGAGACCCCCGACATCTCGATCGCCTACTGCCCCGAGCGCGTGCTCCCGGGTCGCATCCTGGAGGAGCTGACCAACAACGACCGCTCGATCGGCGGCATCACGCCGCGCTGCGCGCGCAAGGCGCTGGCCTTCTACAAGCGATTCGTGCGCGGCGAGTGCGTCACCACCGACGCTCGCTCGGCCGAAATGACCAAGCTGGTCGAGAACGCCTACCGCGACGTCAACATCGCCTTCGCCAACGAACTGTCGATGGTGGCGGACCGCATGGGCCTCGACGTGTGGGAAGTGATCCGCCTCGCCAACCGTCACCCGCGCGTGAACATCCTGTCGCCCGGGCCGGGCGTGGGCGGTCACTGCATCGCGGTCGATCCCTGGTTCATCGTCCATGGCGCACCCGAGGAAACGCCGCTGATCCGCACCGCGCGCGGCGTGAACGACGGCAAGATGCACCACGTCATCGCCAAGGCCGACGAGCTGGTCGCCGCGCATCCGGGCGCCAAGGTCGCGTGCCTGGGCCTCGCCTTCAAGGCCAACATCGACGACTTCCGCGAGAGCCCGGCGCGCTTCGTCGCCGCCCGGCTCGCGCGCAAGTACGGGAACCGCGTCCACATCGTCGAGCCTTACGCGGCCGAGCTGCCGATCGAGTTCACCGATACCGGCGCCACCCAGATCGACGTGGACGAGGCGCTGGAGACGTGCGACATCCTCGTCGTGCTGGTCGACCATGACGTGTTCCGCGTCGTGCCCCTCGCCGAGCGGGCGGACAAGCTGGTCTACGATACGCGCGGCATCTGGCCCGACCAGCCCCGCGCGATCCGCGAGGAGCCGGAACTGGTGCGTCTGGCGGGGTAATACCCGTGGTCCCCGATCGGGTCCGGGACGACGTTTAAGCGGCCGGTGCCGACCCCGCTTCAAGCGGACAGACTCTAAATCCCCGCGTACCAGGCGTAGCCGCTGCGGTCTTCCCAGTAGCCGCCCTTGCCGCCGTAGACGCCGGCCAGCGTGTCGCGCGCCTCGATGCGGGTGACGAACTTGGCCTGCTTGTAGCCCAAGTGCCGCTCGACCCTGAGGCGCAGCGGCGCGCCGTGGGCCTCTTCCAGCGGGCGGCCGTTCATCGCCCAGGCGAGGATCGTCTGGGGGTGGTGCGCGTCGACCATGTCGATCGATTCGTAATAGGGCGCGCCGCCGTAGATGTCGGCGCAGTGGAACACGAGGTACTTCGCCTCGGGCTTCACGCGCGCAAGGTCGAGCACGCGGCTCAATTGCGGTCCCTGCCAGCCGCCGATCGCGCTCCAGCCTTCCACGCAGTCGTGCCGCGTGATCTGCGCGCGCTGCGGCAGGGCCTTGAGCGCGGTGAGGGGAAGGTCGAGGGGGCGCTCCACCAAGCCGTCGACGCGCAGCGCCCAACCGGCGAAGCCGCTCGCGAGGTGGCGCTTGTAGTCCTCGCCAGCGCCTTGGGTGCTGCCGTTGGCGCGGAACACGGGCGACATTTGCGAGGGTGCGTACTCGCGGGCGAGCGACTGCCCGCCGAGCCCGCGCTGGGTGATGCGGTGGAGGTTCTCGGCGTCGGCCAATACCGAGCGGAAGCCCGGCTGCTGGTAAAGCTTGTCGCAGCCCGACAGCAGCAGCCCGCCGCCCAGCGCTCCGGTGCGGATCAGGCCGCGGCGCGAGAGGATCAGGCGGCTCAAGCGTCCTTCTCCCGCGGCAGGCGGTACTTGCCGGTGATCATCGAGCGCACCTCGTTCCACGGGCCGGCCAGCAGCACCATGGCGATGTGCACCACGAAGAACGCGACGAGCCCCCAGGCGCACAGGAAATGGATCGAGCGGGCGGACTGGCGCCCGCCGAGCACCTCGGTGACGACCGGCGCCCAGGCGTCGGTGCCCGGCGACATCGCGAGCCCGGTCAGGATCATCAGCGGGATGAGCAGGAACAGCACCGAGGCGTAGGCCAGCTTCTGCAGCACGTTGTAGCGCAGCGCCGCAGCGCCCGTGGGGAAGCGCAGCCGGGCATGCTCCTTGATGTCGTGCCAGATATGCGCCGGGCGCCATTCGCTGGGGCGGATGTGGATGTCGCGCCGCAGATGACCGTTCACCAGCGACCAGACGAGGTAGATCAGCAGCCCGAGCGCCAGCACCCAGGCGAAGGCGAGATGCCAGATCCGCCCGTCGGCCAGGCTGTAGCTGGAGGGCAGGGTGGCCCAGTAAGGGAACGCGCGATGACGCACGATGCCCATGGGATCGGTCCAGCTGCCGAGCCATCCGGTCGTCGCCACTTGCCACGAGCCGATGCGCAGATAGCCGGCGCCGCCGCGACTGCCGATCTCGAGCCACGCGGGATCGAGGTTGGCGCCGTACTGGCCCCAGTAGAGCCGGGGGTGGGCGTTGAAGATCATCAGTCCGCTCATCAGCATGACGAGCAGGGCGACGGCGTTGGTCCAGTGCCAGATCCGGGTGGAGAGGCGGTGCCGGCGCACGAGGTCTCCGCCGCGTGGCGGGACGTCCTCGGACCGGGCCGGCGCCGGCTCGGTCATCGCCGGGGATGACCCGCAAGGTCGCGCTCGCGCGCGAGGATATCCCACTCCATCCCCATGCCGCTTCTTCTACTCCCCGAGGAGATGGACGGCAATCTCCCTCTGGTGGGGGCGGCGGCGATGCTCGGCGAGGTAGATGCCCTGCCAGGTGCCCAGGCGCATCCGTCCGCCCGAGACCGGGATCTGCAGGTTCACGCCGGTGAGCGTCGCGCGCAAGTGGGCCGGCATGTCGTCGGGCCCCTCGTCGTCGTGGCGGTAGTGGTCGCCTTCGGGCGCGATGCGCTCGAACCAGGCGAGCAGGTCGGTCTGCACCGCGCGGGCGGCGTTCTCCTGGATCAGCAGCGAGGCCGAGGTGTGGCGGCACAGCAGCGTCAGCAGCCCCTCGCCGATGCCGGTGCGATCGAGCCACTGCGCCACGGCCGCCGTGATCTCGGTCAGGCCGCGCCCGGGGGTGGCGAAGGAGAGGGTGGTGCCGGCCTGCCGCATGCCGGCTGTCTAGCCCGGTTCAGACCCCGCGCACAACGGTCGGCGGGCTATTCCGGCGTTTTGGACCCGTACTGCTCCCAATGACCGAGCAGTTCGTCGATCACCTTGGAGCCGACGGTGTAGAGGTTCTCCACGGCCGCTTCGAGCCCGGCGTAGCCCTCGTTCTCGCGCAGCAGGTAGGAGGCGGCGTCGACGCCCGGCGGCGGCATCGTGTAGTTGCTGCCCGCCCGCAGCACGAGCACGCGGTCCTTGTCGGCGCGGCCGGCGCGGTCGAGGAAGGTCATCGCCTGCAGGACGCCGGTGTCCTCCATCGCCGAGGTGACGAACTCGCCCTTGCCGCCGGTCCAGCGCTTGACCCAGTCGTTCGCCCACTCGGTCATGCGCTTGCCGTGCCAGAAGGTCATCGCCGAAAGCTGCTCGCCTTCGAGCACGAACGGCGGCCTTTGCGCGTTGGGATAGCCGGCGAAGCGCATCCGCTCGGCCCGGATCGCCGGGCTGTCGGGCAGGGGCGTGTCCTTGGTGAGCCGGAACGCCCAGCCGACCAGCGCGGGGTTGAGCGCGAACACGTCGCCGTCGTCCTTGGCGAGCGGGGTGGTGTGGTCGTTCGGACCCTTGGTGCCGCGCGCGAAGTAGCCGAACTTCCAGTCCGGCGGGATCTCGCGCGCGTCGATCTCGTGGGCGAGGTCGCCGTCGACCACCCAGCGGGCCCAGGCGGCCGAGCCGATCGAGGCGTCCGCCGGATCGATCCCGGCGATGCCCGCGACGAGCCAGTAGGCGTGGGTCAGGTCGAAGCGCGGGTCGAGCCCCAGCGCCATCGTCGCGGCGGTCGAGCGGGCTGTGCCGACGCCGGTGACCATGCCCAGCACTTGCGTGTCGGGGTTGTAGTAGAGATCGTGGTAGCCCTGGGGGAAGGGGATGCGCTGCGTCAGCTTGCGGCGCGCCTTCCACAGCTGGAACTCGCCCGCGACATCGCCCTCGTCCTGGCCGATCTCGAACAGCGAGACGATCACCACCTTCACCGGCAGCGGGTGCGTGCAGGGCGCGGTCGGCGCGCAGTCCGCGGCGGCGGCGAGCGCGGGCGGAACGAGGGCGATGCTCAAGGCCAGGGCGGCGAGCGCCAGGGCCTTGCGGAAGGAAGTGGTCGACAGGGGCAGGACTTTCGATCGGATGGAAGGCCGGGCGGCGACGCTCGCGAAAGCGCCGCCGCCCGGCGAGGGCCTTAGAACTTGTACTTGATCGTGCCCTGCCAGCTGCGCGGCAGTTCAGGCTTGACGTTCTGCGAGGCGTAGAGCTCGACGAAGTTGGCGCGGAAATACCGCTCGTTCAGCGCGTTCTTGACGTTGACCTGGAAGAGCCAGTGTTCCGTTTCGTAGGTCACGCCGAGGTCGACCAGCGTGTACGCCGGCAACCGCAGCGTCTGCGGATAGTCCGCCCACATCGAGCCCACGTGGTAGGCGCTCGCCGTCAAGGCGATACCGTTGTCGAAGGCATAGCTCGCCGTTCCCGAATAGATGTTTCGCGGCGTCGGGCGCTCCGCCAGGCTATCGTCGGTGATCGGGATCAGCCCGTTCGGCGCGGCGCCGAATATCAGTGCCGGATCGACGCCGGCGTCGCGCAGGGTCTCGGCGCCGTAGTAGTAGAAGAGCGTGCCGCCGCCGTTCTTGAACGAGAGGTTGACGACCTTGGTGTGCGTGTAAGCGGCCGTCAGCAGCAGGTGACGGTCGACCGACCAGCGCGCTTCCGCCTCGAGACCGGTGGTCTTGATCGCCTGGTTCACCGTCAGGGACTGGATCGTGTAGTCCGTACGGGTCTGCTTGTATACGGAGAGCGCGGCATAGAGCCGGTTATCGAGCCAGCTCCCCTTGAGGCCGCCTTCGTAGAGCTTGGACGCCGTGATCCAGCCGTTGTTGTAGACGTTCGAGGGATCGACTTCGGCACCCTGGCCGGTGATGATCACCGACTGCTTGGAGATCGTGCCGTAGGGGATCAGGCCCAGCGGCGCCTTGTAGTTCGCGCTCGCCGTCCAGGACCAGACGCCCTTGGTGTCCTTTTCGACGTGGTTGCCATTGCCCAGGTTGGCCACCCGGACCGACAACGCGGGCACGTTCACGCTGAAGGCGGTCGCGTCCATCTTGGGAAGAACCGCAGTCGAGGTGACGCTCATCCGGTCGTAGCGTCCGCCAGCGGTGATATCGAGGCCGAAGGCGAAGTCGAGATCGGCCAGGAGGCTGAACGCGGCGTCGGTGTAGTGACCTTGGAAGTAGCTGGAATAGCCGGAGTCGGTCTGCGTGGAGAGCAGGCGGGTCGACAGCGCGTCGTAGCCCTCCGTCAAGTCGACACGGCCGAAGTACTCGTATCCGAAGTCGTCCGCGTGCTTGAACTTGGTGTAGCGGATCGAGGGTCCCGCCTGGATCGAGAAGGTGCCTGTGTCGCTGGTGAACTTCTTCGAGAGGAGGATCTTGTCCTCGATCACGTAGGAATCGGCGAACTGCGAGAAGCCGTAGGCGTTCTCGTTGCCGTTCTTGTACCCGTCATAGAACAGCTGGTTCTTGATCTCGAAATCCTTGCCCGCATCCCAGATCAGGTCGGCGTAGAGTGTCGTCGCCCTGTTGTTCAGGAAGTCGTTCGGCCCGGTCAGAACGTTGCGCCGGCTAAGCTTGGCGGTTCCAACGTCGGTGAGTCCGGAATCGGGATAGATGTTCCTGAGGCAGTCGTTGCTGAGTCCGCTGGCGAATGGGTTGTCGAACGGCGGATCGGTGCAGAACGCGCCACCGAAAGTGCCGAGGCCTTTGCCGCCGTTCGCCGCCTGCGCCTCGCCCTGCGAGATCTTGCCGTCGCCGTTGGTGTCGAGCGGTTTGGCGTGTCCGGTGATGTAAGTGCCGTTGTCGATCAGCTCCTGCGTCACGCGGTTCCAGCCGCCGTTCTGCACGCCGTGGTAGTTGTCGTACATGCCGCCGAACTCGATCCGCAGATCGGGCGTGATGTCGGTATCGAACGACGCTTGCAGCAGCGTCTGCCGGGTCTTGATGAAATTGTAGTAGCTGTCGGCGTCGGTCAATTCGCCGTAGAGGCTGTAGCCGAACTCATGGTTGCCGAGCTTGCCCGGGCCGACCACGCTGGCCGACAGGAAGTTGTTGTTCCAGCTCCCGCGCGTGTAGGTGAACTCGGCCTTGGGCTCGGCCAGGTAGGAGCCATTCGTGGCGCGGGCGGACTTGGGAACGAAGTTGATGTAGCCGCCGGTCTTGGCCGGGCCCATGATCGGCGAGGCGGGGCCGCGCACGATGTCGATGCGGTCGGCCGCGCCGATCGGGGTCGGGTAGTTGCCCGGGTTGTCGAGCCGGCGGATGCCGCGGAAGTAGACTTCGCCCGGGGTCCCGCGAATGTCGAGCGAGCCGCCGACCCCGAAGAACGAGTTGGTGAAGGTGCCCGGGGCCTGCGCGATCAGGTCGTAGATCGAGGTGACGCCGAAGCGCTCGATCTGCTGCTTGCTGACCGTCGAGACCGAGCGCGGTGTTTCCGTCACCGTCTTGTCGAAGCCGAACACGGTGCCCACGCCCTTCACCGGCAGCGCGTCGAGCGCGCCGGTCACGACGATCTCGTCGGCGGGCTGGTCGCTGCTGTCGGCGCTGTCCGCGCTGCCGGCGGCGTCCTCCGCGAAGGCCGGGCTCGTCAGTGCGCTGCAGCAAAGCAGGCCGATCGCCAGAAGCGGGCGCCGCCGACCGGCGACAGTGTTCTTCCTCATGAATGCAAACCCCCTGAAAGCTCCGCCAGGCACGCGGTCCCGTTCGGCCGCCACGCCCTTTGGCCCCTGTTGTTGTTCCGCCTCTCCCACGTGCATGTTTTTGAAAGCGAATTCGTGCTCGGGCCGGTCGATCATCTGGCTTCCGGCTGCGCCCGGCCCTCACTCCGGCGCTTACCCTGTCGAACCCCGCGACCGTTCGCGCCCGCAACCTGCCGGCACTCTGACTGCATACCGGTTAATGCTATTCCCTTGACACAGCAGCAGCAAACGCAATGAATCCCACGCTGCGTTGCAAAAATTAGAGCGGGTTCATGCCGGCATTCTCGCGCTTCCTGCGTTACTTCATGGCCGTCGGCCGCTCGGGCTCGATCCGCCGCGCCGCCGACGAGCTCAACGTCTCGGCCTCGGCGATCGCGCGGCAGATCCTGAACGTGGAGGCGGAGATCGGCATGCCGCTGTTCGAGCGGCTGCCCACGGGCCTGCGGCTGACCGCGGCGGGCGAGATCATGATGGCGGCGGGCAGCCGCTGGCACAAGAACATGCAGGACATCCGTGCCCAGATCGAGGACTTGCGCGGCCTCAAGCGCGGCCATGTCGACATGGCGATCATCGACGCGCTGGCGAAGGGCGTGATTCCGGCCGCGATCGAGGCGATCCAGAGCCGCTATCCGGGCATCAGCGTGGGCGTGCGGGTGCTCAAGAACGAGGCGGTGCGCAAGGCCGTGGTCGAGGGGGAGGTCGACTTCGGCATCCTGTTCGAGCCGCAGTCCTTCCGTGACCTGACCGTGCGGTCCTTCATCGACGTGGTGCTGGGGTTCGTCACGCAGCCGGGCCATGCGCTGAGCGCGAAGTCCGAGGCGCGCTTCTCCGCCTGCGCCGGCTCGCCGCTGATCGTGCCGGCCGAGCCGCTGGCGGTGGCGCAGCAGTTCGCGGTGCTGGAAGGGGCGACCAGCATGGAGCTCGATCCGAAGGTCAGTTCGGACAATATCCAGCTGATCATCTCGCTGGTCCTGCAAGGCGTGGGCATCGGCATCCTCACCTCGCTCGACGTGATGACCGAGGTGGAGCAGGGCGTGCTCTCGTTCACGCGCATCTCCGACACGCTGCTGCGGCCGATGACGCTGGCGCTGTGCACCGCTTCGGCCCGCACGCCCTCCTATGCCGCTCAGATCGTGCTGGGCGAGATCGAGAACGGGTTCGCCCAGTTCGGCTATCGGTCGGCGGCGAACCCCGCGCCGGAGGATTAGCGTCTGTGCTGTCTGAGCGGCCGGTGCCGATTCCGCTTCAAGCGGACAGACCCTAGCGGTCCAAGCTCGATTGCCGATCGGGCGCGCGTCGGTTAACCGGGCAGCAGCCACCGCGACAGGACAGCAGCGACGATGAGCGAGACGACCGAGCCCGAGCTCCACTACCTGGAATACTACGAGGAGTTCCTCGCCAAAGTGCGCCAGCTCTCGCGCAAGATCCAGGGCGGCGACTGGCAGCCCGAATTCGTGATCGGCGTCGGTCGCGGCGGGCTGGTGCCGGCGGTCTACATCTCGCACCAGCTCGACTTGCCGATGCTCTCGATCGACCATTCCTCGCGCCTGCCCGGCTTCGCCGACGAGCTGCTCGCCAAAGTCGCGGCGATGAGCGCGGCGGGCACCCGGCTGCTGTTCGTCGACGATATCAACGACAGCGGCGGCACCATCACCTACATCCGCGACCTGCTGGGCGGCAGCGGCTGCGCCGACGGCAACTTGCGCTTCGCGGTGCTGATCAACAACGCCCGCTCGGCCGCGCAGGTCGACTACTGGACCGACACGATCGACCGCGAGGAGGACAAGCGCTGGTTCGTCTTCCCGTGGGAGTCGGTGGGCACCAAGGAAACGATCCTGGAAGAGGCGCTCTCGGTCCCCGAGCGCCTGGCGTAAGATTTAGTCGCGGCGCCGGCCCTCTCCCCCACCGGTGCCGCCCCGGTTCGGTCACGGCCGAACCGCAAACCAAGGAGAAGCCGTTGCGCATCTGCGTCTACCTGGGCTCCTCGCCCGGGACCCAGCCGATCTACCGCGAAGCCGCCGAGCAGTTCGGCACGCTGCTCGCCAGGCGCGGCATCGGCCTCGTCTACGGTGGCGGCACCGTGGGGCTGATGGGCGTGATCGCCGATGCGGTCTGCGCGGCGGGCGGCGAGGTGATCGGCGTCATCCCCGAGGCGCTGCGCGCGCGCGAGCACGACCATCAGGGCATCACCGAGCTCCACGTCGTGCAGACGATGCACGAGCGCAAGGGCCTGATGGCCAAGCTCGCCGATGGCTTCGTGACACTGCCGGGCGGCATCGGCACGTTCGAGGAGATGTTCGAGGCGTGGTGCTGGTCGCAGCTGGGCTATCACGCCAAGCCGGTCGGCCTGCTCGACGTCGGCGGCTTTTATTCGGGCCTGCGCGATTTCATCGACCATGTGGTGGAGCAGGGCTTCCTCCAGCCCCGCCACCGCGCGATGCTGCTGGTCGAGAAGGACCCCGAGGCCATGCTCGACCGGATCGCCAGCTTCATCATGCCCGAGACCGAGCACTGGCTGGGCGACAAGGACGTCTGAGTGGCGCGAGCCTGCGACCTGATCCTGCGCGACGCCGCGCCCGACGACGCGGCGGCGATCGCCGGGCTGGGCGCCCGCGCCTTTTGCGCGGCCTTCGCGCATCTCTACGTGCCCGAAGATCTCGCCGCGTTCCTCGCGGCCAGCCACGTGCCCGCCAAGGTCCTCGCCGAGCTGGCGGACCCGCGGATGCGCACGCACCTGGCGTTCGACGGGGAGGGCAGGCTGCTCGGCTTCTGCAAGCTGGTGCTGGGCTGCGCCTGGCCCGAATATGCCCGCGCCCCTTCGGTCATCGAGCTCAAGCAGCTCTATACCGACCCCGACGTGACCGGGCGGGGTATCGGCGCGGCGCTGATGGACTGGGCGCTCGCGCAAGCCGCGTCCCACGGCGCCGGCGAAGTGCAGCTCTCGGTGTGGAGCGGCAACGACGGGGCGCAGCGCTTCTATGGCCGCTACGGCTTTGGGAAAGTCGCCGACATCCACTTCATGGTCGGCAACCAGCGCGACGAGGAATTCCTCTTCGCCAAAGTGTTCTAGGCTTGTCCGGTTTAAGCGGCGCCGGCCCACGCCCCCACCCGACCTCCCATAGGGTACTATCGTTGGGAGGTCGGGTGGGGGCGTGGGCCGGTGCCGATTCCGCTTCAAGCGGACAGACTCATCGGCTCAGAACCATCGCAGCCGCCGGAACAGCACGAGCTGCGCCAGGATGATCAGCCCGCACACGCCGACGATCATCCAGAACGCATGCGGATCTTGCGAATCCGGAATGCCGCCCACGTTCATGCCGAGCAGGCCGGCAATGAAGTTCAGCGGCAGGAAGATCGTCGCCACGATCGTCAACTGCGACTGGGTGCGCGAGTTGCGCTCCAGCGTGCGGGCGCGCACGTCGTCCTGCAGCACCAGCGCGCTTTCCTTGCTGATGTCGAGGTCTTCCAGGTAGCGGCGCAGGCGGTCGATCGATTCGGCGATCTCGCGCCGGTCGTGATGCTCGAACCAGCTCGGCGCGTCGCTGGCGATGTTCTCCAGCGCCTCGTGCTGCGGCGACATATAGCGCTTGAGCGCCAGGCACTCGCGGCGGATTTCGGAGATCTGGCGCAGCGCGTCGTCCCCTTCGCACCCGTCCTGGTCCTCCTCCAGCGCGTCGATCGCCTTGTTGAGGTCGAGGATCGAGTGGCTCATCCGCTCGATCAGGTGCTCGGTGAGTGAGGTGATGAGCGATCCGGCATCGACCGCGCCGTGCCCCTCGTCCAGTCCCTCGCGCGTGTCGCGCGGCGTCTGCAGCGGCATGCGGCGCAGCGTGATGAGTCGGGTGCCGTCGCACCACAGCTGCATCGACACCATGTCCTCGGGCTCGGCGCCGGGGTTGAAGTTGATGCCGCGCAGCGTCGCCACAAGCGCCTCGCCTTCGCGGAAGGCCCGCGGGCGAGTGGCGTCGCTGGTGAGGAGTTCGGCCGTGGGCTCGGGGATGCCGAGCCCCTCGATCAACCACTCCCGAACGCCCTCGACAGTGCGGCACATGTGGACCCACAGCACTTCGTCGGGCCCGCCCGGCTGCCAGGCGCGCGCTTCCTCCCACCCGATCTCGCGCGCGCCGCCACGCCCGTCGAGCACGCGCCCGAACAGGAGCGGGCCATCGAGGCTGACATCGTCGTTGGTGGTGGGATCGTGCATGGCTCGCTATTGCCACTACGCACGAGACGAGAAAAGGTGCGCGGCATTTCGCGGCCGAGCTCGACCTTTCCCCGGGAGTAAGGAACGGACCGCGGCAAGCAAGCTGAGGCGGCACCTTGTCCTCCCCGAAACGGGGAGGTGGCGCGCGCGGCGCGCGCGTGACGGAGGGGATTGGCGGCCTGACGCGACGGTCTTGGCCGGCGGGGCTTGCGTCAAGACGCGAGTCCCCTCCACCACCAGCTGCGCTGGCGGTCCCCCTCCCCGGTCCGGGGAGGACACCCGCTGGCGAGAGCGGAATTACTCCCGGAAGCCGAGCTCCTTCCCCCTCGATGGGGGAAGGATACGAAGGCTTGCCAGCTCGCTGGCTAGCCGCAGTTGGATGGGGGTGATGGTGCGGCCTCAAGCCTCGCTTGAACCGAGAGCGCACCCCCATCCAAGCTTCGCTAGCTCCT